>ENA-OOKA01000472-OOKA01000472.1-human-skin-metagenome-genome-assembly--contig:-NODE-472-length-10081-cov-6.341612_pt1 | contig 10081 bp, 9 predicted proteins | sample MGYA00248825_ERZ500995 | MGnify/ENA primary metagenome ERZ500995 (study PRJEB25958, sample SAMN03398540) | human skin metagenome | study: EMG produced TPA metagenomics assembly of the Human Skin... | reverse complement strand
CTTTCCCTACACGACGCTCTTCCGATCTGACCGGCGCCGTGCTGCCCGGTGCGCCGGCAGGTCACGCCGAGGGCGGCGGCTCCAGCAGACGCGAGGGATGCGAGGGCGCGGTCGCATGCCAGGAGTGGGTCCGCTCGTAGGTCTCCCATCCCATCGAGGCATAGATCTGGTCCGCGCCGGTGGGGGAGTCCTCGTCCACCTCGAGGTCGACGAACGTCCGCCCGCGCTCGGCGGCGTCGCGCAGCGCGGCCCGCAGCAGGGACTTCGCGATCCCGTGCCCGCGGGCGCTGCGGTGCACCCCGAGGTATTCCAGATACGTGCCCTCGCCGCGGGTCGCGGTGGCCCTGATCGGGGCGGCGACGAGACCACCCGCCGGCAGCCACCGGCCCTCGCGCTCGATCTCCGCGATCCACCAGTGGTCCCAGTCGGCCTCGTACGGAGCCTCGATCAGGCGCTGGACGAACTCGGCGAAGGACTCGCGGTAGGAACCCCAGTGGTCGGCGAACGACTCCTCGAGCATCCGGTGCACGGTGCGGACGTCCTGGGCGACCGGCAGGCCGGACTCGTGACGGTGCACGCGCCGGACCCGGGTGCCCTCGCGCGGGGCGGGCAGCGAGGTCGCCTCCTCGGGGGAGACGGGGCGGCGCATGTGCAGCCAGGAGCGGACCATCTCGTAGCCTGCCGCCTCGAGCAGGCGGGAGCGGTCGGTGTCCAGCGCGTTCGCGTCCGTGGTGAGCTTGGTGGCCTCCACGCCCCGGGCGCGGGCGAAGGAGCCGCCCACCTCGACCGCCCAGTCCAGCAGCGAGGCGGCGAGCTCTTCCCGCTCGGGGGCGTCGGCGGCGATGACGAACTGGACGTTCGTGCGCCCGCTCGCGCGATCCTCGAGCGCGATCCACGCCAGAGGCGGCAGCTCGAGGGTGGGGGAGCCGTCGGCGCCGGCGGGCACGACGACGACCTGCCGCCGGGCCCACGACTTCAGCCCCACCATCCGCGAACGCAGTCCTGCCTCGTCGACCGCGGCCTCGGGGTCGTAGCGGCGCATCGCGGCCGTGAGCAGCGCGGACACCGGGGCGACGTCCGCCGGGATCGGCAGGCGCGTGGTGACCCTCCCCTCGAGCGATGCGGGGAGGGCGGGCGGGAAGTGATCCACGAGCAGCATCCGTCCATCTTTTCACAACGGGCACGGGGTGCCTCGGCGTACTTCCGGACGCCTGGGGCGTCGGCCCGTGCCGAGGGCCCACCGTCGAGACGTCCTGACCGAGGTGCCGAGAGCACCGTTCCTCCCGGGTGGAGCGGGTGGGACGGTGCCCTCGGCGTCTCGGCGAGGTGTGTCGCCGGAGTGGGTCGACGGCCGGCGGGCCGGCAGGCCGGGTCAGCGGGCGGTGCCCACCGGGTCGCGTCCGTCGTCGGCGGGGCGCTGGCCCGCGTCGGCGTCGGCCTCGGGGTCCACGACCGGGATCGGCCCGGTGCGGGGGTGGAGGTCCTCCGGCTCGGAGCCGGTGCCGCTGAGCTCCGCGGCCGCGTCGAGGCCGGGCTGTGCGACCTGCTCCTCGGCGGTCTCGACGGTCTCGCGCAGCGGCACGTGCTTGATGAACAGCGAAAGCACCAGCGCGAGGACCGCGAAGGGCACCGCGGTGAGGAACACGTCGTGCATCGCATCGCTCAGCCCGCCGCGCACCGGGTCCACGAGGAACTCGGGCAGCTTCGCGAGGGCGGTGGGGTCCAGCACCGCGTTCTCGAGGGTGCTGGTGTCGACCTCACCGCCCGTGCTCTGCAGCGCGGCGAGCTGCTCGGGCGGCAGGGCCGCGATCTTCTCGGGGATCGCGGTGGACATCGAGGCGGTCATCACGGTGCCGAGTACGGCGGTGCCCACCGTCGAGCCGATGTTGCGGAAGAACTGGATCGCGGCGGTCGCGGTGCCGAGCTCGCGGCGGGAGACGGCGTTCTGCACGACCAGCGTGTAGACCTGCATCGACAGGCCGAGCCCCAGCCCGATGACGATCATCGCGAGGGTCAGGTGCCACTGCGAGTCCCCGTAGGAGAGGTTCGCGAGCAGCAGGTAGCCCGCGACCATCACCACGCCGCCCAGGATGAGGAAGGGGCGGTATCGGCCGGTGCGCGAGATCAGCAGGCCCACGAGGATCGAGGTGAGGATCATCGCGAGCGACTGCGGCACGAGGATCATGCCGGAGTTCGTCGCGGAGACGCCCATGACGCCCTGCGCGTAGACGGGGATGTAGATGATCGCGCCGAACATCGCCACCGCGATCGCGAAGGAGGCCGCGACCGACAGCGCAACGATCGGGCGCAGCAGCAGGTGCAGGGGCAGCAGCGGCTCCTCAACCCGGGTCTCGATCACCACGAACGCGATGAGGAACAGCGCGGCGACCGCGTACATCCCCAGGATCACGGGGGAGGTCCACTCGTAGTCGCCGCCGCCCCAGGTGGTGGCCAGCAGCGCGAGCACGAGCCCGGGGGTGAGGGTGAGGATGCCCCAGTAGTCGACCCTGCCGTGCTGCTGGGCCTTCTCCAGGTGGAGGAAGCGCAGGATGAAGGCGAAGGCGACCACACCGATCGGGAGGGTCAGGAAGAAAGCCCAGCGCCAGCCCAGGTGGTCGGTGATCGCACCGCCGATCAGCGGGCCGGCGACCGAGGTGACGCCGAAGACGGCACCCATGATGCCCTGGTACTTCCCGCGCTGACGCGGCGGGATGATGTCGCCGATGATCGTCTGGCTCAGCGGCATCAGGGTGCCCATGCCCAGGCCCTGCACGGCACGGGCGAAGACCAGGAACCAGAAGCCCTGGGCGAGGCCGGCGAGCACGGAGCCGATCATGAACACGGCGAGACCGCCGAGGTAGAACCAGCGGCGACCGTAGAGGTCGGAGAGCTTGCCGACGACGGGGACCGCGACGGCGGAGACGAGCATCGCGGCGGTCGCGATCCAGTTGTAGTGCTCCACGCCGCCGAGCTCGGCGACGATGCGCGGCATGGCGGGGCCGACGACGGTCTGGGAGAGGGAGGCGACGAACATGCCGAGCATGAGCCCGACGAAGACGAGCGTGCCCTGGCGGTCGAGGCCGGTGAAGGAAGCGGGCTCCGCAGCGGCCGGCTGCGGTGCCCGGGTGGTGGATGCAGTCATGAGGTCCTCGGGAGTGAGCGGTGGAGGAGCGGCCGCAGCACCCCGTCGGGCTGTGACTCGGCGACGATACAGAACTGTTGCATTGACTGCACTATTGCATCGAGTGCAGATTTTGTGATGTGTCGGACCTAGGATGGCGGCGTGACTTCCGCGCAGACGACCGATGACCATGACCCCGCGGGCTCGGAGGAGCTCGGCCTGCGGGAGCTGAAGAAGCGCCAGACCCGCATGGCGATGCACCGCGCCGCCCTCGAGCTGGTGGTCGAGCACGGACTCTCGGCGGTCACGGCGCAGATGATCGCCGAGCGCGCCGGGGTCTCCACCCGCACGTTCTTCAACCACTGGGCCACCAAGGAGTCCGCGATCCTCGGCATCAACGGCGGGGAGGGTGCACAGGCGATCGCCTCGTTGCGGGAGAAGCTCCTGGTCATGCCGGCGCGTGAGGCGATGCGCTCGATGATGCGCGAAGCGATTGCGAACGTCCCCGTCGACCGTGGTCTGCGCGAGCTGAAGAAACAGGTCATGGAGCAGGAGCCGAGCCTGCACCTGGTCTCCAGCGGAAACCTCCAGGCGATGCAGACCGAGCTGGTCGAGGAGCTCGCCGAGGCGCTCGAGGGCGAGTTCGCCCGCGATCATGCGGTGATCCTGGTGCAGGTGAGCTTCGCCCTGACCCGCAGCGCGTTCGCGATCTCCATGCGGCGCGGCATCGACCCGGTCCGCGCCTTCGACCAGGTGCTCACTCTCTACGACGGGTCGGACACCGAGATCTGAGCCGGAGGCCGCGCGAGCCCGGGCTGTGGTGGGCAGGCTCAGCGGAGCAGGCGCCCGAGTCCGCCGGTCCAGCCGCGCCCGTTCTCGAGGCGCTCGGCAACCCCGCGCTCGAGGCGTGAGGAGCGGGGGAGCGAGGCGACGTCGACCGGGGGCCGGCGGCCGAACACGAAGAAGAGCGCGCCGTCGTCCATCCGGGAGCGTTCGAGCATCTCCCAGCGCGCGGCGAAGCGGGCGAGGTTCGAGTCCTCTCCCGTGATCTCGGCGAGCTGGTCGCTCAGCAGCCACGAGTCGCAGACGAACTCACGGCCGAACGCGGGCTCCTCCGCGCCGCGCCCCGCGCCGAGCTCGGGGTAGTGCTCCGTGAAGTACGCGGTCGCGGCGTCGAAGGAGGCGTCGACCTCCGCGGGATCCAGCGGACCGCGCGCCGGGATGTGGGTGCCGAGCACCCAGCGGCGGGGGTCGCCTGCCGACGGCTCAGGGCCTGCGGCCGGAGCAACCGGGCCGTCCACCGGCCCGCCCGGCCCGTCGGCCAAGGGAGCCGGCCCGTTGGCCAAGGGGGCCGATCCGTCGGCCGACGGCGTCGAGCCGGAGCCCGCGAGCAGGGCGACCGGCTGGCGATGCAGGTCGAACTGGAGGCGCCCGAGATGCACGAGCCGCCCCGCCCAGTTCGTGCTCACCCAGTTCAGCTGGTGGAGGCCCAGGCGCCCCGTGCCGGCGCGGTGGACCCGCATCTGCTGGCCGAGGTCGGCGAGCACCTCCCAGGACTTCTCGGGGGTGAGGCCGCGGGCGGCGTGCCAGGCGCGCACCGTCGAGGTCGAGACGAGCAGCGCGAGGATCGCGACCAGGCCCTCCCCGGGGGCGAGACGCCACTGGAGCGCGTCGTGGCGGTCCTTCTCGGCGGCGAGGTCGACCTCGGGCACCTCGAGCCCGGCGGCGGCGCGCAGACGGTTCGCGGTCGCGGTCACCTCGGCGAGCACCTCCTCGTCGGCCGCGGCGGCGTCGAGCAGGGGGAGCAGGTCCGTCGCGTCCGCGCCGGTGATCCCGAGGTTCTCGAGCAGGGCGGTGCGGGAGGGGGCGGTGAGCATGACGCGCACGTCCGCGGCGGCGAGCTCGTCCTCGGCGCGGATCCCGGCCGGCGGGGGTGGCTTCATATGATCACGGTAACGGGTGAGCCGACTCCTCCCGCTACGATCGGTGCGTCCCGACCACGAGCGTGCCGGTGCGCCGGCGAGGAGGCCACGATGACCAGCCCGCAGCAGGATCCCGCCACGCCCGAGACGCAGGACGCCCCGGCCGCGCCGCCCGCGAGCTCGGAGGAGGCCGAGGCGATCCGCACCGCCTACGGCTTCGAGGGTGCGCGCATCCACCTCGGCGCGATGCTCGACGGGAACGAGCCCGACCCGAGCGTGCCGGTGAACCTCGCCGTCTCGATGCTGAACCGCCACGGCCTGATCGCGGGCGCGACCGGCACCGGCAAGACCCGCACCCTCCAGGTCATCGCCGAGCAGGCCGCCCACGCCGGCGCCGCCGTGTTCGTCGCCGACATGAAGGGCGACCTCTCCGGCATCGCCGTGCCCGGCACCGCCTCCGACAAGCTCACCGCGCGCGCCGCGGCCCGCGGCCAGGAGTGGGTCTCCCGCGCGGCGCCCACGGAGTTCTTCACCCTCGGCGGGCAGGGCGAGGGCGTCCCGATCCGCACCACCGTCAGCGACTTCGGGCCGGTGCTGATGGCGAAGGTGCTCGAGCTGAACCCCACCCAGGAGTCCTCGCTCGGGCTGATCTTCCACTACGCGGACACCCAGGGCCTGGCGCTGCTGGACCTCAAGGACCTGCGCGCCCTGATCCAGTTCCTCACCTCCGACGAGGGCAAGGACGAGCTCAAGGGCATCGGCGGGATCTCGAGCGCTACCGCGGGCGTGATCCTGCGCAGCCTCACCGCGTTCGCGGCCTCCGGCGCGGACGTCTTCTTCGGCGAGCCCGCCTTCGACACCCAGCAGCTGCTGCGCACGAAGGACGGCGCGGGCATGATCTCCTGCCTCGAGCTGCCTGGGGTCGCCTCCCGACCGGCGCTGTTCTCCACCTTCATGATGTGGATGCTGGCCGAGCTGTACCAGGAGCTGCCCGAGGTGGGCGATGCCGAGGTGCCGAAGCTGGTGTTCTTCTTCGACGAGGCGCACCTGCTGTTCAAGGACGCCTCCAAGGCGTTCCTGGACCAGGTGGTCCAGACCGTGCGCCTGATCCGCTCCAAGGGCGTGGGCATCTTCTTCATCACCCAGACCCCGAAGGACATCCCCGGCGACGTCCTCGCCCAGCTCGGCAACCGGGTCCAGCACGCGCTGCGCGCCTTCACCCCGGACGACGCGAAGGCGCTCAAGGCCACCGCCAAGACCTTCCCCACCTCCGAGCACAACCTCGAGGAGGTCATCCCCGCGCTCGGCACCGGTGAGGCGATCGTGACCGTGATGAGCGAGAACGGCGCCCCGACGCCGGTCGCGATCACCGCGGTGCGCGCCCCGGAGAGCTCGATGGAGCCCGCCGGCGAGCAGGTCATCAAGGAGTCCGCCGCGACCTCTCCGCTGATGGACGAGTACGGCGAGGCGGTGGACAACGAGTCCGCCTACGAGATCCTCCAGAAACGCGCCGCGGCCGACGCCGAGGCCGAGGACGCCGCGGCCGCGGAGAAGGAGGCCGCGGGGAAGGGCGACGAGAGGGGCGCCGGGCCGGCCGCGAAAAAGCCCGCCAAGAAGGACGAGGGGCTCATGGGTAACCCCGCCGTGAAGTCCTTCCTCCGCTCGGCCGGCACGGTGCTCGGCCGCGAGATCAGCCGCTCCCTGTTCGGGACCCGCAAGCGTCGCTGAGAGCACGACCTCGCCGGGCCTCGGGGCCGACGTGAGAGCTGTCGCTCCCCGCGCTTCACCCGCACATGTGCGGGTGGGTAGTCATTCCTGCTCTAGTGCCCGGTACTGCGTGGCCAAGTCCAAGAATGCCGGATTGGGCTCGGCCAGAGCCATGACCTGTGATCTCCAGGTTGACCGGAGAGGCGCTCCGAAGTACTCCAGCTCGGGGAGATCGGCGGCGGGAGAGAGATCAGAGCTGTCGATCATCGCTCCAGGCAGATAGAGCCATCGGAGGTGGCTCAAAGACCGGACCCACTCGAGGTCGGGGATGTGCAGGAGTCTGTCGGTCCCGATGCCCGTGCCGAGCGTGAGATACCTCAGCGCGGTGAGTTCGCCGAGTTCGGAGAAGTCCTCGAGCCGGAAGGGGTTGGAAAGGTCCACTTCGACGAGATCCGGCAGCAGTCGCAGTGGCGCCAAAGTGGTGACCCGAGTGGCGCCGCCCAGGTGGAGCGCCTCGATTCGGTGCAGGTCGGAGAGCGGGCCGAGATCCTCGTACGGTCCCCATTTCACCGCGAGATACCGCAGATCGGGCAGACCAGAGACCGCGTCCAGGAGTCTCTGCGGGACTCGGGAGCAGAGATAGAGATGAGTGATCGGGGCGTCTCCCGCGGAGAGCAGGTCAATCCATCCGTCGAGGATCCGTCGCTTCTGTGCCGCTGTTCGTGCCTCATCGTCCTCGAGCTGGGTGGCCGAGAGGGCGACCCACGCCTGCCCCGAGTACGACGCCGGATCCCACAGCTCGGTGAAACGATCGAGATGCCGCAGCGGTGGTCGGGAGTGGTCGGGGACGTGGGGAGTGAACATGGATCTCCTCGAGGGCGTGGTGTTCACGCTCATGATGCACGCTCAGTCCTCGAAGAGCGTGCCCCGGCACGAGAACGGCGCCCCACCGAGCGGTGAGGGCGCCGTTCGTGTCGGGCGAGGTCAGATCACTTCTTGCCCTGGTTGGCGACGGCCTCGGCGGCGGCCTTCGCGGCGACCGGGTCGAGGTAGCGGCCACCCTTCTGAACGGGCTGGAAGTCCTCGTCGAGCTCGTAGACCAGCGGCTGGCCGGTGGGGATGTTCAGGCCGGAGATCTCCTCGTCGGAGATGCCGTCGAGGTACTTCACCAGCGCGCGCAGCGAGTTGCCGTGGGCGGCGATCAGCACCGTCTTCCCCTCGGCGAGGTCGGGCTTGATGCCCTCCTCCCAGTAGGGGAGGAAGCGCTCGACGACGTCCTTGAGGCACTCGGACTTCGGCAGCTGATCGCCGAGGTCGGCGTACTGCGGGTCCTGGTCCTGGGAGAACTCGGTGCCGAACTCGATCTCGGGCGGCGGCGTGTCGTAGGAGCGGCGCCACGCCATGAACTTCTCCTCGCCGTACTTCTCGCGGATCTCCGACTTGTTCATGCCCTGCAGCGCACCGTAGTGGCGCTCGTTCAGGCGCCAGTCGCGCTTGACGGGGATCCAGTGGCGGTCGGCCGCATCCAGGGAGAGGTTCGCGGTCATGATGGCGCGACGCTGCAGCGAGGTGTGCACGACATCGGGGAGGATGCCGGCCTCCTTCATCAGCTCGCCGCCGGCGACGGCCTCCTGGCGGCCCTTGTCGGTCAGGGCCACGTCCACCCAGCCGGTGAACAGGTTCTTCGCGTTCCAGTCGCTCTCGCCGTGGCGGAGCAGCACGAGTGTGTAGGTCATGGGCCCAGCCTACGCGGGCCGGGGCCGGCCGTGCATTCGGTGGCCATCGGTGGCCACGGGCGGGGTCGAGCCCCGATATGGCCGACGGGCGCTCGGCGGCGCGGGTGTCGGCCGGGTCGCGAGTCCCGGTCGGGCCTCGGCTCGCCGTCGGACCGATGCCCGCGCCTCGGGCCACCGAGACCCATGACCGGCCTCCTGGATATGGTCGGGCCATGACCGCTGTGACCTCCCGTGATCTCACCTCCGTGCCCGTCGTGCTGCTGGACCTCGACGGCACCGTCGTGGAGTCGGCGCCCGGCATCCTCGCCGCCCTCGAGCACGCCTTCAACGCCTGCGGCGAGGAGCATCCCGGTGCGGAGCGCCTGCAGTCCTTCATCGGGCCGCCGCTGGTGGACTCCTTCCGCTCCGAGCTCGGGATGGACGCCGAGTGGGCCGAGGCGCTGCGACTGGCCTACACCGACCACTACCTCGCCGAGGGCTACCGGCTCAGCGTCCCCTACGCCGGGATGGCGGACCTCATCGCCGGGCTGCGCGCCGACGGCCGCACCGTCGCGATCGCGACCAACAAGCCCGAGACCACCGCGCGCAGGGTGCTGGAGCACCAGGGCCTCGCCGCGGACCTCGACCTGATCGGCGGCACCGATCTCGCCGCGGGCCGCACCCAGAAGGCGCAGGTGATCGCCAGCGTCCTCCAGCGGCTCGGCGTCTCCGCGGCCGACGGGGCCGTGATGGTGGGGGACCGGCTGCACGACGCGGAGGGCGCCGCCGTGCACGGCCTCGAGGCGGTGCTGGTGGGCTGGGGCTCCGGCGGGGACGCCGAGCGCGCCGCCGACCTGCCCTACGCCGCGACCGTCCCCGAGCTCCACCGGATGCTGCGCGGCTGATCCTCCAGCCGAGGCTCCGGGTGCTCAGGCCTCGAGCAGTATCGTCACCGGCCCGTCGTTCGTCAGCCCCACCCGCATGTGGGCGCCGAAGCGGCCCGTCGCGACCGTGATCCCGCGCTCGCGCAGCGCGTCGACCACCTGCTCCACGAGCGGCTCGGCGACCGGGGCCGGTGCGGCGCCGTTCCACGACGGACGGCGCCCCTTGCGCACGTCGGCGTAGAGGGTGAACTGGGAGATCACGAGCACCTGCGCGCCCGTGTCCTGGACCGAGCGCTCGCCGTCCAGGATCCGCAGCTCGGCGATCTTCCGCGTGATCGTGGCAACCTGCTCGGGGCCGTCCTCATGGGTGACGCCGACGAGCGCGACGAGGCCCTCGCCGGTGATCTCGCCGACCACCTCGCCCTCGACCTCGACCCGGGCACCGTCGACTCTCTGGAGCACTGCACGCATGCCCTCGATCGTGGCACAGGTGCGGACTCCGCCGACGCGGGGTCAGCGGGGAGGGATCGAGGAGATCCTCCGCTCCTGGGTGGGGGAGTCGTCCTCGGGATGCTGGTCGACCGGCTCGGACGGGCGGTCCGTCGGGGGAGCGGACTGCTGCGGCGCCGCCTGCGGGGGAACGGGCTGCGTCGGCGCCGTCTGATGGACCGGTGCGGCGAACTGCTGAGGCGGCGCGGAGCGGTCAGGGGTGCCGTGCTGCTGCGGCGGGGC
>ENA-OOKA01000471-OOKA01000471.1-human-skin-metagenome-genome-assembly--contig:-NODE-471-length-10089-cov-6.114012_pt1 | contig 10089 bp, 13 predicted proteins | sample MGYA00248825_ERZ500995 | MGnify/ENA primary metagenome ERZ500995 (study PRJEB25958, sample SAMN03398540) | human skin metagenome | study: EMG produced TPA metagenomics assembly of the Human Skin... | reverse complement strand
ACAACTTCACCAAGTCATCGCTGATGGAGACGCTGCCCGGCCCCCTCGCCATCGGCCACGTCCGCTATTCGACCAGCGGCACCAAGACCGCCGCGATCCGCGACGTGCAGCCCTTCTTCGGCGAGTTCGCGATGGGCGGCTGCGCCATCGCCCACAACGGCAACCTGACCAACGCGACCGCGCTGCGCCGCGAGCTGATCGAGCGCGGCTCGATCTTCCAGTCCGGCAGCGACAGCGAATGCATCATCCACCTGATGGCGCGCTCGATCCAGCGCAACATCCCCGAGCGGATGAAGGACGCGCTGCGGCGCGTCGACCCGGGCCCCGACAAACAGGACGTGGTCGCCGTCGATGACATCTCGATGCGCGTGCCGCGCGGGCAGACGCTCGCGATTCTCGGACCCAACGGGGCTGGCAAGACCACGCTGATGAAGATGCTCACCACGTTGCTGCCGCCCACGTCGGGCACAGCGCGTTTGGCGGGCATGGACGTGTCCCGCGAGGCCCGCCGGGTGCGGTCGCTGATCGGTTACGTCGGTCAGGGCAACAGTGCAGGACACACGCAGCGTGCCCGTGATGAGGTCGTCGCCCAGGCACGCATCTATGGCGCGGACCGGGTCGCCGCGGCCCGTCGGGCGACCGAGCTGTTCAAGACGTTCGGCCTGGAGGGGATGGAGCGGCGGCGCACCCAGGAGATGTCCGGCGGTCAGCGTCGCCGGCTCGATCTCGCGATGGGGCTGGTGCATCACCCGAGCCTGCTGTTCCTCGACGAGCCGAAGATGCTCAAGGGAGATACCCGTTGCTTGCTCTCCCAGTCTACCGGATATGCCTTGGCAGCGTAGAGATCCGGACAAGGACGTCCCGGCGTTCCTAGTCGATACGGAACCTGTTTCGGTACTCGTTCGGGGCGACGTTCAAGGCTCTGCGGAAGGCAAGGGTGAGCGTGTCGACGGTACCGATGCCACACGCGGTGCTGCACCATCCATTCCTTCCTCGTTGACGCCGGCGTCGCCCCGTCAGAGGCGGCGCACTTCGTGCCGCACCAGGCCAATAGCGTCATGCTCGCCGAACTCCTCGACACCCTCGACCTGCCCAACGCGACCCAGCACTTGGTTGTCGAACGGCTCGGCAACCCCGGCTCCGCCTCCATCGCGATCACTCTCAGCGAACTCGCCACGCCCGGCCAAGCGATCCCTGGCGACTACGTGCTTTTAGCGGCATTCGGTGGTGGCATGTCCGTCGGCCTCACCCTCATACAGTGATGAACGGCACGCGCATCTACTGACTTGAAATTCAGGATTACGCAATGACGGATGTGAGGCAGTCTCCCTGAAGCGATTGGCTGCCTCATATTCTTGACCAAATGCTTCGTTATCCCCAGGCGGATCGTCCAGGATCGCGCGTATTTGATCCGTTCAACCCTTGCCAGGAACTCTCATCCTGTTCCGACCGGCTTTCGATCGTCCGAAAGGTCACGCCGGTGCCAAAGAACGACTGAAGTCCTCAGGGACGGCTGTCGGTCAATTGAGGGAGATCCCCGCGTCGTTGAGCGCTGCCCGCCCGGCGGGAGTGAGACGCACGGCCCGGGTACGACCCCTGCGGGAAAGCCATTCCTTATCCAGCAGAGTCTTGCAGATTCCCGTGCCGAGAGGGCCGGCGAGGTGGAAGCGGCGTTCGGTGGAGTCCATGCACGACCTGCCCGTGTCGAGCATCTTCGGGGGCACACCCCACTGTATGAACAAGCGATGACCTTGATTAGTGACCTGACAGTGCGAGTCGATGAACTCGTGCTCTTCCAGTTGTTCAGCCAGGCGCACCCCGAGCTTACCGGCGAGGTGCTGATAACAGGTGCGGCCTTCACGTAGGTTCGCATTCGCCCGTGACGCGCTGAGGCTGTGAGGAGTGGGCAGGGGCGAGCGGGCGACCACGCCAAGGCTCTCGACCACTCGTGCGATGTCTTCCCCGGCCAGGCGAATGTAGCGGTGCCGGCCCTGCCGAATGTCGTGGACGAGACCGTGGGTGACGAGCACGTCAACATGCTCGCTCGCCGTCGACCGGGCCAGGCCCGCGTACCTGCCCAGTTCACCAACCGTCCAGGCCCGCCCGTCCATGAGCGCAGCACACATGGCCGCCCGCGACGAGTCAGCCAGAGCCGACGCGACTGTCGAGATATCCGGGACCGCTTCAGGAAACACGCGCGCAACCATGCCTCCAGTGTGCACCCGGAACTGTTCGGTGACGACCGAACAATCGCAGGCGTAGTCTGAACTCACCAGATTCATTGCATCAGGAGGCGAAGGGAGCGATCGCGATGAACGGGGACCGCCAACGGCTACGCGGGCACTACGATGAGGACTTCTACTGGGAACGCGTTGACCGCAACCTGGGTTGGCTCGGCGACACCACCGAGGAACAGCGTGAACGCCAAGCACGGTTGCGCGATGCCGTGATCGGCATCGTCGGCACCGGGGGCATCGGCGGTGCCGCAGCCGCCCGCCTGGTGCGCATGGGCGCACTCAACCTGAAACTGGCCGATCCCGACCACTTCGACCTGACTAACGTGCAACGCCAGTACGGCGCCGGGCGAGACACGATCGGCCGCAACAAGGCCGAAGTCGTCGCCCAGCAACTCCTCGCGCTCACCGGGGGAGAGACGGCCAGGGAGATCCGGGACATGCACTTCGCCGCGTCCTGGCGCCTGTTCGATCTGGTGCTGCCGACACTGCTGGACCGGTCCTACCGGACCTGGGATCAAGACCTGAGCAAGCGCACCTACTTCGGCCACCCGCCCGCCGAGGCTTCGCTGGAGTCTCGCGTATGACCGCGCATCGGCGCACGGCGCTGGTCGCGACCCTCCTCGGTTTCTTCATCGTCATGCTCGATACGACCATCGTCAATGTCGCCCTCGCCGAGATCGGCACTGACCTCGACACGACGGTGGGCTCACTGCAGTGGGTCGTCGACGCTTACACCCTCGTGTTCGCCGCGTTCCTTCTCACAGCTGGGGCCGCATGCGACCGTCTCGGGGCCCGCAGGGTCTACCTCGCTGGCCTGGTGGTCTTTGCTGTGCTCTCGGCCGTGTGCGCCCTCGCTCCCACAGGCGGGTTCCTCGTCGCTGGTCGCGCCGTCCAGGGCGTGGGCGCGGCAGCGATCGTGCCGGGCTCTCTGGCATTGCTGTCGGCTGTGTACGACGATCCGAAGGAACGAGCACGCGCCATCGGGCTGTGGGGCGGCGCAGGAGGTGTTGCCGCCGCGATCGGACCGGTCCTGGGCGGAGCGCTGGTGTCGACGATCGGGTGGCGGGCGGTGTTCTGGGTCAACCTCCCCATCGTCGCTATCGGCTGTCTGCTCACCTTGTGGGCAATTCCCGCGCTCACGGGCAGTCGCGCGAGACGGGTGGACCTACCCGGACAGGTGCTCTCCGTGCTCACGCTGGTGGCAGTAACCTATGCAGTCATCACCGCAGGCGAACACGGATGGTCACCCTGGCAGGTAGCCGTGCTGATCGCCGGGGGCGTCTTCCTCGCCCTGTTCATCATCGCAGAGCGACGACACCCGGACCCGATGCTGCCGATGGCCTTGTTCACTCGTGCCCGGTTCTCCGTGGCCGCAATGGTAGGGCTCGCGCTCAACATCAGCTTCTTCGGACAACTCTTCGTGCTCTCCCTCTTCTTCCAGCAGTACCTGGGATACGAGCCGTGGCTGGCAGGCCTCGCGCTGGCACCACAGGCGTGCAGCGCCGTGGTCGCGTCACCGCTGGGCGGCCGTGCCGTCGCCCGGTGGGGCGCGTTCCCCACCATGCTCACCGGCCTGGTAGTCGGCACGATCGGCTTCAGCAGCCTCGTGCTGCTCACCGCAGAAACCCCTTACGTGGTGGTCGCGGTGTTGACCTTCACGGCTGGATTCGGGATGGCCTTCGCGATGCCGGCCGCGACCTCGGCCGCAGTGGCCTCGGCCCCGCCGGAACATGTCGGCATCGCAGGAGGAGTCATCAATGCCGCCCGCCAGACCGGCAGCGTCGTCGGCGTCGCAGTCCTCGGCGAAATGGTCGCCAGTGGAGCGTTCCTCACAGGCTTCCACACAGCCGTCGCGGTCGCCGGTGGAGTCTTCGGTGCCGCAGCGCTCGTAGTTGCTGCCACCATCATCAGTCACCTACAGGAGCCAGTTACACCTGAAGTTTAGAATCATTGTGTGATGAAGCACCATCGGAGGAGGTCGAAGAAGCCGCCAGTCGAACGCGTACTGTGCTCCGAAACTGGTAAACGCGAATACGAGCACTATGATGACGCCGTGCATGTAGCACTGAAACGGTCGCGACGGGCAGGGCCGCTGCGGATCTACGAATGCCCCTCGTGCGGGTCGTGGCACCTAACCAAGCGCCCTGACTGGGGCAAACCACCGGCGAACTAATGACACTGTACGGGTCTGTCTCGGCGAGGAACGCTCCGGAGCGCGTCTTTCCTGGACGCTCCAGGAGTTTCGTTCTCATGCATAGGCAGCCGAGGCGCGCTGCAAGGCTTGTAGCCCTGAGGTCAGTCGCCTAGGGCTTTGTACCATGAAACTAGGCGCGCCAGCGACCATAGTTCATGGTCAGAGGGCGTGCACACTGATGACCAGATAGCAGGTCGCTTGTGTCAGGCAATGCGCCGGCGCATTGCCTGATCAGTATGAGCAACAGAGCGCGCTCAAAACGTTGGGGCGCGCACGCGCAAAAGAGAATAGTCCCTTCTCGCAGTCACCTATGCTCCTCAGACCACCAAGGGTATGCACACAGCGCTCATACACTAAAAGAGTCACACCGAGAGAAAGGACCACTATGACGACAGCAGTTATTTTCGACTCCACCACCAATGAGGAGTACTTCACCACTCCATGCTTCAGTACTCGCGCCGAAGCCTGGGTATGCGCAACTGGGTTCATCTTGGCACGCTATAGCGGGGAGCAGGACGCCGCAGTAAGAAGCAACCTCGCAGACTCCACGCTGAACAAGGAATACGAGTTTTACTCCACGATCGACCTACGTCAAGCATCGCTCTACGGCCCTCCAGTCTCGATCGTTCTCAACGACTAACCCCAGCAAGACAAACAAAGGCGGCACCCTTCGAAGCGAGTTCCTTTTACCTAAAGCACCTGCGCAAACTTACTACTTATTGCTTAATTGATGAATCTCAGTTCCTTTGCCATTAGCATTGAAGGCGAGCAACTTAACTACGATGCCTAGTCGAGGTGGCCAGTGTGAAAGTCCGCAATTTAATCACCGCTTCAATGGCAGCTTTCCTTCTCTTGTCTCCGAATTCAGCTGTTGCTGCAGAACCTGTCCTATCTTCTTCTCAACCAGTAGCTGCAATCCCTTATGGGTGGACAAAGGTCGATGGACATCCAGACGGCACGCCCAAAAAAGAGTGTGGTCCATCCAACGATGGGGAAATGGTTGAAACCGAAGACGCCGAGGGAGGACGACGATTCTGGTCGTGCAGGCACATAAACCCCATTTTCAAGGATCCGTACTGGGAGTGGAGCGAAACTGTATTACAGTAGAAAATTAACTTAACCATGGAACTAACACCTAGGGCACAAGAATGCTTCGCGGTTGCCGCTTCAATCGCAGAACAAGCTGGTGTAGACAAAATAGGCGCCGAGCATCTGCAACTAGCTCTCCTACAAGATGAGGACTCAATTCCTTATCAAGTTCTTGACGCTGAATATGATGCTGACATGTTCCGGAGAAATCTATCCTCCTACTTAGAAAAGGAAGGATATAAACAACCGACTAATCGCGCTTCTTTTCTTCCACGTAAAAACTAATTTGATCATTGATCAAAACATGATCGCCACTAACTTCGCCACCAAAGCATTAGACTCCACCCAAGGAATGGCAGGAGTGGCGGCTGTAGGCGGTGTGTCTATAGGTAAATATTGCGCCGGTGGCCAACATCGATGACGTTAATGACTACGACATCTTCGTAAATAGAGGAAATTACCCGGTAGTCTCCCACTCTCCACCGCCACAAGCCAGACTTGTCCCCGACGAGTCCCTTACCGCGCACGCGGGGGTTGTTCAGCTCTGCTACTTCGCGGAGAAACTTACTGATGTGTTTTTGTACTGGCTTATCAAGCTTCCGGAAAGATTTTGCAGCACGCGGAGTAAACCTAATCGACCAAGTCACACTCATCCTCTAGTTCCTGGAGTGAAATTGTCTCTAGCTCGCCGCGTCGAGCTGCCTCAGCTTCTGCTTCAAGAATGTATACGTACTCAAGTTGATCTAAATAGGAATCAAGAGCCTTGCGAAGATAAAACGCCCCAGATCGCCCTGTTCGAGAAGCAAGCGCATCAAGGCGCTCCTTTTGCTTGGAATCAACGCGCAAGCTAATTACCGATCCACTCATGTAAACATGTTTACACCAGGTGAAACGATTTGTACACCTGTAGCGCTATTTTTCAAAGTAAAGTCCACCACGCCAGGAATGTCCCCTTTTCCAAGAAACCCCTTTCGGCCCCCAAAGCGCCTTCGCAGGACTGTACTCCCTCTTTCACACGCATGGTGGAGAACGCGCATATCACGCTTGCAGGGCGTCTCTCATTCCTTATTTAATCAAGAAACCTGCAGGTAACACTACACGCCTCAGTGCGCCCGTCCGTGATTGTTTAATGGGTATGTGTTTTATACATCTCGTCTAAATGTAAAAGTGCACCCAAATACCGGAAATCTATAGATGCAGGCGAAGGACTTTGATAGCCTGTAGCTGGTTAAGGGCAAATCCCTATCATTTGCATAGCAATTTCGCAGCGGATAACCCTTACCCTTCTTTCAACCGCTCTCCTACTTGAAGGTCTACCTCTATGAAACTTACCTCCACCGCCCTTTCAGTTGCTATCAGCGAAAAGTTGGACTAGAAGGAGGTTATAATGGGTTTCGGAGGGGCTTTACGTAAAACTCAGAAAAATGGAAAACCGTGGATACCTCCGTGGTGGTTTTCTTTTATCGTACTACCGCTAATGGTTATCGCTGGCTTCTACATAAGCCAAGTGACCGGTTGGCGTGGAGTGTCCTCATCAAGCGTAGAGGGGGTTTCATGGAGCGAAGTAAGTTCTGACGGTATATTTCTTCACGTAGTGGGGTATATGACTTTTTACTTCGTTTTAGTGTTGCCCATCTTCTTGATTCGTAGATATCTATGGGAGAAACAGCGAAGGCAGGGGAGCGCACAAGACGAGAATAGAGGAAATGGGCAATTCTAGCTAGAGGTGGATAGGCATAAACCGCATTCCTATTCCTATTGATGATTCCCTCTAGCTAAATAAGCCAAAGCAATGTATTTCCTTGCAGCGAAAGGACATAGTCCCCAGTGTAGGAGCATTGCGAAACTTCCGCGCGCACATTAGCCTAAAAAGTGACAGCACAGTTCACCTTTGAATTGCGGCTGCACAATAAAAAGGGCCCCAACGAGTGGCAGCTCGTTGAGACCCTCGGGCCTAAAGACCCACGTGAAGCACAACTGCAATGAGCTTCACTGTTACGGTCGCAAGTGTTATGACCTTGATTGCCACATCTAGCCAGCTAAGCTACGTGGCGTCAAGGTCTTTTCTTTTGCGACCGGGTGTATCCAATGAGTGCTTACCCATTGTCTACCTCCCTTTGCGTCGTAGGGTTGTCCGCTCGCCTGAAAAGGGCGCGCGGGACAGCCCACGTCACGCGCGGGCCTTACCGCGCACCGACGAGGAAGTCACGCCCACGCCCCACCACAGGTGGCGGGGCATGATTGTGAACCGGCACTAACGTTAGCAGCCACCCCTGACGAGACCTAGAAGCATGATTTCACCCCTGCCTTTATAAAAGCCGCCCATGAGGGGAAACCCGTACAGTGCTACTTGCAGCTGCACTCAACACCGCTAATTTCTCTGCCTGTCACCCTATCTAGACGCACGAAAATGCTGGCAGTGCTACATAACTGCCGACATATGCTTTAGCATATGCCTAAACATATGTCCCGCCATATGGCAAGACATATGACGGGGCTCATGGGCGCGCTGATCTACCATCACGGCTGCACTACCCTAGGTGTTTTTCAATGCTCGATACACCGTAGGACGGGTTACCCCAAATTCCCGCGCTAGTGCTGCCTTTGACTCCCCTGCCAATATGCGCCGTTTAATCTCCGCTACTTGCTGCGGGCTAAGAGCGGGTTTGCGGCCTTTGTACTTTCCGGCCTTTTTCGCCAACGCAATCCCCTCCGCCTGGCGCTCGCGGATAATGGCCCGCTCAAACTCCGCAAACGAACCCAAAATACCCAGCATAAGATCCGCACGCGGATCCGCGGTGTCTTTTGTAAAAGTGAGATGCTCGTGCAGGAAGGTAACGGTTACGCCCTTGTCGACGAGTTCGTCGACAATACCGCGTAGATCTGTTAGTGAGCGGGCGAGGCGATCAATCGACGAGACGACGAGTTCGTCACCGTCGCGCACATAGGCCATACACTCCCTAAGCCCAGGGCGCTCGGTCTTAGTGCGGCCGGAAATCTTGTCCTCAAAGAACCGGTCAATACTTCCAGACACGGACAGTAGTTCTTTCTGGCGCTGATTATTTTGCTCCACCGTTGAAACGCGGATATACCCCACCCGCTGCCCACGCGAACCAGAACCACTAGCCGTCGACACCACAATCACCACTTTCTGTATAGATACGGCCTAGACCCCACTATACAAGTGTAAAATAATGCCCAAATCTACCTTATTTTACATGTAACTTACTGCCATAGGCGCACGTAACAATAGGGTGTACCTAATCGGACTTTTATACTATGGTTCGGGGTCTTCCTCCTTAGTGAAAGTCGCACCTAAATCTTGTAAGCGTTGTTTCTGTTGTGGAGTCAACGCCAAGTTATCCTCTGGAAGAATGGTCTCGTGCAAAGTTGCAGTTTCAAGAATTGAAAGGTCTGTAGGAGTTCCCGATAGGTCCGCGTTGCTTAGATCCGCACCACGCAAATCGGCACCCCCTAATTGTGCTAGTTCAAGGATTGCACCTTGTAGATTCGCGTTTCTTAGATTCGCGCCGTCAAACTTCGCCTCTATTAAAACTGCGTTGCTTAAGTCTGCCCCTTCGAGGTTTGCTCCACTAAAGTTTGCACAATTAAGCCAAAGACCACTCAAATTTTGTTCCTTTAGGTCAAAGTCTTTAAAAGGCAGTTCAGGAATGGAAGGGTCTGGTTTATCTGTGGAAGATTTCGTAGTGGGCGTACCAGGGGTAAATATGGTCCCGTCAGCTGTTAGACAATGGGGTGATAGGTTAGCTGACGTCGCAACTTGAGCCCGATCTCGAACGTATCGCAGATTTTCGAGTCGCTCTGCTGTGTCTGCCTGATTGTTAGAGTCCCAAATCTGCGTCACCATAAAAATGGATCCCACCACTGTGGAGGCAATGAATGGTATTCCAATGTCGCGGAGCCATTCGGAGCGGGCAGGCGAAGCAGAACTTGTGCTTTGGGTGACTTCTTTTTCCTGTTCGGTATGGCTCTCTATAGAGGGGTTCCTATCTGGTGCATCTTGTTCTTTCGGAGAAGCGTCTTTTGGTGTGTTTTCTTCGTTAGGTGTATTTTTGCCATAACCCATTCATAAAGAATATGTATAATGTCGGGGTTTAGCACGCGTTGTCGTTGGTCGGAGGTTAAGGGGGGTAAAGGAATGGCTGACATTATTCATGAAGCCCAGGACACGCACCTGTGCGCGTTGTTTATTGGGGCGCACGGGGATACTGGAGACTACAAGTACGCACTAGACGCCGCCAACAGTGCCGCCAAGCACCTACAGGTAATACAAGCGGAGTTGCCTGCCACTTCCCCACTGGCCCGCGACGCCGGCACACTCGCCAAGTTCGTACGCGCAGCACAGAGGAATCTGTCCCAACAACGGCCCGCAGATAACCCAGACGAACTTCTAGACTTAGCCACCAGCCTCAAAGAACGACTGGAAGCTACACACTAAAGGAAACTCCCCTAGTGCTTCTCGTCGTTGGAAGCACTAGGGGAGAAGCCACCTACGGGGGTGCGGGAGTCGTGGCTTTTTATTTTCCTTCCGTCCGACTATGCGCCGGG
>ENA-OOKA01000470-OOKA01000470.1-human-skin-metagenome-genome-assembly--contig:-NODE-470-length-10109-cov-7.233340_pt1 | contig 10109 bp, 14 predicted proteins | sample MGYA00248825_ERZ500995 | MGnify/ENA primary metagenome ERZ500995 (study PRJEB25958, sample SAMN03398540) | human skin metagenome | study: EMG produced TPA metagenomics assembly of the Human Skin... | reverse complement strand
ACGACGGCGGCTCCGACGGCGGCGGCGTCGCCGAGGGCGGCGGCGAGGTCAGCGACGAGAACCCCTTCGGCGTCGACCCCTCCCAGCCCGTCGAGGTCGTCATCTTCAACGGCGGCTACGGCGACCAGTACGCGATCGACGCGGGCAAGACCATGTCCGAGCTGCACGACGGCATCGAGGTCGACGTCAGCTCGACCGTCGACATCCAGCCCGAGCTGCAGCCCCGCTTCGTCGCGGGCGAGCCGCCGGACGTCTTCGACAACTCCGGCGCGCAGGCGATGAACTCCGCGGCCCTCATCTCCGAGGGGCAGCTCGCCACGCTCGACGAGCTCATCAAGGCGCCCTCGATCGACGGCGGCACGATCGAGGAGTCCCTCCTGCCCGGCGCTCTAGAGCCCGGCACCTACTCCGGCAAGCTCTACTCCCTGAACTACGTGTACACGGTGTTCGCGCTGTGGTACTCCGCCAAGCAGTTCGAGGAGAAGGGCTGGAGCGCCCCGGTCACCTGGGACGACGTCATGACCATCGGCGAGAACGCCGCGGGGGAGGGGCTCTCGCTCTTCGCCTTCGGCGGTCAGAACGCCGCGGACTACTACCACACCATGGCGATCGCGATGGCGGTCAAGCAGGGCGGCAAGGAGGTCGCCACGGCGCTCGACTCCCTCGACGCGGGAGCGTACGAGCAGGACGCCGTCGTGCAGGCGATCGACGCCATCGGCGAGGCGGTCGCGGCGGACTTCTTCCTGCCCGGAGGCGCCGGCATCAAGCACACCGAGGCACAGGCGCAGTGGGTCACCGGGAAGGCTGTGATGTACCCCTCCGGCTCGTGGATCGAGAACGAGCAGAAGGGCGTCACCCCCGACGACTTCGCGATGACCGGCTGCCCCGAGCCGCTGCTGAGCGCGGACGGTGCGATGCCGGCCGAGGCCATCCACGGCACCGCGGGCGAGCCCTTCCAGGTCCCGGCCCAGGCGAAGAACGGCGCCGGCGGCCTCGAGTTCCTGCGCGTGATGCTCTCCAAGGAGCAGGCGCAGAACTTCGCGAAGGTCACCTCCTCCACCACGATCGTGAAGGACTCCGTGCCCGAGGACGCCTTCGGCTCCACGGCGCTGGCCTCCGCGAACGAGATGATCCAGGCCGCGGGCGAGAACGTCTTCACCTGGAACTTCACGGACTGGTACGGCCTCGGACCGGACTTCAAGCCGATCTGGAACGAGTTCCTCAGCGGCGGGATCAAGGCCGACGAGGTGCGCGAGCGCTCCCAGGCAGTCCTCGACCGCGTGCGGGAGGACGACAGCATCGAGAAGTTCGACGTCGAGGGATGAGTCTCCCGACCACGACCCTCGCCGGGCCGTCGGACGCGCCGCATGCTCCCCGCGTGCGGCGCGGCCGGCGCCCCGCGCCGTCGCGCCTGCTGTTCTTCGCCGTCTTCCTCGGCCTCCCGCTGCTGGTCTACATCGTCTTCGTCGTCTCGCCCTTCCTGCAGGCGTTCTACTACTCCCTCACCGACTGGAAGGGGGTCAGCGGGAACGCCGACTTCATCGGCCTGGACAACTACATCCGGATCTTCACCGACCCGGTCTACCTCAAGGCGCTGCGCAACAACCTGCTGCTGATGATCATCCTGCCCGCGGTGACCATCACCCTGGCCTTCGTCCTGGCCGTCATGGTCACGATCGGTGGGGACACCAAGGGCGAGATCCACGGCATCCGCGGCTCGAACATCTATCGCGTGGTGAGCTTCTTCCCCTACGTGCTGCCGGCCGTCGTGATCGGCATCCTCTTCGCCTTCATCTACTCCCCGAACGGCGGCCTGCTCAACGGCCTGCTGAACCTCCCGCTGAGGCTGCTGAACGCCCTCGGCGCGGATGTCACGCTGGTCGGCACCGCCTGGCTCGGCGATCCCCGCTTCGCCCTCGGCGCGATCATCCTGGCCGTGGTGTGGTCGCTCGTCGGCTTCTACATGGTCCTGTTCGTCGCCGCGATCAAGGCGATCCCCTCGGAGATCATCGAGGCCGCCCGGCTCGACGGCTGCGGCCGTGTCCGCCTCGCGGCGCAGGTCGTGCTCCCTCAGATCCGGGAGAACGTCTCCACGGCGGTGGTCTACATGGGGATCATGGCGCTGGACATGTTCGTCTACGTCTCGGTGATGACCCCGTCGGGAGGCACCGCCCGCAGCACCGAGGTGGTCTCCCGCTATCTCTACGAGACCGCCTTCGCGCGCTCGCAGTTCGGCCTCGCCTCGGCGATGGGCGTGGTGCTGGCGCTGGTGACGATGCTGATGGCCGTCATCGTGCTGTTCGGCAGCCGGTCGAAGGAGGACGCATGACCCAGGCCCCGCCCCTCGACACCACCGCCTCCGCAGAGGAGGGCGGCACGCGCCGGATCGAGCCCCGTCGGCCGCGCCGCAGCCGCGGCGACCGCGCCTTCGCCGGCGTCGCCCACGTGGTGCTGATCATATGGACCCTCGCGGTGGTGCTGCCGCTGCTGTGGACCGTCTACAGCTCGTTCAAGACGTCCCGCGAGATCCTCACCTCGCCGTTCTCGATGCCGAGCGAGTGGAATCTCGACAACTTCATCACCGCCTGGACCGAGGCCGGAATCGGCCGCTACTTCGTGAACACGCTCATCGTCGTCGGCGGTGCGCTGTTCCTGGTGATGCTGCTGGGCGCGATGTGCGCGTACGTCCTGGCGCGCTTCGAGTTCCCGGGCCGTCGGATCATCTACTACGGGATGATCGCGGGGCTCACCTTCCCGATCTTCCTCGCCGTCGTCCCGCTGTTCTTCGTGCTGATGAACATGGGCCTGCGCGGCACGTACATCGGGCTGATCCTCGCCTACGTCGGCTTCGCGCTGCCGTTCACGGTGTTCTTCCTCTATGCATTCTTCCGGCAGCTGCCGGAGGAGATCGCCGAGGCCGCCGCGATCGACGGCGCCGGGGACTTCCGCACCTTCTTCCAGATCATGGTGCCGCTGGCCACCCCCGGCCTGATGAGCGTCACGATCTTCAACTTCCTGGGGCTGTGGAACCAGTACCTCCTGCCGGTGGTGCTGAACACCGACGAGGACAAGTACGTCCTCGCCCAGGGACTGAAGAGCCTCCAGGCGCAGCAGGGCTACGAATCGGACTGGGGTGCGATGTTCGCCTCGGTGACGATCACGATCCTGCCGGTGCTGATCGTCTACGTGATCTTCCAGCGCCAGCTCCAGGGCGGGCTCGGCCCCAGCACGAACAAGTAGGAGCACCCCGCTCGCCCCGGCCCGCAGCGTGGGGGAGCGACGTGGAGCGGAGGGCCGGGACCCCGGCGGCACGGATGCCGTACGGTGGTCCCGGCCCTCCGTCGCGTCGGGACCGGCATCGTGGCCGGAGAACCATCCCCGCAGCCGCAGCCGCAGCCGCAGCCGCAGCCGCAGCCGTCGCCGTCGCCGCTGCCGCGACTTCAGGCGCGGCCGCCCGGGCCCCGTTGTGACGGGGTGCACGACACTCTCCCTTGTGGGCCTGTGCGCTCGTCTGGCAGACTGTTAGAGTTGTCTGCGCGGGCCGACATGCCCGGTTCCGTTCTCCGAGGTCCACCTCGGCGAATGATCACCGGATGAGGTCCGTCCCGAGGATGCGAACCGCACCATCGTGCGGAGTGCGCATCAGAGGTAGGGATCCGACGCAGAAGCAGCCGATCCTCGGCGGTCCCGTGCTGGGCTTTTGCGCCCCGTACAGGCCGACACGCCCGTCCTCGGGTACCGGGGAGAGGCCGCATCCATGCCAGACGAAGAAGAGAGACAGGACGCCATGGCGGGACAGAAGATCCGCATCCGGCTCAAGTCGTACGACCACGAGGTGATCGACAGCTCGGCGCGCAAGATCGTCGACACGGTGACCTCCGCGGGCGCGACTGTGGTGGGCCCGGTGCCGCTGCCGACCGAGAAGAACGTGTTCGTCGTGATCCGGTCGCCCCACAAGTACAAGGACTCCCGTGAGCACTTCGAGATGCGCACGCACAAGCGACTGATCGACATCGTCGACCCCACGCCCAAGGCCGTGGACTCGCTCATGCGCCTCGACCTGCCGGCGGACGTCAACATCGAGATCAAGCTCTGAGGGTGGTGGAGATGAGCAACGAACTGACCGGCCAGAAGGCCACCCCCGTCGCGGGCGTGCTCGGCACCAAGCTCGGCATGACCCAGGTCTGGGACGAGAACGGCAAGCTCGTGCCCGTGACCGTCGTGCAGACCGGCGCGAACGTCGTCACCCAGGTCCGCTCCGTCGAGACCGACGGCTACGACGCGGTCCAGATCGCCTTCGGGCAGATCGACCCCCGCAAGGTGTCGAAGCCGCTCAAGGGCCACTTCGAGAAGGCCGGCGTGACCCCGCGCCGCCACCTCGTCGAGCTGCGCACCTCCGACGCCGCCGACTACTCCCTCGGCCAGGAGATCGACGCGTCGATCTTCGCCGCGGGCCAGAAGGTCGACGTCGTGGGCACCTCCAAGGGCAAGGGCACCGCGGGTGTCATGAAGCGTCACGGCTTCGCGGGCGTCAGCGCCACGCACGGCCAGCACCGCAACCACCGCAAGCCCGGCTCCATCGGCGGCGCCTCCACCCCCGGTCGCGTGTTCAAGGGCCAGCGCATGGCTGGCCGCATGGGCGGCGACCGCACCAGTGTCCAGAACCTGACCGTTCACGCGGTCGACGTCGAGAAGGGCCTCGTGCTCGTCAAGGGTGCCGTCCCCGGCCCCAAGGGCGGCCTCGTGCTGGTCCGCTCGGCTGTCAAGACTCCCGCGAAGGAGGCCTGAGCCCGATGGCAGCGAATCTGACCGTCGACGTGCTCGACCCGGCCGGCAAGAAGTCCGGCACCGTCGAGCTGCCTGCGTCGATCTTCGACGTCCAGACCAACGTGGCCCTGATCCACCAGGTCGTCGTCGCCCAGCAGGCGGCGGCCCGACAGGGCACCCACAAGGCCAAGACCCGCGCCGAGGTGCGCGGCGGCGGCAAGAAGCCCTGGAAGCAGAAGGGCACCGGCCGCGCCCGTCAGGGCTCGCTCCGCGCCCCGCAGTTCACCGGCGGCGGCACCGTCCACGGTCCCGTCCCGCGCGACTACTCCCAGCGCACCCCGAAGAAGATGAAGGCCGCCGCCCTGCGCGGTGCCCTCTCGGACCGGGCCCGCAACGGCCGCGTGCACGTCGTCTCCTCGCTCCTCGCGGGCGAGTCCGCCTCCACCAAGGCTGCGAAGGTCACCCTGTCGCACGTCTCCGACCGTCGCCACCTGCTGGTGGTCGTGCGTCGTGACGACGACCTGGGCGCCCTGAGCTCCCGCAATCTGCCTGCCGCCCACGTCCTGTACGCGGACCAGGTGAACACCTACGACGTCATGCTCTCCGACGACGTGGTCTTCACCGCCGATGCGCTCGAGGACTTCGTGGCCCAGGCCTCCCTGACCCTGCCCGCCTCGATCTTCGCCGCGGCGAAGGCCGGCTCGTCGGCTCCCGCCGCCGCGTCTGTCGTTGCCCAGGACGCTCCGTTCGGCGAGGGCTCCGCGGCCCCGCTGGCCGACGGCTCCGCCCCCGAGGGCTTCGACATCAAGGGCAACCAGGGCTCGATGAAGTTCCACACCCCGGACTCCCCGTGGTACGGCCGCACCAAGGCCGAGGTCTGGTTCGCGACTCCGGAGGCCGCCAAGGCCGCCGGGTTCGTGAACGCGGTCAAGGAGTCCGCCTCGTCCGATGAGGAGGCCGCCAAGTGAGCGCGCAGAACAAGGATCCCCGCGACGTCCTGCTGGCCCCGGTCGTCTCCGAGAAGAGCTACGGGCTGATGGACGAGGGCAAGTACACCTTCGTGGTGGCTGCCGACGCCAACAAGACCGAGATCAAGATCGCCGTCGAGAAGATCTTCGACGTCAAGGTCTCCTCGGTGAACACGATCAACCGTCAGGGCAAGGCGCGTCGCACGCGCTTCGGGATGGGCAAGCGCAAGGACACCAAGCGCGCCATCGTGACCCTGACCGACGGAGCCATCGACATCTTCGGAGGGTCGGTCGCCTGAGGCGGCCGGTCTCCGAGGAGCAGAGAGTCTGAGGGAAACCCACATGGCAATTCGTAAGAGCAAGCCGACCACTCCCGGTCGTCGCGGCTCGAGTGGCGCCGACTTCGTCGAGGTCACCCGGTCCACGCCGGAGAAGTCCCTGGTGCGCCCGCTGTCCAAGTCCGGCGGCCGCAACAGCAACGGTCGTATCACCTCCCGTCACCGGGGCGGCGGCCACAAGCGGGCCTACCGCGTGATCGACTTCCGCCGTCACGACAAGGACGGCGTCAAGGCCAAGGTCGCTCACATCGAGTACGACCCCAACCGCACCGCGCGCATCGCGCTGCTGCACTACCTGGACGGCGAGAAGCGCTACATCCTCGCGCCGGCCAAGCTGCGTCAGGGCGACTGGATCGAGAACGGCGTCGGCGCCGACATCAAGCCCGGCAACAACCTGCCGCTCAAGAACATCCCGCTCGGCACCGTGGTGCACGCGATCGAGCTCCGCCCCGGCGGCGGCGCGAAGATCGCCCGCTCCGCCGGCGCCTCCGTGCAGCTCGTCGCCAAGGAGGGCCCGTACGCCCAGCTGCGTATGCCCTCCGGCGAGATCCGGAACGTCGACGCCCGCTGCCGCGCCACCATCGGCGAGGTCGGCAACGCCGAGCAGTCCAACATCAACTGGGGCAAGGCCGGCCGCATGCGGTGGAAGGGCAAGCGCCCCCACGTCCGCGGCGTGGTCATGAACCCCGTCGATCACCCCCATGGTGGTGGCGAGGGCCGCACCTCGGGTGGTCGTCATCCGGTGTCGCCCTGGGGTCAGCCCGAGGGCCGTACCCGAAAGCCGGGCAAGGAGAGCGACAAGCTCATCGTGCGCCGTCGTCGGACCGGCAAGAAGCGCTGATAGGGAGAACCGCACATGCCTCGCAGTATTTCCAAGGGCCCGTTCGTGGACGACCACCTTCAGAAGAAGGTGGACGCCCAGAACGAGAAGGGCACCAAGAACCTCATCAAGACCTGGTCGCGTCGTTCGGTGATCACCCCGGACTTCCTCGGCCACACCTTCGCAGTGCACGACGGTCGCAAGCACGTCTCGGTGTTCGTCACCGAGTCCATGGTCGGCCACAAGCTCGGCGAGTTCGCCCCCACGCGGACTTTCAAGGGCCACGAGAAGGACGACAAGAAGGGCCGTCGTCGCTGACATGACGTCAGCAGCGACTGCACTTCTCGAACTCGAGAGAAAGCAGGAAGCAATGGAAGCCAAGGCGCAGGTGCGGTACCTCCGCATGTCGCCCATGAAGGCTCGCCGCGTTGTGGACCTGATTCGTGGCAAGAGCACGGCCGAGGCCCTGGACACCCTGCGGTTCGCCCCGCAGGCCGCCAGCGAGCCCGTCCTGAAGCTCGTGGAGTCCGCGATCGCCAACGCGCGGGTGAAGGCAGACCAGGCGGGGGAGCGCTTCGACGAGCGCGAGCTCGTCGTGTCCGCCGCATTCGTCGACGAGGGTCCGACCATGAAGCGGTTCCAGCCGCGTGCTCAGGGTCGTGCCTTCCAGATCAAGAAGCGCACCAGCCACGTCACCGTGGTGGTCGCTCCCGTGAACAAGTAAGGAGTCCCGAATGGGCCAGAAGGTCAATCCGAACGGGTTCCGCCTCGGGATCACCACGGAGCACAGCAGCCGGTGGTTCGCCGACTCCTCGAAGGAGGGGCAGCGGTACCGCGACTACGTGAAGGAAGACGTCGCGATCCGCAAGCTCATGTCCGAGGGACTCGAGCGCGCCGGCATCTCCAAGGTCGAGATCGAGCGCACCCGCGATCGCGTCCGCGTCGATCTCCACACCGCCCGCCCGGGCATCGTCATCGGGCGTCGCGGGGCGGAGGCCGAGCGTCTGCGCGGCGAGCTGGAGAAGCTCACCGGCAAGCAGATCCAGCTGAACATCCTCGAGGTCAAGAACCCCGAGGCCGATGCTCAGCTGGTCGCCCAGGGCATCGCCGAGCAGCTCGCCGCCCGCGTCTCCTTCCGTCGTGCGATGCGCAAGGGCATGCAGTCCGCGCAGCGCGCCGGCGCGAAGGGCATCCGAGTGGCCGTCTCCGGCCGCCTCGGCGGCGCCGAGATGAGCCGCAACGAGTTCTACCGCGAGGGGCGCGTGCCGCTGCACACCCTCCGTGCGAACATCGACTACGGCTTCTACGAGGCCCGCACCGCCTTCGGCCGCATCGGCGTGAAGGTCTGGATCTACAAGGGCGACGTCACCGCCAAGGAGCTCGCGGCCCAGCAGGCCGCCTCGCAGGGTCCCCGCTCCGGCGGACGCGGCCCGCGTGCCGAGCGCCCGCGCGGTCGTCGCAACGAGCGCAACGCCGCTGCCCGTCGTGAGAACAACGAGTCTGCCTCGCAGACCGCTGCTCCCGCCGAGCAGGCCGCGGCTCCCGCGCAGCAGCCCGGAACGGAGGCCTGAGCGACATGCTGATCCCTCGCAGGACCAAGCACCGCAAGCAGCACCACCCGACCCGCAGCGGCATGGCCAAGGGCGGCACCGATCTGGCATTCGGTGAGTACGGCATCCAGGCGCTCGCGCCGGCGTACGTCACCAACCGTCAGATCGAGGCGGCTCGTATCGCCATGACCCGCTACATGAAGCGTGGCGGCAAGGTGTTCATCAACATCTACCCCGATCGTCCGCTCACCAAGAAGCCTGCCGAGGTCCGCATGGGCTCCGGCAAGGGCTCGGTCGAGTGGTGGATCGCCAACATCAAGCCGGGACGCGTCATGTTCGAGGTCGCCGGCGTCGAGGAGGAGGTGGCTCGCGAGGCTCTGCGCCTGGCGATGCACAAGCTCCCCATGAAGTGCCGCATCCTGAGCCGAGAGAGTGGTGACATCTGATGGCAGCGACCAAGCTCACCGCCGATGAACTCGACAAGCTGGACGACTCCAAGCTGGCCGAGGAACTGGCGAAGGCGAAGGACGAGCTGTTCAAGCTCCGTTTCCAGAACGCCACCGGTCAGCTCGAGAGCTCCGGCCGTCTGCGGTCCGTCAAGAAGGACATCGCACGGATCTACACGATCCTGCGCGAGCGCGAGCTGGGCATCCGTCAGGCGCCCGGCGCCGCCGAGTGACCCCGGAGCGAGGAACTGAGATGACTGAGAACAACCAGGCCGTGACCCCGGCCGTCGAGGATCTCGCGAAGGAGGGTGCGCAGGCGTCGTCCGCCGAGCGTCCCTACCGCAAGACCCTGCGCGGCTACGTGGTCTCCGACAAGATGGACAAGACGATCGTGGTCGAGGTCGAGGAGCGTGTGAAGCACGCCCGCTACGGCAAGGTCACGACCAAGACGAGCAAGTTCAAGGCCCACGACGAGGAGAACACCGCCGGCATCGGCGATCACGTCCTCGTCATGGAGACCCGTCCGCTCTCCGCGTCCAAGCGGTGGCGGCTGGTCGAGATCCTCGAGCGCGCCAAGTGATCCGCCGGCGGTCCGCGTGATCGCCCGGCAGCACTGAGAAGGGCCGGTCCTCCCCACGGGGAGGGCCGGCCCTTCTGCTGCATCCGGGGCTCAGCCCGGAAGGTCGCCGAGGTGCACCAGGAGCGCACCGGCGAGAGCGTCCTCGGCCTCCGGGGCGGCGACCTCGCGCAGCTCCCCGTCCCTGACGCGCAGCTCCACGACGAATCCGCCGTCCTCCCTCCGCCGGAGTGCGGAGAAGGCGGCGCCGAGCGCCTCGCGCAGCTGGTCCTCCCGCGGCAGCCACACCGCCTCGTCCTGCTCCACGGAGTCCAGCGCCCACTCGGTGGTGCCGTTGAAGCGCAGGACGCGGGTGCCGGTGCGCCCTCGGCCCACCTCCACCACCATCGAGGAGAGCATGAACGCCTCCTCGCGCAGCAGGGCGTTGTCGATCGCGAAGAGGTCCCCGTCGGCCGGTTCCCAGGGCAGTCCCGCGTCTCGGAGCCGTCTGGCCACATCGATGTCGATCATGGGGAGAAACCTACGCCCCTGGCGGGTGCCGGCACCATGCTCCAGGTCCGGGGACCGGATCGCCGGAGGGTGTGAGGACGCCCGTTACCTTGTGAGCACCCCGATGGACGGGGTCTGGTCGCTCGGCCGGGTA
>ENA-OOKA01000468-OOKA01000468.1-human-skin-metagenome-genome-assembly--contig:-NODE-468-length-10133-cov-6.503374_pt1 | contig 10133 bp, 12 predicted proteins | sample MGYA00248825_ERZ500995 | MGnify/ENA primary metagenome ERZ500995 (study PRJEB25958, sample SAMN03398540) | human skin metagenome | study: EMG produced TPA metagenomics assembly of the Human Skin... | reverse complement strand
ACCTAAGTGACTGGAGTTCAGACGTGTGCTCTTCCGATCTTCGGCCCTGGCCGCGCATCCCGGACGGTCGTACCCTCGGAGGTACCGACGGCGGGCGCGACCGATGGGGGCATCCCGTCGACGGTCGCACCGCGCCCCCGGAACGGAGGCCCCGATGCCCGCCGACGACAGCTCCACTCCCCCGCTCTTCGATCCCGAATCCCGACCGGTCGGGGTGCTCGTCGGCTACGACGGCTCCGACCAGGCGATCCAGGCCCTCCACTATGCGGCCACGATGGCGCTGGGGATCGGCTGCCGCCTCACAGTGGTCTCCGCGTTCACGGTGCCCGTGATGGTCTACCCGAACCTGGCCTCGCTGCCGCCGGTGCCCGAGGACGAGGCCCGTGCGGCCGCCTCCCGGCAGGTCGCCGCGGGCGCGCTCCCGCACCTGGAGGGCTATCCGGGCGAGGTCGCGCTCGAGTCCGTCCAGGGCGATGCGGCCGGCGTGCTCGTCGAGCTCTCCTCCCTCGCCCGCCTCGCCGTCGTCGGCTCTCGCGGCCGGGGCGGCTTCCTGGGGCGCCTGCTGGGCTCCGTCTCCGAGGCACTGCCCGCCCACGCGCACTGCCCGACGGTCGTGGTCCCCTCGAACTACGAGGTGCCCGAGACCACCGGTCGCGAGCGCTTCACCCAGGTTCCCGGCGCGGAGCCCGTGGTGGTGGGGCTGGACGGCAGCGAGGACAGCACGCTGACCACCCTCGCGCAGCGGGCCGCGGCGGCGGCCGGGGCGCCGTTGCACCTGCTACAGGCAATCCCGCCGCTGGACACCTGGTCCGCCTCCGCGCTCGCCACGGTGCCCGACCAGCAGTTCCTGGACCGGCAGCGCGAGGAGCTCCTCGCCCTGCTCGAGGGCGAGGCCCGGGCGCTGCGCGACCGGAACCCCGAGGTGGCGGTCACCGCCTCGGTGGAGGTCGGCGATCCCGTCGCTCTGCTCGTGGAGCGCTCGCGTGACGCGCGGCTGACGGTGGTGGGGACCCGGGGACGGGGCCGCATGATGAGCGCCTTGCTGGGCTCGGTCTCCCGCGGCCTGCTGGAGCGGGCGCAGGGCCCGGTGATGGTGGTGCCGGACCTGGACATCTCGCGGATCGGCCGCGCCCGGCGGCGCCCCCGCTGAGCCGGGGTCAGTGGCCTCCGCCGGTGTAGAGCTCGGGCTCGGGAAGGCCATGCTCCCGGCGCACGCGGCGCGACAGCCCCTCGATCGCGGTGAGCGCGGCCAGGACGTCGTCGGCCGTCACCGGGAAGGGCATCGAGTGGATCGTCGCGCCCTCCACCGTCGCGGCCTCGGCGACCGCGCGGAGCTCCTTCCGGTCCTCGGGGGTCAGCCCGATCTCGGTGAGGGTGTTCGGCAGGCCCACCTTCGTCGTGAACACGATGAAGTCCTCGATCCCCACGCCGCACGGATGCTGCTGAAGGACGCCCGCGCCTTCACGACCCTCCGGTGGGGGCAGACGGGATTCCGCCGCTCCCCCGGCGTCGTGAGACCCGGCAGCACCCTGCGGAACCTCTTCGGCCAGCTCGACGGCACCGCGAACCCCGCCCCCGGCAGCGAGCACTTCGCGAAGGTGGTCTGGATCGAGGACGGCCCCTTCGCGGGCGGCACCTCGATGGTGGTGCGTCGGATCCGCATGGACCTCGACGGCTGGGACGAGGCCGACCGCGGCGCGCGGGACGCCGCGACCGGCACCCGGCAGGACGACGGCGCGCCGCTGTAGGGCGCGGACGAAAGCACCCCGCCGGACTTCGAGAAGGTCTCCGCGAACGGCTTCCCGGTGATCGGGGAGTTCTCGCACATGCGCCGGGCCCGCGGGGTCGACGACGGCGAGCACCAGGAGATCTACCGCCGGCCGTACAACTACGAGCACGCGCCGGCGCCCGGCTCGCAGCTGCTGTCCGAGGCGGGGCAGGTGTTCGTGTCCTTCCAGGCCGATCCGCTCGCGCAGTTCCTGCCGATCCAGCGCCGCCTGGACGAGCTGGACCTGCTGAACCAGTGGACCACCCCGATCGGCTCGGCCGTGTTCGCGATCCCGCCCGGCTGCGCCGAGGGCGAGTTCCTGGGGCAGTCCGTGCTGGAGTAGCCGCGCCGGGGCGGCGGTGCTGGATCCGGCACGGACCGCGGGCGCCCGTGTGGCAACCCGTGGCGAGTCCGTCGGCCTTGTGCGAGGGCCTCGTATGCTGGCCGGAACCCCCTGCGCCCCGGCACGACCGCCCGGACCGTCGTGCTCGCACGCGCAGGCCCCGACGACCGCAGGAGATCATCCATGCCCCGCTTCAACATCCCGGCCGAGCACGCCCAGGGACCCCTGGTCGTCGGGATCGACATCGGCTCCGGGGGCACCCGCGCCGCCGTGTACGACGTCTCGGGCCGCGAGGTCGGCAAGCTCCAGCACAAGGAGATCCACGCCTTCACGGTCGACGACGACGGCACCAGCACGATCGACGCCGACCAGATCGTCGCGGAGATCCGCACCGCGCTCTCCGCCGTGCTCGGCCACGGCGAGCTGCCCGGCGACGTGCGCGCGATCGGCTTCGACACCTTCGCCTCCTCGCTGATCGCGGTCGACACGGCCGGCAACGCGCTGACCCCGTGCATCACCTACGCAGACACCCGCTGCCACGCCCAGGTGGGCGAGCTCGCCTCCCGGATCGACGTCGAGGACCTGCACGAGCGCACCGGCGCCCGCCTCCACTCCTCCTACACCGCGCCGCGGCTGCTGTGGCTGCGCAAGGAGCACCCCGAGGTCTTCGCCCGCACGGAGCGGTTCATGGCGCTCGGCGAGTACGTGGCCTTCAAGCTGCTGGGCACGCCCGCGCTCGGCACCGCCTCCGCCGCGTGGTCCGGCATGATCGACAGGCGCACCGGGCAGTACGTGCCCGAGCTGCTCGACGCCGTGGGCGTGGACGAGGCCGCGATGGGCCCCGCGATCGACCCCGACGACGCGCTGCCCGTCGCCGGCACCCCGCTGGCCTCCGAGTTCCCGCAGCTGGCAGAGGCCGTGTGGCTGCCCGTGATCGGCGACGGCCTCGCCGCGAACCTCGGCATCGGCGCGCTCGGCACCGGCACCTGGGGCATCTCCACCGCCACCTCCGGTGCGATCCGCCAGCTCCTGGACACCGACATCCCCGCCCTCCCCTCGGGGCTGTGGGCATACCGCGTGGACCAGCGTCGCACCCTCGTCGGCTCCGCGATGAGCGACTGCGGGCGCGTGCTGGACTGGTGCCGCAACGAGCTCGCGATGCCCTTCGACATCGACGCGACCGACACCGCGACCCTGTTCTCCGGCCCGCCCTCCCAGGGCACTCCGCTGGTGGTCCCCTTCTTCTCCGGCGAGCGCGGCACCAAGTGGCGCGGCAGTTCCCGGGCGATGTTCACGAACGTCGGCGCCTCCACCACCTGGAAGGACATGCTGCTCGGCGCGATGGAGGGCGTGGCTCTGTCGTTCCTGCGCATCGCCGACCAGATGCGCGAGGCCGGCGGCGAGCCCGAGCGGATCGTGCTCTCGGGAGGGATGACCGGGGCGATCCCCGGCTGGCTGCACCTGCTCTCCGACGCGCTCGCCATGCCGATCGACCACGTCGCCGTCTCCCGCTCGACCATGCGCGGCGCGGCCGTGATGGCCCTCGAGCAGGCCGCACCCGAGATCCCTGTCGCCGAGGCGCCGGTGCTCGCCCGGGTCGAGCCCGTCCTCGCCCACCAGGACTACTACCGCGAGCGCCTCGAGCGCTTCGAGAAGCTCGCCGACCTGGCCTGAGGCGAGGCGGCTCGCTCGCACGAGCACCGCATGCGCTGCCCGCGGTGCATGGTCTGCAGATGGCGCATGGTGTGCCTCTGTGCCTATATAGGCACCGGGCCTCAGGGCCGGGGCAGGCGCTGCTCCTCGGCGACGACGGCCGCGACCAGCGGGTCGCCCGAGGCCACGTCGAGCAGGGCGAGCAGGGCGGTGACCCGCTCGGTCGCCTCTCCGATCCCGGCCGCCTCGGCGATCTCGGAGCTCTTCGGGTCCTGCACCTCGTGGCCGCGCCGCACGCGGTCGGTGACCCAGGCGGTCCAGGCGGCGACGGCCGAGACCTCACCGGGGGCCTTGTCCGGGCCGCCGAGCTCGGCGATCACGGGCAGGGCGCGCACGGGCAGCTTCGCGGTGCCGTCGGCGGCGATGCGGATCAGGTTGTCGGCAAGGCGCGGGTTGCGGAAGCGCTCCTCGAGGGCGGAGGTGTAGGCGTCGAGCTCGTCGGCGGGCAGCGGCAGCGTCTCCCGCGCCTCGCTCCACAGCTGCTCGACCAGGGCGCGCACCTCGCGGTGGCCGATCGCCTCGTCCACGCGCTCCACACCGGCGACCTGGCCGGCGTAGGCCATCAGGGTGTGGGCGCCGTTGAGCAGGCGCAGCTTGCGGCGCTCGTGCACCTCGATGTCGTCGGTGAACTGCACCCCGGCCTTCTCCCACTCGGGGCGACGGCCGCGGAACCGGTCCTCGATGACCCACTCGGTGAAGGGCTCGGTGACCACCGGGACGGCGTCGGCGAAGCCGGTCTGCTCGCGCACCGTGTCCGCGGCGCCCTCGTCGGCCGAGGGGGTGATGCGGTCGACCATGGAGGAGATGACGTCGACGTGGTCCTCGAACCAGGCGGCGGTCTCCTCGTCGAGCTCGGCGCGGACGGCCTTCCCGAGCACCTCGCCGTTGCCGGTGAGGTTGTCGCAGGAGACCAGCGCGATCGGCTCGTCGACGCCGGCCTCGCGGCGGGCCTTCAGCCCCAGCGCGAGACGGGCGGGGGCGGAGGTCGCCGGATCCGACCCGGCGGCGTAGCCCTTCTCGGTGATGGTCAGGGTGACCACGGCGGTGAAGGGGTCGGCGAGCAGCTGGACCAGCGCGTCGACGTCGGCGGCGGGGTGGACCTCGTCGATCACGTCCAGCACGCTGACCTCGTCGGCCTCCGGGCCGCGCACGATCAGGCCGTACTTCCCGCCCTGGGCGTTCAGCGCGTCGGCCATCGCGGCGGAGCGGCCGGTGAAGGCGACCACGGACCAGCCGCCGGCCACGGCGGTGGCGGGCAGGGTATGGGCGCGGGCGAAGTTGCCGATCCCGAGGTGGACCAGGCGGCCGACGTCGGAGGGGGCGGGGGCGTTCATCGGGGCGGTTCCTCTCAGGCGGACTCGCCGAGGCGGAATACCTCGCGAGGCTGCTGGGTGGGCAGGGTGGCGACGAGCGCCTCGGCGTCCTCGAGACGCATCCGGTGCTCGGCGACCAGGCCGCCCAGGTGGCTCGCGTCGATGCGGCGCGACATGTCGTGGCGCGCCGGGATCGAGCAGAAGGCGCGGGTGTCGTCGATGAATCCGCTGGTGCGCGTATAGCCGAGCGTCTCGGAGACGGCGCGGCGGAAGCGCAGGATCGCATCGGGCGAATCGATGAACCACCACGGCGCCCCGGCGTACACCGAGGGGTACACGCCGGCCAGCGGCGCGATCTCGCGGGAGAACACGGTCTCGTCGATCGTGAACAGCACGGTGCGGAAGCCCTCCGCGTGGCCCACGTCGTTGAGCATGGGGCGGAGGTGGTGGACGAAGTCGACGGCGACGGGGATGTCGAATCCGACGTCCGCCCCGAACTGCTCGAACATCGCGTCGGAGTGGTTGCGGGAGACGGCCGGGTGCAGGGTCATCACGAGCCCGTCCTCGGCGGCCAGACGGGCCTGATCGGCGAGCAGGTGGCGGCGCAGCGCCACGGCCTCGTCGGCCCCGATCGTGCCCTCGAGCGCGGCGGAGTAGAGGCGGCGAGCGTCCTCGATCTCGAGCCGCTCGGTGCCGGGGTCGATGTGGGCGTGGTCGGAGGAGACGGCGCCGTGGTCGCGGAAGTAGAGGCGGCGCACCCGCATGGCCTCGAGGTGGCCGTCGTAGGTGCCGGTGTCGACGCCGGCGGACTCGCCGAGGGCGGCGACCAGCTCGGGGAAGTCGGCGCGGGCGGGCTCGAGGTACTTGTCGGGCCGGAAGGTGGGGATCACGCGGCCGGTGAAGGAGGCGTCGGCGGCGAGCGCATCGTGCGGCGAGAGGTCATCGACCGGGTCGTCCGTGGTCGCCATGACCTCGATCCTGAACTGGTCGAACAGGGCGCGGGGACGGAACTCGGGGCGGGCGAGCCTGTCCGCGATCTCGTCGTACATCGCGTCGGCCGTGCGCGGGTTCAGCACGGTCTCCAGGCCGAAGACCTCGGAAAACTCGTGCTCCATCCAGTAGCGCGAGGGGGTGCCGGCGTAGGCGTGCCAGTGCTCGGCCAGCAGATGCCAGGCCCTGCGGGAGGCCTTCTCGTCCAGGGGCCCCTGTCCCACGCCCAGGTCGGCGAGGTCCACGCCGCGCGCGTGCATCAGGCGGTTGACGTAGTGGTCCGGGGTGATGAACAGCGAGGTCGGATCGCGGAAGGGCTCGTCGTCGAGCAGGAGGCGAGGATCGACGTGCCCGTGGGGCGAGACGATCGGCTGGTCCTTCTCGAGCTCGTAGAGGCTGCGCGCGATCTCGCGGACGGCCGGGTCCGCGGGCAGGAGGCGGTCGGGGTGCGGGACGAAGGCGTCGTTGCTCATGCGGCCATCCTCGCAACCTTTCGTCGGAGAGTCGGACGGTTGTCACGGGTTGCCGGGGAAAGCGCCCTCCATCAGGTTGATCGGCTCCCCAGCAAGCGGGTGGGGGCCGCGACGGGCGCGCCGCCTCAGGGGGTCTCGCGCGGTCCCGTGCTGCCGCGGGGCACGAGCCGCACGGGCAGCGAGCCCTCGACCGGGGTGCGGTGGGCGGAAGGGTTCTCGATGCGGCGGATGAGGCGCTCGACGGCGGCACGGCCCTGGGCGCGCTTGGGGCTGACGACGGTGGTGAGCCCGCCGCCGACGAGCCGGGAGAGCTGGATGTCATCGTGCCCCATCACCGACAGCTCCTCGGGTACGCGGATGCCGGCGCGCAGGGCGGAGACCAGGAAGCCGAAGGCGACCAGGTCGTTGTAGCAGATCACCGCATGGGGCAGGGAGTCGCGCATCTCCTCGAAGGCCTGCTCGCCGCCCGCGATGGTGGGGGCGAAGGGGCCGTGGCGCTGGATCTGCATCCCGTGCCGGCGGGCGGCGACGCGGACGGCGCGCCAGCGCTCCCCGTCGGACCACGAGTTCACGGGACCGGCGACGTAGGTGACGGTGCGCAGGCCGTTCCCGGCCAGGTGGGCGATCGCCTGGCCCATGCCGTGCTCGAACTCGGGGGTGACGGAATCCAGCCCTGCCACGCGCCGGTTCATCACGACGACGGGGATGCGCTTCGAGAGGTGGTTGAGCATCGCGTCGGACTGCCGGGTGCCCGAGAGCACGATCCCGTCCACGACGTCGACGGCGCTCTCGAGGCTCGCGCGCTCGCGCGTCTCGTCCTCGACGGCGTCCAGCAGGAGCAGCAGGAAGCCCTGCTCCTGGGCGGCCTCCTGCATGCCGGAGACGAGCTCGGCGAAGTAGGGGTTGGTGAGGTCCGGGACCTCGATGCCGAGGCGCTGGTGGCGGTGGCCGCGCTCCTGCGAGGGCGGGGCGGAGGTGCGGTAGTCCAGGACCTTCGCAGCCGCCATCACCTTGGCATGGGTCGCGGCGCTGACCCGGCCGGGGCGGGAGAAGGCGCGCGAGACGGTGGAGGGGGCGACACCTGCCTCCTTGGCGACGTCGTAGATCGTCACGCGCGCGTCCGCCACTCGGCCGGCTCCGTCCCGCACCCAAGGGGCGCTGTCCTCGCGGGCGCTGCCGCCCGCTGTGCTCGGCAGAGCTTATCCCGAGCCGAAGGCAACCGGCGGCAACCGTCCGCCCGTCACTCTGAGGGGTCCAGCTGCCTGATCACGGTCGCAGGCACGCCGCCGACGACGCAGTGGTCGGGGACGTCCTTGGTGACCACGGCGCCGGCGGCGATGACGACGTCGCTGCCGATCGTGACGCCGGGCAGGATCGTGCAGTGCGCGCCGATCCAGACGTCGTCGCCCAGGGTGACGGGCTCGCCGAGTCCGAGGTGGGCGCGTCGGCCGGCGGCGGTCAGCGGGTGGCCGACGGTGGAGATCACGGTGCCTGGACCGATCATGCAGTGGTCGCCGATGCGCACGGGGGCGATGTCGAGGATGGTCACGCGACCTGGTCACGGCTCATGGGCGACCGTCTCCCAGACCCCCGGGCCGGGAGCCGCGCCCCGCCAGTGCCCCCTAGGTCAGTGCACCCCGCCGAGCTCGACGAGCAGGACGCCCGCGACGATCAGCCCCATCCCGCCGAGCATCATCGGCGTGAGCGGCTCGCGGAACAGGATCCGGGAGAGCACGGCGGTCAGGACGATGCCGACCGCCACCCAGACGCCGTAGGCGACGCCGAGGGGCATCCCGAGCGAGAGAGCGCCGGAGATCAGGAAGAAGGCGAGCACGTAGCCGAGCGCGAGCGGCACGTACCAGCGGCGGTCGCCGCCGGTCGAGGCCATGCGGAGGGACAGCGTCCCGCCGACCTCGGCGAGGACGGCTCCGGCGAGCAGCAGCCAGGTCATCGGGACTCCTCTCCGGTGGCGGGGACGGCGTCGGCGCCCGTCGCTGTGACGGGCGCGGCCGCGTCGGCGGTTGCCTGGTGGGCGCGCTGGGAGCCGATCTCGACGACGACCACGCCGGCGGCGACCAGCACGAAGCCGACGATCTTGAGGACGGTGAGCACCTCCCCGAACAGGATCGCGGAGCCGGCGGCGGCGAGGACCACCCCGGAGGCGCCCCAGATGCCGTAGGCGACGCCGAGGGACATGCCTCGCCGCAGCACTTGGCCCAGCAGGGTGAAGGCGAGGACGTAGCCGGCGACGACGAGCACGTACAGCGCAGGGTTGTCGAGCGCTCCGCGCAGGGAGAGCGTGGCGGTGACCTCGCTGAGGATCGCGCCGATGAGCAGCAGCCAGGCGATCATGCCGCACCTCCGAGCAGGTCGCGGGCGAGCTCGCGCGCCTGGTCCAGCTGCTCCTCGGAGCCGGCGTCCAGTCCGCTGGCGCGGTCGAACCAGAGGCCGTCGGCCATCAGCCGCACGGCCAGGAGGCGTGCGCTGCGGCCGGCGTCGACCCCGGCGGGGATGCCGAGCCAGCGGGAGAGCTGGTCCTCCCAGCGCTCGGTGAGGGCGACGCGCAGGTTCGGGTCGGCGAAGATCACCAGGTCGGCGGCGTCGATCGAGCCGGTGCAGGCCCAGTCGAGATAGGCGAGCACGCGATGCTCGGCGGGCGCCTCGGCGGAGTCCTCGATCTCGGCGCCGTGGCGCGCGGCGACCAGGGCGAGCATCTCGCGCTCGTAGCGCGCAGTCAGTCGGTCGAGGATCGCGCCGAGCAGCTCTTCCTTGGTGGAGAAGTGGTACATCAGCCCGGGCTTGGTGACCCCGGCGGCGCGGGCGGCGGAGTCGAGGGTGAGCGTGCCGCCCTCGCCGAGATGAGCCTCGGCGGCGTCGAGCATCGCCTCGCGGGCCGAGGGACGGTGCGCGGGGCGTGCGGGCGGTGTGGAGCGTGCGGGTGGCATGGGACCTCCGAGTCCGAGGGGAACACCCGTTACTTTACCTATCGGATGGCCAAGTAACGCAAGTCTGAGTCGCCTCCTGCGTGAGCCGCTTCTCCCCCTGCTACTCCCCCGGCGCGGGGGCCCAGCGGGCGATCTGCGCGGCGAGGTGCCCGGCGCCGTAGCCGTTGTCGATGTTGACCACGCCGATGCCGGGCGCGCACGCCGAGAGCATCGTCAGCGCCGCGGTGACGCCGCCGGCGGCGACTCCGTAGCCGACGGAGGTGGGCAACGCGACGACGGGCGCGGGGATCTGCCCGGCGATCACGGTGGGCAGCGCCCCGTCCATCCCGGCGGCGACGACCACACAGGCCGCCTCGCGCAGCTCGGGCAGGCGGGACTGCAGGCGGTGCAGGCCCGCGATGCCGATGTCGGCGATGAGCTTGGTGGGCCGGCCGAGGTGACGGGCGGTGAGCTCCGCCTCGCGGGCCACGGGCAGGTCGCTGGTGCCGTCGCAGGCGACGATCACGAGGCCGCCGCTCGGCGCGGGCGGCGCGGCGAGCCTCGATCCGGTCCAATGCGTTCAACAGAAGCAGTTCGGCAGTCTCGGTG
>ENA-OOKA01000467-OOKA01000467.1-human-skin-metagenome-genome-assembly--contig:-NODE-467-length-10133-cov-10.095753_pt1 | contig 10133 bp, 10 predicted proteins | sample MGYA00248825_ERZ500995 | MGnify/ENA primary metagenome ERZ500995 (study PRJEB25958, sample SAMN03398540) | human skin metagenome | study: EMG produced TPA metagenomics assembly of the Human Skin... | reverse complement strand
CGCGGTCGGCGAGGTCGGCGACGACGCCCATGTTGTGGGTGATGAGGACGATCGCGGTGTCCATCCGGTCGCGCAGGTCGCGCAGCAGGTCGAGGATCTCCGCCTGCACGGTGACGTCGAGCGCGGTAGTGGGCTCGTCGGCGACGATGAGCTTCGCCCCGAGCGCGAGCGCCATCGCGATGACGATGCGCTGCTTCTGCCCGCCGGAGAACTGGTGGGGGTAGTAGTCGTGGCGCTCGGAGGCGTTCGGGATGCCGACCTTCTCCATCGCCTCGACGACGCGCGCCCGCATCGCCTTCTTCCCCATCTTCGGGTTGTGGGCACGCAGGCCCTCGGCGATCTGCCAGCCCACCGGGTACACCGGGTTGAGCGCGGTCGAGGGCTCCTGGAACACCATCGACACGTCGGAGCCGCGCATGTGCCGGAGCTTCTGCGGCGACGCGGTGAGCACGTCGGTGCCGGACAGCAGGATCGCGCCGTCGGTAGTGGCGGTCTCCGGGAGCAGGCCGAGGATGGCGGGACCGGGACGGTCCAACGAACATGAGAACCCGCACATCGTGGCTGGTGACGACACGGTGCTAGCCACGGTGGAACCGGGTAAAGAGCTCGACCGTGACGATGCTCTCGCGCTGGCTAACACGCTGGATCATCCGCGCAAGATGTATGGCCGCGAAGTGAAGGTTCCGATCCGCCGCTACGACGCCGAGGCCGGCAAGAGAGTGAAGGTGGGCGAGAAGGACGGGCACGTGTGGCACTGCTCCCTGTCGCTGAAAGCAGACGCCGACGAACCGTTGACCGACGAAGCCTGGAAACTCATCGCCGAACAGTTCGTGGATCGCATGGGATTCATCGACCCGGACGGCGCGAAATCCTCACGATGGGTCGCGGTCCGGCATGGCCTGTCGAAGAACGGAAACGACCACATTCACCTCGCCGTGCAGATGGTCACCGAGGACGGTTCCCGCGCACGAGAGCACAACGATCAATCACGCGCGCAGAAGATCTGCAGACAGCTTGAACGCGAGTGGGGCCTGGCGATCACCGAAGGTGCTGCCCTCAAGCAGACTCTGCCGCACGAGAAGCGGTGGGAACGCGAACGCAGCGAGCGGGAGCACGCTCCGCACTACGAGCGGCAGGAACTACGGCGGCGCCTGCGAGCGGCAGCGGCCGGAGCCACGAGCGAAGCGGAGTTCGTCCAGCGCGTCTACTCGTCCGGCGTCATCATTCGACCCCGCTTCGCGCAGGGCAGCACTGTCCAAATCACCGGCTACTCGGTGGCGCTTCCCGCACCCAAGGGCGTCGACCGTGACCCGATCTTCTACTCACCTGCGAAGCACCTAGACAAGAACCTGAGCTTGCTCAAGGTGCGCGCCTCACTCGGCGCACCAAAGGAAGGCGACCCACAAGCCGTGGGAGTGTGGCAGGAGCACCACACCGCCACCCGGAAGGACGCGCCACCGCAGACGCTTGCGCCCCCAACGGAAGCACTGCGGAACCGTCTCGCGGCTGGCAACGTGTCGTTGGTGGACCTCTCACGGATCTACGCATCCGCCTCGATCCACTTCGAGAAGGGCGAGGCCGGCCCCCTGGCCGAAGCCAGCGAACACATCGCAGCTGTGGCCACCAACCCGATGCAGGCCGGCCACTCGGCCCGACTCATGGACCGGGCGCTCAGTCGGGATTCCATCGAGGGCTGGACGGCGCTCATGCGCCAAGCCATGAAACTCTCGCAGGTGATGAGCCGCAATCGGTTCGGCGGTGGCCGCGTCCAGCTCGCCGCAGCACATGACCAGGTACTCGAAGACGCCGCGAAGCGGCACAGTTCGGGCACCACAACAGCAGTGCGCGAGCGTTCCCCCGAGACGCGCGAACGCGGCCGAGGAGGCGGCGCAGCGATGAACTCCCGCGAACGGCTGTTCGGGATGCCCGGCAGCCGTGCGAAGCCGACCAAACCACCAAGGCCCGGACAAGGACAACCCACCCGCGACCCGGCGCGCGACCGCGACGACGGGATCGGACGATAGGAGGCGGAACCATGAGTGTGAACCCCGCAGAGGAAGAGACCGAGTCCTTCAACGAGATGGGCCGGATCGCACGCGGCCTCGGCATGGCCGGCATGCAGATCAAGGAAGCCGGCGAACGCAAACGTGAAGCACGAGAGCGCACCCGCGAACGTGCAGAGCGCCAAGAACAAGGCGCTGAGGCAGAGCAGCAGCGGCAGGCTCAGGACCGCCACCGCGACGAAGCCGAAGCGGCCAAGGCGCTACACAAGGACGCCTACTCGGCGCAGTTCTGGAAGTCGACATCGAACGCACACCTGGCTCGCTCCATCGTTGACGCCCAGGACCTCGCAGCAAAGGGCCACGGACCGGCGAACAGCGCCTACATGGCGTTCGCTGACCGCGTCCGGGACTTGCACGGTCTCAACATCGAAAACCTGACTTCTCAAGGTGCCGATGGAACCGCACGTTTCAACGAACTGCAAGCTGCCCTCGACGACCACAATGCCGCTGGCCGTCTGCGTGCCGAGGAACGCACGAACGACACCGCCGCCGAGTCGGTCCGGGAAGAACAGCAGGCGCAGGCCGAGGACGAAGCCGCCCACGATCCTGCCCTCCGCGAGGCCGCGATGAGTGAAGCCGCCGAGGCCGGTATCGACACCGACGACTACCTCGACCGTTTGTCAGCCGAGGACAGGGACGCGTTGCTGGCAGACCCGGAGAACCCGGAGGCGCGAGACGCCCGAATCGAAACAGCCACACGCGAGGACGCTGGGGCTGATGCCGACCGCACCCACTCGGAGTCCCACCCTGAGGAAAAGCACTACGACACCGCCGCCGATACAGCCGGCGACGACGCCGACCTTGCGCGGAAGCGCGAGACCGGCCACCTGGCAGCCGCAGCGTCACTGCCTGACTCCCAGCACAACCGGGACATGAGCCGGCATCTGGACGAAGTCGCCAAGCGCGACCCACAGGCAGCCGCCACCAGACGGGAAGCGCTCAAGAACATCTCGGGCGACGCTAAGGACTACCTGCGGCGTTCCGTTGATTCGAAGGCTCATGTCCGCAAGGCAGGCCAGAGTCAGCCCACACGCGAACGCGAGCACGTCCAGCAACGCTGACGCACACATCAAAGGGGCACCCAACCAAAGCGGTTGGGTGCCCCTTCGTGTGCCGGTCAGTCGAGTCGGAACAGGTCTGGAACCGTCAGCGGAGAATGCGGCAACGGCTCCGGCATATCTCGCTCACCGTCCGGGTCCGTCTTGTTCGGATCGTAGGCATGGAACGGCCCCTGCGGGTCGAGGATGACCCGCATCATCGGGTCCAGGTAGTCGCGAAAGAACGTCACGATTCCCGGCCCGCCCTCCAGCCGCATCTTCTCCCAGGACGCCCACAGCGCCTCCAGGCGCATCACGACCTCCGAGTACCGCCACCACTGCGGGTCCCACCGGAACTGCGAGACATCGCGTAATGGCCGCGAGTAGTTCGGCAACAGCCAATCAGTCACCCACTGATCCAGGGACGAGTAGAACGGCTCGAAGGCCGGCTCCGTCTCCGTGATCTCTTCCTCTGTTGCTTCCTCGATGGGTTCGGCCGGTGCGAAGTCATCCGACATGCTGGTCCTCCTTGCCGATCTGCGAGGTCGACGCGCCGCTCTGGGTCGCCGAGGACGTCTACGACCAGGTGAGCGTCGAGACCGAGGTGCAGTCCGAGGACGAGGAAGAGGAGATCAAGGAGTTCCGCGACTTCGTCGAACACGTCGACCCGGAAGAGTTCGAGAAGTGGACTGACTGAGGGCGCACCGGCCCCGGCCTATCGCGTCAGGTGCGCCTCGGGCGTCAGGCGCCTCAGAAGCCTGACTACACCGTCCGCGTTCTCGACAGCGAGGGATCCCAGCCTGACCCAGGGCAATCAGACTTGGGACGCCTCCACGAACTCCGCGTAGTACTTCTGCGCGACGTTGGGGTGCGACCGCAGCCGCGATGCAAAGGCATTCTCCCCGTAGACGGCGTGCAGCGCGTCCCGCTCGTCCTGGGAGACTCCACGGGCGCGGGCGGCGAGCTCCGAAGGCAGCTGCACCTCGGGCAGCGAGCTGCGCAGTGCGGGATTGAAGAAGAACGGGACGGAGATCCGGTCCTTCCCCGGCTGGGTGGGGAGCACCCTGTGAACCGTGGCTCTCAGATACCCGCCGGTGGCAACCTCGAGCAGCTTGCCGATGTTCACGATGAAGACGTCTTCGATCGGGTCAGCGTCGATGTAGCCGTCATCGGTCAGCACCTGCAGACCTGTGGTGCCGGGCTGCGGGTACAACAGCGTGAGCACTCCTCCGTCGCGGTGCTCTCCAACCCCCTGCGTGACCGTCTCGTCAGCTGGGGCCGGGTAGCGAATGATCTTGATGAAGGACTCCGGACCATCCTCGAAGGCCGGAGCGAAGAGGTCTGCCGGCTGCCCGAGGCTCAGCGCCCATTCGGACAGCAGCTTGCCGCCCAGAACGGTGAGCTGCCGGTGCCACCGGTCGGTCACCTCACGAAGCTCGGGCAGAGACGCAGGGTACTGGTTCGGACCGGTCAGCCGATCGAAGGGGAACTGCGGATCTGCAACCGGTTCGCGGTTCGGACCGATGTCGATCTGCTCCCGCCAGTCGACCTTCCCCCGCGTTCGCTCCCCACCCGTCCGCGTGTAGCCGCGGAAGTGAGGGGACTTGGTGTTCTCGATCGCCAGCTTCTCCTCCTCAGGAAGAGCGAAGAAGCGCTGGGCCACGTCGATGATTTCGCCGAAGTCCTCAGCGGGAATGCCGTGGCCGGTGAGGTAGAAGAATCCGATTTTGTGGGTCACGCGACGGAGATCGTCGCGAAAGGCCTGGGCCGTACTCGGATCGTCGGCCCGGGACAGGTCGATGATCGGCAGTGTGGAATCTGACATTGTGCTCTCCTCGTCTCGTTGTCGCTTGCGGCGGGCCGTAATCGCCCGACGTCATGCTCCGCTCGCCGCGACCTCTTCCTCGCTGCGCAGCAATTCGACGAGCTGCTCGGCGGTCCAATCGTCCTTGAACTTCAGATTTCCCCCGTTGAGCTCCGTCACGGCCTCTTGCACCTCGGACGAGTGGTAGACATCGATGAGCGTCTCCCACCGCGGGTCGTCGGCGTTCTCCTCTTTGGTGACGAAGGCGTTGATGTACGCGTCGTTCGTCCCGGACTCGAGGTCGTCCTTGTAGATGATGGCTTCGTCGCCGAGCCCGCCCTTCTGCGCCTGGGTGTTGTTGACGACCGCTGCAGCGGCCGAGCCGTTGAGGGCGGTGACGGTCTGATTCGAGTCGACCGGCGTGATCTCCACCTTCGCGGACTCGATCTCCGCCGGTGTCGAAAGCGAGTCGCCACCGTCCTTGAGGGTGAGCAGTCCAGCTTCCTGCAGGTTGAGCAGGGCGCGGGCCTGGTTCGTCGGATTGTTCGGAATTGCGACCTCCGCACCCTCCGGCAGTTCCTCGAGCGAGCCGTAGTCCTTCGAGTACAGCGCGAGCGGATAGACCGCCGTCGCTCCCACGGGAACCAGAGTCCCGTTGTTGTTGACGTTGTACTGCGCGAGGTAGGCGAGGTGCTGGAACAGGTTGATGTCGATATCGCCGTTCTCTGTGGCGGTGTTGATCTGCGTACCGTCCGAGAAGGTCTTGACCTCGGCCTCGATCCCTCCTTCGGCGAGCTTCTCCTGGATGATCAGCCAGTGCTTCTCCTGGCCGTCATCGGTCCCGATGGTGAGGACATCGTCTGGGCCTTCCGCAGAGGCTGCCCCTCCCCCGCACGCTGCCACGCTCAGCAGCAACCCGGCGGCGGATAGGGAAAGGGCGGTCTTCACCCACGAATGAGTTGTCGGACGGGTCATGGCATTCTCCTCGGCGTTGAGTTGAGTCTGATGCTCGGAACGCTATGCCCGAGGCGCATCCGGAGTATGTGGGGAATGTCTCAGAAAGTCGCGATTCGTCACACATCCACCTCAGGTGACGCACAAGGTCACCATATGACGATTGGCGGTTCCCGTTCAGCCGGCTCGTCGTTCACTGTCACCTGTGCAGACAACCGCAGGGAGTGATCCGGTGAGTGACATCGATCCCCACATCCGCTTCATAAGTATTTTCAAGGAGTACCCATCCCCGCGCGGCAAGGAGAGCAGCGTGAAGGCTCTCGACGGGGTGTCTCTCGACATTGCACGCGGCTCTGTCGTCGGCATCGTCGGCTACTCCGGTGCCGGCAAGTCGACCCTCGTGCGACTCATCAACGGGCTGGAGCTGCCCACATCCGGCAGCGTCGTCATCGACGGCACCGACATCACCGGACTGCCGGAGGCCAAGCTTCAGAAGGTGCGCAGCCGCATCGGCATGATCTTCCAGCATTTCAATCTCTTCGGCTCGCGCACTGTCGCCGGCAACGTCGGGTACCCGCTGAAGATCGCCGGCTGGTCCAGGGAGAACATCAAGGCCAGAGTCACCGAGCTGCTGCGCTTCGTCGACCTCGAGGACAAGGCTGATGTCTATCCGAGGCGGCTGTCCGGCGGGCAGAAGCAGCGGGTGGGCATCGCGCGCGCCTTGGCAACCAGCCCTGAGATCCTGCTCGCGGACGAGGCGACCTCCGCACTCGACCCGGAGACGACGACCGAGGTGCTGGGACTGCTGCGTCGCGTGAACCAGGAGTTCGGAACCACCACCGTGGTCATCACCCACGAAATGGCCGTGGTCCGCGAGCTCTGCGACAACGTCGTGATGATGGAGAAGGGTCGCATCATCGAAGCGGGCAGCACCTACTCCCTCTTCTCGAATCCAGTGACCGACACCACGAGGAAGTTCATCGCCACCGCTATTCAGGGAACTCCGTCCGCAGCCACGCTCGAACGCCTCCGTGCCCGCCATCCGGGCACGATCGTGGCCATAGAGATCAACGAGGAGTACGGCTCGTCGGAGGTCAACCGCATGCTGGCGGCCGCGCAGGTCACGGGCACCGTGGTGTTCGGCGGAGTCACCGAGATCGGCGAGCGCCCGCTCGGCACCCTGACCTACGAGCTGACCGGACCACCCGAGGCGATCACCGCTGCGATCGAGCAAATCGCAGCACACACCCGCACCGAGGTGCTCTCCTCGCAGCAGCCCCAGAAGGAGGTTCCCCATGGACACTGATTGGCCGACTTTGCTCCCCGTCCTCCTGCAGTCGGTGCAGGAGACACTCGTCATGGTCACCGCCACCATCGTGCTGAGCGGCATCGCCGGGCTGATCATCGGTGCTGCGCTCTACGCCTCCCGACCAGGCAACCTGTTCGAGCAGCCGGTGGTGTTCGGAATCCTCAACGTCATCGTCAACATCGTGCGGCCGATCCCCTTCATCATCTTCATCACCGCCATCGGACCGCTCACTCTTCTGGTCGTCGGGACCACGATCGGCACGACTGCGGCGATCCTGCCGATGACCCTCATGGCCTCGGTCGTCATCGGCCGGGTCGTCGAGCAGAACCTCGTCGCCGTGGACCCGGGAATCGTAGAGGCGTCCCGGGCGGCCGGTGCCGGGCGACTGCGCACTCTGTTCAGCATTGTCCTTCCCGAGGCGCTCGCCCCGCTCATCCTTGGCTACACCTTCATGCTCATCGCCATCGTGGACATGTCCGCGATGGCCGGCGTGGTCGGCGGCGGCGGCTTGGGCAACTTCGCGATCATGTACGGCTACCAGCAGTTCGACTGGAACGTCACCCTCGTCACCGTGACCGTCATCATCGTCATGGTGCAGGTCGCTCAGCTCGTGGGCAACTGGGTCTCACAGCTCATCCTTCGGAGGTGATCACAGTCCGCACGATGAGGCAATGCCACGACGGCACAATGCGTAGATCCCAGTTTCACCGGCGGTCTGCATCCGGATGCGGCACGGTGCGATAGGCGTGCACGGATGTGACGAGCAGCCAGGCGAACCCTGCGACAACCGCAATCCAGAGGGCAAGCACTCCGAGACCGCTCAGGCCGCGCCGAACGCGACACCTGAACTGTTCTGACCGGGGCGTGCAGTGAGCAGCGCAAGCCGGAACTGTTCAGCACTCTGATTTCGCGCCGCGCGGGCCTTCGCCAGTGCGCGCAGGACCATGTAGTCGAGCCGTGGATCGATGTGCTCGCGAAACTTCGACGGCGGCTCGGGTGCGTGATGAACGTGCTGGAAGGTGAGCTCCACTTGAGAGCTTCCCACAAACGAGGTCCGGCCAGTCAGCAGCTCGTAGAGGACGCATCCCGCGGAGTATGCCCGCCTCATGAACGATCGCCCGCCACGTACTGAGCTGAGTCGCCTGCAGCCTCCGACGCCGCCCCGCGTACAGGTTGACGACACCAATGATGCAGTCATTCACGCGCAGCGGCATCGCATAGATCGATCCGAAGCCAACCTCGACCGATTTGGCGCTGAAAGTGGGCCAGCGCCGAACTCAATCTCCATTTGTGCCCCCGTGCTCCGATAGAGCTCGAGTGAGCTTCTGACAATTGCGCACTCCGGGGTCTGATATGAGCTGCGCTTGGATCCTTCAGCCGTCTGCTTTCCCGCGGCTCAGGTCTAGACAAGGAAGCAGAAGACGGCGGTCGCAATGCAGATCACCAGCATCCCGATGGCGTTGACGAAGAGGTTGCGGCCAAAATCACGAGCGCGGATGTGCATGCTGATGGCGAGGATGAAATACACGATCAGGCACACAGTGGTGAGCGCGGCCAGGCCGGGAATCCGGATCCCGAGGATGAGGCCTGCCGCCGCTGCGAACTTGATCGGTGGAATCACCCACCACCAGCGACGCGGGAAGCCGACGTCCTCGAAGCACCGCCCGATGAACTCCAAGGGCTTGATGCACACGAGCCCGTCGATGAAAGAGATGACCGCCAGCAGGATGACCGGCCATACAGGATCCGGCAGGAGCTCCATAACGCATACCGTACCGTGCAGCGCAGCGACCGGCGGTGCGTCGCGTGGTGAAGCGCCTCTGCAACGACCCATTGAACCCGAGCCCATTTTCTCGACCACGAGTGATCACGGTCCGGGTGATGATGCCACCGGTGATGCCGCCGGTGGCCGCGGGCCCGCCAGCCCCCGCGGGCTCGCCAGCCCCCGCCCCTACCGCAGCGTTCGGGCCACCTCGCGGCGCTTGGCCTGCTCGACGGGATCCGGCACCGGCAGGGAGGCGATGAGCCGGCGGGTGTAGTCGTGCCGGGGATTGCGCAGCACCTGCTCGCCGGTGCCCTCCTCCAGCAGCTGCCCCTTGAACAGCACGCCGATCCGATCCGACAGCATGTCGACGACGGCCAGGTCGTGGCTGATGAACAGCGCCGCGTAGTGGAACCGCTCCTGCAGCTCCTTGAACAGCTCGAGCACCCGCGCCTGCACGGACACGTCCAGCGCCGAGGTCGGCTCATCGGCGATCAGCAGCTCCGGATCCAGCGCGATCCCGCGGGCCAGGGACGCGCGCTGCCGCTGACCGCCGGACAGCTCGTGCGGGAAGCGCGCGGCGTAGTCGCGCGGCAGCTGCACGGCCTCGAGCAGCTCGTAGGTCGCCTGCTTCCGGTCCGCATCCGACAGCTCCGGCCGGTGGACGTGCAGCGGCTCGGCCACGCACTCCCCGATCGACAGATGCGGATTGAACGACGCCGCCGGATCCTGGAACACGAAGCCGATCCGCTTGCGCACCGGCCTGAACTTCTTCTCCTTGAAGCCGACCATCTCGTGGCCGAACACCGACAGCGAGCCGCCGGTCGCCCGAGTCAGCCCCGCGATGGCCCGGCCGATCGTGGTCTTGCCGGAGCCGGACTCCCCCACCAGGCCGAACACCTCGCCCGGCCGGATCTCGAAGCTCACCCGGTCGACAGCGCGGAAGTCGTCCTTGCCGAACCCTCCCGGGTACACGATCTCCAGGCCGTTGGCGACGACGACCGGCTCCCCTGCCGGCCGCTCCGCCGAGGCGGTGGCCGGCTGGGCGGCGATCTCTGTGGTCGACAGGCGCGGCACCGCGGCGAGCAGCGAACGCGTGTACGCATGAGAGGGGCTGGCGAACAGGGTGCGGACGTCGGAGGTCTCGACGAGGTCGCCGCGGTACATCACGGCCACGCGGTCGGCGAGGTCGGCGACGACGCCC
>ENA-OOKA01000466-OOKA01000466.1-human-skin-metagenome-genome-assembly--contig:-NODE-466-length-10149-cov-4.817813_pt1 | contig 10149 bp, 12 predicted proteins | sample MGYA00248825_ERZ500995 | MGnify/ENA primary metagenome ERZ500995 (study PRJEB25958, sample SAMN03398540) | human skin metagenome | study: EMG produced TPA metagenomics assembly of the Human Skin... | reverse complement strand
GCGGCGGCGAAGCGGGCCACCTCGGCGATGATCTCCTCCACGCTCGTGCACGCTCTCACCTGGGGGCCTGCGGCCTCGAGCCCGCCGAACAGGGGGTGGGCATGACCGTCGCCGAAGGAGGGCATGAGGAATCCACCGGCGAGGTCGACGTGCCGGGCACCCTCCGGCGCAGCGAGGTCGGCCTCGGTTCCGAGGCCGAGGGCGTCCGCGCAGGCGGTCGAGCCGACGGCGGCGATGATGCCGTCGCGAACAAGGAGGGCGTCGCTGGGTTCGAGGTCGGCGCCGCACCAGATCGTGCCGCCGGAGAAGAGCGTGGTCGCCACCGTGGAGTCCTTCCAAAGCCGAGATTACGAACACTGTTCGTATCTGTGACCTTCAGCACGATACACTCAACTACGACCCAGGGGAAGTGCGAATCGGGATGTGATCATGCGGCTCAATCGGGACAGGCTCGTCGACGCCGCCCTCGACCTCGTCGACTCCGACGGCGCCGAGGCGCTGTCGATGCGGGTGCTCGCCGACCGGGTCGACCGACAGGTCTCGTCGCTCTACAACCACATCAGCGGCCGTGACGACCTCATCGAGGCGATGCGCGCGCGGATCGTCGCCGACATCGACGTCAGCGCCTTCGCCGCGGTCGGCTCAGCCGCCTCGGCGGAGAGTGCGGCCGGCGGCGTCAGCTGGGATGTCGCCCTCGAACTCTGGGCGCGCTCGTATCTGCGGGCCTTCGCCGCGCACCCGAACCTCATCCGCCTGCTGGCGACGACGTCGATCCGGGATCGGTCGACGTATGCGATGTACGACGTCGTCGTCGCCGGGCTGCGCCGCGGCGGCTGGCCGGAATCCGAGGTCATCGCCGTCGTGCGCACCGTCGAGGCGCATGTGCTCGGATCGGCCCTCGACATCGTCGCGCCGGGCGATCTGCTCGCGCAGGAAGCCGCGGACGAGGAGTTCCCGGCGGTCCACTCCGCGCTCGCCGCCCACAATGCCGACTCCTACGGAGCGGCGCCGTCGTTCGAACTCGGGCTGGCCGCGCTCATCGACGGCCTGCGGTTGCGGCTGGCGGCAGCTGCCTGAGTGGGACGCCGTCTGGCCCTCTTCACGCACGGCCGCTCAGAGCTTCGGTTCGCCCCAGATGCCCATGGCGAGGAAGACGAGCCCGGCCAGCAGCGTGAAGCCGGTGGCCCACGGTCGCAGGTCCGCCTCGGCGAGGCGGGCGAAGAATCCGGAGATGCGGTCGGAGATCCGGGGGAAGCGATTCCACGCCCAGGTGAGGAGCACGTACGGTGCGATCATCGCGGCGATGAAGACGAGGAAGGTGACGCCGCGGACGGCGATGTCCTCGCTGACGGCACGGACGATGCGGGCGACGATGTACATCGTCGCGAAGTCGCTGAAGCTGATGACGGTGTTCGAGACGCCGATGACGATCATCGCCCACGGTTTGCCGGTGGGCTTCTTGTGCGGCTTCTTCGGCTTCGGCGGACGGCGCAGTCGGAGGGCCATGATGATGCCGGCGATGAGGAAGAGCACGCCCGCGGCGAGGTCGACGCCGCGGCGCACGAGCACCTTCTCGACGTCGCGGCTGACGAGGGTCTCGAGCGTGTGCGGGTCGATGACCTGGAGGGCGAGGAGGATGACGGTGGCTCCGATGACGAGACCGAGGAGCATGAAGCCCATCGCACGCTTCGCCCGCGGGACGTCGGTGAGGACGCGCAGGGACTCGGCGATCGTCGTCGGGCTGATGCCCATGACGAGGCCGAGTCCGATGAGGCTGACGGCGGCGCCGACGAATCGCAGGAGGTCTGTCTCAAGCATGGGAGCAACATTACCGGGGTAGGGTCGCTCCATGAACGACACGAGGCTTGCCGATTTCTGGGCGTCGGCGCGGGCAGCCGAGCCGGCTCTGCCCCTTGCCGTTCCCGCGGCGTGGGCCTTCGGTGCGGGTCCCGCGCAGGCCGACGATCTCCTCGCGCTCGTCCTCGCCGGTGTCAAGACGGCAACCGCCTCGGCGTTGGATGACTATGACGTCGACGGAGAGCCCGTTCCCCGGGCGGGCGATGCGAGCATCGTCCTCGACGGCTGGGACCGACCGCGGGCGGTCATCGTGACTTCGGCGGTGGAGATCCTTCCCTTCGCCGAGGTGACTGCGGAGCATGCGTGGGCCGAAGGTGAGGGCGATCGATCGTTGGCTCACTGTAGAGCCGTGCACGAGGAGTTCTGGCGCGCTGTCCGTCCGACCGGGTTTCGGCCCGACATGCTGGTCGTGTGCGAACGGTTCCGGCTTGTCTACCGCTGAGCCGGAGCTGCGTCGTAGGTGAGCCAGTGCGTCTTCGTTGCGACCTTGTCGTAGAGGGCCTGGGCCTGAGTGTTGTCATCGGCAGTGATCCAGCGGACGACGGACCGCCCTTCGGCAGCGGCGATATCCTGGAGCCGGGCGATGAGGGCGCGCCCGGCCCCCGTGCCGCGGGCCTCGGGTGAAGTGAAGAGATCGTCGAGCCAGATCCCGATCGTGCCGGTCGAGGGCCGGGAGAAGCGACGATAGTCGGCGATCGCGACGATCTGACCGTCCGCCTCGGCGACAAGACTCTCGCTCTCATGGGACGGATCGCTCACCCAGCCCCAGACCCGAGCGACGACGTCCTCGGACTCGGGGAGGTGGTAGAACTCGCGGTAGTCGCGGAAGAGCTCGCGCCAGCGGGCCTCATCGGCTGATTCGACCGGGCGGACGGTCACCTCTGCATTCGCACTCATGAGGTCACTGTAGGACCGAACCTGCCCGATGAGGAAGAGTCGGATCAGCTCCGCGCCGGAATCAGCCGCGTGTTCCGGTGACCGCCCGGTTGTGCTCGAGCGCCAGACCGACCCACCTGGTGAGATCGGTCTCGCGCTCGAGTGCCGCGGCCGCGACCTCGATCCAGCCCGGCCCCATCGTTCGTCCAGCACCCATCTCGGCCTGCGCGGAGCCGGGGCGGTCAAGCAGCTCGGCGTGCCGATCGGCATCGACGCGGACGAGCAGCGCACCCGACTTCAGCGCGCACACGGCGAGCTTCTCGCGGACCATGAACGAGCGTCCGCCGAACATCGAGACCTCGCGCACGACGGATTCCTCGGCGAGTGCGGTGCGCACACGGTCGACGAGGCGCGTCTGCTCCGGGGTCATCATCGGCTCGCACCCGACGCTGACGGCAGCGATGCTCGGCGCACCATCACTGCGGGGGAGGGCCGTAGGAGAGGCGGTCGAACATGAGCACGGTCTCCGTGATCTTGCCGTCGCGCACGGTGAAGAGTTCGGCCGCCGGAGTCGTGCCGGTCTCAGCGGTCTGCGGATAGTAGAGACGGACGATGCGGTCCCCGTCGGAGAATTCGCCGATCTCCTCGACGCCGGTGAGCATCGGAGCGAAACCGCCGATGAACTCGGTGTAGGCCTCGATGCCGGTGATGTCCTGGCCGGGCGCCCGACAGACGATGTCGTCGGCGACGAGGGCCATCGCCTCGTCGATCCGGTTGTTCGTCCAGGCGTCGTGGTACTGCTGCACGACGTCCGCTGCGGTGTTCTCTGCCATTGTTCTCTCCTCTTCGAGTGATGGAACCTGAGTGGTGGATCCTGTGTGGTGGAGCGTCAGTGGTGCGGCGAGCGAACCGTGCGATCATCAGCCCGGGAGGGGTCGCCAATCGTCGGGGTCGTTGACGCCGCCGGCGCCGGCGACGACGAGCCGCGGCAGGAAGTGCGCCCAGCCGTGGGCGTGTCCGGGCACCTCGGCGTCGGGCAGGTCCGAATGGATGAGATCGACGCGGGTGCCCGAGTCGGTTGCCGTGAGCCGGAACTCGACGGTCGAGGCACCGACCGGCAGATCCGCACTCCCGGGGAAGCCCCAGGTGACGACGACGCGGTGGGGCGGGTCGATGTCGATGAACTCGCCGCGCACAGGATGGCCGGCGATGTCGACAGCGAACCGACCGCCTCGGCGAGGATCGAGGTCGGCGAACTCGCCCATCCACGCCGTCATGCCCTCGTTCGTCGTCAGGTAGGAGAACACCGTCTCCGGCGCGGCGGCGATGTCGACGGAGTCCGTGAACTCAGCCATTGCCGCCCCTCTCCCGACTCTCGACGGCGGTCTTGAGGGCGGCGAGCTTGGTCGGCCAGAAATCGTCGAGATACGACCGCACCGCGGCCAGTCCGTCGGTGTCGATGGCGAAGAGGTGGCGCGTGCCCTCCCGGGTGCCGGTGGTCAGTCCCGCCTTCGCCAGCACGCCGAGGTGGTGCGACGTCGTCTGCTGGGAGAGTCCGACCTCCTCGGCGATCGTTCCCACCGGCTTCGGTGCCGAGCGGACCGCGCGCAGGATCGCCCGGCGGTTCCCGTCGGCGAGCGCACGCAGCGCCCGGTCGAGCTCTGGTTCGGCTTCGGCCCTCATGTCCGTCCTCGGTGATCGGATGCGCTGACACCCTCACCATAACACAAATATCCATTTGTACTTATAGACGTGAGTGAATTGGGTGGAGCGCAGGGCCACCGGCGCGCTGAGGCCGAGTGCGGGGGAATGGGGATGCGTTGGGGAGGGGAGGGATCACTCTGCGGAGCGTGGCGTGCTGATCTGCAGTCGCAGACTCATCGGGCTTGTCGCGGCAGGTCGCCGATGAAGCCGGTGATCGCATCGGCGAGCCCGGAGGGGTCCTCGAGCATGGGGAGGTGTCCGGTGGTCAGCTCGTGTGTCCAGTCGCCGCCGAGGTTCGCCGCGAAGCGCTTCTGCAGTGCCGGCGGCAGCTCCCGGTCGGCCGTCGACATGACGTATCCACGGGGTGCGCGCCACGTGCCCTGGCTGAGGTGATCGCGATAGTAGGCCTGTGGTTCGGGGGTGAAGTCGCTGATGAGGCGGTCGACGATCTCACCCTCGAGGCCGCTTGCGAGGTTCTTCCGGATCGCCGATTCGGGAGGCTTGGTCCCGGCGAATTTCATCGCCGCGCTGAGCGCCCACCGGTTGGGCACGGGCATCGCGGAGACGAACGAGCCGCCGGCCGGCGGCACGATCGCGCTGACGGCGAGGAAGCCTGCGACCCGTTCGGGAGCGAGGCGGGCGATCTCCGAGGCGACGACGCCGCCGGCCGAATGGCCGACGAGGACGACCTGCTCGCTCGGCATCGCGGCGACGGCCGCCTCGGCGTAGTCGCGCAGACGGGCAGTTTCCGAGGTGGGGCGCGGTGCGACGACGGTCTCCATCGCTTCGCCGAGGCGGTCGCGGGTCTGATCCCAGATCCAGGAGGGGAGTCCGGCGCCGGAGAGGAGGAGAAGCGACTGTGAATTCGTGTTCATGGGACCATCATGACCGAATCCGATGTCACTGGTATGTCACTATTTATCCATGAATCGCATCGATCGTCTCTACGCTCTGCGCGAGGAGCTGCGCCGGGCGGGCTCGGTGGGTCGGACGGCGGAGCGGCTGTCGGAGATCTTCGAGGTGAGCGTGCGCACGATCAAACGTGACATCTCGAGTCTGCAGCAGGGTGGTTTCCCGGTCTGGGCGCAGCCGGGTCCCGGCGGCGGGTACGTCGTCGACGCGGCGGCGACCCTGCCGCCGGTCAACTTCACCGAGGCTGAGGCCTCGGGGCTCGCCGCTGCCGTCGCCGCCCATCGTGGTCAGCCCTTCGACGGCGACTCTCGGGCGGCGCTGGCGAAGGTCCAGGCGGTGATGGACTCACGCACACGGGAGAGGTCGGGCCGCCTCGGTGAGCGGATCTGGATCGATCATGCCGACGATCCGGGATCACCGCAGGTGAGGAGGGCCGTCGAACGGTCGCTCGAGGAACGGAGAGTGCTGTCTCTGCGCTACCGCGATCGGAACGGGCGCGAGTCGGCGCATCGGGTCGATCCGATCTTCCTCGCACACACGCAGAGTCGGTGGTTCCTCGTCGCCCACAGTCGCGACCGGGAGGCCATCCGCTGGTTCGTCCTCGACCGGATGCTCACCGCCCACCTCACAGCGGAGCCGGCGGCCGACATCCCCGTCGCCTCGGTCGGTGCCCCGCCGACGACGGCACGGGCGGTCACAGGCGGGGCCTGAACGACACTGTGCCGCGACACCGATCGGTGTCGCGGCACAGACTGCGTACGCGAGAGGGGACTTGAACCCCTACGTCCGAAGACACTGGAACCTAAATCCAGCGCGTCTACCAATTCCGCCACTCGCGCGTGGCCGCATCAAGCCTAGCAGGACGCGGGCAGGCGGCCGAAAGCCCGAGCTCGCGGGCGAGCGGCCGCTCAGGCGGCGTCGATGCCGAGCGCCTTGCGCAACCTTCCGACGTGACCGGTGGCCTTGACGTTGTACTGGGCGAGTTCGACCTTGCCTTCGGCGTCGACGACGACGGTCGAGCGGATGACGCCCTGGACGACCTTGCCGTAGTTCTTCTTCTCGCCGAACGCGCCCCACTCGTCCATCATCGCCTTGTCCGGATCGGAGAGCAGCTCGAAGGTCAGTCCTTCCTTCTCCTCGAACTTCTTGAGCTTCTCCGGCGAATCGGGGGAGACGCCGAGGACGACGAGACCGGCGCTCGTCAGCGCGGAGAGCGAATCGCGGAAGTCACACGCCTCCGTCGTGCAGCCCGGCGTCATCGCCGCCGGGTAGAAGTAGACGACGACCCGCTTCCCGCGGAAGTCGCTGAGGCTCACGGACTTCCCGTCCTGATCGACGAGCGTGAAGTCCGGGGCGGTGTCGCCGACTGACAGACGTGGCATGAGGTCTCCTCTTCATGATGCTGACGTTTCCGTCCACTCTATCGGCCGGGAAGGACTCGGCACCCGCCGGGACGGACTCTGCCCATCCGACCTCACCGGATCCGGGCGATGGCCTCCCCGACGACGACGACGTCGCCGACCGACGCGGCATGGGTGAGCGTGCCCGCGGCTCCCGCCTGCACCCGGGTCTCCATCTTCATCGCCGAGAGCACGGCGACCTCGTCGCCTTCGGCCACCTCGGCGCCGTCATCAACGAGGAAGTCGACGAGGCTGCCGGGCACAGGCGCGGTCACCGCAGTCGATCCGTCGTCCGAGGCCACTGATCCCTCGGCGCGGTCCCCGTCCTCTCCGGTCCCCGCCGAGGCGGTCCCGCCGACCGACCCGAGTGCTGCGAGCAGCGCGTCGGGCAGGCCGAGTGTCGTGAGCTTCCCGTCGATCTCGATGTCGACGCGGGTGATCCCGTCGCCCGATACGGGCGCGGGCCTCTCCTGCGGGGCGAACTCGGGCAGCAGCTGGGATTCGATCCACTGCGTGTCGATGCCGAGGCTCTCCCCGGCGAAGGCCGGGTGGCGGAGGATCGCCAGCGAGCACGGGAGCACGGTGGCCGGACCGACGACGTCGAGCTCGGTGGCCGCGGTGATCGTTCGCGCGATCGTCGTGGCCCGGTCGGGTCCGTGGACGATGAGCTTCGCGACAAGGGAGTCGAAGGCCGGTTGGACGGTGTCACCGGCACGGACCCCGGAGTCCCAGCGCACCCCGGGCCCGCCGGGGACGGTGAGGGTCTCAATGCGCCCGGGCGTGGGGAGGAAGCCGCGGCCGGGATCCTCGGCGTTGATCCGCAGTTCGATCGCGTGTCCGCTGACCTCGGGGGTCGCCGACAGGGACAGCCCCTCGCCGAAGGCGATGCGGAACTGCTCGGTGACGAGGTCGACCCCGGTGACCGCCTCGGTGACGGGGTGTTCGACCTGGAGCCGGGTGTTGACCTCGAGGAACGTCATCGTCCCGTCGGCGGCGAGGAGGAACTCGACGGTGCCGGCGCCTCGGTAGTCGACCTCGGCGCAGATCGCCTCGGCCGAGCGCTGGAGGCGTTCGCGCTGCTCCTCCGAGAGGTTCGGGGCAGGAGCCTCCTCGACGAGCTTCTGGTTGCGCCGCTGGGCCGAACAGTCCCGGTCGCCGACGGCGACGACCGTGCCCCTTCCGTCGCCGACGACCTGGACCTCGACGTGGCGGGGGTGTTCGAGGAACTTCTCGACGAAGCATTCGGGACGACCGAACGCCTCGATGGCCTCCCGGGTCGCCGATTCGAAGGCCCCGGCGACGTCGGAGATCTCGCGGACGATCTTCATCCCGCGACCACCCCCGCCGTGGGCGGCCTTGATGATGATGGGCAGGCCGTGCTCGGCGGCGAACTCCTCGACCTCAGCGGCGTCGCGCAGCGGCCGGTCGATTCCCGGCGCGAGCGGTGCCCCGGCCTTCTGGGCGAGCTGCCGGGCGGTGACCTTGTCCCCGAGCGCGGTGATCGAGTCCGGGGTCGGTCCGATCCAGATCATCCCGGCGTCCTCGACGGCGGCGGCGAAGTCGGCGTTCTCCGAGAGGAACCCGTAGCCGGGATGGACGGCGTCGGCACCGGCCTGCCGGGCGGCTGCGATGATCGCCTCGATGCTGAGGTAGGTCTCGGCGGCGGTCGTCCCGGGCAGGGCGATCGCGACATCGGCGAGCTGCGCGTGCAGGGCGTTGGCGTCCTGATCGGCGTAGACGGCGATGGAGGTGTGCCCGTTCTGGGCGCAGGCGCGGATGACGCGCACGGCGATCTCGCCGCGGTTGGCGATGAGGATTCTCGACATGGTTCAGCTTTCGTCGGTGGTGGTGGAGTCGACGGTGGCGGCAGTGTCGGCAGGACCCGAATCCGAACGCCGGAAGCGGATGCGGACCCCCGGGGCGAGCTGGGCTGCGAGGTCGGTGTCGTCGACGCTGCCGATGATCGGATAGCCGCCGGTGAGCGGATGGTCGGGGCCGAAGAGCACGGGCTGACCGTTCGGCGGCACCTGCAGGGCACCGGTGACCGCGCCCTCGCTCGGCAGCTCCCCGGTCCGTGCCCGCTCGAGCGGAACGTCCCCGCTCAGCCGCAGGCCGACCCGGTCGGATTCGTGGGTGACCGTCCACTCCTGGTCGAAGAGGGTGGCGACCCCCGCGGGGGTGAACCAGTCATCGCGCGGTCCCAGGGTGACCGTGAGTTCGACGACCTCACCCGGTGTCGGCAGGTGCCTACCCTCGCCGAGGCGGGGGCCGGGATCGACGAGGAACGGTGCGTTGGCGGGCCCGTGGAGTCCGATCGTGTCCTCGGCCGTGAGCGCTGCGGGTCCGAGGTGCCCGAGGGTGTCACTCGAGGCACTGCTGAGCGCGGTGGTCACCGCCAATCCGCCGCGGACGCTGAGGTACCGGCGCAGCCCACGCTCGCTCGCCCCGATCTCGAGGCGGTCGCCGTCGACGAGGGAGAACGCCTCCCCGACTTCGGGCCGGTGGACGACCCCGTTCGCGCCGGTGAGCGTGATCGGCCCCTCGGCCCCGGTGACCGCGGCGACACCGTCGCCGGTGATGTCGAGGACGGTTCCGCCGAGGCTCTCGAGGGCTGCGGTGTCCTCGGCGTTGCCGACGAGGCGGTTGGCCTCCCGCAGGGCCGCCCGGTCCGCGGCTCCCGTGCTCGAGACGCCCATCGAGGCGAACCCGGGCCGCCCGAGGTCTTCGACGAGGAGTTGGAGTCCCGGTTGGACGACGGTGAGCGCATGGGGCGCCGAGGCTGAGCCGGAGTCGGAGTCGGTGACAGTCTCCGTCGAGTCCGCGGTCGGTTCGGTGTCTCGTTCGGTGTCCGCGTCCCCGATGCGCACGCTCTCCCGTTCGGCCTCGCGGAAGGTCACGAGGGTGCCGGGGACGAAGAGCGCAGGAGGGTCCCGGTCGAGGTCCCACAGCCGCGCGTCGGTGCGGCCGATAAGCTGCCATCCTCCGGGGGAGCTGCGTGGGTAGATCCCGGTGAACTCCCCGGCGAGACCCACCGAGCCGACGGGGACCCGAGTGCGGGGGTTTGAGCGGCGGGGCACGTCGAAGAGCGGGTCGTCGCCGGCGAGATATCCGAAGCCGGGGGCGAACCCGGAGAACGCGACCTGCCAGCGGGCCCGCTGGTGGCGGGCGACCACCTCGGCGGGGGAGACGTCGAGGAGGTCGGCCACCTCGGCGAGGTCCTCCCCGTCGTAGCGGACGTCGATGGTCACGGTGCGGGCATCGTCCTCGCTTCCAGAGCTGAGGTCGAGACCGCGGATGGTCTCCTTGAGCTCCCGCTCCGAGGTGCGTCCCGGGTCGAAGCGGACGAGCACGGTGCGGGCGGCCGGCACGAGTTCGACGACGCCGGGCAGCCCCGCGGTCT
>ENA-OOKA01000463-OOKA01000463.1-human-skin-metagenome-genome-assembly--contig:-NODE-463-length-10210-cov-6.079271_pt1 | contig 10210 bp, 5 predicted proteins | sample MGYA00248825_ERZ500995 | MGnify/ENA primary metagenome ERZ500995 (study PRJEB25958, sample SAMN03398540) | human skin metagenome | study: EMG produced TPA metagenomics assembly of the Human Skin... | reverse complement strand
AGTGGAAGGGATCCAACCACCGCGCCATCCGCGGCACCAGCAAGCCTCACACTGACCGTCATGCTACGCCGCCATGCGAGATGGCGGTGTCACCATCCGGACGCCGGACGGGGATCACACTGGTCACCGCTCAGACGATCGCCCCCACCCTCGCGACGGGGTTGTCCATCCTCCCGGCGTACAGCAGCGAGGCGGCCTGGTCGCCGAGCTCGACCATCTGCAGGGTGTTGCGCAGCTGGAGACGGTTCAGGCAGGAGTGGGCGAAGGAGCCGGCGCGGAGGTCCACATCGTCGGCGAGGCCTCGGGCGAGGCCGGGGTGGTCGGCCTCGTACTCGTCGAGCACGCTCGCGACCAGGCCCCAGAACCGGCCGGAGGGGAGGATCCCGTCGGCGTCGAGGATCCCGGCGAGGTGGCGCAGCACCCCGTCGAAGACGTCGGTGAAGATCGACAGCGCCTTCTCCTCCCCCGGCACCACGGCCCTCACCCGCTCCATGCCCTCCGGCAGCGGACGGTGGCCCACCACAGCCATCTCCTCGCCGATGTCCTTGTAGAACGCGCCGATCACCTGCTGCTCCCGCACACGCAGGATGAGGTTCTCTCCGTGGGGCATGACCACCACGTCGTGGGCGAGCAGCAGGTGGACCAGCGGGCGGAGGTAGGCGCGCAGGTATCCGGCGAGCCACTGCTCGGGCGGCAGGCCGGAGGTGCGCTGCATCGCCGCGGCGACGGAGCGGCTCTCGTGGTCGCGGTGCAGCAGCGCCGCCATGGTGAAGGCCCGCTCCCCCGGTGCGAGCTGCGCGACCGGGTTCTCGCGCCAGAGCGCGGCGAGCATCTTGCGGTGCGGGTTCGTGGCGGGGGTGCGGTGGTAGGCGTCGCCCGTGTACCCGATCGCGGCGCGCTCGCACAGCACGCGGAATCCCTGGTCCGAGAACTCCGCATCGCCGGCGACGAGTGCGGCGAGCCAGTCGTTGATGGCGGGGGTGTCGCGCATGTAGTGCGGGGACAGGCCGCGCAGGAAGCCCATGTTCTGGATCGCGAGGGCGACCTTGACGTAGGGGGCACCGGCGCGGGTGCGGTTAAAGAAGGTGCGCAGGGACTGCTGGGGCTGCATCTCGTCGCCGCCGGCGCCGAGGGGGACGAGGTCGCCGCGGGCGATGTCGGGTGCGAAGCTGATCGGCAGGCGGTGGCCGGCCTGCCAGGGGTGCAGCGGCATCAGCATGTACCCGGCGGGGTCGAGGCCGCGGTCCGTGAGCCGTGCGGCGAAGGCTGCGCGCTCCTCCGCCGACAGCGACCACGCGGCGTGGTCCTCCTCGGTGAGGCCCTCGCCGAGGGCGAGGTGGCCGTGCTCGCGCCGCACCGCGACCCATTCCAGGCGGGTGGTGCGGCCCTGCTCGGGGGCGTAGGCGCGGTAGTCGGGCAGGGAGAAGCCGATGCGGCCGTTGCCCGCGAGGAAGCCCGGGTGCCCCTCGGTCATCGCCGCCTCGATCCGTGGGAGGTCCGCGTCCAGGAGCTCCTCGGCCGACGGCCGCTCGCCGCGGCTCGCCGCATCGAGGGTCGCGCAGCGGGCCGCGAGGGTGGAGGCGAGCTCCTCGAGATAGGTGGACAGGAGATCGTCCGGGATGCCGAGGAGGTCCTGCAGCTCGGCCACGAGGACCTGCACGTCCAGCGAGGTGGGGCTGCCGTCCTCGACGCGGGTGATCGAGGCGGGGTCGACGAGCCAGTGCTCGAGCGGCAGCACCCGGGCGGTGAAGCGGTAGCGGATATCGGCGCCGGGGACGGCGAGCTCCCAGGCCCCCTCGCCGCGCCGCTCGGGGGCGAGGACGCGCTCGTGGGAGAGCTCGGCGAGCGCCTTGGCGATCAGGTGACGGTGGGCCTGCTCGGCGATGTCGGGGCGGAGATGGGCGGTGGGGGTGACGCCGGGGCCCAGCGGCGAGGCGGCGAAGTCGGCGCGGGTGCAGACGCTCAGCGCGGCGCGCTTGGTGCCCTGCCCGTCGGGGATCTCCACGTGGCGGAGCACTCGGAAGCCGGCCGCCGCGTTCTTGGCGAGCACGGCACGATTGCGCTCGTCGGGCTCGACGACCACTCGGGCGGCGCCTCGCTCGTGCAGGCACCAGGAGACCACCTCCCCCATCACCGCGGCGGTGAGCCCGTGCTCAGGCTCCCCGGCGGGCGGGGCGATCAGCAGGTGCATGCCGAGGTCGCCGGGCTCAGGGGCGAGCAGCCCGTCCGGCAGCAGATGCGCGGGGTCGTAGGTCTCGACGTAGACGAGCGGGGTCCCGGCGCGGGCGCCGATCCAGCCCTGCTCGTGCTCGGAGGCGTCGACGCTGTCGAGGTAGGCGCGCACCTGATCGGGGCTGTGCGCGGTCATGCCCCAGAAGCGGGCCCGGTCGGTGGTGAGCCAGCCGTGCAGCAGCTCGGCGTGGGCGGCGGGGTCCAGCGGGGTGAAGGTCAGGTCCATCAGGTCTCTCCTGGTCGGTGCGCGGCCGGCGGTCAGTGCGCGGCCGGCAGGCCGAAGGTCTGGAAGGCGATCGCTCGCTCGATCGGGTAGGGCTCGCGGCCCAGCACGGCGGCGAGCACCACGGAGGCGCGCCAGGCGCCGAAGCCGAGGTCCGGGGCGGTCACGCCGTGGGTGTGCTCCTCGGTGCCGAGCACGTGGAGACGGCCCGGCTCGTCGACCGTGTAGTCGCGGGCGACGTCGAGGCGGCCCGATGCGTCCCGTCGGACCCGGTCGCCGAGCGGGGCGAGGAGATCGGCGTCGCGAGGGCGGTACCCGGTCGCGGCGACCACGGCGCCGGTGCGGTGCTCGGCCGTCTCCCCCGTGAGGGAGTGGGCGAGGTCCAGGACGATCTCGTCGCCGTCCGTGCGGGCACCGGTGACGGCGGTGGCGGTGAGCAGGCGCGAGGGGAGCTCGCGCCCGCCGGCGGTGAGGCCGTAGAGCAGCTCGTGGATCTCGTCGATCAGGTCCGCGCTGATTCCCTTGTGCAGGGCGCGCTGGGTGCGGGAGAGACCGTCGCGGACGTCCTCGGGCAGCGCCCGGTGCAGGTCGGTGTACTCCGGGGAGGTCATCTCGAGGGTGAGCTTGGTGTACTCCATCGGGAAGAACCGCTCCGAGCGGGTCACCCAGTCCACCCTGGTGCCGCGCGGGGCGGCAGCGGCGAGCAGGTCGCGGTAGACCTCGGCGGCGGACTGTCCGCTGCCGACGACGGTGACGGAGCCCGCCTCCAGCAGCTGCGGCTTGTGGTCGAGGTAGTCGGCGCTGTGGAGGACCGGGGCGGGGCCGCCCTCCCCCGCGAGCGCCTCGAGCGCCGGCGGGAGGTGCGGGGCGGTGCCGAGGCAGAGCGCGACATGCCGGGTGCGCAGCTGCTCGAAGCGCGTGGTGGCGCCCTGGGCGTCGAGCACGGCGAGGGTGACCAGCAGGTGGTCGTCCTCCTCCTCGATCGCGAGGGCGCGGCGGCGCCAGCGCAGGGTCTCCAGCCGTTCCGCGACCCAGCGGCAGTAGGCGTCGTACTCGCTGCGCAGCGGCGCGAAGGACTCGCGGATGTAGAAGGAGTACAGACGCCCGGTGGCCTTGAGGAAGGCGAGGAAGGAGTAGGGAGAGGTGGGGTCCGCCATCGTCACGAGGTCGGCGAGGAAGGGGACCTGGAGGGTGGTGCCCTCGAGCATCATGCCGGGATGCCAGGAGAAGCCGCCCGCCTGGTCGACGAAGACGGCGTCGAGGTCGTCGAGGGGGTCGGCGAGCGCGGCGAGGCCCAGGCCGAAGGGGCCGAGGCCGATGCCGACGAGGTCGTGGACGCGCTGCGGGGCGGGGGTGCTCATCGGGTCTCCTCCGCGGCGGCGAGGCGGCTGCCGGCGAGCAGGCCGCGGCCGGTCGCGCGGACGAGGTCGAGCACGGCGGCGACGTCCAGCAGCGTGGTCTCGGGGTTCAGGAGGGTGAGCTTCAGCCAGGGGGTGCCGTCGATGGTGGTGCGGGCGACCATGGCGCGACCGGAGTGGAACAGGATCCGACGGATCAGGGGCTGCAGCGCGTCGGTGCGGGCGTCGTCGAGCCCCTCGGGGCGGAAGCGGAAGATGACGGTGGAGAGGTCGGAGGTGCCCAGCACGTGCAGGTCGGGGTCCTCTGCGAGCAGCTCGCGCACCTCGGCGGCGAGGTCGCAGCAGGCGTCGACCATGTCCCCGATCGCGTCCGGTCCGAGCGAGCGCAGCGTGGTCCACAGCTTCAGCGCGTCGAAGCGGCGTGTGGTCTGGAGGGACTTGTCGACCTGGTTCGGCTCGGCGTCCTCGGAGGCCGCCTCGGCGGCGGGGTTGAGGTAGTCGGCGTGGTGCGCGGTCGCGGCGAGGTCCGCGCGCTCGCGCACGATCAGGGCGCTCGAGGAGACGGGCTGGAAGCAGGTCTTGTGGTAGTCGACGGTGACGGAGTCGGCGTGCTCGATGCCGTCCAGGAGGTGGCGGCGTGTGCGGGAGAGGAGCAGGCCTCCGCCGTAGGCGGCATCGACGTGGAGCCAGGCGCGGTGGTCTCGGGCGGCGTCGGCGATCTCGGGCAGGGGGTCGATGAGGCCGCGGTCGGTGGTGCCGGCGGTCGCGACGATCGCCATGGCCAGCTCGCCGGCCGCCTCGAGGATGGAGAGGGTCTCGCGCAGCGCGGCTGCGTCCATGCGTCCCGCGGCGTCGGCGGGGACGGCGAGGACGGCGTCCTCGCTGAGGCCGAGCAGCCTCGCGGAGCGGGTGACGGAGAAGTGGGCGGCCTCGGTCGCGAGGACCCGCAGGCGAGGCAGCAGGGCGGCGCGATCCTCGTCCGCTGCGCGCTCGGCGCGGGACGGGCGAGGAAGAGGGCCTGGAGGTTGGACTGGGTGCCGCCGGAGGTGAACACGCCGTCGCCCTGCGTGAAGCCGATCCGCTCGGCGGTCCACCGCACCAGGCGCTGCTCCATCAGGGTCGCGACCAGGGACTGGTCGTAGGTGTCCACGGAGGTGTTGATCGCGGCGAGCATCGCCTCGGCGGCGACCGCGGGCAGCACGACGGGGCAGTTGAGGTGCGCGAGATAGGAGGGGTGGTGGAACCAGACGGCGTTGCCCGCGTAGAGGGAGTCGGCCTCGGTCAGGGCGGCGGCGTCCCCCACGCCGGGGCCGTCGAGGTCGACGCCCTCCACGATTTGCTCGAGCCGGCGGCGGTCGGGGCCGACGGAGGGGGTGCGCACCGTGCGGAGCCGCTCGGCGATGTCGCGGGTGACCTGGCCGAGCAGGTCCTGGTAGGCGTCGGCGGTGCGGGCGGTGAGCAGCCCGGTCGTCGCCGCGGTGGTCCCGTCGGGGGCCGGGGCGGGGCGGGTGGCGAGGGATGCCATGGGGAGGACCTCCTGGGGCGCGGGCCATCCGGACCTGCGCAGTAAGGGTTGCCTACCCTAAATATGCAAGACGGAGGGTTCGCACTCCAGGACGTGGTCCGGATGAGAAGCGCCACGATGTCGCCGGATCGGGCAAAAGCCGTGGACATAGGCTCGCGAAGGTGCCGCCGCGCGGGCCCTGCGATGGACAGATGTCCGTCACCCGTGCTCATGACGAGGGGCCGTCCCGGTGCGCCCGGAACGGCCCCTGTCTTGCTCGACGGGTGCGGGGTCAGACCCCGGCAGAGCTGCGCTTCGCCTGCGGGTCGGCGTCGCCCTCGGGATCCTGAGCCCAGTCGTCGTAGTCCGTCTCCCCCATCGGCGAGGCGAGATCCTCGTCGTGATGGTCGGCGCGGACGGGGAAGTCGGGATCCTCGGCGAGCTGGCGGTGGAGGTCCGCCAGGCGCAGCTCCTCGGTCAGAGTGCGGCGCTCCTCGGCGGCGACCTGCTGCTCCGTGGGCTCGTGCGAGCCCATGCCCACCTGGAGGTCCGGCTCGACCTCGGAGAGGGCGCCGACGCTCACGCGGTAGCGGTGGCGCAGGATCTCCAGGCGCACCACCCGGGCGAGGAAGTAGATGCCCAGCAGGTTCGGGACCGACATCAGGAAGAACATCGAGTCGGAGAAGGCGATCACGGAGTCCAGCGAGATCGCGGCGCCGACGATCACGGCGAGCACCCAAGCGATGCGGAAGGCCGTCTGCACCAGCGCGGAGCTGCCGAAGAGGAACTTCGCGCTGAGCTCGCCGTAGTAGGCGTAGGCCAGCACCGTCGAGAAGCCGAACAGGGCGACGGCGACGGTGAGGAGGTAGGGGAACCAGCCCGCGACGGTGCCGAAGGCGGCCGCGGTCAGCGCCACGCCGTCCTCCCCACCGCCCTGGTAGACGCCGGTGATGACGACCGCGATGGCGGTCAGCATGCACACGCCGATGGAGTCGACGAGCGGCTCCCACAGGGCGGTGAAGCCCTCGGTGGCGGGCTCCTTCGTCTTCGAGGCGCTGTGGGCCATTGCCGCGGAGCCGACGCCCGCGGCGTTGGAGAACAGCGCGCGCTGGATGCCGATGACGGCCACGCCGATGATGCCGCCGGTGACGCCGTCGGCCGTGAAGGCGCTGGTGAAGATCGTGGCGATCGCCGCGGGCAGCGCCTCGATGTTCACCAGGATGATCGCGAGCGTGCACAGCACGTAGAGCACGGCCATCGCGGGGGTGATCGCAGAGGTCCAGCGGGCGATCTTCGTGACGCCGCCGAGGATCACGATCGCGGTGAGCACGGCCATGACCGCGCCGATCAGCCACTGGTTGCCGGAGAGGAACTCGCTGCCGGTGGAGGAGGCGACGATCGCGGCGACCTGGTTGGACTGGAAGAGGTTGCCCGCGCCGAACACACCCACAAGGGTGAAGATCGCGTACAGCACCGCGAGCACGCGTCCCAGGCGCCTGCGGCCGATCTGCGCGAGGCCGTCGCGCAGGTAGTACATGGGGCCGCCCTCGGTGGTGCCGTCGGCGTTGACCTTGCGGTACATGACGCCGAGGGTTGCCTCGGCCATCTTCACGCTCATGGCGAAGAACCCGAAGATCGCGATCCAGAGCGCCGCGCCGGGGCCGCCCGCCGCGATCGCGACCGCGACGCCGGCGATGTTTCCGAGCCCGACGGTGCCGGAGAGCTCGGTGGCGAGCGCCTGGAAGCTGGAGACCTCACCAGGATCGGTCTTGGCGGTGTACCGGCCGCGGATCACCTGGATCGAGTGCTTGAGCCCGGTGATCGGCTGGAAGCGCAGCCAGACGGTCAGGAAGATCGCAGCGGCCATGAGCCACACGACGATGATCGGCACGCCGCCGAATATCGGCGCCTCGTAGAACACGACGGCGCTGAGGAAGGCGGCGATGGGGCCGAAGATCGTCTCGACGGCCGCGTCTATTCCAGGCATCTGAGGGGTTCTCCTTCGGCGGGGGTCCGCCGGGTCGGGTTCTCGGGGCCCGCAGGGCGCCGGTCACCGAGGAGGGAGGCGCCGCAGCGGACGACGAATGACTGTACCGAGGAGTAATCTGCGCGCTCCGCCGCACGCCGCGCACCTCCGACTGAGCGGAACCTGTGCATGACATGGGCTTTCGCCCGTCACCTCGGCGTGCTTGTCCGACAATCCGGCCCGCAGATTCTTTACCCTTTCTTGACCCACCCCGTGGAGACACTCACATCAGCGCGGCGGGGCGAAGCTCTGCAGCGCGGCGGCGGTCCGCGTCCGCGCGGACGCCCTCGGGCCAGACGCAGAGAGGACGGGCCGCCCCTATGCGGGGCGGCCCGTCCTTCGTGCGCTGTGCGGCGAGGGCTCAGCTGACGCCGAGCTTCTCCATGATGATCTCGCGGACGCGGCCGGCGTCGGCCTGGCCGCGGGTGGCCTTCATGATCGGGCCGATCAGGGCGCCGATCGCCTGGACCTTGCCGCCCTGGATCTTCGCGACCACGTCGGGGTTGTCGGCGATGGCCTGGTCCACGGCGGTGGTGAGCACGGAGTCGTCGGAGACGACGGCCAGGCCCTCGGCCTCGACGATCGCGGCGGGGTCGCCGTTGCCGTCGAGGACCTTCACCAGCACCTGCTTGGCGATCTTGTCGTTGATCTTCTTCCCGTCGACCAAGCCCTGCAGCTCGGCGACCTGCGCCGGGGTGATCGTGAGCGCCTCGATCTCGACGTCGCGGTCCTTCGCCACGCGGGCGAGCTCGCCCATCCACCACTTGCGGGCGGACTGGGCGGAGGCGCCGGCGGTGACGGTCTGCTCGATGAGGTCCAGGGCGCCTGCGTTGATGACGTCGCGCATCTCGAGGTCGGTGAAGCCCCACTCCCCCAGCAGGCGGCGCCGGCGGGCGGCGGGCAGCTCGGGCAGCGCGGCGCGGATCTCCTCGACCCACTCGCGGCTCGGGGCGACGGGGACCAGGTCCGGCTCGGGGAAGTAGCGGTAGTCCTCCGCGTCGGACTTCGGGCGGCCCGAGGAGGTGCCACCGGTGTCCTCGTGGAAGTGGCGGGTCTCCTGGACGATCGACTCGCCGGCGTCGAGCAGCCCGGCCTGACGGGAGATCTCGAAGCGCACGGTCCGCTCGATGGAGCGGAAGGAGTTGACGTTCTTGGTCTCGGTGCGGGTGCCGAGCGGGGCGCTCGGATCCGTGCGCAGCGAGACGTTGACGTCGGCGCGGACGTTGCCGCGCTCCATCCGCGCCTCGGAGACGTCCAGCGCCCGGAAGATGTCGCGCAGGGTCCGGACATAGGCGGCGGCGACCTCGGGGGCGCGGCCCTTGGTGTCCGGGATCGGCTTGGTGACGATCTCGACCAGCGGCACGCCGGCGCGGTTGTAATCCACCTGGGAGTGGGTCGCGCCGTGGATGCGGCCGGTCGCGCCGCCGACGTGGGTGTTCTTGCCCGCGTCCTCCTCCATGTGGGCGCGCTCGATCTCGACGCGCACGATCTCCCCGTCCTCGAGCTCGACGTCGACCCAGCCGTCGAAGGCGATGGGCTCGTCGTACTGCGAGGTCTGGAAGTTCTTGGTGAGGTCCGGGTAGAAGTACTGCTTGCGCGCGAAGCGGCAGGTCTCGGCAATGGAGCAGTTCAGCGCCAGGCCGATCCGGATCGCGTACTCCACGGCCTTCGCGTTCACGACCGGCAGCGAGCCGGGCAGACCCAGCGAGGTGGGGGTGACCGCGGTGTTCGGCTCGGCGGCGAAGATGTTCGGCGCGCCGTCGAACATCTTGGTCGCGGTGCCCAGCTCGACGTGGACCTCGATGCCGAGGACCGGGTCGTAGCGGTCGATCGCCTCGTCGAAGTCGACGGGGGTGATGTCGGTGGTGGTCATCGGGCTGCGCCTCCTGCGAGCTCGGGAGCCTTGGCCAGCAGCGGTCCGCCCCAGGAGTCCTCGAGCAGCGCCTCGAGGGCGCCGCCCACCTGGTACAGGCGCTCGTCGGCACGGGCCGGGGCGAGGAACTGGATGCCGGCGGGCAGGCCGTCCTCGGCGAGACCCGAGGGCAGGGAGATGCCCGGGGTGCCGGCGAGGTTGGCGGGGATGGTGGCGATGTCGTTCATGTACATCGCGGTGGGGTCGTCGATCTTCTCGCCGAGGCGGAAGGCGACGGTGGGCGCGGTCGGCGAGGCGAGCACGTCGACCGTCGAGAAGGCGGCGGCGAAGTCGCGCTGGACGAGGGTGCGGACCTTCTGGGCGCTGCCGTAGTAGGCGTCGTAGTAGCCGGCCGAGAGGGCATAGGTGCCCAGCAGGATGCGGCGCTTGACCTCGTCGCCGAAGCCGGCGCCGCGGGTGGCCTTCATGACGTTCTCGGCGGTGGGGTGGTCCTCGGGGATCACCCGCAGGCCGAAGCGCATGCCGTCGAACTTGGCGAGGTTCGAGGAGGCCTCCGAGGGCATGATCAGGTAGTAGGCGCCGAGCGCGTACTCGAAGTTCGGGCAGGAGACCCGGACGATCTCGGCGCCGGCGCGCTCGAGCTGGTCGAGGGACTCGGTGAAGCGGGCCCGGACCTCGGGGGCGAAGCCCTCCCCTTCGAGCTCCTCGATCACGCCGATGCGCAGGCCCTTGACGTCGCGCTTGCGGGCCGCGTCGGCGTAGGCGCCGACGGGGTCCGGCAGCGAGGTGGAGTCGCGCAGGTCGTGCCCGGCGATCAGCTCGTGCAGCAGCGCCGAGTCCTCGACGGTGCGGGTGACGGGCCCGGCCTGGTCCAGGGAGCTGGCCATGGCGATCAGGCCGTAGCGGGAGACGGAGCCGTAGGTGGGCTTGACGCCCACGGTGCCGGTGACGGCGCCGGGCTGGCGGATCGAGCCGCCGGTGTCGGTGCCGATCG
>ENA-OOKA01000460-OOKA01000460.1-human-skin-metagenome-genome-assembly--contig:-NODE-460-length-10265-cov-6.202449_pt1 | contig 10265 bp, 10 predicted proteins | sample MGYA00248825_ERZ500995 | MGnify/ENA primary metagenome ERZ500995 (study PRJEB25958, sample SAMN03398540) | human skin metagenome | study: EMG produced TPA metagenomics assembly of the Human Skin... | reverse complement strand
CGTCACCTCCGCGCTGCCGTGCTCAGGAGAGGCATCCCGGGCCCAGCAGGGCCTTCAGCGAGGCGTACAGCGCGGCCGACGGGGTGACCGCGAGGCGCTTGTCCAGCTGCATCAGGGTCGTGCGGCCGGGCTCCTGGAGCTTGACCCGCACCTCGGAGGAGCCGGGGTTGTCCTCGAGCACGCCGCGGAGGTCGCCGACCACCTTCTCGGTGGCGCGCAGGGCGGGCAGGGCGATGGTGACGGGGCCGTCGACCCCTCCCCCGGTCTCCGGGATCGTCATCTCCATGACCCGCAGCTCGGGCATGCCCTTGGAGGTGTCGACCCGGCCCTTCATCGAGACGACGAGGTCCTCGGCGAGCTCTGAGGCGACGGTCATGTAGGTCGAGGGGAACATCAGGCAGTCGATCGAGCCCTCGAGGTCCTCGACCGTGGCGATCGCCCACATGTCGCCCTTCTTGGTGGTCTTGCGCTGCAGGGTGGTGATCAGCCCCGCGATCGTGACCATCTCGCCGTCCTTGACGGCGCCGTCGTCGGCCAGCGAGCTGATGGAGGTGGAGGAGTTCTGGGCGATGACGTGCTCGAGCCCGTACAGGGGGTGGTCCGAGACGTACAGGCCCAGCATGTTGCGCTCGAAGGCGAGCAGCTCCTTGCGGTCCCACTCGGGCAGGTCCGGGATGGTCAGCGTCGCCGCGGAGCCGGAGGCCATCGCGTCCTCGCCCTCGCCGCCGCCCGCGCCGCCGAAGACGTCGGCGAAGAGGTCGTACTGGCCCTGGGCCTCCTTGCGCTTGACGTCGACGACCGAGTCGACGGCATCCTCGTGGATCAGCACGAGGGAGCGGCGGTTGTGGCCGAGGGAGTCGAAGGCGCCGCCCTTGATCAGCGACTCGATGGTCCGCTTGTTGCACACCGACAGCGGGACCTTGTCCAGGAAGTCGGTGAAGGAGGTGAAGGCGCCCTTCTCCTCCCGGGTGCGGATGATCTCCTCGACCACATTCGTGCCGACGTTGCGGATCGCGGAGAGTCCGAAGCGGATGTCGTCGCCGACGGCGGAGAAGTACAGGTCGGACTCGTTGACGTCCGGGGGCAGCACGGTGATGCCGCGGTGGCGGCAGTCGCCGAGGTAGAGGCCGAGCCGGTCGCGGTTCTCCTGGGTGGAGGTCAGCAGCGCGGCCATGTACTCCGTGGGGTGATTCGCCTTGAGATAGGCGGTCCAGTAGGAGACCACGCCGTAGGCGGCGGAGTGGGACTTGTTGAAGGCGTAGTCCGCGAAGGGCAGCAGCGTCTCCCACAGCGCCTGCACGGCGGCGTCGGAGTAGCCGTTGTCCTTCATGCCCGCCTCGAAGGAGACGTACTGCTTGTCCAGCTCCGCCTTCTTCTTCTTGCCCATGGCGCGACGGAGGATGTCCGCCTCGCCGAGCGAGTAGCCGGCGACCTTCTGCGCCGTCTGCATCACCTGCTCCTGGTAGACGAGCACGCCGTAGGTCTCGTCGAGGATCTCCGAGAGCGGCTCCTCGAGCTCCGGGTGGATCGGCGTGATCTCCTGCAGGCCGTTCTTGCGCAGCGCGTAGTTGGTGTGCGAGCCCATGCCCATCGGGCCCGGACGGTACAGCGCCGAGACGGCGGTGATGTCCCCGAACTGGTCGGGCTTCATCTGCCGCAGCAGGGTGCGCATGCCCGAGCCATCGAGCTGGAACACGCCCAAGGTGTCGCCGCGCTGGAGCAGCTCGTAGGTCGCCGGGTCGTCGAAGGGCAGGGTCTCCAGGTCCGGCGGGGTCTTCCCGTTGCGGGACATGTTCTCCACCGCGTCGGAGAGGACGGTGAGGTTCCGCAGCCCCAGGAAGTCCATCTTCAGCAGGCCGAGCGTCTCGCAGGTCGGGTACTCGAACTGGGTGATGATCTGACCGTCGGAGGGGCGGCGCATCATCGGGATGATGTCGGTGAGGGTGTGGCTGGACATGATGACCGCGCAGGCGTGCACGCCCCAGCCGCGGGTCAGGCCCTCCACGCCCTTGGCGATCTCGACGACCTTCTGGACGTCGGGGTCCTCGTCGTGCATGCGGCGGAACTCGGTCGCCTCCGCGTAGCGCTTGTTCTCGGGGTCGAAGATCCCGTTGATCGGGATGTCCTTGCCCATCACCGCCGGCGGCAGCGCCTTGGTGATCTTGTCCCCCATCGCGAACGGGTAGTCCAGGACGCGGGCGGCGTCCTTGATGGAGTTCTTCGTCTTCATGACGCCGTAGGTGACGACCTGGGAGACCTTGTCGTCGCCGTACTTCTGCTCGACGTACTCGATGACCTCGCCGCGGCGGCGATCATCGAAGTCGACGTCGAAGTCGGGCATGGAGACGCGGTCCGGGTTCAGGAACCGCTCGAAGAGCAGGCCGTGCTCGATCGGGTCGAGGTCGGTGATGCGCATGGCGTAGGCGACCATCGAGCCGGCGCCGGAGCCACGGCCGGGGCCGACGCGGATCCCCTGCTCCTTGGCCCACTTGATGTAGTCGGAGACGACCAGGAAGTAGCCGGGGAAGCCCATCTGGAGGATGATCCCGACCTCGTAGTCGGCGCGCTTCTGGACCTCGTCGGGGATGCCGGAGGGGTAGCGGTAGTGCAGGCCGTCCTGGACCTGCTTGACGAACCACGACTCCTCGTCCTCCCCGCCCGGGGTGGGGAAGTGCGGCATGTAGTTCGCGCCCTCAGAGGTGGTGGTGAAGGAGACGTCGCACATCTCGGCGATGCGCAGCGTGTTGTCGCAGGCCTCGGGGAACTCGCGGAACAGCTCCCGCATCTGCTGGGCGGACTTCAGGAAGTAGCCGGAGCCGCCGAACTTGAAGCGGTCGGGATCGTTCAGGCGCGAGCCGGAGTTGATGCACAGCAGCACGTCCTGGATGGTGGCGTCCTGCTCGGTGACGTAGTGGAGGTCGTTGGTCGCCACCAGCGGGGCGTTCACCGCCTTGGCGACCTCGAGCAGGTCCTTGGTCACGCGCTTCTCGATGTCGAGGCCGTGGTCCATCAGCTCGATGAAGTAGCTGTCCCTGCCGAACATGTCCTGGAACTCGCCGGCGGCCTTCACGGCCTCGTCGAACTGTCCCAGCCGCAGGCGGGTCTGCACCTCGCCGGAGGGGCAGCCGGAGGTGGCGATCAGGCCCGGCGCGTACTTCGAGAGGATCTCGCGGTCCATCCGCGGCCACTTGCCCATCTGCCCGTCGAGGGACGCGGCCGAGCCGAGGCGGAAGAGGTTGTGCATGCCCTCGGTCGACTTCGACAGCAGGGTCATGTGGGTGTAGGCGCCGCGGGCGGAGACGTCATCGCCCGCCGCCTGCTGCTCCTTGGTGCCCCACTGCACGCGGGTGCGGTCATGACGACTCGTCCCGGGAGTCACATAGGCCTCGATGCCGACGATGGGCTTGACCCCGGCGTCGGTCGCGGCCTTGTAGAACTCGTAGGCGCCGAAGAGATAGCCGTGGTCGGTGATCGCCACCGCCTGCTGGCCCTGGTTCACCGTCTCGGCGACCAGCTTGTCGATCTTCGCGGCGCCGTCCAGCAGCGAGTAATCGGTGTGGACGTGGAGATGGACGAAGTCATCGGAACCCGCAGAAGCCATGCCCACCAGCGTAGCCGCGAGGGCCGACGGGCGAGCGCTCAAGCGGGGGTCGGAGAGGTCACCCCGGCGCGTCCGGCGTGTCGGGAATCCGCCGACGCACCGGGGCGTTCAAGGGCGCTGCGCAGCGGGGTGCGGCCGACGGCGCCGAGGACGGCGTTCGCGACCCGGACGAGGTTCGCGGTGTCGGCGGGCTGGACGAAGTGCTTCTCCCCGGCATCGCCGTAGCAGAGGTGCATCCCGACCTCGACCTCCAGAGGGACGGCGTCCACGAGCGCAGCGAGCCGGGCGACGATCCCCTCGAGCACTCCCCCCGTCCACCAGCTCTACATGACCGCGCCGTAGCCGGAGGCGCCCTCGAGGATGCCCCTCTCGGAGGCGACGTCCCACTGGATCGCGAGGTCCTCGTGCGGGATCTCCTCGAGGATCTGCTCGAGCTCGCCCAGCAGCGCATCCGCGCAGCCGAGCGGTGGCAGTGCGATCTCGGCGGCCTCGACCCCGTCGGCGATCCGCAGCGGGCGGGCGTCGAGCCCGGCGCCGAAGGGGATCGGCTCCGCGCCCACGCGCTCGACGCCGTCGGCCTCGCCGAGCACGTCGGGCTGGAACATGATCCAGTGGAATCGCTTCCCGACCTCGCCGTCGGGGATCCGCCCGACGTGCGCGCCGAGGATCTCTACGGCGGTGCGCATGGTCTTCTCGGCGTCGTCGTAGTTCACGCTGCCCGTGAAGAGGGCGCCCCGTGGAGTCGTCATGGGGCCAGGTCACGGGCGTCCCGGCGCGGGCTCAGAGGTACTCCCATTCCTCCTGGATCGCGAGGTCCTCGAGCTCGCGGAGCATCAGGTCGAGGGGAGGGTTCTCCTCCCGGCGGCGGCGCAGGTGGCGCAGCAGCCCGAACCGCTCCAGGCGTCCGGCCTTCGCCACTATCCCGGCGAGGGCGGAACGGGGATCGTCGTCCGACAACGGCACCCGCCGTTCGGCGCCCCTGGACAGGGAGAGCCACTGCTCGAACCGTGCGCCGTCGGTCCAGGGCGCACCGGCCTCCCACTTCTCCGGATCCCGCCACGCCTCGATCTCGACCCCGTAGGTGTGCAGCAGGAGGTGGATGCCGGAGGCCTGGCGACGGTGCCCGCATCGTTGGAGCGCGGCGGCGAGGACGCCCAGGCAGAGGCCGGTGTGGGGGCTCGAGGACGTGCTGCCCAGTGAGGCGGCGAGCACCGCGAGCTTCAGGGCTTCCGCGGTCTCCCCGTCGTGCATCCGCCGACGCGCGAGCAGCCCAGCCATCAGCGCGGCAGCTGCGCTGCGGTCGAGGACGTCGTGCAGATGCAGGGCCCCGAGGACTCGCAGGCCGAGCACTTCGGGGAAGTCGGGGTGGTCGCGCAGGGGCGAGTGCGGGGAGATTCCGCGCGGCGCACCGAGCTCGGCGTCGAGCAGGGCATCGGCGAGCGCGGACGCCAGGTCCTCGAGCGCCGCCGCGACCGGAATCTCAGCCACATCTTCCTCGACCCCGTGCCCCGCGACCCGGCACTCCTCGAGCAGCTGGGCGATGGCCCTGTCTCCCACTTCCTCGACGAGGTCGAGGTAGTCGTCCTCCGCCGCCGTCCCGGAGGGCAGCGCGAGCGTGTCCGCGGTCGTCATGGGGATACGGTACGGACTCGGGCCGACGAGCCCGGCCTGCTGAGAGCTGGCGTGCTCAGCCGCGGCCGTCGTCCTCCGCCGCCTGCTCGCGCTGCATGTCGGCCATGAGCGAGTTCATGTAGTCGTGGACGTCCTCGAAGCTGAGGCGTCGCTCGTCGCGGCGCGGAGGGATCCCGCCGACGAAGGCGCCGCCGTGCCAGGCCAGGGAGTCGTCCGGCAGGGTCGGGTCGTCGTCGCGCCACAGGTCGATCGGGATCGCATGGGCGGCGAGGTCTCGGGCGATCTCGTCGGCGCGGGCCGGGTCCCCGGAGCGCTGCAGCACGGAGACCAGCAGGGACTGCGCGGCCCAGGCGAGGGCGTCGTCGTCGCTGCGCTCCCCCGGCTCGACCGACTCCTGCACGAGGGCGACGTAGCTCGCGGCGAGCTCGTCGGCCCCGTCCTCGTAGTGGTCCTTCGCCACGCGCAGAGCGACCTTCGGCACCAGGTCCCGCTCCTCCCACAGCACCGCCGCGCCGACGAGCGCCATGCCCACGCCGCTCGGGAAGTCGGGGTCCAGGGCGAGTTCGGAGCTCGGGGGCCGTCCGGCGCGGCGGTCGTCATCGGCGGCGAGGAACTCCTCGACGGAGCGTGCGAGTGCGGCGCGAACCCGCTCGTCGTCGCGCAGCGCGAGCTCGGCACCCTCGGGGTCGAGGCCCAGGCGGCGCGCGACGCGGGCGACGGGGAAGTCGGGGCGGGACAGGGCGGCATCCCGGGTGGGGGTCAGCGCTCCGGAGGTCTGCTCGTCGGTCATGCCTCGACGGTATCTCGTGGACCGCCGATGCCGGTGACGACGACACCCGGACCGCACAGAGGGCGCAGGAGCCGTGCGCCGCGCCCCGCCCTGCTCAGCGCTCCCTGAGCCGCTCGAGCGCCTGCTGGAGGTCGTCCGGGTAGGTGGAGGCGTAGGTGACCTCGCGCCCGCTGACCGGATGGGTGAAGGTCAGCTCCATCGCGTGCAGCCACTGTCGCACCAGGCCCACCTTCGTCGCGAGGGTCGGGTCCGCGCCGTAGAGCGGGTCGCCGACCAAGGGATGTCGCAGCGCGGCCATGTGCACGCGGATCTGGTGGGTGCGGCCGGTCTCCAGGCCCACACGCAGCAGGGTCGCGCCGCGCAGCTCCTCGAGGGTCTCGTAGTGGGTGACCGAGTGCTTGCCGTCCTCGCGCACCGCGAACTTGTAGTCGTGGCTCGGCGAGCGGCCGATGGGCGCGTCGATCGCGCCGGAGGGCTGATCGGGCGCCCCCTGGCACACCGCGTGGTACACCTTCCCCACCTCGCGGGCGCGGAAGGCGTCCTTCAGAGTGGTGTAGGCGCGCTCGGTGCGGGCGACGACCATGAGCCCGCTGGTCCCGACGTCCAGACGGGAGACGATCCCCTGCCGCTCGGGGTCGCCGCTGGTGCGGATCGAGACGCCGGCGGCGGCGAGATGGCCCAGCACCGTCGGCCCGGACCAGCCGGCGCTCGGATGCGCCGCGACGCCCACGGGCTTGTCGATCACGACGATGTCGTCGTCCTGGTGGATGAGGCTCATGCCCTCGGCGATCTGGGGCCGGACCTCGACGGCCGGCTTCTCGTCCGGCAGCTCGACGTCCACCATCGCTCCGGGCTCGAGACGGGTGGAGCGGGCGGGGACCTGGCCGTCGACCAGGACGTGCCCGGCCATGACGAGGTCGGCGGCGCGGGTGCGGGACAGGCCCAGCATGCGGGAGATGCCCACGTCCACGCGCTCCCCGGCGAGGCCGTCGGGGACCATCAGGGTGCGGGAGGCGCTCACTTCCCCGCCTCCGGGGATTCCTCCGCCGGGCCTCCCGTCGACGGCTCGGCGGCACGGGCCTGCTCCTGCTCGGCGCGGGTCTGCGCCTGCTCGGCCTCGGCCTGCTCCTGCGCGGCGCGGGCGGGATCGGCGTCGAGGCCGAACAGCCCGAGCGCGATCACCAGGATCGCCCCGCCCACCACGGCCATGTCGGCGACGTTGAAGACGGGCCAGTTCGGCAGCTCGAGGAAGTCGACGACCGCGCCGTGGAAGGGACCGGGGGCCCGCAGCAGGCGGTCGTGGATGTTGCCGAGCGCGCCGCCCATGATCAGACCGAGGGCGAGCGCGTACCAGGGCGAGCGGACCGAGCGGACCGCGAAGACGATCACGCCGATCACGATCGCGATCTGCAGGCAGGTGACCACCGGGGTGATCTCCGCGCCCATCCCCCAGGCCGCGCCGGTGTTGTACAGCAGGGTCAGCTGCAGCACCTCGCCGAGGAAGGGCTGGGGGTCGAGCTCGGGGAGGGTCGCCACCGCCCAGTTCTTCGTCACCTGGTCCGCGACCAGGAGCACGACCGCGAGCAGGCCGACGACGCCGAGGACGGCGGGGCGGCTCAGACGGCGACGAGCGCCGGACCTCTGCGGGCCGGCGCTCGTCGACGTGGGGTCAGGAGTGCTCACAGACCGAAGTTCGCCTGCTTGTCCTGCGTCTCGCTCGTGTCGAGCTCGCGCAGCTGGTTCTCCAGGTAGTTGCGCAGACGGTTGCGGTAGTCGCGCTCGAAGTTGCGCAGGCCCTCGATGGTCTTCTCGAGCTCTGACTTCTTCGCCTCCAGATCGGCCAGCGTGGTGCGGGACTTCTCCTCGGCCTCGCTGACGATGCGCTTGTGCTCCTCGTTCGCCTCGGTGATGAGGCGGTCGCGCTCGTCCTCGCCGTTCTTGACGTGCTCGTCGTGCAGGCGGTTGGCCAGGGCGATGATGCCGGCGGCGGACTGGTCCGGGGTCTGCGCCGCAGCGGCGGCGGGCTCCTCGGCGACGGCCGCGGGCTCCTCCTCGGCGACGACCTCCTCCGGAGCGGCCTCGTCCGCGGCAGCGTCGGCGGGCACCTCGGAGACGACGGTCTCCTCGTCCTGCTCCTCGGCCTCGACGGCGGGGGCGGCGGCCGCGGCAGGAGCACCGGACTCGAGCTCAGCGATGCGGTTGTGCGCCTCCTCGAGCTCCTTCTTCAGGCGCTCGTTCTCGGAGATCAGTTCCTTCAGGCGGGGTTCGACCTCGTTGTCGAGGAAGTTGTCGACCTCGTCCATGTCGTAACCCTCGGAGAACCGGACCGGGGTGAACCGCTGATTCATCAGGTCTTCGGGCATCAGAGCCATGGGTCACCTTTTCGTCATTCGTGAGTCGGTTTGCGCGGTGAGGCGCGGTGCGGACAGCCTAGCGGATCGGCGGCGGACCCCTGCATCGGGGCCGGGAGAATCGCGCACCTCACATCGCAGGGCCGTGGATCAGGCCGCGAGGCCGGCGAGGACGCGCAGCAGGATCCAACCCACGATCAGGAGGATCATCAGGGACAGGTCCAGGCTCACCGCGCCCAGCCGCAGCGGGGGGATCATTCGGCGCAAGAGCTTGACCGGGGGGTCCGTCAGCGTGAAGACCACCTCGAACAGCACCAGCACCAGTCCGGAGGGGCGGAACTCGCGGGCATAGCCCTGGATCCATTCGAGCACCAGGCGCGCCAGGAGCAGGAGCAGGTAGATCAGGACCGCGAGATAGAGGATCCCGGCGACGAGCTGCACGGGAGCCTCAGCTCTGGTTGTAGAAGCTGCCCTCGTCGGCCGAGGAGTCCCCGTCGACCTGGACGAACTCCGGCGACAGCAGGAACACCTTGGAGGTGACGCGCTCGATCGTGCCGCGCAGGCCGAAGACGAGGCCGGCGGAGAAGTCGACCATGCGCTTGGCGTCGCCGTCCTGCATGTCCGAGAGGTTCATGATCACCGGCACGCCGTCGCGGAAGGACTCGCCGATCGCCTTGGCGTCGTTGTACGACCGCGGATGGATCGTGGTGATGCGCTGCATCGACTCCTCCACTGCCGGGGCCATCGCGACCACGTTCGAGTGCTGACGGATCGGGGTCACCTGGGCCTCCCGTTCGGTGGTGGGCTCGGGCGCCCGCTCGGTGCGGCGGGACGGAGCAGGCTGCTCCTCGCGGTACCGCTCGTCCTCGTAGTACTCGTCGTCGACCTCGTTGGCGAGGCCGAGTGCGACCATGGCGTTGCGCCAGGTTCCCATCGCAGATCTCCCAGTCGTTGTTCGCGCTGACCTGGGCCCCGGGGAAGCACGGGGAGTGCGCGGGAGCCCGTTGACTCGAAAGTACAGCAGGCGATTCGAGACGACAGGGACGTCGTCGGCGTGTCGTGCGCGTGTCGCGGCGTGACGTGCACGTCGTGACGTGCGGGCCGCCCAGGTCCCGGGCGGGGCGGCGGAGCCCGACCGGGATCGCCCGGGCCCGGCTCAGCCCCTGCGCAGCACCCCGGCGAAGCGACCCGTGACGGCGCTGCGGCGGTAGGAGAAGAAGCGCTCGTCCTCGAGGGTGCAGGGATGCTCGGCGTCGATCGCCTCGGCAGGGACGCCGGCGTCCTGCAGCACGCAGACCGCCCCCGCCCGCAGATCCAGCGCCGGGGTCCCCCAGCGCGTCCTCGAGGCGGTCGCGGGCAGGAGGGCCGCGGCGTCCCCGCGCATCTGCTCCGGCACCTCGTAGCAGGCACCGCAGATCGACGGGCCGATGCTCGCGGTCACGTCCGCGGGGCGGGCGCCGAGGGCGGCCATCTCCGAGAGGGTCGCCTCGAGCACGCCGTCCAGCAGGCCGCGGCGCCCGGCGTGGGCGACGGCGACGACCCCGGCGACCGGGTCGGAGAGCAGCACGGGCAGGCAGTCGGCGACCATGATCGCGAGCGCCACGTCGGTGCGATCGGTGACGATCGCGTCGGCGCGCACGACGGGTCCCGGCTCCCCCGCGGGCCCCGTGCCCCGCCCGGGCTCGGCGTCCTGTGCGGGCAGCACGTGCACATCGGCGGAGTGGACCTGCTCGACGAAGACCAGCGGCGCACCGATCTCCGCGGCCACCCGCGCCCGATTCTCCTCGACGGCCCGTGCGTCGTCGCCGACGTGGCGGGCGAGGTTGAGGCCGGCGTGCTCGCCCGTGCTGACTCCTAGATCGGAAGAGCGTCGTGTAGGGAAAGAGTGTAG
>ENA-OOKA01000459-OOKA01000459.1-human-skin-metagenome-genome-assembly--contig:-NODE-459-length-10274-cov-5.500734_pt1 | contig 10274 bp, 10 predicted proteins | sample MGYA00248825_ERZ500995 | MGnify/ENA primary metagenome ERZ500995 (study PRJEB25958, sample SAMN03398540) | human skin metagenome | study: EMG produced TPA metagenomics assembly of the Human Skin... | reverse complement strand
CCCGGAATCAGACCGACCCCCGCCGAGGCGGCCCACCGTTATCGCCCAGCCCTCCTACTCGACGGTGACGCCGAGTTCGCGGGCGAAGAGGTCGGCGAAGACCATGAGCTGCTGCTCGTCGATCGTCGTGCCACGCAGCGAGTGGATGCCCGAAAGCCTGCGCGGGGCGAGTCCGCGCAGGTCAACGCCGCCGAGGCTCGATCCGTCGAGCTGGAGGTCGGCGATCGTCGTGTCCGGGAAGGCGACGAGCTTCGCGGTGCCCATGCCGAGGTCGAGTTCGTCGATCGCGCACCCGCGGAACTCGACGTCGGTGAGCTTCGCCGACCGCAGGTTGAGGTAGGAGATCCGGCAGTTCTCGACGACGACCTTCTCCCACACGCTGTCGACGAAGACCCCGGCTCCGATCCGGCCCCCGCTGATCTCGGTGTTGAGCAGGTTCGCTCGCGGCATCGTCAGGGTGTCCGCGCGGGAGTCGACGAGGCGGACCCCGGAGAGCCGCGCCCCGGTGAAGTCGGCGTGCGCCTCGGCGTCGCCAAAGGTCACCCTGGTGAAGGCCGAGTCAAGGAACGTCGTGCCCTTCGCATCCACCTCGGCGAGGTCGAGGTCGGTGAAGTCGCGCCCTTCGAGGAACTCGTCGGGACCGATGTCGCCGAGGAGGCCCTCCGCGAGGTTCGCATGGTCAATGGTCGGCAGCTTCGGTGCGGCGGTCGTCATGTCTGCACACTATCGCCGAGCGATGACGCGGCGTGTGAGCGCCTCTCGATCAACGGTTCGGTGAAGAATCGACGCTCCGCCGATCACTGCCACTCCTCGATCAACGCCGGGCTCGAATTCCGCGTCGCTCGCGACGCGGAATTCGTGCTGCGCGTGGATCGAGCGTCGGAGGACCGTCGCCGCGTGGAACGAGGGCTAGCGGGTCGACTGCGCGCACGCAGTCCCGGAGGACCGTCGCCGCGTGGATCGAGCACCGCGACCAGCCCATCGCGCCGCCCCTCCCCTGCTACATCCGCTGGTTGCGCGCGGATTCGAAGATGCAGATGCCGGCTGCGGTGGCGAGGTTGAGGCTCTCGGCCTGCCCGTAGATCGGCACGGCCACGGACGCATCGGTGACCTCGAGGTCCTCGGGCCGCATCCCCCAGGCCTCATTGCCGAACACCCATGCGGTGCGGGCGGAGAGGTCGAGACCCGACTCCCACGGGTGGTGGAGGTCGTGGGCGGCGCCGTTGCCGTCGGCGGCGAGGACCTGGAGGCCCCGGGCCCGGGCGAGTTCGGTCACCTCGGGCAGGCCGACTCCGATGACGACAGGGATGTGGAAGAGGGAGCCGGCGGTCGAGCGGACGGTCTTGTCGTTGTAGACGTCGACCGATGACGAGGTGAGCACTACGGCATCGGCACCGGCTGCATCCGCGAGGCGGATGATCGTCCCGGCATTGCCCGGGTCACGGACCTGGGAGAGGACGACGATGAGCTGGGCGTCCTTCGTCACGACCGAGGTGAGGTCGACATCGAGGGTCCGGCACACGGCGACGACTCCCTGGGAGTTCACGGTCGAGGCGAGCTCGGTGAGCACCTCCTCGGTGACGATCGAGAGGAAGACCCTGCTGTCCTGGGCGGCGGCGACGAATTCGGGATGGGACTCGGCGGCCGCCTCGGTGAGGAAGAGCTCATCGACGGCGTCAGGGGAAGCCAGCGCCTCACGGACGGCCTGGGGACCTTCGGCGAGGAACCTGCCGGCAGCACGACGACCTCGGCGGTTGAGCAGCTTCGCAGCGTTCTTGATCCGCTTCGACTGCGGGGAGGAGATGACGTCGGGAAGCTTCATGGCTCGCTTTCGGGTCGGTGAGGCGGACGGTCGGAGAGACGGTGACACTGACGGGGGTAGAGGAAGTGAGGCAGACGGTCAGGGAGGCGGCGACAGGACCGCGCGGACAGACCAACGGCCCCGACGGATCGAATGAACGATCGCGGTCGGGGCCGTGGTGAAAGCGACGGGGCGCTTTCAAAGCGTCAGTCCGAGGCAGACGTCAGGCGGCCGGGGTCTTCGCGGCGTTGACGTCGGTCGGGAGGGCGTCCTTGGCCACCTTGACGAGGTGGGCGAAGGTCGCTGCGTCGTTGACGGCGAGCTCGGCGAGCATGCGACGGTCGACCTCGATGCCAGCGGCCTTGAGGCCCTGGATGAAGCGGTTGTACGTCATGCCGTTGGCGCGGGCGCCGGCGTTGATGCGCTGGATCCAGAGGCGACGGAAGTCACCCTTGCGAGCGCGGCGGTCACGGTAGCTGTAGACCAGCGAGTGGATGACCTGTTCCTTGGCCTTGCGGTACAGGCGCGAGCGCTGTCCGCGGTAGCCGCTTGCCCGGTCGAGGATGACCCGGCGCTTCTTGTGGGCGTTGACTGCCCTCTTCACACGTGCCACGTGTTACTCCTTTGATTCGTTTCGTCCGGCTGAGCCGGAGTCTGGTTCAAGCTGTGGGGATCGGCTCGTGGGAGCCGTGAACCGGCGGGTCGCTGCGACCTGGTCGGTCGCGCGGCCCCTGCGGGTCACTTGCCCTTGAGCTTGCCCAGAAGCTTGCGGGCCTTGGCGCGATCGCCGCCGGTGAGGACCTGGTCCGTACCAACTCGACGCTTGCGGCTCGAGGACTTGCCCTCGAACTTGTGCTGGTTGTTCACGCCTTCACGCATGATCTTGCCACTGCCAGTCACGCGCATGCGCTTCTTGGCGCCGCTGTTCGTCTTCTGCTTCGGCATCGTGCCGTTCTCCTTTGCATTTCGTTGCGAGCACCGGAGCGCCCACAACTACTTCACCCGCCGGACCACTCGGATCCGGCGATTCGTTACCTGTTTCTCACGCCTCGGGCGCTGCGTTCTTCTCCGCAGCGACTCGATCACGTCGGGACTTCACCTCGGCGCCGCGGCCCTTGGCATCGGACGATGCCTTGCGAGCCTCCGCCTTGGCGTCGGATTTGGACTTGTGAGGAGCGATGACCATCACCATGTTGCGTCCGTCGACCCTGGGTGCGGACTCGACGGTGCCGAGGTCCGACACATCTTCGGCCAGACGGTTGAGCAGTTTGATGCCCATCTCGGGGCGCGACTGTTCGCGTCCGCGGAACATGATCATGACCTTGACCTTGTCACCGCCGGACAGGAACCGCGTCACGTGGCCCTTCTTCGTCTCGTAATCGTGTTCGTCGATCTTGAGACGGAAGCGGATCTCCTTGAGCGCAGTGTTCGCCTGGTTCTTCCGGGCTTCCCTGGCCTTCTGGGCAGATTCGTACTTGTACTTCCCGTAGTCCATGAGCTTGGCCACGGGGGGTTTCGCCTGCGGGGCAACCTCGACGAGGTCGAGATCTGCCTCTCGGGCGAGATCGAGTGCCTTGCGAATGGCAACGATACCGACCTGTTCACCATTGGGTCCGACCAACCGGACCTCGGGAACCCGAATCCGGTCATTGATGCGCGTCTCGCTGATGTGTTCACTCCTTTTTAGCTCAAATGGTGTCGTGGCAATGAAAAAGGCTCCCATCGACACGAATGCCAAGGGAGCCTGCACACACGATCACTGCGGTCATCGAGACCGTGAGATCTTCCGTGAATACACCTCGATCCTCTGCCATCGATCCCAGCTTCCGCCGAGGTCAGACGTACAGTAGATCTTCGGACCCGATCGCTCGTCGCGATCCAGGTGGGAGTCAGACTCCGCTTCGCACCGTACCCAGTGTACTACGGTTCATGACTCTTCGCACATCGCGCCCCCTTCCCGCGGTCCCGGCTCCGCAGTTGTGGGAAGCTAGTCCCATGACCTCTGAAGACCCCAACACCGCCGAGGCGGTCGCCGACGTCACGCGCGACATCGCCGAGGTGCCCGCCGTCGAGATCATCACCTCCACGGCCGTCCATCTCATGTCCGCCGCCGCCGTCAACCTCGGCCTCGCCGAGGACACTCCCGAGCAGTCCGCCGCCGACCTCATCGACCTCGACGAGGCGCGCAAACTCATCACCGCCCTTGCCGGCCTCGTCACCGGTGCCGCCACCGTCATCGGCGACCACCATGCCCGCCCCCTGCGCGACGGCCTGCGCAGCCTGCAGCTCGCCTTCCGCGAGGCCTCGACGATCCCCGACGAGCCCGGTCAGGGCCCCGGAGAGAAGTTCACCGGCCCCGTCCGCTGATCGCTCAGCGTCGTTCGAGGACTGACGTCCTCAGCGTGAGTGCGGCCCCTGCCAGTTCGGCAGGGGCCGTTCGGCATTCATGGTGAGAATTCCCTCGCCGAGGTGGGGCGACGATACCCTCACCACCCGAGCTGGCGGACGACCGAGGTCATGAGCGCGTCCTCGACATCGTCGAATCCGGGCCCGAACTGCCCGAAGCGCAGTGAGCTGATGAGACCGATGATCGCGACCCAGACGGTGATCGCCGCCGAGGTGGCCTCCGGGTGGACGTCGATGCCGAGCGTGCGGATCTCCTCGGCAAGACGGGCGAGGCCCTGATTCGCCTGCGCCTCAGGCGGCGCCGGCTGCGCGGTCGCACCATCGCCTGCCGTCGGCGGAACGACCCCGTCCCATGGTGACCTGCGGCCATCACCGTCGGCCGCTTCCCGTGCCGCGCGATCTTCGAAAGCCAGCGCCCTCGCCCGCAGATCGGCGACGAGGCGGATGAGCGTGACCATGACGCGGGTGCCAGGTTCGACGGTGACCTCGCGCGGAGCGGAATAGGCGGCAACCGGTGTGCCGTAGATGAGCGCCCACCTCTGCGGATGCTCACGCGACCATCCGAGCATCGCCAGCCCAAGCGCTGCGACTGAACGGTCCCGCGCGATCGCCTTATCGACAGCATCGGCGAGGGAGTTGAAGGCGTCGGCGATGAGGATGGTGAGCAGCTCGTCACGGGTCTTCACATACCGGTAGACCGCACTCGAGACGATCCCGAGCTCACGAGCGACCGCTCGCAGCGACAGGGCCTCGACACCGGATTCGTCGAGCATCCGGTTGCCGATCTCGACGATCCGCGTCTCCGTCTCCTCGCGCGCCCGCTGTCGCGGTGTCTTCGTCGCCTCGTCGCTCATGCCCTCATGGTAGATCGAGAGAGCATGCGAGGTAAAAGTGAGCACTGCTCTTGTTTCGGCGGTCTGGCCGCGCTACGCTCGAAGCGCCAACACAGAGAGCAGTGCTCACACTTTGCCTCTGATCATTCTCGAAGGGGTTTACTCATGCGCTCAGCACTCGTCCTCGGCTTCGGTCAGATCGGCACTCAGATCGCCCACGACCTCACCGCCGTCGGCATCGACGTCCGTGTCATGACTCGGTCGCGACCCGACGGACTGACAGTCACCGACACAGCGATCGCTCACCGCGCTGGCCTCGACTCACTTGCGCCTCAGCATGGCACCGAGCACGCCCGTCCAGCCGCTGGCTCCGAGACGGTGCCCGGCACCGACCCCGTGGCGACCGCCCGCGGTGGGATCACGTGGTCTCAAGGTGACGCGTCATCAGCCGAAGCTGTCCGCCAGGCCGCGGAGGAGGTCGGCGCGGAGGCGATATTCGCGTGTGTCCACACCGCCTATGACTCGCGAGTCTGGGCGAGAATCCTGCCAGGACTCGAAGCCTCGATCCTCGACGCTGCCGCCCAGCTCGGCATCGCTGTCGTCTTCCCCGAGTCCGTCTATGCCTTCGCCGGTCTGACCACGCCGATCACGGCAGATGCGGAGTTCGCGCCCGTCGAGGAGAAGGGGCGGATTCGTCAGCAACTGCTCGTGGCTCGCTCTGCCCATCCCGCGCAGGTGGTGAGTGTGCTCGCCGGGGACCTCATCGGCGCAACGGCCTCACCGACGAGCTCGGTGGTCCGCCTCTGCATCACCGGTCGCATCACCGCAGGCCGCTGGGCAGTCGTTCCGGCACGCACCGATGTGCCCCACGGGATCACGGTCATCGACGACATGGCGGCGACGATGATCGACGCAGCAACCGATCTCAGCGCGGCCGAACAGCGCCATGCGGGGAGCCACCGGCTCGTCATCGCCCCGAGCGCGAATCCGACGCTCGCCGAGGTCACCGCCTACGCCCATGACGTGCTCGGCTCGACCTACCGGAAGCCGATCGCTCTCCCCCACGCCGTCGTTCGGGCAGCCGGCTGGTTCGACCGGTCGATGTTCGAACTCGCCGAGCTCGCCCCGATCTGGCGCCGCCCGTGCCTCATCGATTCAGGAGACGCTGATGCCGACTGGCGAGCCGGCATCGACGCGATGCTCCGGTGATCGCGGAACCGCAGCCCCACCTCGGCGGGCATGCCCCGGTTATGGGCCACCACCTCGGCGGATGTACCCACGGAACCGCGTCCCCACCTCGGCGGGCGCACACACGGAACCGTCCCCCCACCTCGGCGAGGGAACCTGATCGTCCTCAGCTCTGGTTGAGGAAGATCCCGTTGCCGGGACCGAGCGGCAGGTCGAGGAAGTACCAGAGCGCGAGCAGCGCCGCCCACGCGAGCCAGAACGGGATGACGAACGGGAACATCCGGGAGATCACGGTGCCGAGGCCCGCGTTCGGCTCGTAGCGGCGGACGAGACCGAGGAGGACGATCATGTACGGGTTGAGCGGGGTGATCACCTGCGTCGCGGAGTCGCCGACGCGGAACGCGGCCTGGATGAACGCCGGTTCGTAGCCGAGGAGTGCGAAGAGCGGGACGAAGACCGCGGCCATGAGCGTCCACATCGATGAGCCGGAGACGATGAAGAGGTTGAGCACGCTCGCGAGCAGCATGAAGCCGATGATCGCGGCGAACCCGGTCAGTCCGATCGCCTCGAGTCCGGAGGCACCGGCGACGGCGATCCACGACCCGATTCCCGTCCAGTTGAACAGGGCGATGAACTGGCCGAGGATGAACGCGAGGATGAGGAAGGACATCATGTCGATGATCGACTGGGCCATCATCCGCACGACGTCGTTCATCGACCGGATCGTGCCGACGACGATGCCGTAGACGACGCCCATGAGCATGAAGTATGCGAAGACGATGAAGACGATCGAGGACAGCAGCGGCGACTTCGGGAGGAATCCGCCCTCCTCGTTGCGCCACGGCGAGTCCGGGATGAGCACGGAGACGAGGATGACCGCAGTCAGGGCGAGCGCGGAGAGCAGCGCCCAGAGCAGGCCGCGTTTCTCGGCGGGTTCGAGCGTCGGGGAGACTTCCTTCTGTGCGGCTTCGATCTCCTCGGCGCTCACGGAGTTCTCGCTGTAGTCGACGTCCGTGGCCTGGTACTTCTTGTCCAGGCCCTGCGTCGTCGCGTCGACGTAGTCACGCGGCACGCCCTTGCGGACCATGTTCGGTTCGATGAGCTTGTCGATGATGAACCCGGCGATGATCGCGAGCATGATCGAGGCGACGATGTTGAAGTAGTAGTTCGAGACCGGGTTGACCGCCTGGTACTCGATGCCCGGCAGGGTCTCCATCACCGAGGTGGTGATGCCGGCGAAGAGCGCATCGAGGCTGGTCGGCACGATCGACGTCGAATATCCGGCACCGGTGGCCGCGAACCCGCCGATGAGACCGGCCATCGGATGACGCCCGGCGGCCTTGAACACGAGGGCCGCGAGCGGCGGGATGATGATGAACGCCGAGTCGGCCATGATCGACCCGACGACGCCGACGAACCCGACAGCGTAGGGCAGCAGCCAGCGCGGGCTCGATCCGAACGCGACCCGCACGGCCGCGGCGAGCATACCCGACTTCTCGGCGACCCCGACGGCGAGCAGGATCGGCAGGACCGTGGCCAGTGGTGGGAACCCGATGTAGTTCTCCCCCATCGTCGTCGTCAGCCAGGCCATGCCCTCACCGGTGAAGAGACCCTTGATGGTGACGATCTCGTCGCTGCCGGGAATGGCGACGGAGACTCCTGCGATCGCCATCGCCGTCGAGATCGCGCCGGTGATGAGGAAGAGTCCGAGGAAGAGGGTGAACGGTTCGGGCAGTTTGTTGCCGATGCGTTCGATCCCGTCGAGGAGGCGCTGGCCGAAGCCGACCTTGGCTGGTGTCTGCGCTGACATGGCTCTGCTTTCTCTCGTGGCTAGGCGAAGTAGTTCTCGACGTCGATGGCGCCGCCGGCGCGGGCGAACTCGGTGTCGACCTCGGCGGCGAGGTCATCGTCGACGAGGTAGTCCAGCGCCGTGCACGCGAGCCCGTAGGCGGCGTCGTGGGCCGCGGCCTCAGCTTCGGGGGTGATCGCCGCGGCCGCGAATTCCCTGGTGTGCAGGGCGGTCTCGGAGTCCGCGGTCCTGATGAGCGGGTGGATGCCCGGGATCCGGTAGGAGACGTTGCCGAAGTCCGTCGAGGCGGCGATCGACTCGTCGAGGACGCCCCCGGGCAGCGGGGTCCTCCCCTGCGCGATCTCGTGGAGCGCCCACCGCTTCGTCAGCGCGGAGTTCGTCCGCACCGGCAGCGACGGCGGGTGTTCGTCCCAGGTGATCTCGACGCCGGTGCCGGTCATGAGCGCCGCCCCCTTCGCCGCATCCTCGACCCGCTGCGAAAGCTCCTTGAGCGTCTCCGGGTACTTCGAGCGCACATAGCACTGGACGGTCGCCGTCTCCGTGATGATCGACGGCCGGGTGCCGCCGTCGGCGATGACGGCGTGGAGGCGGGAGATCGGCGGCATCTGCTGGCGCATGAGCCCGAGTCCCTGGTAGAAGAGGGTCGCGGCGTCGAGCGCGTTGCGTCCCATGAAGGGCTGCGCCGAGGCGTGCGCGGCGGCCCCGGAGTAGGTGACCTCGAGCAGGCGCCTGCCCAACCACACCTGGTCGGCGCAGTCGTAACCGTACCCGTGGACCATGATCGCCGCGTCGATGCTGTCGAAGGCACCGGCCCGGGCCATGACCTCCTTGCCCGAGTGCCCCTCCTCGGCGGGGGTGCCGAGGAGGACGACCGTGCCCGGCACCGCCTCGGGGTTCTGCCGGTAGAGCTCGTCGAGGGCGAGGAAGGCCCCGACTCCGGCTGCGGCGATGAGGTTGTGCCCGCACGCGTGGCCGATCTCCGGCAGGGCGTCGTACTCGGCGAGGATCGCGATCGTCCGGCCGTTCCCGTTGCCGGTCGTCGCCTGGAGCGTCGTCTCGACGCCGTAGAGCCCGGTCTCGACGGCGATGCCCCGGGATTCGAGCACCGCGGCGATCGCTGCGACGGACTCGACCTCCTCGTAGGCGGTCTCGGCGAGCTCGTGGATGCGGTGGAGGAGCCCGGTGATCTCGTCGCCAGCACCGGTGAGGGCGGTGGCGATGGCATCTGTGCTGGTGGTCGGGGCGCCGGTGAACTCCGAGGTCCACTCGGCGGCGTTGTCCGCTCGCGCCCGGGTCTCCGCGGCGATGTGGTCGAGGTAGCTCTCATCGGGGACCGTGGCACGGCCGAGGTCTCTGGGTGCGCTCATGGCTCACAAGCATAGGAGACGCCGGTCACAGACACACCCATGACCCGTCACAGAGGATGGTCTCCCGGGGCGGCCTCAGAGGGGTGGACTCAGACCGCGGTGAGCTGAAGGGCGAGCGAGTCCGCGCGTTCGACGACGATCGGATCGGCGGCCAGCGCCTGCTGGAACCGTTCGACCTCCTCGGCGGGGACCTGGCCCGTGACGCCGAGGCGGATGCCGAGTTCCGGTCCCTCGACATGGACGCGCGCGCTGCCGGGGCTGAGGCTGATCCGGGCGAGCCAGGGGAACCGTCCGGCCAGGGCCACGGCCGCCTCGGCGACGGTGGGATCGGCCCACGCGGGAGTCCACGGTCGACCCTGGGCAAAGGCGAAGAGGGCGGGGCGGCGGAGGAGGAACGACCGGTCGGTGCCGGGGTCGAGGACGACGAGCTGGGAGTCGGCCTCGATAGCCCCGAGCGCCAGGCGTTCGGACTCGATGGGCACCGGCCTCGCCTCGGGATGCCACGCCGTCAGCGGTGGGATCGCGGAGAATCCGGGTGTGCATTCGCGTCCGTCCTCGGCCTGGAGGCGGACCATCGCCATGTCCGAGGAGTTGTCGACCATGAGGCCGTTCTCCCCGACGCCGTGGTCGACGGCGATCGGGACGATCGGGGCATAGAGGCGGACGCCGGCCAGGGCGGCGACGACGCCCTGGTGGGCAGCCGGGTCGAGCGGTGACTCCGCGGCCGTTTCGAGCGCGGCCAGGAGGGGCGCATCGGCCTCTCCGGTGTCACCGGAGAACGGGTTGGGCGCGAGGTTCCGGCCCTCCCAGGGCTGGCCGGCGGAATCGGTGGGCATCGGGTTCAGCGTCCCGCGACGTCGAGCGCCTCT
>ENA-OOKA01000458-OOKA01000458.1-human-skin-metagenome-genome-assembly--contig:-NODE-458-length-10302-cov-6.814385_pt1 | contig 10302 bp, 7 predicted proteins | sample MGYA00248825_ERZ500995 | MGnify/ENA primary metagenome ERZ500995 (study PRJEB25958, sample SAMN03398540) | human skin metagenome | study: EMG produced TPA metagenomics assembly of the Human Skin... | reverse complement strand
CCCCCTCGTCGTCTCTGCCGGCGGCGGCCGGCGGGTCCGCCGCCGTGGGTCGATGCCACGGCGGCGGAGCGCTCAGCGCCAGTCGGAGATGATGTCGACGAGCTCGCGGCGCGGGCCCGTGTAGAACGGGATCTCCTCGCGCACGTGCAGGCGGGCCTGCGTGTTGCGCAGATCGCGCATGAGGTCGACGATGCGGTGGAGCTCCTCGGCCTCGAAGGCGAGCAGCCATTCGTAGTCGCCGAGTGCGAACGCGGAGATCGTGTTCGCCTTGATGTCCTTGTACGGGGCGGCGGCGATGCCGTGGTCGCGCAGCATCGTCGAGCGCTCCTCCGGGTCAAGGACGTACCAGTCGTAGGAGCGGACGAACGGGTACACGCAGATGTAGGAGCCGGGCTCGTCGTCGGTGAGCAGCGCAGGCAGGTGAGCCTTGTTGAACTCGGCGGGGCGGTGGAGGCCGACGACCGACCACACGGGTTCGAGGACTCCCCCGAGCAGGGTCCTGCGGATCGCGGAGTACGCGGCCTGGACGAGTTCGATCGTCGGCGCGTGGTACCAGAACATCACGTCGGCGTCGGCGCGCAGGGCGGAGACGTCATAGATGCCGCGGACGACGAGACCCTTCTCCCGCAGCGGGGCGAGCGCCTCGTCGAGCTCGGTGGCGAGCTCGGCGCGGTCAGCGTCGCCGAGTTCGGCGGCAGCGGCGAAGACCGAGTACGCGATGTAGCGGGTCTCCTGGTTGGCGCGTTCGATCTGCTCCTCGGTGGGCTGGGTGTAGTCGCTCATTGCTTCTCCTTCGTCTCATCTGGACTGTCAGTGGTCATCAGTCGGTCCGCGACGGTGTGGGCACGTCCGATGCAGGCGGGGATGCCCACACCCGAGTAGGCGGATCCGACGAGTTCGAGTCCCTCGATGCCCGCGAGCTCCTCATCGAGGTCGTCGACGGCGTCGAGGTGGCCGGGCACGTACTGCGGCAGCGCCCGGTCCCAGCGCCTGACCTCTGCGGTGAGGATCCGGTCGCTGCTGCGTCCGGTGATGGCCTGCCAGTCGGCGAAGGCGCGGGCAGTGAGCTCGGCGTCGTCGAGGTCTTGCCAGGTGCCGGGCGCGTCGCCGAAGCGTCCCACGCTCATCCGCACGAGCGCGGTGCCGGCGGGGATCCGTCGCCGCATCCACGGCCATTTGTTCGACGCGAACGTCGAGGCTTTGATGAAGGCGTCCGCGGTGGGTGGGACGAGGAACCCGGTCCCTTCGAGATCGTCGTCGCCGAGGTCGACGAGGGCGAGGACGAGCGCGGTCGAGGCGTAGGGCACGGCCGCCAGGGTCGTCGCGGGACCCGGGGCCGCCTCGGCGAGGAGATCGGCGGTGACATAGGCGGGGGTGGCGAGGATGACCGCGTCGGACTCGATCGCGCCGTCGGGGGTCGCGACGCTCCAGCCGCTCCCGGCCCGGCTCAGGCCGGTCACCGGGGAGCCGGTGCGGATCTCTCCTCCGGCTGCAGTGATCGCCTCGGCGAGGGCGGGGATGAGGGCTCCGATGCCTCCGGGGAGGCTGAGGAAGACGGGTGCGGGTTCTCCGCCGGGATCGGTGTGTGCGGTCTCTGCGCGGGCGACGAGCAGGGTGGCCGCCCGGTCGAGGACGGAGGTTCCGTCGAGGGCGGCGGGGAGGAGGGCCGGGACGGTCGCGGCGAGCGAGAGGTCGCGGCAGCGCCCGGCGTAGACGCCGGCGAGGAGGGGGTCGACGAGCGTGTCGACGAGGTCGTCGCCGAGGCGGGCGGCGAGGAACTCCCCCACCGAGGTGTCCGTGCCCGCGATCGGGGCCGTGACCTCCTCGGCGGCCACCCTCGCGGTCGCCTCGGGCCCGAGCAGATCTGCCACGGTGTCCGGGTCGGCGGGCACGCCCATGATCGTCTCGCGCGGGATCGGCCGCAGCCCTCCTCGACTGAGCACCTGCGAACCGTGCTCCCGCGAGGGGTGGACCGGGTCGAGTCCGAGTTCGGCGATGAGCTCGCGCGTCTCGGGGCGGCGGTGGAGGCTCGCCTCGGCGCCGAGATCGATCCCCTCAGCCACCGTTCCCGACAGGGTCGTCGAGTCGAGGCAGCCGCCGAGGCGGTCGGCAGCCTCGAGCACGATGACCTCGTGCTCGGACGCGAGGCGGTGAGCGGCGGCAAGCCCGGAGATCCCGCCGCCGACGATCGTGATCCGGCTCATCGGGTCGCCGCCGCCTCCCCGAGGATCTCCGCGGACACCCGATGGACCTCAGCGACGACGCGGCCCGGCACCTCGGGGTCGGTGTCGGGCAGGACACCGTGGCCGAGGTTGAAGACGAAGCCGGCGTCGTGGCTGAGCCCGGCGCGGACGATCTCACCGATGCGCGGGGCCAGCGCCTCCCACGGGGCGAAGAGCAGCGCCGGGTCGAGGTTGCCCTGGAGGGCCTGCCCGGGCTGGATGCGGGTGGCGGCGTCGGTGAGTGCGACGCGGAAGTCGACGCCCATCGCGGTCGACCCGGCCCGGGACATCGAACCGAGCAGCTCCCCGGTCTGGACGCCGAAGTGGATGCTCGGCACGTCATGGCCGGCGAGTGCGTCGAAGACCGCGGTCGAGTGCTCGAGGACGTGGTCGTCGTAGTCGCGGCGGTTGAGGTAGCCGGCCCACGAGTCGAAGAGCTGGAACGCCGACGCGCCGGCGGAGAGCTGCACATCGATGAACGTCGCGGAGATGCGCGCGAGCTTGGACAGGAGGAGGGAGAAGGTCTCGGGGTCGGCGACCATGAGCGACTTCGTCTTCTCGTGGTTCTTGCTCGGTCCGCCTTCGATGAGGTAGCTCGCCAGGGTGAACGGGGCCCCGGCGAAGCCGATGAGCGGGGTGTCGGTGCCGAGTTCGGCGGTGATGCGCCCGATCGATTCGGCGATGTCGGGAATCTGGTCGGGTTCGAGCTCGGGCAGGGCCTCGACGTCGGCGCGGGTGCGGATCGGTGCGGCAAGCACCGGTCCGCGGCCGGCGACGATCTCGACCTCGACACCGGCCGCCTGGAGGGGGACGACGATGTCGGAGAAGAAGATCGCGGCGTCGACTCCGTGACGGCGCACGGGCTGGAGGGTGATCTCGGTGACGAGTTCGGGGTCCCGGCAGGAGTCGAGCATCGAGGTGCCCTCGCGCAGTCTGCGGTACTCGGGCAGGGAGCGACCGGCCTGCCTCATGAACCAGACGGGGGTGTGATCGATCGGCTCTCCCTGCAGAGCAGGCAGCAAAGTTGAAGTCATGAGCCCATCCTCCCATTCCAGAGCCCCCGCCGCCCAACCGCGCACGGTTTCAAGACGCTGCGTCTTGCGCCCGGATCAGCTGCGGGACCCGGACCTTGAGCGGGCAGGTTCCGTCGGTGGGAAGCGATTCTCTCGGGCCGCCTCGGCGTGGATGATTCCGCACCGGTGCACGCTGTTCTATCGTGTCGAGTGTGGTCAACACCTCGCCTCTCAACCGCATACCGGCGGAGTTCAGCGCCGTGACGTCGGTGCTCCGTGAAGCCCGGGACACGAACAACGTCTCGATCTCGGAGATCCCGGCTCCCGCGAAGCTCGCGCCCTACTCCTATGCCCTCGGCGCCGAGGTCACGGCCGACGAGAACTTCATCGCCGCCAGCGGTGAGTCGATCGAGGAGCTCGCGACCGGACGCATCGTCGTCCTCTTCGACCCCGAGGCCCCCGAGGAGTGGGAGGGCTCGTTCCGGATCGTCTCCTACATCCGGGCCGAACTCGAACACGAGCTCGGCAACGAGACGATGCTCGGCCACGTCGCCTGGTCGTGGCTCGAGGATGCCCTCGAGGCCAATGACTGCGAACTCGTCGCAGCAGGCGGGACGACGACCCGAGTGCTCTCGGAGAGCTTCGGGACGCTGGCGACGAGACCGGCGACGATAGACTTGGAGCTGCGCGCCTCGTGGACGCCGATCATCACCGAACCGGAGATGATCGGCGATCATCTCGAGGCCTGGATCGATCTGCTGTGCACCGTCGCGGGTCTCCCGCCCCTGCCTGAAGGAGTATCAGCCCTGCCCGGGCGACGTCGATGACTACCGAACCACCGCTTCTCTCCGTGCCCGAACACGGCGTCCCACCCGTCGTCGACACCTCAGAGGCCTTCGCCGAGGTGCGCGCCGGTCTCGCCGCAGGCTCCGGTCCCATCGCGATCGACGCCGAACGCGCCTCGGGCATCCGCTACGGTCAGCGCGCCTTCCTCGTCCAGCTGCGCCGCGCCGGTGCGGGCACCGTCCTCCTCGACTCCGAGGAGCTCGGGGACCTGTCGGCGCTCAACGCAGCCCTCAGCGGCGGCGAGTGGGTCATCCACTCCGTCACCCAGGACCTGCCGTGCCTGCAGGATCGCGGCATGGTCCCCACTGCGCTCTTCGACACCGAACTCGCCGCCCGACTCCTCGGGTGGGAGAAGTTCGGCCTCGCCGCGGTCGCCGAACGCACGCTCGGCGTCCGTCTGGCCAAGGAGCATTCGGCCGTCGACTGGTCGACCCGTCCCCTGCCGGAGGAGTGGCTCAACTACGCCGCCCTCGACGTCGAGGTGCTCCTGCCGATCCGCGACGCCCTTGCCGCAGAGCTCGTCGCGGCCGGCAAGTGGGAGTTCGCGGAGCAGGAGTTCGCCCACCTCCTCGACTTCCGTCCGAAGGTCCATGCGGAGCCGTGGCGACGCACGAGCGGACTCGCGAAGCTCACCTCGCGCGCCGAGCTCGCGAAGGTCCGCGAACTGTGGCTGACCAGGGACGCGATGGCCTCCGAGGTCGACATCGCACCCTCGAAGGTGCTGCGCGACCGTGAGCTCATCGACATGGCGCGGTCGCGTGCCCGTTCGAGCGATGACCTGCTCGGACGCTGGTCCCGGCTCTCCCGTGCCGACGCGGCGAGGCTCTTCCGGGCCCTGCGCAGGGCCGCTCGCCTCACTCCCGACGAACTGCCTCCCAAACGTGAGCCGAGCCGACTCCCCCGGTCCCCATTCAGCCACACGGAGATCAAGGAGCGCACCGCCGCGCTCAAGGCCGCAGTCGCCGAGGTGGCCGAGGAGCACACGATTCCCCACGATGTCCTCCTCCAGCCCGCTCTCGTCAAGTCGCTCGCCGCCTCCGGGCGCGAGGACGTCGAGGCCTTCCTCACCGAGCACGGGGGCAGGCCGTGGCAGGTCGCACTCACGGCCCCGCCGCTCTCAGCGGCGCTCGATGAACTTCCTCGCGCATGAGCGAGCACGGTGAGGGAACGCACTGGCCGGGTGCAGCCGGTCAGAGTGCGGCCCGACTCGTCCGCCCACCCGAGCTCATCCTCATGGTCGGCCTCGCCGGTGCCGGGAAGTCGACCCGCGCCGCAGAGCTCGCCGCCTCGCTGCCCGCCGTCCGGCTCTCCCCCGACGAATGGATGCGCCCGCTCTTCGGCGACCCCGATCCGGACGGTCAGCGCCCGGTCCTCGAGGGCAGGCTCATCGCCACCGCGCTCGAGATCCTCCGCGCCGGCACCTCGGTGATCCTCGACTTCGGACTCTGGAGGAAGCAGGAGCGCGTCGCCCTGAGCTGGCTCGCCGCCCGAGTCGGAGCGGTGGCACGCACAGAGTATCTCCCGATCAGCAGGGAGATGCAGGCCGAACGGATCGCCGAGCGCCACCGCCGGTCCCCGGAGACGGAATGGCCCGTCACCCAGGCCGAACTCGATGAGTGGCGGGAGATGCTCGATGAGCCGGATTCCGCCGAGGCGGTCGGCGACTTCGGGGCCCGCGCCGCCGAGGACTGGAGCGGGTGGATCGCCGAGAAGTGGCCGACGGCGTTCGCCGAGACCTGAGGCTCTGGTCTGAGGCTGAGGTCTGAGGCTCAGACGGCGCGACGGCTGCCGTGTTCGGCCCGTCCCCGCACATCCGCGGGCAGGGCGTTGACGATCTCGGAGACCATCGTCGGCACGTCGAGGCCGATGTACTCGAGGATCTCGTCGCGGGTGCCCTGCGGGAGGAACTCGTCCGGGGCACCGAGTTCGACGACGCCGATGCGGGAGTCGGCGGCCCGCAGGTCGCTGCGGATGCGCGAACCGATGCCGCCGAGGCGGACCCCGTCCTCGATGACGGCGACGAGGCTGTGCTCGCTCGCGAACTCGATGACGCTGTCGGGCACCGGCAGGACCCACCTCGGGTCGACGATCGTCGCGGACAGACCCTGGGCGGCCAGCGCCTCGGCGACCTCCTGGGCCCGGGCGGCGAACGGTCCGACGGAGACGATGAGGACGTCCTTAGCCTGACCGGCAGGTATCTCGCGGATGACGTCGACGCCGTCGGCGGTGCGCGTGAGAGCGGGCACGTCCGCGCCGACGCTGCCGCGCGGGAAGCGGATGACGGTAGGGGCGTCGGAGATCGCGACCGCTTCGCGCAGCTCCTCGGTCAGGCGTGCCCCGTCGCGTGGGGCGGCGAGCTTGAGGCCGGGGACGATGCGCAGCATCGCCATGTCCCAGACGCCGTGGTGGCTGGCCCCGTCGGGGCCGGTGATGCCGGCGCGGTCGAGGACGAAGGTCACACCCTGCCCGTGGAGGGCGACGTCCATGAGGATCTGGTCGAAGGCCCGGTTGAGGAAGGTCGCGTAGATGCACACGATCGGATGGAGTCCGCCGTAGGCGAGGCCGGCGGCTGAGGCGACGGCGTGCTGTTCGGCGATGCCGACGTCGAAGACGCGCTCGGGGTAGGCCTCGGCGAACTTCGCGAGCCCCACGGGCAGGAGCATCGCTGCGGTCACGGCGACGACGTCGTCGCGGTCGCGAGCGATCTCGAGCACCTCGTCGCCGAAGACCGAGGTCCACGACGCCTGCTTCGACGGAGTCGAACGGCCGGTGACCGGGTCGATGACGCCGACGGAGTGGAACTGGTCGGCGTCGTCGTTGACGGCAGGGTCGTAGCCCTGCCCCTTCTGGGTGATCATGTGGACGATGACGGGTCCGCCCTCGTACTGCTTGGCCCGGGCCAGAGCCTTCTCGACGCTCTCGAGGTCGTGGCCGTCGACAGGGCCGAGGTATTTGATGCCGAGTTCGTCGAACATGCCGGTCTGCTCGGCGCTGACCATGTCCTTGAGCCCCTTCTTCACCCCGTGGATCGCGCTGTACGCGGCACGGCCGGGGGCACCGGACTGCCGGAGCGTCGACTTGCCCCACGAGAGGAGCTTCTCGTAGCCGGAGGTCGTCCGCAGCTCGTCGAGGTGGGCGGCGAACCCGCCGACGGTCGGGGCGTAGGAGCGGCCGTTGTCGTTGACGACGATGACGAGTTTGCGCGGCGGGGTCGAGGTGTCGGCGGCGATGGTGTTGAGCGCCTCCCAGGCCATGCCGCCGGTGAGCGCACCGTCGCCGATGACGGCGACGACATGACGGTCGCTCTCGCCCTTGAGCTGGTGGGCCTTGGCGATGCCGTCGGCCCACGACAGGGACGCCGAGGCGTGGGAGTTCTCGATGACGTCATGGTCGCTCTCGGCGCGGCTGGGGTAGCCGGAGAGGCCGTGGCGCTGGCGCAGAGTGCCGAACTCGGCCATCCGCCCGGTGAGCAGCTTGTGGACGTAGGTCTGGTGGCCGACGTCGAAGAGGATCGTGTCGTGTGGGGAGTCGAAGACCCGGTGCAGTCCCATCGTCAGCTCGACCACGCCGAGGTTGGGGCCGAGATGCCCGCCCGTGCCCGCGACCGTCGTGACGAGGTAGTCGCGGATCTCCTTCGCGAGCACTTCGCACTCGGCCGAGTCGAGTCCGCGCAGGTCCTCAGGCGACTCGATCGACTCAAGGAATGTCATGCGGCCTCGCTTCTCGGATGGGACGGCGATCGACGATCGGTCGATCGCGATGGTGCAGGTGGTACCACTCGGAACATTTTAGCGCGTCGGCTACACGCAACCCAGCTTGCCTCGAAGATTCGTGTCGCCGGTCACGCTCGGCACGTCGCCCACGGGGTACGTCTCCCCGTGCCCCGACCCCTTGGCCGCGCCTCGGCGAAGTCTCCCACTCCGCACCCAACACCCTTGGCCGCGCTCCGCACCCGACACTGCACACCACACCGTCAGCCGCACAACGCACCTGTGGCACGACAACCTCGGCGAAGCTCCACATCCCGCACCCGGAGCGACAAAAGCAACCGGTGCACGGGTTGTGTGTGTAGCTGAGGGTGCGGGGTGCGCAGGAGCCCCACCTCGCCGAGGCGGTCGACCCGGGCCGTCCCCGCCGAGGCGGACGCACGCACCCCATCCCGCCGAGGCGGCCGAACGCGAACGTCCCCCGCCCCGACCCCATGAGGGCCGGAACGGGGGACGTCGTCCGAGCGGATCAGGCAGTCGCGAGCTGACGGAGCACGTACTGGAGGATGCCGCCGTTGCGGTAGTAGTCGGCCTCACCCGGGGTGTCGATGCGCACCACGGCGTCGAAGTCGACGGTCGTGCCGTCGTCCTTGGTCGCTGAGACCTTGACGGTCTTCGGGGTCGTGCCCTCGTTGAGCTCGGTGACACCGGTGATCGAGAAGGTCTCGGTGCCGTCGAGTCCGAGCGACTCGGCCGATTCGCCGACGGGGAACTGCAGCGGCAGGACGCCCATGCCGATGAGGTTCGAACGGTGGATGCGCTCGAAGCTCTCAGCGATGACCGCGCGGACGCCGAGCAGCTTCGTGCCCTTGGCCGCCCAGTCGCGCGAGGATCCCGAACCGTACTCCTTGCCGCCGAGGACGACGAGCGGGATGCCCGCGGCCTGGTAGTTCACGGACGCGTCGTAGATCGTCGTCTGCGGCGCACCCTCCTGCGTGAAGTCGCGGGTGAACCCGCCCTGGACTCCGTCGAGGAGCTGATTGGCCAGACGGATGTTCGCGAACGTGCCGCGGATCATCACCTCGTGGTTGCCGCGACGCGAGCCGTAGGAGTTGAAGTCCTTGCGCTCGACGCCGTGCTCGACGAGGTACTTGCCGGCCGGGGTGTCGGCCTTGAAGGAGCCTGCGGGCGAGATGTGGTCGGTCGTCACCGAGTCGCCGAGCTTCGCGAGCACACGGGCGCCCTCGATGTCGGTGACCGGGACGGTCTCGAGCGTCATGCCGTCGAAGTAGTTCGGCTTGCGCACGTAGGTCGAGTTCTCGTCCCACTCGAAGATCGCGCCTTCGGGGGTCTGCAGCGCCTGCCAGCGCTCGTCACCGTCGAAGATCCGACCGTACTCGGTGTCGAACATGTCGGTGGAGATCGAGGAGTCGATGACCGACTGGACCTCCTCGGGCGAGGGCCAGAGGTCCTTGAGGTAGACGTCGACGCCTTCGGAGTCCTTGCCCAGCGGCTGATTCTCGAAGTCGAAGTCCATCGTTCCCGCCAGCGCGTAGGCGATGACCAGCGGAGGCGAGGCGAGGTAGTTCATCTTCACATCGGGGCTGATGCGGCCCTCGAAGTTGCGGTTGCCCGAGAGCACTGCGGTCACGGCGAGGTCGTTGTCCTGGATGGACTCGGAGATCTCGGCGTCGAGGGGACCCGAGTTGCCGATGCAGGTCGTGCAGCCGTAGCCGACGACGAAGAAGTTGAGCGCCTCGAGATCCTCGATGAGCCCGGCCTTCGTGTAGTAGTCGGTGACGACCTTCGACCCCGGTGCGATCGAGGTCTTCACCCACGGCTTCGAGTTGAGTCCGCGCTTGCGCGCGTTGCGGGCGAGCAGACCTGCCGCGAGCATGACAGAGGGGTTCGAGGTGTTCGTGCACGAGGTGATCGAGGCGATCGCCACGGCGCCGTTGGCCAGCTCGAAGTTCCGTCCGTCACCGGTCGACACGGGTGCCGACTTCGACTCCTCGCCGGGAGCGGCGTAGTTGTGGATGTCCTTGGCGAACTGGCTCTTGGCATCGGAGAGCTCGATGCGGTCCTGCGGACGCTTCGGTCCCGAGATCGAGGGCACGACGGTGGAGAGATCGAGCTCGAGGTACTCGGAGTAGGCGACCTCGTTCGCCGGATCGTGCCACAGCCCCTGGGTCTTCGCGTAGTCCTCGACGAGCTGGATCTGCTCGGGTGAGCGGCCCGTGAGCTTGAGGTAGTCGATGGTGACGTCGTCGATCGGGAAGATCGCTGCGGTCGAGCCGAACTCGGGGCTCATGTTGCCGATCGTCGCACGGTTGGCCAGCGGCACCGAGGCCACGCCCTCACCGTAGAACTCGACGAACTTGCCGACGACGCCGTGCTGGCGGAGCATGTCGGTGATCGTGAGGACGACGTCGGTGGCGGTCACGCCCGAGGGGATCTCCCCGGTGAGCTTGAAGCCGACGACGCGCGGGATGAGCATCGAGACGGGCTGGCCGA
>ENA-OOKA01000457-OOKA01000457.1-human-skin-metagenome-genome-assembly--contig:-NODE-457-length-10312-cov-5.743590_pt1 | contig 10312 bp, 9 predicted proteins | sample MGYA00248825_ERZ500995 | MGnify/ENA primary metagenome ERZ500995 (study PRJEB25958, sample SAMN03398540) | human skin metagenome | study: EMG produced TPA metagenomics assembly of the Human Skin... | reverse complement strand
ACCCCGTTGTTGTGGTGTTCCCGGTGAGGCGAACGAGATATAACTCTAGACCACCCGAACACCCCCACGCAACCCGAAAACCGAAACTTCGGCTGTGACAACCGTCACCGCTGTAGTCAAGCGGGAAAGCGGCTCTTCACGAGGGCGCCCCGAGGGCCGGTTGCGGGAGGATCCCCGCACCCGGCCCGCTGACAGAACATCAGTCGTCCGCCTCGGCGCCGGTGGTCGTGTAATAGGCGTAGCCGAGGAGGCTGACGACGATGGCGGCGATGATGCTCGGTCGCGCCAAGGTCTCATAGGCGGCGTCGATCCACGCCCCCTGAGCGAAGACGAGACCGACGAGCTGGGTGATGACGATGGTGAAGGCAAGGACGAGGAAGATCGCCATGGCCAAGGTGAAGAGCGGGAGCAGGATGGTCTTCAGGGTGGTTCTCATGTCAGCCTCCCACAGGGACAGGAACGATGCTCAGCGCGATGAGCACGCCGAGGATGAAGATGGGTACGACGTAGTAGATGACCAGGGGGATGAATGTCTTCTCCGGTTGCGCCTCGGTGAGGCCTGAGGCGACGAAGATCGATCCCGAGGCCGGCGGCGAGGCGCCTTCCGTCGAGGCGAAGACGAGGATCGCGACGACGGCGAGCAAAGGGTCGATGCCCGCCGCGACCATCGAGAACAGCGCCACCTGCCCGACCGCGCTCAGGGTCGCTGTCGACGAGAGCGGACCGGCGACGACGACCACGAGGACGCCGATGAGCGTGACGAGCAGCCAGAGAGGCAGATCGAGTGTCTCCAGGAGCGAGGTGACATCGGTGGCGAGGCCCAGTGAGGCCAGCACCTCGGAGGCCATGATCGCGAAGAAGAGGATCGCGCCGATGGTGTAGAAGCGGGGGACGGAACCGGCGAGGAACTCCCACCATTGCCGAGCGCTCTTCGGGAGCTCCTTCCGGGCGACGATCGCGCTGATGGCGATGATGAGGATCGGGATCCACATGATGAGTGAGATGTTGCCCAGCGACTCCCCGATCGTGGCGATCGATGAGAGGAAGTCCGCGAGAGGTCCGACGGTGATGAGGATCGGAATGATCGCGCCGAGGAAGACGAGCACTGACGTCCAGCCGAGGCGCAGCGATGTCCGCAGAGGGACGTGGTCCGCTCCCGTCTCCGGCCTGATCCCGTCGCGGTGGACGAACCAGGCGGTCAGCCCGATGCGCAGGAGCACCTGGTACGAGCCCGCGACGAGCAGCGCCAGATACACCTGTGACGTCGTCACCAGGGTTCCGGCGAACCCGATCATGATGATCATCGACGCACTCGGCGGAAGTGCCGCGCCGAGGCCCGCGTTGCCGGCGATGACGGTGGCCGCACGTTCACGTTTCCAGCCGGTGCGGACCATCCACGGGCCGGTGATCGACCCGGATGCGGCGGCATTGCCTGTGTTCGATCCCCCGGCCAGTGCTCCCATGGCCGCCGAGGCGACGGTGTCGACATAGGCCGGCCCGCCGGGCAGACGCCCGAGCAGAGAGGAGAGGATCGTGATGAGCTTGTTCATCACACCGGTCCGTTCGACGAAGTAGGTCATGAACACGAACGCGACCGCGGCGTAGAGCACTTCGTTCTCGGAGGCTTCGACGAAGGCGTCGGCGGCGAACTGTGGGGCGTTGGCACCCGCGAAGAGCAGTGTGACGATGAAGCCGAGCAGCATCGCCTCGGCCATATTCCGTTTGATGACGACATTCCAGATCACGATGACCGCGATGAAGACTGCCAGGGCGATAAGGGCGAGAGGCATCGTTGTCCTCCCCTTTCTGATCGGTGGTGGGTCCTAGGACTGGGTGCTGCTCGCAGCCGTCGCGCGGATCTCCTTCTGACGTCGCTGTTCGTCGGCGATCACCGCTCTGCCCGCTGCGACCGCCTGTTCGGCTGAGGTCGCGGGGACGACGAGGACTCCATCGGCATCGGCGACGATGTAGTCGCCGTGGTGGCAGACCGCTCCGGCGACGGAGATCGTCTCGCGGAGGCGCCCGGGTCCCGATTTGTACGGGCCCGCCGGTGAGACGGCTCTCGCCCACACGGGGAAGCCGAGCTGTGCGATCTCCGCCGCGTCGCGGATGGCGCCGTCGATGACCATTCCTGCGATCCCCCGAATCTGAGCCCGTTCAGCGATCAGTTCTCCGATGAGCGCCCGGTCGGTCTCACCGCCGCCGGCGATGACGAGGATGTCGCCCGGGCGGGTGAGCGGAAGCGCGCGATGGATGGCTTGATTGTCTCCCGGACGTGTGAGGACGGTGAAGGCCCGTCCGGCGATGGGGGCACTGTCCCACATGGGTTTGATGCCCGAGTCGAGGAATCCGAGGCGATCGCCACCGTCGCCGAGGGCGGACGTCGGAAGCGCTGCGAGTTCGGCGGCAAGGTTCGAACCCTGTGCTCGCGCCACCCCGAGATGGACGGAACGGGCAGCCTCGCTCATCGGCCAGGGGTGTGCGTGTTCGGCCAGGAGGTCGATGCTGTCGCCGAGCTCGGCTGCGCGCCGGAGGGCGTGCGTCCGGGTGCCGGTGAGAAGCCGATCGAGCGTGGCCTCCCCATCGGCGAGTTCCCCTGCGATCTGGGCACGCATCCAGTCGACCTCCCCGGACTCCTCTCCTGCCCGCATCGATTCGGTGATGAGGGCGCCGAGACCCTTCATGAAAACGCTGCGGAGCAGCTTCCGCTGGGAGGCGTCACCGATGCGTCCCTGGATGGGTTCGGCGTCGGCTCCGACGATCCGCAGAAGCTCGGCGGCCTCCTCGGAGTGAGCCCCGGAGAGGAGTACGCGGACTCTGGCACCGTAGCGCGGTACGGAGCCGATGACCGCACCGTCGACGACCTTCGCTCGCGGGCCGAGCGCCTCGGCGACCTCCTGTTTGCGTGTGGGCGACGCGGCGTTGAGGTCGAGGAAGAGCGCGCCGTCCTGCAGTGCTTCCGACGCCTCCTCGGCCACCGCAACGGATGGCCTGGCCGTCGTCAGTCCGAGGACGAGATCGGCGTCGGCCACCGCCTCGGCGATGCTGCCCGCCATCGACACCCCGCTGGGAGGATCGATCGGGCGCGGATCGAACCCGACGACTTCACATCCGGCCTCGACGAAGGCCGCCGAATAGAGCGATCCGGCTTCACCGAGACCGAGTACTGCAACACGCATCTTCGCGCTCCTATCATTGAGTGATAGTTTCTATCATTGTGTAGTAGGTGGTGATCAGTGTGATCCAGCCGCTGCGTCAAGTCAAGGGCTGCAGCGACGATTCGCTCTGCGAAGATGGGTCCGTCGGCGATTTCAGGAGGACATTCGGTGGCAACGACGAACAACCAGGGGCGGACGCTCGATCGAGCCCTCGATGTCCTCGAGTGCGTGACGAGCACCCACGAACCGGTGACCCTGACCGAGATCTCACGCGGAACAGGACTGCACCTCGCGACGACACAGCGCCTCATCGGCCAGCTGGTCAAGCGCGATTACCTCAAGAGCACCCCGCGCGGCTACACGCTCGGTCCCCAGGTGCTGCCGATGTCGCACTCGTTCGTCCTCCAGGATCGGCTCGCCCTGGTCGCGCCGAGCGTGCTCTCAGCACTGACGGACCACACCTCTCTGACGTCATCGGTGTTCGTCCGGGTGGCGGATCGCCGCGTGCTCGTCTCCCGGTTCGAGGCCCCCAACCCCCTGAGCTACCAGTTCCCGGTCGGGCAGGTGCTCGGCCTCTTCGTCGGCGGCGGAAAGGTCTTGCTGGCACACGCCGAGGAAGAGGATCGGGAGCGCCTGCTCGCCGACTACGAGCCGGTGGCCCTCTCGAGCGGTCGCCTGCAGAACCTCGAGGAGCTGCGGAACGATCTCGAGCAGATCCGCGAGACCGGCTATTTCCTCGCCGAGGCGGAGCGGAGCAAGGACAGCCTGAGCACGACCGTGCCCATCTGGTCACCGGACGACAGCCTGTTGGGCACGATCAATCTCGTCGCGAACACCGGGGACACGACCAGGAAGGAGCTCGAGAGGCACACCTCGACGCTTCTCCAGGCGAGCCGGCGGATCACCGCCCAGATGTGACGTCTTAATCCGACAAGGCGGCATGCGCGGATCGTAGACTGGGTCCATGACCCAGAAGGAACAGCGCGAACGTCTCGGCCAGAACGATCTCGACCTCGAAGACGGTCTCGTCCAGGAGGCGTCTGCAACCGTCACCGAGGGAGCCGCGCGTCTCAATCGGAAGCTGCCCGAACTCATCGTCACTGGTCTCTTCGGTGGAATCGACGTCGGCCTGGGGATCCTGGCGATGATCCTCGTCAAACAGGCCACAGGGTCGGATATCCTCGCCGGCATGGCCTTCGGCATCGGTCTGCTGGCGCTCAAACTCGCTCATTCCGAGCTGTTCACCGAAGAGTTCCTCCTGCCGCTCAATGCCGTCCTCGCAGGAGAGGCGAACTGGCTTCAGCTGGTGCGCCTGTGGGTGATCAGCCTGGCGACGAACCTGGTGGGCGGGGCGGCGTTCGCCTGGCTCATCGTCCTCGGCCTGCCCGACTATCACGCGGTGCTCGTCGACACGGCCCTCGGCTACATCGATCAGCCCTCACTCGCGGTGATGATCGGGCTCTCCCTTCTCGCGGGAGCGACGATCACCCTGGCCACGCGCATGCAGCAGGGGGCGACGAATCAGGTGGTCACCGCGATCGTCTGCATGGTCACCGGACTGCTCGTCATCGGGTTCGGCATGCTCCACGGGGCGATCAACGCGATCATGATCTTCGCGGCTATGTTCGCCGGCGCCGACATCTCAATCCTGCAGTTCCTCCAGTGGTTCGTCATCGTCATCATCTTCAACATGCTCGGCGGACTGCTCGTCATCGCACTCCCGCGGGTCATTCGGACCTATCGGGTGCTCAAAGCGGTGCGTCGGGGTGAGATCTCGCTCGAGGAGCTGCAGGCGCAGGCGTCTCAGGACTGAGGTCCGGTTCGCGTCACCGCTGGTGGTACCTGGGCAGCACGGCGTCGCTGTCGACGATCTGCTTGCCCAGTGGCATGAGCGAGACGGGGATGAGTTTGATGTTCGCCCATCCGAGCGGGATGCCGATGATCGAGACGAACAGCGGGATCGACGTGATGACGTGTCCGATCGCGAGCCAGATGCCGGCGACGACGAGCCAGATGATGTTGCCGATCGTCGCACCGATCCCGGCGGTCCCGGTGTCGACGACCTCACGGCCGAAGGGCCAAAGCGCGTAGTTGCCGATGCGGAACGAGGCGATTCCCCACGGGATGGTGACGATGAGGATGCAGCAGATGATGCCGGCGATGTAGTAGCCGATGGCCAGCCACAGGCCGGAGAAGATCAGCCAGATGAGGTTGAGCAGGGTCTTCACGGTGTGCTCCTCTTTCGTCGTGGAGTTCCATCGTCGTCCACCATGACCCGGGTCGGCAACTGCGGTTGTCTGCATTTCTGCCTGGGGAGATCCCTACGCGGAGGTCTGGTTCCGCCTCACACCTTTGGCCGACGCAGCCCTTTCACCACGAGCTGAGACGCTCAGCTTCCTCACGCCCCGAGGCGAATACGAGTACCAGGGAGGCGATCATGCCTGCCAACAGCACTGCTCCGCCCCACCCGGCATCGGACTCGTCGGGCCCGACGGCGATGAGCGAGAGGAGCACCGGGACGAGTGAGCCCACCAGCCCGAGAACAGCGACGATCCGCGAGAATCTGCGCCGGCCGCCGGTCATCAGCCCCGCGGCGACGATCGGCAGCACGACGAGGACGAGCATCGCCACGATGATCGCCAGTCCGATGAAGCCCACCAGGAAGGCGATGAGAAGCGCCGGGGAGTCCGACGAGCCCGAGTCCTCTCCGAGCAGGACCTCCGCTCCGGAGTTCGACAGCCCGGCGCCCGCGATCGTGGCCACCGAGAACGGCTCATCAGCATCCTCGGCGGTGGTTTCCGTGAACATCGGAAGGAAGGTCCCGAGCACGAGCAGAGCGGCAGCACCGAGGCAGCACAGGGAGATCAGGGCCCGTTCGAGGCGGAGCACCCGGTAGTGAAGGCGGTTGACCTCGGCAGTCAGATCTCGCCCATCCGCGCCCGGAGGACGACCGACGCCGCGCGGCGAGGCATCCCGCTGCACGGCGTCGTCGCTGCTCATCGGCTCATCCGATCCAGGCTCATCGATTCCGGTCTCAGCCGACGATGTCGACCGCTCCGAGGGTCTTCTTGCCGCGGCGCAGGAGGACGACTCCCCCACCTGCGGTGTCGAGGACGTCGTCGGCGGTGAGCGTCTGATCCTCGCCGGACACCTTGACGTTGTTGACGTAGGCGCCGCCGTCCTTGATCGCCCGGCGGGCTTCGCCCTTGGACTTGACGATGCCCGCGGTGACGAAGGCGTCGGCGACGGGCACGCCTGCACCGAGCGATGCCGCAGGGACCTCGCCGCGCGGCAACTCGGCGGTCGCGGCACCGAGGGTCGCCGGGTCGAGGGAGGTCAGCTCACCGCCGCCGAAGAGCGCGGCAGCCGCGGCGATCGCCTGATCGTACTGCTCACGTCCGTGGACGAGGGTGGTGACATCCTCGGCGAGGACCTTCTGCGCCAGTCGGGTGTGCGGGGCAGCTTCGAACTCGGCCCCGATGGCCTCGAGCTCCTCGAGCGGACGGAACGAGAACACCTTGAGGTACTTCATGACGTCGCGGTCGTCGGCGTTGAGCCAGAATTGGCTGAACGCGTACGGGCTGGTCAGCGAGGCGTCGAGCCAGACGGTGCCCGACTCGGTCTTGCCGAACTTCGTGCCGTCGGCCTTCGTGATGAGCGGGGTCGCCATCGCGTGGACGCTGGTCGCCTCGACGCGGCGGATGAGGTCGACGCCCGAGGTGAGGTTGCCCCACTGGTCGGATCCGCCGGTCTGCAGGGTGCAGCCGTAGCGGCGGTAGAGCTCGAGGTAGTCGTTGCCCTGAAGCACCTGGTAGGAGAACTCGGTGAAGGACAGGCCGGACTCGTTCTTCAGGCGCGCGGACACGGACTCCTTCGCGAGCATCCGGTTGACCGGGAAGTGCTTGCCGATGTCGCGGAGGAAGTCGATCGCCGAGATCTCCGACGTCCAGTCGTAGTTGTTGACGACCTGGGCCGCGTTCGGTCCGGTGAAGTCGAGGAAGCGTTCGACTTGGGCACGGATCTTGCCGACCCATTCCTCGACGATCTCGCGCGGGTTGAGCGTGCGCTCCCCCGACATCCGCGGGTCGCCGATGAGGCCGGTGGCCCCGCCGACGAGCGCGAGCGGATTGTGCCCGGCCTGCTGGAGGCGGGAGGCCGTGATGAGCTGGACGAGGTTGCCCATGTGCAGACTCGGCGCGGTCGGATCGAAACCGACGTAATAGGTCAGCGACTCCTCGTCCAGAGCTGTCTGGAGCGCGGTCTCGTCGGTCGACACCGCCACGAGCCCGCGGGCTTTGAGGTCACTGAATACGTCGGTCACTTCGGTCCTTTCGAAACTGTGTGGACTGCCGGCTTCGAACCGGCCCTCCCAATTCTACGGCGTACGTGAGACCGTGACCGTTGCGGTCCGGGGTGAGTCCTTCCCCGCCGAGGTGGTCGGACGTTCCCGTCACACGCTCCGGGGCGACTCCGCGAAGGTCCGCAGCCTGGCCACCTTGGCGCGGGCGCTCTCGAGCTGGACGGCCACGGCTGACCGCGCTGTCCCGCCCTTCGCGTCACGCGAGTCGATCGAGCCGAGCGTCGTGAGCACTTCCCGCACCTCGGGGGTGAGGTGCTCGGAGATCCCGGCGTAATCCTCGTCGGTGAGGTCCCACAGTTCGACGTCGCGGGACTCGGCGAGCTGAACGCACGCACCCGAGAGCTCGTGCGCGACGCGGAACGGCACACCCCGACGGACCAGCCATTCGGCGATGTCGGTGGCGAGCGCGAAGCCGCGCGGGGCGAGGTGGGCCATCCGCTCGGTGTCGAACTTCAGGGTCGCGATCATCCCGGTGAACGCCGGCAGCAGGAGCTCGAGCGTGTCGGTCGCGTCGAAGACCGGCTCTTTGTCCTCCTGCAGATCGCGGTTGTAGGCCAGCGGCAGCGCCTTGAGCGTGGCGAGCAGTCCGGTGAGGTCGCCGATGAGGCGGCCGGCCTTGCCGCGGGTGAGCTCGGCGACGTCGGGGTTCTTCTTCTGCGGCATGATCGACGACCCCGTCGAGTACGCGTCGTGGAGCGTGACGAACGAGAACTCCTTCGTCGCCCACGCGATGACCTCCTCGCTCAGCCGCGAGAGGTCGATGCCGATCATCGCGGTGATGAAGAGGTACTCGGCGAAGACGTCGCGCGAAGCGGTGCCGTCGATCGAGTTCTCGACCGAATCGGCGAACCCGAGATCGGCAGCCACGGCCTGCGGATCGAGTCCGAGCGACGACCCGGCGAGAGCCCCCGACCCGTACGCGGAGACCCCGGCACGGTCGTCGAAGTCGACGAGCCGCTCGACATCGCGCAGCAGCGGCCACGCATGCGCGAGCAGGTGGTGGGCAAGCAGCACGGGCTGCGCGTGCTGGAGATGGGTGCGCCCGGGCATCGGCGCCTCGGGGTGCTCCTCGGCCTGGGCGATGAGGACGTCGACGGCATCGAGGACGAGGCCGGCGATCTCGCGAGCGTGATCGCGCAGGTACATCCGCCCCATCGTCGCGATCTGGTCATTGCGCGACCGGCCCGCCCGCAACTTCCCGCCGAGCTCCGGCCCCGCGATCTCGATGAGCCCACGCTCGAGCGAGGAGTGGACGTCCTCGTCGGACTCGGCGGCGACGTACTCCCCCGACTCGACACGGCGCGCGAGCTCGTCGAGCGCCGAGAGCATCCCCGCGAGCTCATCGTCGGTGAGCAGACCCGCCCGGTGGAGGACAGCGGCATGCGCCTTCGACCCTGCGATGTCGTACTGGGCGAGCCGCCAGTCGAAGTCCGTCGACTTGCTCAGCGCGGCCAGCGCATCGGCCGGTCCGTCGGAGAAGCGTCCGCCCCACAGGCTCAGTCGTTCACTCACTCGTCGTCCTTTCGTGCCGTGTCACGGCCGTTCGTCCCCGTCCCATCCAGGACCGGTCATCGTCAGTCATTGTCTCACCGCCGCCGAGGCAGTGCTGGGCGCGTTCGTCCGCTCGTTCCACGCGAGGCCCGAATTCCGCGTCGCGGGCGGCGCGGATTTCCGGCGCGGCGTGGATCGAGCCAAACTTCGAGTTGATCGAGGCCCGCGTGCCGACCGATCCCGCGCCCCACCGCAACCCTCACCCGTCCGCGGCCCCGCCGGCGGCCAGCTCGAGGAAGGTCTCCGCGAGCGCCTGCCCGCCGACCGCGGCATCGGCGATGACGAGGACGGTGTCGTCGCCGGCGATCGTGCCGAAGATCCCCGTCATCGACGACCGGTCGATCGCCGAGGCGAGGTACTGCGCAGCCCCGGGCGGGGTCCGGAGCACGACCATGCTGTCCTGCGCCGCCGCCGAGACGAGGAGCTCCTCGAGGAGCCGCGGCAGCTTCGCATCGAGGCTGTCGCCGGTCGACTGCTGCAGGCTGCGGTCACCGCCCTCACCGGGAACGGCGTACACGGATCCCGAGGTCGACCGGATCTTCACGGCCCCCACCTCGGCGAGGTCGCGCGACAGGGTCGCCTGGGTCACGGAGATCCCCATCGTCGCGAGCTCATCGGCGAGCTCGATCTGCGAGTGCACGGACCGGCGGGTGATGAGATCGATGATCTTCTGTTGGCGGGCCGTCTTCGTCAGCGGCGCAGCACCGGCCTCGCCGGCCTGCTTTAGGCCGATGCGGCAATGTAGGCCAGCCTGCTTTACGACGTCCGCCCCCGCACCCGCTCGCTTAATCAACCCGGCAAGGGCAGCGGTGACCGCGAAGTGGGCGCCCAGGATGTCGCCCAACAGGACTGGCGGCATGGCCGGGGGAGTGAGCGTTCCGGCCTCTGCCTGGTAGGTCAGGTCGTGGCCGGGGGTTTCTGGGGCTTCGGTATCACCGACGATGTCGATGTGCACCGGCCCATTTGGGCGTTCGTGGAGACCCGCCAACCCCATGCGCTCCAGCGCGGAGGGGCGAACCGAAGTGATGACCACATCGGCCTCGTCGATCAGTGAGCTCAGCTGTGCGCGGCCTTCATCGCTCTTTAGGTCTGCTTGGATAATCTCGTGACCTGCGGACATAGCTTCGTACCAGGGCCTACCGAAGGCAGCGAGCGGGTCGCCTGTTGGTGGCTCGACCTTAATCACTCGGGCACCTAGCTGGCCCAAGTACTGTGCGGCCAGTGGCCCTGGCACGTTAATAGA
>ENA-OOKA01000456-OOKA01000456.1-human-skin-metagenome-genome-assembly--contig:-NODE-456-length-10316-cov-6.043660_pt1 | contig 10316 bp, 8 predicted proteins | sample MGYA00248825_ERZ500995 | MGnify/ENA primary metagenome ERZ500995 (study PRJEB25958, sample SAMN03398540) | human skin metagenome | study: EMG produced TPA metagenomics assembly of the Human Skin... | reverse complement strand
AGTCCGGGCACCTCCTCATGCTCGACCACGGCACCACCGGCGACGGCGTGCAGACCGCGCTCCACCTCATGGACCGGATGGCGCGCACGCGGCGCTCGCTCGCCGACCTCGCCGCCGAGATCCCCCGCCTGCCGCAGGTCCTCATCAACGTCCCCGAGGTCGACCGCTCGAACACCGACCACCCGGCGGTCGCCGCCGAGGTCGAGGCGGTCGAGGGCGAGCTCGGCCGGACCGGCCGGGTGCTGCTCCGGGCCTCGGGCACCGAACCGCTCATCCGCGTCATGGTCGAGGCCGAGACCGAGGAGATCGCCCAGGCGCAGGCCGAGCGCCTCGCCGACGTCGTCCGCACCGAGCTCGCCCTCTGAGGCGCGCGTCCCGATGGTGCGGAACCCGATGACTGAGGAGCCTGTGGGGCGGACGCCTGCTGTGCGGGCGCCGATGAAGGTGATGCCTGCTGGTCGGGCCCTCGCTGGTCGGGTACCGGTTGCGCGGAAGTCCGCTGGTCGGGCGCCCGCTGCACGGACGCACGCCACGCAGGCCGGGCGATGACCTCGACCCCTGCAGGCGGCGGCGCAGGCGCGCCCCGTAACGGTCGGCCGGTCGCCCGGCCGGCGCGGGTCGGGCGCATCGCCGGTTCGCTCACCGCGGTGTCGGCGCTGCTCATGGCCGGTCTGACCCTGCTCGTCGGGCTCGCGGACGACCTGCCGTTCGTGCTCGGCTGGTTCGCCGACGCCACGCTCCTCGTCCTCGTCATGGGCGGGATCGCGACGATCGGGAACCTCCTCGTCGGTGCCCTCGCCTGGCGCTCGGAGACCGCGGCGGCCGCACGCGATAGCCGGCCGGTGCGCACATGGCCGCTCGTCGCCTTCATCGCGCTGACGATGCCGATCATCGTCTACATCGTCGCGGTGATCATCACCCAGCCGGTATCGCTCGTCCTCTTCATCGGACTCCTACTCGTGTGCGTGCCCGCGGCCGGCCTCCTCGCCGCCGTCACCCGCCTCCTGCGCTGAACCGGGGCCCTTGGGGGGGTAGCCAGGGTCTGGCCATAACCGAAGCGCTCCGGCCCGCTGGCGGCCTGACGCGGGTTCGACCACCGGGCTCCAGCACCGTAGAGAACCTCACCCCACCTGCCGGGACGCGCCGGCTCAGCGCTTCACCAGCGGAAGATGTCCCGCGGCGCCTTTCACCTGCGGAAGATGTCCCGTGATCGGCCTGTTTCCGGGACATCTGCCGCAGGTGAGCACCGCACGAGACTTCTGTCATCGCGCGAGACTGCTGCCGTAGGGGAACACTGCGTGGTCACACCGTGCGGCATGTGCCGGACGTTCACCTGCAATGCAAGCCCTGCACCGTCCGCTCACCGACGGAAGAAGTCCCGGAGTGCCCTTTCACCTGTGGGAGAAGTCGTGTGGATGCAGCTCACCTGCGAGAGATGTCCCGCAATCGAGGCGATTCCGGGACATCTTCCGCAGGTGAGCACCGTGTGGGACATCTGTCGCAGGTGAAGAATGGAGGCAGGCGAAGCCGGGGGAGCAGAGGATCGGACCGATCGTGAGACCTGCACCGGTGAGTTGAGCGCCCGGGCTCCGTGGATGCCGGCCGGGGGGCGCTCCTGGGCGGCGAGGTGGTGCGAGCATCCAGTCTCCGTGCTCCGCGCGCTCATGTGCTGAGCGCTGAGGCCCCGCGCGGCGGCCCGGGGGTCACTCCTGGGCAGCGAACTGGGTCTCGTAGAGCTCGGCGTAGCGGCCGTCGGCGGCGAGGAGCTCCTCGTGGGTGCCGCGCTCGGCGACCCGGCCGCCCTCGATGACGAGGATCTCGTCGGCGCTGCGGACGGTCGACAGGCGGTGGGCGATGACGAGGGCGGTGCGGCCGGTCATCGCCTCGGCGAGCGCCTGCTGGATCGCGGCCTCGTTCGTCGAATCGAGCGCCGAGGTCGCCTCGTCGAGGACGACCACCGGGGGAGCGGCGAGCAGCAGCCGGGCGATGGTGAGGCGCTGGCGCTCGCCGCCGGACAGCCGGTAACCGCGCTCGCCGATCACGGTGTCGAGGCCGTCGGGCAGGTCCGCGATGACGTCGTCGAGCCGGGCGCGGTGGATCGCGTCGCGGAGCTCGGACTCGGTCGCGTCCGGCTTCGCGAGGACGAGGTTGTCGCGGATCGACTCGTGGAACAGGTGCCCGTCCTGTGTCACCATGCCCACGGTCCGCTGGAGCGTCTCGAAGCTCAGCTCGCGCACGTCCGTCCCGCCGATCGTCACCGCGCCGCCGGTGACGTCGTAGAGGCGGGGGAGCAGCGAGGCGATCGTCGACTTGCCCGCGCCCGAGCTGCCGACGAGAGCCACGGTGGATCCCGGTGCGATCTCGAGGTCGATGCCGTGGAGCACCTCGGCGCCGGCGCGGCGGTCGAGCGCGGTGACGTCCTCGAGGCTCGCGAGCGACACCTCGGCGGCGGACGGGTACGCGAAGCGCACGTCGCGGTAGGCGACGGCGACCGGGCCGGGGGCGAGCGACTTCGGGTTCTCCGCCTCGGTGAGCAGCGGCTCGAGGTCGAGCACCTCGAACACCCGCTCGAAGCTCACGATCGCGCTCATGATGTCCATCCGGGCGTTGGCGAGCATGGTGAGCGGGGTGTACAGGCGGGTGAGGAGCATCGCGAGCGTGACGACCTGCCCGGCGTTGAGGTTGCCGAGCACCGCCTGCACACCGCCGAGGCCGTAGACGAGGGCGAGCGCGAGGGCGGACACGAGGGTGAGCGCAGTGACGAAGGTCGTCTGGAGCATCGCCGTCCGCACCCCGATGTCGCGCACGCGGCCCGCGCGGTCGGCGAACTCGCGGGATTCCGTGGCCGGCCGGCCGAACAGCTTGACGAGGGTGGCGCCGCCGGCGGAGAACCGCTCGGTCATGCGCGTGGACATCGCGGCATTGTGGTTCGCGGCCTCGTGCTGGAGGAGCGCGAGGCGCCCGCCGAGCATCCGGGCGGGAACGAGGAAGATCGGCAGCAGGAGGACCGACAGTGCGGTGACCTGCCAGGAGATCGTCACCATGACGCCGACGGTGAGGACGAGGGAGACGACGTTCGACACGACCCCGGAGAGCGTGTTGGAGAAGGCGCGCTGGGCGCCGATGACGTCGGTGTTGAGGCGGGACACGAGCGCACCCGTGCGGGTGCGGTTGAAGAACGCGATCGGCAGCGTCTGCACGTGGTCGAACACCGCGGTGCGGAGGTCGAAGATCAGGCCCTCACCCACCCGGGAGGACAGATAGCGGTTGACGAGGCCGAGGCCGGCGTCGAGGATCGCGAGGCCCGCCATCGCGAGTGCGATCCAGACGATGACGGAGACCGGGCCGCCGCCGGTGATGGCGTTGACGACGTCGCCGGCGAGGATCGGGGTGATGACGCCGATGACGGAGACGAGGACGGACACGGCGATGAAGCCGGTGAGCTTGGCGCGGTGGCGCCGGGCGAAGCCGTAGATGCGGCGCACGGTGGACCGGGAGATCTTTCCGGAGCCCTTGGCCGAGGTCGAGTGGGAGCCGATCGTGCGGCGCATGATCATGTGCGTCGAGGGCATGCTCATACGAGCCTCCTGGAGGTCACGGGGAGGGGAGTGGTGCCGGGAGTGCGATGCGCGCCGCTCGCGGTGGATCGCGGTGCGGGACGGCTCAGCGGACTGTCCGCGGCTCCGCTCATCTCAACCCCCGCCGGACCGGATATGTTCCCGCGGGTCCGAGGTCCCGGCCTCAGAGCTTGCGCAGGCGGATGCGGCGGATCTCGTGGTCGGCGGCCTTGTGCATGATGAGATCCGCGCGACCGCGGCTCGGCAGCACGTTCTCCCGGAGGTTGGGCGCGTTGATCGAGCCCCAGATCTCCCCGGCGAGCGTCCGGCCCTCCTCCTCGCTCAGGCGGCTGTAGCGGTGGAAGTACGAGTCGGGGTCCTGGAACGCTCCGTGCTTGAGCTTCATGAACCGCGCGATGTACCAGTCGCGGATGTCGGAGGTCCGGGCGTCGACGTAGATCGAGAAGTCGAAGTAGTCGCTCACCGACATGCCCACGCGGCCGTCGGGCCGCGGCCGGGCCGGTTGGAGGACGTTGAGGCCCTCGACGATGAGGACGTCGGGGGAGCGCACGGTGATCTGGGCGCCGGGCACGATGTCGTAGGTGTGGTGCGAGTACACCGGGGCGCGGACCTCGGGGGCGCCGGACTTCACCGCGGACAGGAAGCGCAGGAGCGCGCGGCGGTCGTAGGACTCGGGGAAGCCCTTGCGGCCGCTGAGCCCGCGGCGCTCGAGCTCCGCATTGGGGAAGAGGAACCCGTCGGTGGTGAGGAGCTCGACGCGCGGGGTGTCCGGCCAGCGTGCGAGCATCTCGCGCAGAACGCGGGCGGTCGTCGACTTGCCGACCGCCACGGAGCCGGCGACGCCGATGACGAACGGGGTGCGGCGCGGCGCGGGATCGCGGCCGTCGGCGCGGAGCGGGGCGAAGAACTCGCGGGTCGCCTCGTGCTTCTGCCCGCGGGCGGACACGTAGAGGTTGAGCAGCCGGGAGACCGGCAGATAGATCGTGGCGACCTCGTTGAGGTCGATCGTCTCGCCGAGCCCGCGGAGGCGCTCGATGTCCTGCGCGGTGAGCGGCAGGGGCATCGTCTCGGCGAGCTTCGACCACGAGTCCCGGTCGAACTCGCGGAACGGCGAGGCGAAGTTCTCGATGTCCGCGCGCGGCCGGCTCGTGTGGAGGCCGGCGAGGCGGCGGGCGGGATCGAGGGCGGACCCGGAGGTGCCGGGTGCCGCATCGGCCGCACCGGAGGCTCCGGGTGCGGGGGCGGCCCCGGTCGGGGTGTCAGGCGCGGATTCCGTCTCCTGTGACATGGGTCCAGTGTCTCATGCGCGCTGCGGCGGCCCCGGAGGGCACCGGGGGAGGAGGCGGAACCGCTGGCCGGATCAGAGCGCCGCGAGGTCGGCCGCGGCGAGCCCGAACGCGAGCGTCATCCCGAGTCCGGTGGCCACGGTCACCGCGGTCACGCCCGCGCACACCGGTTCGACGATGAGCGGGCGGACCGCGCTCGAGGCGTAGATCCCCTGCCAGCGCTCGAGCACCTCGAGACCGGGGACGCCGAGCGCCTCGGCGATGCCGTCGAGCAGGATGCGGCTCGTGCGCTCGCTGAGGAACGGCGGTGCGGCGGCGGCGTACTCGTGCGAGTCGCCGACGAGCAGGGTGCCGTCGGGCAGCGGAGCGCACATGACGTTCGCGACGATCTCGAACAGCTCGGGCCGCGCGGACTCGAGCTCGGCGCGCAGCGCTGCAGCGGCAGGCTGCTGCGCGAACCGGTCGTAGCGGAGCAGGGAGGTCCCGGTGAGCACCGCGGCGGCGGTGGTGAACTCGGCGGGCAGGCGCACCCGCGCCATCGACAGCGCGCATTCGCGGAGCTCGGCCGCGTCGGCGGTCGCCGGCAGGATGCCGCCGAGCTCGTGGCCGGTGCACACGAACACGTGCCCGGAGGTGATCTCCCCGCGCGTCGTGCGCACCCGGCCGCTCTCGACGGCGAGCACGCGCGTCGACAGGAGCACCTCGACCCCGGGCTGCGCGGAGAGCCAGTCGAGCAGGCGCGGGGCGGCCTCGCGCGGATTCACCCGCAGGTCCCGGGGGAGGTGGGCCCCGCCGACGACCGGGGCGTCCGCGCCGATCTCGCGGTGGATCCGCGCGGGGTCGACGAGGTCGATGAGTCCGTCCGCGGCCTCCGCGGCGGCCTCCTCGAGGACGGCGAGCTCGGCGGGCGTGCGCGCGAGCGCGAAGGCTCCGGACTCGGCGGCCCAGAACCCGGCGGCCGAGGCGGCGGACAGCCAGTGCTCCCGGCCCGTGCGCGCGAGGTCGAGGAACTCGCCGGTCTGACCGGTCAGGCAGACGTGCCCGAAATTCCGGATCGAGGCGCCGACGACGCCCGCGCGGGCCTCGACGATCGTCACGCTCAGTCCCCGCCGGACGGCGAGGTAGGCGTGGGCGAGGCCGATGATGCCGGCCCCGACCACCGTGACGTCGCTCGTGCGCGGAGCTCGGGAGGGGGAGGAGCGCGGTGCGGTCGTGTCATTCACGTCCACCACCCTGGGCATCCCGGGGCGCCGCTGCAAGAGTCCCCGGGAGATCCGGAGCGGTGTTCGGCGGGAATTCACCCTCCGGCGCCCCGGGCGTTCGCCGGCCCGGACACGTGGGGCCGGGCGGCATCGCCCGTTCACCCGCTGTTGGTGCGCAGGGCAGGTCCCGCTCACCCGCCGCGGCTACCGTGGACCCGCCCCGACCCCGGTGACCCGGGAGAACTGGAGTCCTCGCCATGACCACCCCCATCGCCCTGGCCGCCTTCGACATGGCGGGCACGACCGTCGACGAGCACGGAGACGTCTACCGCGCCCTGCGCGGCTGCGTCGAGGAGACCGGGGTGCCGGTCGCCGCGGACGACCTGCAGACGTGGATGGGGGCCGACAAGGTCGAGGCCATCGGGGCGCTGCTCCGCGCCGGCCGTGCCGCGGCCGTGGAGGGAACGGGCACGTCGGCGGAGCCCACCCCCAGCGAGGTCGACGCGTGCTTCGATCGCTTCCGGTCGCTCCTCGCGGAGTCCTACCGGGCGAACCCGCCGGTCTCCCTGCCCGGGGTCGAGGAGGCCATCGGCGAGCTCCGCGCCGCCGGCATCGCCGTCGCACTCACCACCGGCTTCTCCCGCGACGTCGCCGGGTCCGTGCTCGAGGCGCTCGGCTGGACGGTCGGACCCTCCGGAGCGCTCCCGCCGGCCCGGCCCGGGGATCCCGCGCGGTCGGCGCCCCTCGACCCCGCGCACACCGTCGATGCGCTCGTGTGCGCCGACGAAGTGGCAGCGGGACGTCCCTTCCCGTACATGATCCACCGGGCGATGGAGCGCACCGGCGTCGTCGACGTCCGGTCCGTCCTCGTCGCCGGCGACACCGTCCTCGACGTCGAGGCTGGCCTCACCTCCGGCGCCCAGCACGTCATCGGGGTCCTCACCGGGGAGCTGGGTCGGGAGGACCTCTCCGGGGCAGGGGCGACCGCGGTCCTCGACTCCGTCGCCGAGGTCCCCGCTCTCCTCCGCGGCGCGCGGTGAGCGCGGTGCCGGCTCCCGGCACCGCGGATGCGGACGCCGCAGGTGCCCGCGATCCCCGAGCGATCGCCGAGGTGCTCGCCGCCGAGGTGAGCGGCCTGCCTGCGGGAGCCCGGATGGACAGCGAGAACGAACTCGGTGCCCGCTTCGGGGTCGCGCGCTCGGTGATCCGGCGGGCGCTCGAGGAGCTCGAGGGGCGCTTCCTCATCCGCCGGGTCCGCGGTTCGGGGACCTACGTCGGAGGGCGCATCGACTACCGCGTGTCCTCCCGGCACGCGCCCTCGCTCCATTCGACCGTCGAGGCCGCCGGCGGTGAGGCGCGGACCGCCGTCCTCGAATCCGGCCCGGCCCCGCTGCCCGAGCGTGTGGCTGACCTCCTCGGCGTCGACCCCGGGGTCGCCTCGCTGCGTCTCGTGCGGTCCGGCCACATCAACGGCTGCCTCGCGAGCGTCGCGGAGGAGTGGCTCGCCCCCGGTGTCGCCGAGCACCTCGACGCGGCCCTCGGCGTCATCGAATCGGTGTACGAGACGCTCCAGGCGTTCGGTCACCTCCCGAGCCGGAGCCGGTGCATCGCCACGCTCGACCACCCGGATCCGACGATGGCCGCTCTGCTCGAGATCGAGCCGGGGTCACCGGCGTGGTTCCTCGACACCCTCACCGCCGACGCCCGCTCCGGGGCGCCGCTGCTCGTGAGCCGGACCTGGATGCGGCTCGACCGGGTCCGGCTCGTCCTCGACTTCGAACCCGAGGACTCCGCGGCCTCCTGACGCGCGTCGGCACTCGCGTCCCGGTCGCGCGAACACCGCGGCCCGCAGCCCGACGCGGAGCGGTGCTCCCGCCGCGCCCGGACGGTCGGATGTGCCGGGCGTCCCACTTGTCGGCCAAGTTCCACAATCGTTCACGCATGTCTTCTCCCGGTTCACGCAGAGGTGGGGAACCGGTGGAGCGCGGTTGCCACACTTCCAGGTGTCAGCCCGGCCCGGCAGCGGTGCCCTCCGCTCCTCCCGGCCGTGCATCCCGTTCGCGCTCGCCGTCCGAGCACCTCAGGAAGGACCCCCTCCATGATCGCCACCGCTTCCCGGACCCTCCGCGCGGCCTCCGCCGCCGCCTCCGCCCTCGCCCTGCTCGCCCTCGCCGCGTGCGGCCAGTCGGCCGCCTCCGACTCCGCCGGATCCGACTCCGGCTCCGGCGAGGGCGGCGGGGACGCCATCGTCTTCGCCTCGATCCCGGCCGAGGAGTCGAGCTCCGTGGCCGAGGACTTCGCCGTGATCCTCGAGGTCATCAAGAGCGAGACCGGTCGCGAGGTCGAGGTCCAGAACGCCAACAGCTACGCCGCCGTCATCGAGGCCCAGCGCGCCGGTCAGGTCGACATCGCCGGCTACGGCCCGTTCTCCTACGTCACCGCGATGGACACCGGCGTGCCGGTGGAGCCGATCGGCGTGCCGATCGAGGAGGAGGGTGCGGAAGCGGGCTACCAGTCCTACGGCATCGTCCCCGCGGACTCCGACATCGAGGATCTCGCGGGCTTCCGGGGCAAGAAGGTGTGCTTCGTCGACCCGACCTCGACCTCGGGCTACCTCTACCCCTCGGCGGGGCTCATGGAGAACGACATCGACCCCGAGAACGACGTCGAGCAGGTCATGGCCGGCGGTCACGACGCCTCGGCGCTGTCGGTGGCCGACGGCACCTGCGATGCCGGCTTCGCCTACGACACCATGGTGACGAACGAGCTCATCGAGTCCGGCCAGCTCTCCGAGGGCGATCTCGAGGTGGTCTGGGAGTCCGAGACCATCGCCGGCTCCCCGGTGGCGATCCACACCGAGATCGACCCCGAGCTCGCCGACCAGCTGCGCGACATCTTCCAGAACAAGCTCAACCTCCCGTGGCTCGTGGAGAACGGGTTCTGCGACGACGAGGAGAGCTGCCAGCTCCCCGAGGACTCGTGGGGCTACATCCCCGCCGAGGACTCGCTCTACGACGGCGTCCGCGAGGTCTGCCGCGTGACCGAGGCCGAGGCCTGCCAGGGCTGATCGCCCGCCCGACGGTGCGCCGGACGGGATCCGTCCGGCGCACCGGCCGCCCCGCGGCACAGCACCTCCGGCCGCATCGCACACCCCACCCCAGCACGGACAGGACACCGCTCATGGACACCGCCCCGACGATCCGCTTCGACCACGTCACCAAGATCTTCTCCGGAGACGTCCGCGCGCTCGACGACGTCACCATCGACTTCGCCCCGCAGCGCGTCTCCGTGCTGCTCGGGCTGTCCGGGTCGGGGAAGTCGACGCTGCTGCGGCACATCAACGGTCTGCACTCCGCGACCTCCGGTGCGATCACCACGCTCGGTCTCGAGGTGAGCTCGGCGTCGAACTCCGAGCTCCGTGACCTGCGCCGCGACGTCGCGATGATCTTCCAGCACTTCAACCTCGTCGGCAGCATGTCGGTGCTCGAGAACGTGTGCACCGGGCGCCTCGGCTCGCTTCGCGGACCCCGCCTCAGCCTGTTCATGTATCCCAAGGCGCTCCGCGTCGAGGCGATGGAGCAGCTCGCGCGGGTCGGCCTCGCCGACAAGGCCTTCCAGCGCGCCGACACCCTGTCCGGCGGACAGCAGCAGCGCGTGGCGATCGCCCGGTCGCTGTGCATGGAGCCGCGGATCATGCTGTTCGACGAACCCACCAGCGCCCTCGACCCCGAGATGATCAAGGAAGTGCTCGACACCATGATCGAGCTGGCGCAGGACGGCATGACCATGATCTGCGTCACCCACGAGATGGGGTTCGCGCAGGCGGTGGCGAACCGCGTGATCTTCATGGACCAGGGCCAGATCGTCGAGCAGAACAGCCCGCGCGAGTTCTTCAACAATCCGCAGTCCGAACGGACGAAGCTGTTCCTCAGCCAGATTCTGGGGCATTGATCGTCTGAAAAGGTCGCGTGAGGGAGAGTGCGATGAACCAGATGTATCTGTTGCTGTTCGGCGTCCTGGCTCTCGGCGGGCTGGTCGGCCTTGTCAGCGGTTCGGATGACGACGACGAGTTGGAGCCGCTGCCCGACGACATCTTCGACGGGCGCGAGTTGATCGAAGGCACGGACGAGGCCGATACGATCACCGGCAGCGCCCTGGACGAAGTCGTGCAAAGCTACGCGGGCGACGACAGCGTCACGGCGGGCGCGGGCAACGACTACGTCTATTCCGGCAGGGGCGACGACACCGTG
>ENA-OOKA01000455-OOKA01000455.1-human-skin-metagenome-genome-assembly--contig:-NODE-455-length-10325-cov-3.653749_pt1 | contig 10325 bp, 10 predicted proteins | sample MGYA00248825_ERZ500995 | MGnify/ENA primary metagenome ERZ500995 (study PRJEB25958, sample SAMN03398540) | human skin metagenome | study: EMG produced TPA metagenomics assembly of the Human Skin... | reverse complement strand
GCCGCGAAGATGGGAAACTCGGCCCGGATTCCGGTCACGGCCGCGCCTCCGTGAAGGCCGCCAACGCGTCCGGCGTGTCGATGTCCACCAGCGCCGCGTCGCTGTCCATCTCGACCTCGACCACCGCGTCGGCGTGCTCGCCGACCTCGCGTTTCCCACGCTCATCCGTGCATCGATCGACCGCGGCATCGCACCGAACGACTTCCGCGCGCTGTGTGCCATCGCGGGCGCGACGCTCGCCGTCGTCCTCATCGGCTGGGCCGCCGACGCGTGCCTGACCGTCCTGTCCTCCCGATCCGGCGAGCGGCTCCTGTACGCCCTGCGCCTGCGCACCTACGCGCACGGCGAGGACGAGCACCCGGTCGAGTACCGGCAGGTGCGCGCGGGCTGGGACCTGGCGACGGCCTCGGTCCCGGAGGGCCGTGACGTCCGGATCGTCGCGGCGTCGCGAGACGAGGTGCGGATCGCGGTCGACGGCGTCGAGCAGCGGTTCGGGATCGCCCGGACCGGGCGACGCGTGCTCGTCGAGACGGCGCGCGGCACGATCCGCCTCGAGGAGGTGCCGCGGTACACGGACCCCAGCGCCGTCACCGCGCCCGGCAGCCTCCTGGCGCCCATGCCCGGCACGGTCGTGCGGGTGGGTGCGAGCGTGGGCGACGAGGTCGCGCAGGGGCAGACGATCATCTGGCTCGAGGCGATGAAGATGGAGCACTCGATCACCTCGGATGGCGCAGGTGTTGTCGAGGAGATGCGGGTGTCCGAGGGCGACCAGGTCGACGTGGGCATGCTCCTGGCGGTCATCGCGGGAGCGGACGGAGAGGACGAGGCATGAGCACGGAAGCGCAGGGTGGGGACGCAGGCCCGGTGCGGTACGAGGTCGACGGGTCGACGGCGCTGATCACGCTCGATGCCCCGCACAATCGGAACGCGCTCACCCCGGAGCTCGTCGCCGGGATCGAGGACGGGCTGACGAAGGCGGAGGAGGACTCCGCCGTGCGGGCCGTCGTCCTAACGCATACGGGCCGCGTGTTCTGTGCCGGCGCGGATCTCAAGGGTCAGTCGAAGACCTCAGGGGAGCAGGGGGAGGGTGACGACGGCGCGGCGCTCGAGACGCTCAAGGAACGCAGCCGCCACGGCGGTCGCGTCATGCGCAGACTCCTTGCTAGCCCCCGGCCGATCATCGCCGCGATCGACGGGCACGTGCGCGCCGGTGGGATGGGGTTCGTCGCCGCGTGCGACGTCGTCATCGCGGGCCCCGGTGCGACGTTCGGGCTCTCCGAGGTGCGGGTGGGCGTCGTCGCAGCGACGATCGGTCCGCTCGTCCTCGCACGGATCGGAGAGCGGACCGCGGCGGAGTGGTTCCTGCGAGGGAATGCCGTGTCGGCGGCCGAAGCGCAGTCCGCGGGGTTCGTCACCCGGGCCGTCGACGGGGAGGACGTGAGCGTGGACAGAGCGGTCGAGGAGGTGCTCGCGGATCTGCGGAAGGGCGCGCCCGCCGCGCTCGCGGCGTCGAAGGCGCTGGTCAACCGTGCGGTCCTCATGCGCGTCGACCGGGAGGACGAGGAGATGGTCGACCTGTCGGCCGGGTTCTTCGCGGGTGCGGACGCGCAACTGGGCATGGCGGCGTTCCTCAACAAGGAGCAGCCGCCGTGGGTCGTGGACCGATGAGGACCGCGATGAGCGGTACGGCGCAGGCTCTCTACGATGGACTGCCATGAGCACCGTGACAACCCGCACTCCCCAGCAGGACCGCAGCCGCGAGACGCGGACGAAGATCCTCGAGACCGCCGTCGAGGTGTTGGCGACCCGGGGCTGGCAGGGGGCGACGACCTCGGTCGTGGCGGCCCGCAGCGGGGTGAGCCGAGGTGCCCTGCAGCATCACTTCCCCACGCGGGAGGCGCTCTTCCTCACGGCGCTCGAGCACATGTTCGAGATCCAGCGGGGAAGGGTCGACACCAACGTCGAACCACAGGATGGGGAGGACCGGTTTGACCTGCTCGTCACTCAAATCCTTGAAAACTATGTGTCCGACGAGTTCAAGGCCGCGCTGCAGATCTGGACCGCGGCCGCGGCGGAACCGTCCCTCAAGGAGCGGATCCTGCCACTTGAGGCCAAGTTCGCGCGCGGGATCTTCGACATAGCGGTCGAGGTCCTGGGGGCAGACACCTCGGATGAGCGCACGCGGCGCGTTATCCAGACCACGCTCGACTTGGCCCGCGGGCTGGGTCTGGCAGACCTGCTGAGCGACGATTCCGAGCGGCGGGCGAAGGTCGCCCGCTTCTGGGCGGCAGAGCTCCGCACGATCAAGCGCATCGAGTGACTTGAGCCGACCTCGCGATGAGGTGCTGACGTCGGTTCGGTTGCATGGGCGGCGCATTGATGATGCACCGCGAATGTTCCTCATGTTCATCACGGTACCCAAAGGAGAGTGACTGATGACTTTGCTCGACGAGCGACTGAGAAATGCCGATTGGACCACACGGACGGTTCAATCCCTCTTCCGGGAGACGTGCGCTCATCGCGGTGACGATGTCGCGATCTTCCACAACGGCGCGACGCTGACCTTCGCGGCGCTGCAGGACGAGGTGGATGTCCTTGCCGCGTCGCTCCTGCGCAGGGGTCTGGGTGCCGGCGACGTCGTCTCTGTCCTTCCTTCACCGACCCCCGCGTTCGCCGCGGTGTTCTTCGCAGTACTGCAGACTGGCGCAACGCTGAACCCGCTCAATCTCCTGTGGAGTCGCGATGAGCTGGCGGCTGTGCTCGCGCGCAACAGGCCAATGATGATCGTGGCCGCCGCCGAGCATGGTGGCCGTGACCACCTCGCCCACGTCGAGAGCGCTCTCGACGGTTCCGCTCCCCAGCTCGTCGCCGTCACCGACGGCGGCATCGGGGCGTTGCAAGCGCACGGTGACGAAGGGGCACAACAGTGCGCGTCGCGCTCCGCGAGGTCGGACTGGGAGCGACTGGCGGATCTCCAGACCGTGTCCCTCGCCACGGACGTGCGGAGGGAGATCCTCGATACGGTCGAACGGGCACGGTCGGAAACCCCACAGTTCATCTGCCAGACCTCGGGTAGCACGAACGTATCCAAGAGTGCGGTGTGGACGCACCCGACGGCTCTGTCGACCGCGCACTTCGCCTCCCGTGCACTCGGGCTGGACGAGAACGACCGGTACCTGAATCTCGCGCCTTTCTACCACAACAGCGGTCTCTGCTCGTCCCTCATTATGAGCCTGGCCTTCGCTGGGATCGGTCTGCAGCTCTTCGACTCGTTCGATCCGGACGAGGCACTCGACGCAGCGGCGCGGAACGGACTCACCGTCACTTTCGGGTTCGCGGCTCACTGGAACGCACTTGCGGCCTCGGACCGGTACAGCCGATCGTCGTTCACTCTGCGACGGGCGCTCCTGGCGGGCGACGACGACCTGCACAAGACCGTAGCGCAGATGTGCCCGCCAGGGGCCGTTCTCGCGAACCTCTACGCCCAAACGGAGAACGGTCCGCTAGTCGCTCTGACCGAGTACGACGCGCTGGGAGCGCGGCGTCAGTCGAGCAACGGCCGACCTCTCCCAGGCGTCGAACTCGTCATCCGGGATCTCACGTCCGATCGCCCGGTGCCCGACGGCGGTGCCGGAGAGATCTGCTATCGGAGCCCTTTCCTCTTCGAAGGGTATCTCCAGGAGGACGGGAGCACGCTGCGACCGCTCGACGACGACCGCTACTTTCGGAGCGGCGATGTTGGACGACTCGACGAAGGCTACCTCACGTACATCGAACGTTTGGGAAGCGTCGTCAAGTCCGGCGGGGAGAACGTCTCCCTCACGCGCGTCACGCAGCAGCTGCAGATGGTCCTGGGCTCTGAGATCGACGACGTGCGAGCTGTCGCCGTGCCTCATGAGTATTGGGGGTCCATGGTCGTCGCCCTGCTCCGGACGGATGGGACGGATGACGAATTCGAGCGGCGGATCATGCGGGACCGGTGCCGGCAGGCGCTCGCTGGGTATGAGATCCCCCAGCGGTTCTTCCGCTACCCCTCGCAGTGGCCGGTGTCGCCAGAGGGGAAGTTGGACATGAAGTCGCTAGAGCGATTCGCAACGACTGCAGTGGACGAGGCGCAGGCGCACGAGGAGGAGGCCCGATGAGTTCCAAGACACGAGTGCAGTACACAGTGGACGGCGGGGTGGCGGAGATCCTCATCGACAACCCCCGTCGCAGAAATGCGCTCGACCTGCAGGGGTGGCTCGATCTGGGGCGAGCGCTCGAGGAGGCCTCAATTGATGCATCCGTGCGCGTGGTGGTCCTCACCGGAAAGGACGGAGATCTGTGTTCGGGCATGGACCTGGGCGACCCGGACTCGCCGGACCATCCGCTCAACTCGATGCGCATACTCAATCGCGTAGCGCAGCGACTCTTCGACATGCCCAAGCCGGTGGTGGGCGTCGTCGACGGCGTCGCCGTGGGAGCGGGCCTCAGCCTGGCGCTCGCCTGCGACTTCGTGCTCGCCACGCCGGACTCGCGCTTCTCCGCAATCTTTGCGCGCCGCGGCCTGTCGCTCGATTGTGGTGCCGCGTGGGGACTCATGCGGCACAACGACCTCCACACCGCGAAGCGCGTCACGATGCTGGGCGAGATGATCGGCGGAAAAGAGGCCCTGTCTCTGGGTTGGGCGACCTGGCTGGTCGACCCGTCTGAGCTGGCCGACCAGCGGAATGCGCTGGTCGCCCGACTGCTGTCGATGTCTCCGCGCGCGCTCGCGGAGTCGAAGACGCTGCTCAACCACGCCGCGTGCTCGACTCTCGCGGACTCGCTGTCGATGGAGGCCTTGGCACAGACCGTGAATATGGCGACCGATGCCCCTGAGGCCTTCGACGCCTTTTCTGAGCGCCGCGACCCGCAGTTCGACGGTCGTTGGCGAGTTCAAGCCACAAGTGAAGTTGAAACCACCACGTGTAAGGATTCGCAATGAAGCGGAACTCATTGATCAGCGCCGCCGTCGCAAGTGCGACGATCATGGCTCTTTCCGCCTGTGCGGGCGGTGCCGGCGGAACGGCCGGGGCCTCGCCGGGCGACGGCTTCGAGTTCGGAGCGGACCAGTCCGTCGTCGACGCCGCCGTGGAGGATCTAGAGCCGGTCACACTCCGGCTCTCGTCGGATGCTCCGTCCGAGGAGGCGGCGAACTCGGCGTCGACTCTCCAGTTCAAGGAGGAGATCGAGGAGAAGTCGAACGGAAAGATCTCCATCGATATCGCCTGGGGCCATAGCGTGACAGGCAACGCTGTCGACGTTCCCACGGCGCTCGCGGACGGACGCCTGGATCTGTCGACCGGCACGCTCGTCTACCACCCCCAGGAGTTCCCCGCATACAATGGACTGAATGCGCTGTCGCGGCATGTGCCTTCGTCGCCTATGGAGGGTGTCGTCGCAGCGGCGGGTGTGTTGCCCGAAATCGCGTGGCAGAACGAGACCGTCATGCAGGAGATCGAGGATGCCGGGCTCGTCGCGATCAACCCAGTCTTCAACACGGGTGAGTTCTTCTACTTCTGCGGAGACAAGGCGAAGGGCAATGAGCTCTCCGATTGGACCGGGCGTCAGGTGAGGGCGGGAACAACTCTGCACTCGGATCTCACCACCGCAATGGGTGCCGGGACGGTTTCGATGGAGTGGATGGAGGTGTTCGAAGCTCTGCAGCGGAACACTTTCGACTGCACGATCACCCTCGCCACCACGGCGTATCCCTTCGGCATTCTCGAGGTGGCGCCGAACATCAGCTACCCGAACGAGTCGACGTTCGGCGGTCAGGGCGCGGCGGGACTCTTCGCCGGATCGAGATTCAACGACCTGCCGTTGGCCTACCAGCAGATCATCTTCGATGCCGAACCGGCGTTTTCCGATGGGAATCTCAAATCGATCGTCAACCAGCACGCGCTGATCATCGAAGACGCACGCGCGAATGGAGGAGAGATCAAGGCGCTGCCGACCGACGTCGAAGCGACCCACGAGCAGGTGTGGGACGACATGCTCGCCGAGGCGGTCGACGCCGGGTATTTCACCGAGGACGCGGTCGATCTGACGCAGGACTCGGCTGCGAAGTGGGAGGCCGCCGTCACAGAGCTGGGCATCGAGGACGGCGGTGACTTCGGGACGATGGACGAGTGGTACGACCCCGATTCCGTCGATTTCCGCCCGCTCACGGATCAGGTCTACGAGGAGATCATGCTCCCCCACCGTCCGAGCTGACGCTCCCCTGCACCCCGGGTCCCAGCTCGTGGACCTGTCCGTCAAGGGTGAGCGTCGCCGTTCCCTCGACGACGAGGTAGAGCTCGTCGAGCGGCGGTGAGTGGTGCGTGTGCATCCCCTCGCTTGCCCCGGGCTGCAGGTCCACATCTGCACCGACACGGGGAAGGACGGACTCCTCGACGAAGTAGTGCTTGATGGTCGTCGTGCCCTCTCCGCCGTGCAGCGTGAGGTCGTAGGCGTAGTCGCCGTCCCGCTCGATCATGTCCTCAGGCCTCCTCGCCCGATCGCTGTCCGGTCCGCTCCGTCGTGGCACGGAATCCGGTCGTGCGGGCGGCCTCGATCCGGGCCGCTTCCTCGCTCAGCGCTGTGAGCGCGGCCTCGACCATGGGCCGGTGCTCGTTCCGCGAGCAGGAGGTCGAAGCACTCCTCCGGGTCCGCCTCGACGATAGCGATCCGTCCGTCCGGGAAGGCGCGGCCCACCGCCGAGGCCGCGGCGCAGCGACAGTTCTCGCAGCGTTCTTCGCATGGCGAGGGCACCGGCGGCAGAAGGCTGCAGATCAGGACGAACGATTCTGGCGGCGGCTCACATGGGCCATAAGTCTCGTGAGAACTCGAGATGCGCACGATGATGCGTTCGGGCTGATGCGAAGGATTCTGCAGTATTCTCCTGGCACTGCTGAGAGGAGCCGACAGCCATGACGAAGCCTGCATTCTCCTCAGACAGACGCCGTGACTCAGTGAAGTTCTTCAAACTGGAGGATGGCCGCGAGATCAAGTACCGCAACGACGCGGAACTCCGGTTGCTCAAGGAGCCACAGAGCCTCCAGATCGCACTGCAGGAAGATCGAGCCCGGGACGAGAAGCGCAGGCGCTGGTGGCGTCGGCTGCTGGGTTGAGTAGGGTCGGTCGCTGCGACGGAGTGTGACGTTCCGTTCCGAAACATGACGATCGCATCGGTGGTGGGGATCGCAGGTGTGGTGATGTGTGATCGTCCGCACGCGACGAACGGTCCTCGGGCCGGGCGGAGCATGCGGGACGACCCAAGACACCTAGCCGGGTAACCGGGTTCCACCAGGAGAGAATCATGTCCGACGCCATCCGCACCTCCCATGCCGGTTCGCTGCCGCGCACCCCCGCCCTCATCGAGGCGAACGCCGCGAAGGCCTCCGGCACCGCGACTCCCGAGGAGTACGCGGCGCTGCTGACCGACAGCGTCGTCGACCTGCTGCAGAAGCAGAAGGACCTGGGCATCACCGAGCCCAACGACGGCGAGTACGGGCACGCGATGGCGTCCCAGTTCGACTACGGCGCGTGGTGGCACTACTCGTTCAACCGGACGAACGGACTCGAGCTCTCCGGTGAGGGCCTCTGGAACCTCCCCAAGCAGGTGAGCGAGCCGGGGAACATCAAGCTCACGAGCTTCGCCGACCGCCGCGACCGCAACCTCTTCCCCACCGCCTACAGCGATCCCGACGCCGGGACCGACACGGGCAATCAGCCGGGCTTCCCCATCGCCACCGGCCCGATCTCGTACGCGGGTCAGGAGGCCGTCGCCCGGGACATCGCGAATGTGAAGAAGGGCCTCGAGGCCGCCGGATACGAGACATCGCGCGGGTTCCTCAACTCGCTCTCGCCCGCCTCCGCCGCACGGATCGAGAACCACCACTACGAGACGTACGAGGAGTTCGTCTGGGCGTGGGCGGACGTGCTGCGCGAGGAGTACCTCGCCATCACGGAGGCCGGGCTCATCGTGCAGATCGACGATCCGTCGCTCGCGGAGAACTTCGACCAGATCAACCCGGAGCCCACCTTCGAGGACTACCGCGCGTTCACGCAGCTGAGCATCGACGCGCTCAACCACGCGCTGCGCGGCATCGATCCGCAGCAGGTCCGCATCCACACCTGCTGGGGTTCGTGGCACGGCCCGCACGTCACGGACCTGCCGTTCTCCGTCATCGTCGACCAGGTCCTCACGATCAACGCCGCCGGCATCACGTTCGAGGCGGCGAACGTCCGCCACGAGCACGAGTGGAAGATCTGGAAGGACGTCACCCTGCCGGACGACAAGTACATCATCCCGGGGATCGTCTCCCACTCGACGAACGTCGTCGAGCACCCGGAGCTCGTCGCGGAGAGGGTCAAGCGCTTCGCAGACCTCGTGGGCCCGGACCGCGTCGTCGCGTCGACGGACTGCGGCCTGGGTGGCCGCGTCCACCCGGAGATCGCGATCGCGAAGCTGGGCTCGCTCGTCGAGGGCACGCGCCTCGCATCACAGGCGTTCACCCGGTCGGTGCTCGTCTGAGGCTGAGCGTGAGCTTGAGTCGTTGAGCGATGTGCGGGCGCGCTGAGCGCCTGCAGCAGACCCAGGAGGGTCGCCCCGGACGTCCGGGCGACCCTCCTTCTGCGTGTGGGGGTCGGGTGGGGAAGCGCCGCGCTGCGGAGGGACGCGCGACGGACTGGTTGAAGGACTGTGGGCCGAGGGCCCGGTGGGTTCGAGCCTCACCGCGCCGGGGTCAGCGCGCCGGGGTCAGCTCGGCCCGGGATGCGGCCAGGGTCGACTCGAGGAGCTCCGCGATGCGGTCCGCCGCCGACTGCCGGCCGGCAGCGGTCTCCGCGGACTCGACCGCGGGGTTGTAGTTCGTGTTCGTGTTGATGTCGTAGACGACCTGGTCGCCCGCGGCGGTGTCGATGAACTCGATGCCCGCGATCTCGATCCCCTGCTCCGCGAGGAACGCCTCGAGCCTGCGGATGAGCGGAGTCTCCGCGGTGATGTCCTCGCGGCGTGCGAAGAGCTCGACCGGCTGCGTGTCGACCGGCCGCGCGTGGGTCGACAGCGCCTCGGCGACCGTGGTCGCACCCTCCTGCGGCACCGCGCAGACGGCGGGGCTGATGCCGGGGCCGGGGATCTCGCACGCCTCGGCGGGGCAGAGCTCGAACGATCCGGCGGAGACGTCGACGCGCACCGCGTAGTGGAAGCGCCCGCCGATGAACTCCGCGCGGGTGATGAACGGCTGCGCCGGCCGGACGTACTCCTGGACGAGCGTGATCCCGTCGTTCGGGGCGTTGTCGCCGCCGGGTGCGAACTCATGCGCGACCGCGTCGAACTCGGCATGGCTGTCGAACCGACGGACGCCCAGCCCCTTGCCGCCCTGGTTGTGCTTCGTGATGAACGGCGGCTCGAAGCCGCGCACGGCCTCGGTGAGGCGGTCGGCGCCCAGGACGGCCGTCGTCCGGGGCACGGAGAAGCCGTGCGTCTCGAGGAGGCGGTGCTGCGCGACCTTGCTCACCTCGACCTCGTACACGTGCGCCCCGTTGAGCACGGTGCGCCCGGCTGCTTCGAGCCACGCGAGGACTGCACGGCCGTACTCCTTCACGTGCGGATCGGTGCGCGTGTGCGACGACGCGGACAGCCGCGACCAGTACAGGCCCTCCGGAGGTTCGGCCGACAGATCGATCGACGTGCCGGGCAGCAGCCACTCGACGACCTCGATGCCGCGGGACTCCAGCGCCGCGGCGAAGGGTGGGATCCACTCCGGATTGTCGTGGATGACGTGGACGACCCGGGCGGTCGGGGCGGCGGGGGAGGCGGGCATCTCTCCAGGTCCTTTCGTGGGGAGTGCGGGATCAGAGCTTCCGAAGAACTCTACGCGGCCTCGGGCGGCCGGTGAGGCGCGCGAGTCACCCGCCGACACAGAGCTGTGGGGCAGATCGCGGCGACCGGATGCGCACCCCGGTGACGCCACAAGTCACTTCGTGGCACCGCGTGACGCGGCCCACGCGACGCTTGGATACAACGTGGTTATGTGACGGCCCCCGTGGCGTTCGAGGAGATGGCCGACGGTGTGAGCGTCGTCGAGACCGCGCAGCGCCTCGAGCAGGCCGGTGCGGACGTCGTGGCCATGAACTGCTTCCGCGGCCCGGACACACTCCTGCCGTACATCCGCCAGATCCGCGAGGCCGTGTCCTGTCACGTGGGCGCACTGCCCATCCCGTACCGCACGACGCAGGAGGAGCCCACCTTCTTCAATCTGAGCGACCCGCACGCGCGCGTGCCCGCCCCGCACGGCCGGACCTTCCCGACGGCGCTC
>ENA-OOKA01000454-OOKA01000454.1-human-skin-metagenome-genome-assembly--contig:-NODE-454-length-10333-cov-8.504670_pt1 | contig 10333 bp, 8 predicted proteins | sample MGYA00248825_ERZ500995 | MGnify/ENA primary metagenome ERZ500995 (study PRJEB25958, sample SAMN03398540) | human skin metagenome | study: EMG produced TPA metagenomics assembly of the Human Skin... | reverse complement strand
GTCCGGGCGGTCCGCGCGGCTCCGGTCGGGGTCGCGGCGGCACGCAGGGCGCCTTCGGGCGCGGCGGCGGCCGGACCAAGGGCCGGAAGTCGAAGCGCGCGAAGCGTCAGGAGCTCGAGCAGATGCAGGCGCCGTCGGTCGGCGGCGTCACCGTCCCGCGCGGCGACGGCAGCACCCCGCTGCGCCTGCGCCGCGGCTCCTCGCTCGCCGACTTCGCCGAGAAGATCAACACCGATCCGACCAACCTCGTGACGGTGCTGTTCCACCTCGGTGAGATGGCGACGATCACCCAGTCGCTCGACGAGGACACCTTCCAGGTGCTCGGCGAGGAGCTCGGCTACAAGATCCAGATCGTGTCCCCCGAGGACGAGGACCGCGAGCTCCTCGAGAGCTTCGACATCGACCTCGAGGCCGAGGAGGAGGCCGAGGACGACGACGAGAAGCAGGCGCGCCCGCCGGTCGTCACCGTCATGGGCCACGTCGACCACGGCAAGACGCGGCTGCTCGATGCGATCCGCTCGGCGAACGTCGCCTCGAAGGAGGCCGGCGGCATCACCCAGCACATCGGCGCCTACCAGGTCGGTGTGGAGCACGACGGGTCGGAGCGCCGCATCACGTTCCTCGACACCCCGGGCCACGAGGCGTTCACCGCCATGCGTGCCCGCGGCGCCAAGGCGACCGACGTCGCGATCCTCGTGGTCGCTGCCGACGACGGCGTGATGCCGCAGACCATCGAGGCCCTCAACCACGCCCAGGCGGCCGACGTGCCGATCGTGGTCGCGGTGAACAAGGTCGACAAGGACGGGGCGAACCCGGCCAAGGTCATGCAGCAGCTCACCGAGTACAACCTCGTCTCCGAGGAGTACGGCGGCGACACGATGTTCGTGCCGGTGTCCGCGCTCAAGGGCGACGGCATCGAGGATCTCCTCGAGGCCGTCCTCCTCACCACCGACGCCGCGCTCGACCTCCGGGCCAACCCGGACAAGTCCGCCCGCGGCATCGCGATCGAGGCGAAGCTCGACAAGGGCCGCGGCGCGGTCGCGACGGTGCTCGTCGAGTCCGGCACCCTGCGCCAGGGCGACGCGATCGTGTGCGGCACCGCCTACGGTCGCGTGCGTGCGATGTTCGACGAGAACGGCGCACCGGTCGACGAGGCCGGACCGTCCCGTCCCGTCCAGGTGCTCGGCCTGTCGAGCGTGCCCCGCGCCGGCGACACCTTCCTGTCGACCGACGACGACCGCACCGCCCGGCAGATCGCGGAGAAGCGCGATGCCATCGAGCGCAATGCCGCTCAGGCCCGCGGTCGCAAGCGGATCAGCCTCGAGGACTTCACCAAGGCGCTCGAGGAGGGCAAGGTCGACATGCTCAACCTCATCCTCAAGGGCGACGTGTCCGGTGCCGTCGAGGCGCTCGAGGACTCGCTGCTCAAGATCGATGTGGGCGACGAGGTCGATCTCCGGATCATCCACCGCGGCGTCGGTGCGATCACCGAGAACGACATCAACCTCGCGACCGTCGACAACGCGATCGTCATCGGCTTCAACGTGCGTCCCGAGGCCAAGGCCCGCGACGCCGCCGACCGCGAGGGCGTGGACGTGCGCTACTACTCGGTGATCTACGACGCGATCGACGACATCGAGAACTCGCTCAAGGGCATGCTCAAGCCGACCTTCGAGGAGGTGCACACCGGTTCGGCGGAGATCCGCGAGATCTTCCGCTCGTCGAAGTTCGGCAACATCGCCGGTTCCATCGTCCGCGACGGCGTCATCAAGCGGAACTCCACCGCTCGGGTCACGCGCGACGGCGTGGTGGTCGGGGACAACCTCGCCATCGAGTCGCTGCGTCGGTTCAAGGACGATGCCACCGAGGTCCGCGAGGGCTACGAGTGCGGTATCGGACTCGGCAAGTTCAACGACATCCGCGAGGGCGATCTCATCGAGACCTTCGAGATGCAGGAGAAGCCGCGCGACTGAGTCGCACCGGCTCCACCCGATCCGCGCACGGACCGCACGCCGGTCCGTGCGCGGATCCTTCACCGAAAGGACCACCCATGGCCGATCCCACACGCGCCCGGAAGATCGCCGACCGGATCCAGGTGATCGTCGCCCGGACCCTCGAGAAGCGGGTCAAGGATCCGCGCCTCGGCTTCGTCACCGTCACCGATGTGCGGGTGACCGGCGATCTGCAGCACGCGACCGTGTTCTACACGGTGTACGGCGACGACGACCAGCTCGCCTCGACGCAGGCGGCGCTCGACTCCGCGAAGGGGATGATCCGCTCGGAGGTCGGCAAGGGCCTGCAGATCCGTCTCACCCCGACGCTCGAGTTCGTCGCCGACCAGGTGCCGGCTGCGGCCGCGGAGCTCGACGAGCTGCTCGCCAAGGCCGCCGCGCACGACGCCGAGGTGGCCCGGCTCGCCGCACAGGCGAAGCCTGCCGGTGACGCCGACCCCTATCGGAAGCCGAAGTCGGCGGGCGGCGCCGCCGACGAGGAGAGCTGAGGATCGGATCGCCCGCGCCGTCTCCTGCGGCTGCGACGCACATCACGGAAACTTCGCGACGTTATCGTTTTGTCATCATCGGAATCCCCGCTACACTCGGTGGAGATCACGGAACGATTACAACTTTGTTAAGGGACATTCGAATTGGGTAAGCACTCTGATCCGAAGCCCTCCTGGGGCGCGAACGCACGGACTCTCGTCCGTGACATCTCCGCCATGGGACGCAAGTCTTTGGGGCGTCACAGCGCCGAACCGAACACCGCGACCGGAGTTCTCAAGACGGTCAAGCGTCGGCCGATGGTCGCCGCGATCGCGCTGCCGGCCGCCGCGACCACCGCGATCGTCGCCTCCTCCTTCGCCTTCGCGCCGGACGAGAACGCCGGCGTCGTCAAGGCCGAGAACCAGGCCACCGCCCCGCCCGCCGAGGCGCCCGAGGAGACCCCCGCGGTCGACGAGGCCGCCGAGCAGGAGCACTGGGACAAGGCCGCCGAGGAGTACTTCGAGTCCCTCAAGGACGACCCGAACTACTCGAAGAAGTCCGAGGCCTCCGCCAAGCTCCCCACCCCCGAGCCGAAGCCGACCCCGTCGGAGTCGTCGAGCGACCGGGGCGAATCGTCCTCGCGCTCGAACGACCGCGCCTCCGGGACCGCCGCGTCGTCGGAGTCGTCCGGTTCGGAGTCCTCCGGCGAGGAGTCGTCGTCCGGTTCGGAGTCCTCCGGCGAGGAGTCGTCCTCCGGTTCGTCCTCCGAGGGCGTGTCGAACTCGCCGTGCTCCGTCTCGTCCTCGATCGAGTCGGGCCTGAGCGCCAACGCGAAGAAGGGCTACCGCGCGGTCTGCGCGGCCTTCCCCGAGGTCAAGTCCTACGGCGGCCGCCGCAACGACCCGGGCTCGGACCACCACTCCGGCAACGCCGTCGACGTGATGATCACCGGCTCGACCGGCGACCGCATCACCGAGTACCTCATCAAGAACCGCTCCGAGCTCGGCGTCGAGTACGTCATCTTTGAGCAGAAGATCTTCGCGTCCTACACCGGGTGGAAGGGCCGTCCGATGTCGGACCGCGGCTCCGTCACCGCCAACCACTACGATCACGTGCACATCTCGTTCAAGTGATCGCCGCGCCGGAGTCCGCTCCGGCGCCTCCGGCCGCCTCCGGTCGGACCCGCACCATCGGCTACCGCTGCGCTGACGACCTCGGCGCGGCGGTCGCCGCATTCACGCCCCGTCGCACTCGACCCCAGGACGCTCATGGACACCCCCACAGGCATGCTCATCATCGACAAGCCGCAGGGCATCACCAGCCACGGGGTGGTCTCGCGGGTGCGCAAGTGGTTCGGCACGCGCAAGGTCGGGCACGCCGGCACGCTCGACCCCATGGCCACTGGGGTGCTCGTGCTCGGGCTCGGGCGCGGGACCAAGCTGCTGACGTACATCGTCGGGGCGGACAAGACCTACACCGCGACGATCCGGCTCGGATCCTCGACGCCGACCGACGACGCCGACTCTGCCCCGGACGCCTTCGCCGCGCCGGCCGCGCTCGCCGCCCTCACCGCGGAGCGGATCCGCGCCGGGGCGGTGGAGCTCACCGGCGAGATCGAGCAGGTCCCGAGCGCGGTCTCGGCGATCAAGGTCGACGGCCGCCGGTCCTACGCCCGGGTGCGGGCCGGCGAGGACGTCGAGCTGCGCGCGCGTCCGGTGACGGTGTCCGCCTTCGACGTCCATGCCGTCCGACCGGGGGAGGAGCACTGGGACGTCGACGTCGAGGTGACCTGCTCCTCGGGCACGTACATCCGTGCCCTCGCCCGCGACCTCGGCCGCGCGCTCGACGTCCACGGCCACCTCACCGCGCTGCGGCGCACCCGGGTCGGGGCGTTCGGCCTCGCCGATGCCATCGCGCTGCCCGAGGACCCCGCGACCGCTTCCGCGCCCGAGCTCCTCCCGCTCGCCGCGGTGGCCGAGCACGTCCTGCCGGTCGCCGCGCTCATTCCGGACGAGGCGACCGCGCTCATGCAGGGGAAGTTCGTCGACCTGCCCGAGGCGCCCCCGGCACCGGGCGGGCACTGGGCCGGGATCGCCGACGGCGAGCTCATCGCGATCCTCGAGCGGCGCGACGGCCGGTACAAGTCCGCGACCGGGATCGCGATCCCCGGTCCGGGCGGCACGTGATTCCCCAGGACCGCCGGCCTCTACAACCTATTTCGGGTGTTTATCTCAGTTACAACTTATTGCGGTTGTGAGTGTCCGTGCCTTCTGCTTGACTGGGTGCATGTTCGTCCTCACGATCGACCAGCGCCGATCGCGCAGCACACCTGACGCCGTCCCCGGCCTGATCGCCGCACTCGACGACCTCGAGGCGGCGATCCCGTTCGCCCGCACCGTCGGTGACGAGATCCAGGGGGTCCTCACCTCGCCGGAAGTCGTCGTCGACGCGGTGCTCCGCGCCGCGCACCCGGCCCGGTGGTCGATCGGCATCGGGCTGGGAGGGGTGGAGAGCCCACTGCCCGCGCACAGCCGTGATGCACGTGGCGATGCCTTCGTCTGCGCTCGACAGGCCGTCGAGGAGGCGAAGGAAGCGCTGACCCCGCTCGCTCTCCGGGGAGAGCCCGCACCGCCGGACGCGCCGATCACCGCTGCGGAGGCGCAGACGGCACTCCGGCTGCTCGTCCGACTCATCGGCGCGTGCACCGAGGTCCAATGGACGGTGATCTCCGCCGCGCTCGCCGACCCCGCGCTCACCCAGCGCGCCCTCGCTGATCGCCTCGATGTGAGCCAGCAGTTCGTCTCGAAGACCCTGCGGGCCGGCGCCGCCGACCTCATCGCCGACGCCGTGGCGCTCTGCACCCGACTGCTCGCCGCCGTTCACGAACCCGGGGAGTCCGATCATGGGTGAGATCCTCGTCGTCTGCGCGGCGGCCCTCGCCGCGGCCGTGCTCGGCTGGCCGGTCACCTCGGGGATCCTGAATCTGGCTGCACGGGCCGACGCACCCACAGGCGGGGAGCCCGCACGCGGGGAATCGGAAGCCGCACGCGGGGAAGCGGATCACGACAACGGGACCGCTGCGTCGATCGACGATTCCGGCCTGCTGCGCGGGGGACTGTGGATCGGAATCCTCGAGCGCACGCTCATCGCCGGCGGGATCGCGGCAGGGCATCCGGCGATCCTCGCCGCCGTCATCGCCGTCAAGGGCCTCGGACGCTTCCCCGAGCTCACGTCGAGCCGGGCTGCCGGAGAGCGGTTCATCATCGGCTCTTCCGCCTCGCTGCTCGTCGCCTCCGGCATCGGAGTCCTCGCCCGGATGCTGTGGCTGTGATGCGATACCCTGAACCGGGTATTCGCGCAGGAAGGACGGATGTGGAAGTTTTCTGGGAGCTCGACCGGATCCCCGAGGAGTTCGGACCCACGGCGGTGACCCTGGGCAACTTCGACGGGGTGCACCGCGGGCACCGAGCGGTGCTCGGAGAGCTCGCAACCCTCGCCCGTGCCCGCGCGCTCACGTCGCTGGCGGTGACCTTCGACCCGCACCCGCAGACCGTGCACCGGCCCGACACCCCCGCCGCCCTCATCGGGGCGCTCACCGATCGTCTCGCGCGGATGTCCGAGACCGGCGTCGACGCCGTGCTCGTCCAGCGCTACAGCCTCGACTTCGCCTCCCGGACCCCCGAGGAGTTCGTCCGCGACTACCTCGTCGGCGGCCTCGGCGCGCGCCTCGTCGCCGTCGGCCGGGACGTCCGGTTCGGCCGGGACAACGCCGGGAGCATCGACACGCTCCGCGAGCTCTCCCTCACCTACGGCTTCGAGGTCGTCGTCATCGACGACGTCGGCACCGACGGCCGGTTCTCCTCGACCGAGGTGCGCCGGCTGCTCCGCGCCGGGGACGTCCGCGCGGCCGGCGACATGCTCGGCAGTCCGCACATCGTCAGCGGCACCGTCGTCCACGGCGACGCCCGGGGCCGCGAGATGGGGTTCCCCACCGCGAACCTGTCGCCGGATGCCACCGGCCTCGTGCCCGCCGACGGCGTGTACGCCGGATGGGCGTTCTTCGACGCCGACCCCGAGCGCTATCCCGCTGCGATCTCGATCGGCACCAATCCCACCTTCGACGGCGCCGAGCGCCGGGTCGAGGCGCACATCGTCGACGTCGCGTTCCCCGATCTCGACGTGTACGGCTCGGGGATGACGCTCGAGTTCGTCGACCGGATCCGCGGGCAGGTGACCTTCGACGGGATGGACGCCCTCATCGCGCAGATGCACCGCGACATCGACGACGTCCGCGCCGTGCTAGGCTTGTGAACGCCGTTTTCTCAGCCGGCCGCGGTTCCACAGTGCTCGTCGACACCAGGTCCGGGCGCCGCGCAACGACCAGAAGGAGACATCCATGGCTCTCGATCCCAAGATCAAGCAGGACATCATCAAGGAATACGCGACCCACGAGGGCGACACGGGTTCCCCCGAGGTCCAGGTCGCAGTGCTCACCCGGCGGATCAAGGATCTGACCGAGCACTTCAAGGAGCACAAGCACGACCACCACTCGCGTCGCGGTCTGCTCCTGCTCGTCGGCCAGCGCCGCCGTCTGCTCGGCTACCTGCAGAAGGTCGACATCGAGCGCTACCGCGCGCTCATCGCCCGCCTCGGCCTGCGCCGCTGAGCACCGCGGCCGCTGCGGCCGCGCCGAACCACCCGAACCCGCTGAGGAATCAGCGGGTTCGGTGCATTCAGGGCTCTCCCGGACTCCCGGGGCGCCCGGCGGTGCGGCCCGCTCGGTTCCGCGGCGCCCCCTTGCTAGACTGGAAGGCGTCAGACCCGCCGGAACGGCTTCGCCGGTGATCGGTAGTGACCTCCGCAGCATGACGAATGCGTGGGTCTCGATCGATGACCGGGCCGGATCAGGCGCGCACACGGGTGCGCGCACAGCGGCGGTCACCCCGAGCGCAGCGTCGCTTCGACGCGCGCACTACGAACGGAGCTCACTTGGGCCTCAATCCCGAATCAGCAGTCGCACACATCGACAACGGGCGCTTCGGCTCCCACACCGTCCGGTTCGAGACCGGACGCCTCGCGCAGCAGGCCGCCGGCACCGCCGTCGCCTACCTCGACGACGAGACCATGCTCATGTCGGCCACCGCGGCCGGCAAGTCCCCGAAGGAGCACTTCGACTTCTTCCCGCTCACCGTCGACGTCGAGGAGCGGATGTACGCTGCGGGCCGCATCCCCGGCTCGTTCTTCCGCCGGGAGGGCCGCCCGTCGACCGACGCGATCCTCACCTGCCGCCTCATCGACCGCCCGCTGCGCCCCTCCTTCGTCAAGGGGCTGCGCAACGAGGTGCAGATCGTCGTCACCGTGATGTCGATCCACCCCGACCACATCTACGACACCCTCGCCATCAACGCCGCGTCGATGTCGACCCAGCTCTCCGGTCTGCCGTTCTCCGGCCCGATCGGCGGCGTGCGCGTGGCGCTCATCGAGGACCAGTGGGTGGCCTTCCCCAACCACTCGCAGCTCCAGGACGCGACGTTCGACATGGCCGTCGCGGGCCGCGTGGTCGGCGACGACGTCGCGATCATGATGGTCGAGGCCGAGGCCTCGGTGAACGCCTGGGACCTCATCCAGGGCGGCGCCACCGCTCCTACCGAGGAGATCGTGGCCGACGGCCTCGAGGCCGCCAAGCCGCACATCCGTGAGCTCGTCCGCGCGCAGCAGGAGCTCGCCGACAAGGCCGCGAAGCCCACCGTCGAGTTCCCGGTGTTCCGCGAGTACGAGGACGACGTCTACGCCGATGTCGAGAAACTCGCCTTCGACCAGCAGACGAAGAACTTCCAGATCGCGGACAAGCAGGAGCGCGAGGCCGCCGGCGACGCCCTCCTCGATTCGCTCTTCGCAGAGCTCGGCGAGAAGTACGCCGGGCGCGAGAAGGAGATCGCCGGAGCGCTCAACGCCCTGACGAAGAAGGTCGTGCGCCGCCGCATCCTCACCGAGCAGGTGCGTATCGACGGCCGCGGGCTCAAGGACATCCGTCCGCTCACCGCCGAGGTCGGCGTGCTCCCGCGCGTCCACGGCTCGGCCCTGTTCGAGCGCGGCGAGACCCAGATCCTCGGCGTCACCACGCTCAACATGCTCAAGCTCGAGCAGCAGATCGACTCGCTGTCGCCGGTGACCCGCAAGCGCTACATCCACCACTACAACTTCCCGCCGTACTCCACCGGTGAGACCGGTCGCGTCGGCAGCCCCAAGCGCCGCGAGATCGGCCACGGCGCGCTCGCCGAGCGGGCCCTCGTGCCGGTGCTGCCCTCGCGCGAGGAGTTCCCCTACGCGATCCGCCAGGTCTCCGAGGCGCTCGGCTCCAACGGCTCGACCTCGATGGGCTCGGTCTGCGCGTCGACGCTGGCGATGCTCGACGCGGGCGTGCCGCTGCGCGCACCCGTCGCCGGCATCGCGATGGGCCTCGTGTCCGACGTCATCGACACCGACAGCGGTCCGCAGACGGCCTACGCCGCCCTCACCGACATCCTCGGTGCCGAGGACGCCTTCGGCGACATGGACTTCAAGGTCGCCGGCACCTCGGACTTCATCACCGCGATCCAGCTCGACACCAAGCTCGACGGCCTTCCCGCCGCCGTGCTCGCCGCCGCGCTCAAGCAGGCGAAGGAGGCGCGGACGGTCATCCTCGACGTGCTGACCTCCGCGATCGACGGCCCGGCCGAGATGGCGCCGACCGCACCGCGCATCATCTCCGTGCGGATCCCGGTCGACAAGATCGGCGAGGTCATCGGCCCCAAGGGCAAGATGATCAACCAGATCCAGGAGGACACCGGCGCCGAGATCAGCATCGAGGACGACGGTACCGTGCTCATCGGCGCGACCGACGGCCCGGCTGCCGACGCCGCGCGGTCGGCGATCAATGCGATCGCCAACCCGCAGGTCCCCGAGGTCGGCGAGCGCTACCTCGGCACCGTGGTCAAGTGCATGTCGTTCGGCGCCTTCGTGTCGCTGAGCCCCGGGCGCGACGGACTGCTCCACATCTCGGAGCTGCGCAAGCTCAACGACGGCAAGCGCGTCGAGGACGTCGAGGACGTCGTCTCCGTCGGTCAGAAGATCCAGGTGGAGATCACCAAGGTCGACGACCGCGGCAAGCTCTCGCTCGTCCCCGTCACCGACGAGGACGACTCCGAGGCCGGCCAGGACGAGGAGTAAGCACCCGGTTTGACCACCGAACAGCTCCTGGGGGAGGGCAGCAGCGTCTACCGCTCTGTCCTCCCCAGCGGTATCCGCGTGATCTCCGAGACCATGCCGGGCCTCGAATCCGAGACCGTCGGCATCTGGGTCGACTCCGGATCGCGCGACGAGGCGCCGGAGGCGGCCGGGTCGACGCACTTCCTCGAGCACATGCTCTTCAAGGGCACTCCGGGGCGGTCGGCCCGGCAGATCGCCGAGGCGTTCGACCGCACCGGCGGGGAGAGCAACGCGGTGACCGCGAAGGAGTACACGTGCTACTTCTCCCGCTGCCTCGTCGACGACGTCCCGGAGATCACCGCGCTCCTGTGGGACATGGTGCTGACCTCGACGATCGATGCGGCGGAGTTCGAGCGCGAGCGCGGGGTCATCCTCGAGGAGCTCGCGATGAGCGCCGACGACCCCGCCGAAGTGCTCTACGACGCCTTCGACGAGCACGTCTACCCCGACCACCCGCTCGGGCGGCCGGTGGGGGCGCGCAAGGAGCAGATCCGGGCGCTGCCGCACCGGACGCTCCTCGACCACTATGCGCACGACTACGTCGGGCCCCGGCTCGTGTTCGCCGCCGCCGGCGGGGCCGCGCACGAGCGGCTCGTCGAGCTCGT
>ENA-OOKA01000453-OOKA01000453.1-human-skin-metagenome-genome-assembly--contig:-NODE-453-length-10360-cov-4.362445_pt1 | contig 10360 bp, 8 predicted proteins | sample MGYA00248825_ERZ500995 | MGnify/ENA primary metagenome ERZ500995 (study PRJEB25958, sample SAMN03398540) | human skin metagenome | study: EMG produced TPA metagenomics assembly of the Human Skin... | reverse complement strand
AAACATATTGACCCAGCTGAGAATGTTCAGACCATCGTGTGGCTCAGACTGCTCTAGGCGGCGCTTCAGTGCTGCGGCGCGGCGGGGGACGAGCAGGGAACCAGGAAGAGGGCCGTCGGTGGAGGAGCCGCGCTCGATGCCGGTGTACATGACATCGCGAACCTTGCGCAGGTGCTCATTGACCTCATCTTCAGAGCGCAGTGCCAATTCGTTGGCCAAGCCCAGCTCGGGGAGGGTCATATCGTTCTTTTCGCACAGTTCGAGCATTTCTGCAGCGCTGGCATATGGGAAGGGGATATCAACCTTGACGTCCTGCCGCTTTGCAAAGTCTTCCTGCTTGACGATGAAACCGCCGCCGACCGAGTAGTAGGTCTTGTGCAGGATGTTTTCTTCGCCGGCGAAGGCGATAAGACACATACCATTTTCGTGCATCGGGAGGTATTCGTCGTGGAAGAAGAAGCCGCCGTCCTTGGGGAATTCTACCTCGTGGGTGCCGCCCAGCATGAGCTTCTCGCTGCTGCGGACGTTCTTCATGAATTCGGAGATGCCGTCGATATCAACGGTCTCTGGCTCTTCACCGGCCAAGCCGAGGAGGATGGCCTTGTCGGTGGAGTGGCCGATACCCGTGAGGGAGAGGGAACCGTAGACATTTGCCTGCACTCGAGTGACCTTGTCAAAGAGGTGCTTTTCCTTGAGCTCGTCTACGAAAGCCTTGCCGGCCTTCATTGGCCCTAGGGTGTGTGAGCTTGAGGGGCCGATACCAATCTTGAACATATCGAAGATGCTGATGAACATTGTTCTTTCCTTGAATCCTCTGCGAATTTCTCGTCTACGGCGGTGCTTAGAAGGCGTGGACGATGGAGTAGATGATGGTTGCTAGGGCGACGAGGCCCATGAAGAAGACGAAGTAGTTGGAAGCCTTGCCCTTGTAGCGCTTCAGCGCAGGAACCTTGTGGATGGCGACCATTGGGATGATGAAGAGCATGATGGCAATCGTCGGGCCACACAGGGTTTCAATCATGCCCAGGATGGATGGGTCAGCCCAGGCGACGAGCCAAGCGGTGACCAGCATGAAGATGAGGGTGATGGTATCGAGCTTGTGGGCGGACTCTGCGTCGTCCTTGCTTGCGTTCTTGCTGCCCTTGATGACGAGGCCTTCGAAGCCTTCGGCTGCGCCGAGGTAGTGGCCGAGGAAGGACTTAGCAACTGCAATCATGGCGATGATAGGAGCAATCCACTGGATAAGTGGGGTATCGAAGTGGTTGGCCAGGTAGGACAAGATGGTGATGTTTTGTTCCTTTGCCTCTGCCATATCAGCCGGGGAGAGGCTCAAGGCGCAAGAGAAGACGAAGAACATAACCACGACGACCATGAGGATCTCAGCGCGGAGCAGGGTCTTGCGGGACTTGGCTTCTGCGAACTTGCCGTAGGTCTGGCGGCGGTCAACGGCGAAGGAAGAAATCATCGGGGAGTGGTTGAAGGAGAAGACCATAACCGGAACCAAGAGCATCAGGGTAACGCCCATGCCGTGACCAGAAGCTTCGCGAGCAACGTTTAGGTCAAAGGAATCGAAGAGTGCGGTGTTCCACTTCGGGATGAGGTAAAGGGAAAGGAGAACCAGGATGCCGATGAACGGGTATACCAGGTAGGACATGACGTGAACTACGACGTCCTTGCCCATGCGGACGATTAGGATAAGGCCGCCTACCAGCAGGAGGGAGGTAAGCCAGCGGTCCGGCGGGGTGATTCCGAGCTGGTGCTCCAGGAAGGAGTTGACCGTGTTGGTGATGGTTACCGAGTAAACCAGCAGGATGGGGTAGACCGACAGGAAGTACAGGATGTTCATCAGAACGCCGGCCTTCTTGCCAAAGTGTTCCTCGACGACGTCCGTGAGGTCACCGTCTGGCTTGGAGCTGGACAGTACCAAGCGGGTCATTCCGCGGTGAGCCCAGTAGGTCATAGGCAGTGCTACGACCGTCATGATGAGCAGCGGGATGATACCGCCGATACCGGCGTTGATGGGGAGGAAGAGGACGCCTGCGCCGATGGCGGTGCCGAACAGGGAGAGCATCCATACGGTGTCTTCCTTATTCCACTTCGGTGCGCCCTTCTGGCCATCGAAGGGGGTGTCAATGCCAGGAGCCGGTGCGGCTGCCTTGGGGGTTTCGGGCATTTCTGCCCTGTTTTCTGGGTGCTGGGCTGAATTGCGCCGCTTGAGTGAGTGGGACATTTTCTTTCCTACATCTAGTTGGTCGGCCGAAGCGTTTGGGCTTCTGCAACCATGATTGAGAAAATTTCTTCTCACTCAATTTTGCGTTTGTAGGATTTTGAGAAATTATCTCGCATCCTGCATATCCAGCCCTTTTGCTTCGCTGTGCCTTCAGTATAGAACAGAGACTTGCAGGATGATAATAAATTATTGCACTACAAGTAGGGCATTTATCACTCTCGAAAAATTTGCAATCTGCCGTTCTTTATGGCTTGTTCCATATAATTTCACCGAGAGTGGCACCAGTCACAAGTGCTCTAATGAAAGTCCTGCTTAATACGTTTTGAGGATCGTTGGGGCGGGAGAAGGGCGCGCAAATTACGTCTCAACTAAAACGGTGAAAGGGCCTTCATTTACAGAGGAGACGCGCATTTTAGCCCCGAATTGGCCTGTTTCTACTGACACGCCGCGTTCCATGAGGTGGTTGATAATCGTTGAAATAACCGGCTCAGCTTCCGGACCTGGCGCGGCATCCGCCCATGAAGGGCGTCGCCCCTTGGCAGTGCGACCATACAAGGTAAATTGGCTCACTATTAGTACCGGAGCTGCGGCATCGATCACCGAGACCTCGCCGTCAAGAATGCGCAGTTCTGCAATTTTGCGCGCCATTTTCTCTGCCCGAGGCTGCCAATCATCCATATCCTCGCGCGAGACACCGACGAGCGCGAGAAGACCGCCGGTATCGGGACAATCAATGGCCCCGACGGTCTCTCCATCGACGGTTACTGTGGCCTCTGAAACTTGAGTCAAAACTGCGCGCACCGCTTACTTCTCCTTATCTATCCAGTGGGTTGAAAATGCGGTATCAGCTAAGGTCCGTTGAACCGGTGTCCAAGAGGAGATCTGCTGGGATAAGCAGACCGTGGCGGACCATATCGATGACTGCAGGCAGGGCAGCGGCGGTGAGTTCTTCCTCATCGAATCCGTGCGCCGCCGCATACAGCCCAATTGTCTCTTCTAGGTTCAGCCCCTGTGGGTTGAGACCAGCGACAATCGCGGCAATGTGCTCATCTACCTCGTGGCTCCAACGCGGGCCGTCTGTGCGGGTTAAGCGCAAGGCGGCGCGGGTGAATCCCTGTCCCAAATCTTCATCTGGGGTGCTGATATCTTCGCGTGCCAAGCCGGGCCTTACTTGGAAGTGCTTTCCCTGCAGTTCTCCCGGCACAAGATCGCGCAGCCACGCCACACGGGCAAAGTATTCTTCCACTTCGGGGCCAAGCGGATCGCTGAAGGCCTGCGGCATCTCTTCGGCCAAGATATCTGCAGGCTCATCGTCACCGATGCGTTGAATAGCTACGAAACCAAAACCAATGCCGTTTACTTCGTGTTCCTGGAAATGTTCGAGCCAGGCGCGAGAGCGCTCTTGTCCTTCAGGGGAGCGTACATCCAGGGATTCGTCCTCGAGCCAGGTGGACACATAGAGTGCGGGATCGGCTACGTCGCGCTGAATGATCCAGGCGGCGATCCCCTTATCCGGCAACCAGGAAGCAACGCGTTGCTGCCATGTTTCGCCACTGGTGTGTACCCACGCAGCCAGAAGGTGAGCGGTTCCGCCGGGCGTCAGGTGATCGGTGGCTTGAGAGACAACCAATTCACTGGCTCCGTCGAGGTTTAATCCGGAATCGCGGTAGACGTGGCCCACTTCGGGAAGGCCTACAACAAAAGGCGGGTTAGCCACTAGACGGTCAAAGCGGCGACCAGCTACGGGCTCAAACCATGACCCAGGGAGCAATTCCACTTTGTCGCCCTCACCAGCGGCCGCGATGGTGGCCGCAGCCAAATCCAAGGCACGTTCATGCACATCGGTCGCGGTGATTTTTTCTGCGCATTCGATTTGCCCCAGCAATTGGACACCCGAGCCGGTGCCCAGATCGAGAACGCTGCCGACTGGGCTTACTGGCGTGGACTGCAGCAAAGAGAGACTCGCCGCGCCTACTCCCAGCACATGGTCAGGGCCGGGTACGTGATCCACGAGGGAGGCATCGACGTCGGAGAAGATGAGCCGGTTAGCGCCCACGATGGTGTGGGGGCGGATGTCGAGGGCAATGTAGGCCATGCCGTGGGCGTCGGCAAGCGCAACGTTGGCATCCAGTAACTGGGTAGCCAGGCGCGCTCCTACGGCCTCACCCAAAAGCGTGGCAGGCAGGTGCTCGTGCAGGAGGAAAAAGCGGATCAACAAGTCCATCTGAGATTCGCTGTGCGCGGCTAGCGAAACAGGTGCCGGCTCGCCGCGGAATAGGGCTTCAGTAACCTCCGGCCCTAGGTACCCGGCCACGCCATCGGTGGTAAAGCCTGCGGCGGTAAAGACGTCCGCAAGTTCAGGGGCCAACGTGGCCAGTGCCGCAGCATCGAAATCGGGTCCAAAAGTAGTCGTCATGTGGGCAGGATTCCTTTACTCTTCTTCGTGGTCGATGATGTCGTGTTTAGCCTCAATCGGCCGCGCCGTGCCGCTGGAGACCTGTGGTGCGTGTGTCTGGCCATAAAGCTGCCGATTTATGGCTGGCTTGTACACATTCTTTTCGCGCTTATCCTTCTTTTCTCCTCGGCCGTTCCCAATTACCACCGCGATCCACGGGAGGGGAAAAGTCACGCCCACAACGACTGCGGCTAGCAGCCACCAATGCATATAGAGGAAAAGGCCGGCGATGAGCAAGGAAGGCACGCGCAAGAACTGAAAGATTCCGTACCGAATTTCGCGGCGCTTGCGGTCCTGGCCAGGCGTGAGCTTGGCATCTGTGATGAGGTAGCGCTCTTTTTTGCCAAACAACCTAAACTCGGCTCCCCTCGCGCGCGGTAGTCATCCCTCGATATGGGGAAAGGGGCGCAGTGGCTGGCGTGCATGAGGTGTCCATGTTCTCCAAGGGTAGACGCATGACTCGCAAAGTTCGATGCCGATGCGGCAAAATAGAGGGCGTGACTACGACTACGAAGACAATTGAACGGCCAGATATTCGTGAAGACACTTCGACGACGGATAATGACACGCCGAAGTTCTTCCATTACGTCAAAAAGGATCACATCCTCGATTCCGCGGTCAACGGCAAGTATGTCGTTGCCCTGTGCGGCGAGACCTTCCCGGTGACCAAGCAGGCAAAGCCGGGTTCTCCGGTATGCCCCGATTGTGAGCGTGTGTATAAGGGTCTGCGCCGCAAGTGAGGACTTTTAAGAAGACTAACCTTCGCGCCTGGCAGCAATCCGCCCTTGATAAATTCCTCGCCACTAAGCCGCAGGATTTTATGGCGGTGGCGACTCCGGGCGCCGGTAAAACTACCTTCGCGCTGCGCATCGCAACCGAGCTTATGGAAGACCGCACGGTCGAGCGCGTTATCGTGGTGGTGCCTACCGAACACCTCAAGACCCAGTGGTCTAGCGCTGCCGCGCGAGTAGGTTTGGCGTTGGATCCTGCGTTTAGCAATTCTTCTGCTGTCAATCCCTCGATGGATGGCATTGTGGTGACCTATGCGCAGGTAGGAATGCACCCCTTCAAGCACCGCGCCGTGGCCTCTGCCCGGCGCACTTTGGTGATCCTGGATGAGATTCACCACGCCGGTGATGCCAAGAGCTGGGGTGATGGTGTCAAGGAGGCCTACGATGACGTTAACCATCGCTTGGCGCTGACGGGTACGCCGTTTCGTTCCGATGACTCGCCCATTCCCTTTGTTCAGTATGTAGACGATGGGGAGGGACACAAGGTCTCTCGCTCGGACCATACCTATGGCTATGGCGATGCGCTTGCCGACGGCGTCGTGCGCCCCGTTGTCTTCCTTTCTTACTCCGGCGAGGCCCGCTGGCGGGATTCGGCTGGCGAGGAACATGCCGCGCGCTTGGGTGACATTATGAATGCGGAGCAAACCGCCCGTGCGTGGCGCACCGCGTTGGACCCCAAGGGCGAATGGATCCCTGCAGTGCTGCAGGCAGCGCATACCCGGCTCATGCAAATGCGGCGCAATATGCCGGATGCCGGTGGCCTCGTGTTGGCATCGGATACGACGACCGCACGCGCGTACGCCAAGATCCTCAAACAGCTGTCCAATACTCCGGTGTCGGTGATTTTGTCTGATGATCCCGGCTCCTCTGATCGCATTCAGGAGTTTTCTGAGTCCACCGATGAGTGGATGGTGGCTGTGCGCATGGTGTCCGAGGGAGTGGACGTCCCGCGCCTAGCAGTGGGCGTGTATGCGACGTCCGCATCGACCCCACTATTTTTCGCCCAAGCCATTGGCCGTTTCGTGCGCTCGCGCATGCCGGGTGAGACGGCGTCCGTTTTCCTTCCCTCGGTGCCTGTTTTGCTGGGCTTGGCCGAAAATATGGAAAAGTCCCGCGATCACGTTTTGGGTGAGGAAAAGCCGGACAAGGAGGGCTGGGACGATGAGCTGCTAGAGCAAGCGAATCAGAAGAAGACCGAACCGGACATGCTGGAGAAGTCTTATGAGTCGCTTGGTGCCGAGGCAGAGTTCTCGGGCCTGCTGTATAACGGTTCTCAGTTCAACACTGGGGACATGACCACGGATGAAGAAGCCGATTTCCTTGGTATTCCTGGGTTGCTCGATGCGGACCAAGTCAAGGATCTGCTGCGCAAGAAGCAATCTGAGGAAATGGACCGCCGCGAGGCGGAGGAAAAGGCGCGGCGCGCGGCTGAGGCCGAGGAGGCTCACCGTCGCAAGCTCTATGGCATGGACTATGCCCCTGCCTCGCGGAAGAAGGCTGTGGAAGCTGAGTCAAGCGATACCGGAGTCGTCGATGAGCTAGGCCAGCTGCGCAAGGAGCTCAACACGGTGGTTTCTATCGCCGCCCAACGCTCTGGCCGCCCCCACGGTGCTATTCACACCGAGGTCCGCAAGGCCTGCGGTGGACCGCCCACCGCGCTGTGCAACGCTGAGCAGCTACGCGAGCGCATCGAATACCTGCGCAAGTGGTAGTTTGGCCACAATCGCCTGAGGGCAGCTACGCAAAAGCCCGCACCAGAAAGGTGCGGGCTTTGTTCTCGTCCACGTAGAACGATTAGTCGAGATAATCGCGCAATACCTGGGAGCGAGAGGGGTGGCGCAGCTTCGACATGGTCTTGGATTCGATCTGGCGAATACGCTCGCGGGTAACGCCGTAGACTTGGCCGATTTCGTCTAAAGTGCGCGGCATGCCATCGGTCAAGCCGAAGCGCAGGCGCACCACGCCGGCTTCGCGCTCGGAGAGGGTGGTCAGCACGTCTTGGAGCTGATCCTGCAGCAAAGTGAAGGAGACAGCGTCGACCGCAATAACGGCTTCGGAGTCCTCGATGAAGTCACCCAACTGGGAGTCGCCTTCGTCGCCAATGGTCTGATCCAAAGAAATGGGCTCGCGGGCGTACTGCTGGATTTCGAGCACCTTTTCCTCAGTGATATCCATCTCCTTTGCCAGCTCCTGCGGGGTAGGCTCGCGGCCCAAGTCCTGCAGCAACTCGCGCTGGATACGGCCCAGCTTGTTGATGACTTCCACCATGTGGACCGGGATGCGGATGGTACGGGCCTGATCAGCCATGGCGCGGGTAATAGCCTGGCGGATCCACCACGTGGCGTAAGTAGAGAACTTATAGCCCTTGGTGTAGTCGAACTTCTCCACAGCGCGGATAAGTCCCAAGTTGCCTTCTTGGATGAGGTCCAAGAAAGCCATGCCGCGGCCGGTGTAGCGCTTTGCCAAGGAAACCACCAGACGCAGGTTCGCCTCCAACAGGTGGTTTTTGGCCTTGCGGCCATCGCGGGCGATGCTGCGCAGGTCGCGCTTTTCCATGGGGGAGAGCTTAGCGGCCTTATCGCCTTCGGCGCGGGCCTTTTCCATCTCATCCATGCGGTGCTGTGCGTAAAGACCAGCCTCGATACGCTTGGCCAAGGAAACCTCTTGCTCGGCGTTGAGCAGGGCCACCTTACCAATCTGCTTGAGGTAGGCACGAACGGAGTCAGCAGAGGCAGTCAGCTGCGCATCCTTGCGTGCCTGGCGTAGTGCAGCGGATTCTTCCTCGTCCCAGACGGAGGAGGAGTCCTCTTCTTCGTCATCGTCCTCATCGTCTTCGTCCAAGTCCTCTTCGAGGTCATCGTCCTCGAGGTCTTCACCGCCTGCGAAGTCGTCGTCTTCCTCGATGTCCGCATTGGTGGGATCGAAGTCGACGTCTTCGTCGTGCTCGTCCTCGTCGAGCTCTTCTTCTACCTCCGGCTGTGCTTGCTTTTCGGACTCAGCGGGGGATTCCTGCTTCTTCGCCGCGGACTTGCGGACCGTCTTCTTCGTGGCCTTCTTAGCAGACTTTTTAGTGGTCTTCTTGGCCGACTTCTTAGCGGTCTTTTTCGCAGTCTTTTTGGCTGTTTTCTTAGCGGTCTTCTTGGCCGTCTTTTTAGCCGTCTTCTTCGCGGTTTTCTTTGCCGTCTTCTTGGCGGTCTTCTTTGCAGGAGTAGATGCCTCAGCGGCGTTTTCGCCCTCGCCGAGTGCCTGGTCTGAAGATTCAGTGGCTGCCACGTACGCCCTTTCGACTTACTTCTTGATTAAAACAGCTCAGTGCGCCCTAGCTGGGCGCTCGTCCATCACTGTGATGTTAACGCGTTGTGGCCTTATGCAGGCCAGACACGCCTTAGAGCTATTTAACTTAGGATCGACCGCCCAGTATAGAGGATCTTTCTCCTCTGCCGGTGGATAGGGTCACCAGCAGTGCATAAATTTTATGGTTTCAAGCCCTCTACCGCCGCCATTGCGGCACCAACAATCCCTGCACGATTGCGCAATTGTGCAGGCATGACGGGGGTGGCAATGTCAAGGTGCGGGCCCCACTTTTCAAACTTGCGCGAGATACCACCCCCAATGAGGAAAGCCTGCGGGTTAAAAAGCTTTTCATACTCCGCAAGGACCTTATTTAACCGCTTAGCCCAGTGCTTGTACTTGAGCCCTTCGCGGTCCTTGACGGCCGACGATGCAATCTTTTCGGCTTCATCATCACCCACCAGCATGTGCCCTAGCTCGGTATTGGGGAAGAGCTGACCATTCAAGAAGAAGGCCGAACCGATGCCGGTGCCCAAAGTCAAAAAGATTACGGAACCCTGCTTGGCGATGTCCTCTCCGTAGGCAACCTCGGCTAGTCCCGCCGCGTCGGCGTCGTTAAGCACAGCAAAATCCGCATCCAAGTAATCAGCGAATAGCTCTGTCGCATTAATGCCAATCCACTCCTTGGAAATATTCGCTGCCGTTTCTACCTCTTGGTTGCGGACAACGGAAGGCAGGGTAATGCCTACTGGGTCTTCCCACTGCTTTTCCTGGATGATTTGGGCTACCACCTTGGCAACATCGTGCGGAGTCGATGGCTGCGGCGTGGCGATTTTCATACGCTCGCCCACGAATTCGCCGGTGGCAAGGTCCACCTCAGCGCCTTTAATGCCGGAGCCGCCGATATCGATGCCAAAGGAATGGCCAGAAAGAGTAGTCATGCCCGACAGTCTAGAAGAAGGCACAATAGTTGGCATGACTGAGCAGATCGATTTTCTCCAATTGCGGGATTTTGCCGTTTCTACCGCCACGCGCGCTGCGGAATTAATTACTGCGCGCCGCGCAGAACTAGTCGCAGGTGACGGCATCGCGGCGCATACCCACACCAAGTCCAGCGACGTAGATCCCGTAACGGAGGTCGATACCGCGACAGAGGAGTTCATTGCCACCACCATCCGCAACGGCCCGCATTGGCGTCGCCGGCAATTCTCATGGATCAACGAGTGGGAGGAAATGACGACGCGCGCCGGCCGCGTCGAGGGCATGGAGTTCGTCCTGCCCGAATGGTTCTACAACAGCGTCATCGACCGTTCGCTGGTCCTGACCATCGACCCGGCCTATTTCCGGCTGACTGGCGGCATCGAACGATGGCTTTACCGCGTCGCCAGAAAGCACGCCGGGCACCAGCGCCACGGCTGGATTTTCGAGGTCGCGCACCTTCATCAGAAATCCGGCAGCCTCGCCCGGCCGTCCGACTTCGCGCTCGACATCCGGCGCATCGTCGCCCGCCAGCCGCTGCCCGGCTACACCCTGTTCCTGGAGTGTGACGCGAGTGCGCGCACGCTGCTCGCATTCGAGCCGGCCTGTGAACAG
>ENA-OOKA01000451-OOKA01000451.1-human-skin-metagenome-genome-assembly--contig:-NODE-451-length-10386-cov-4.685026_pt1 | contig 10386 bp, 10 predicted proteins | sample MGYA00248825_ERZ500995 | MGnify/ENA primary metagenome ERZ500995 (study PRJEB25958, sample SAMN03398540) | human skin metagenome | study: EMG produced TPA metagenomics assembly of the Human Skin... | reverse complement strand
GGACCGTCCTCAGACGATGCGGGTGGGCGGGGACTGGGTCTTCGCGGGATCGGTCTCGGGAAGATCGCCGAGCGCCTCGTCGATGCGGGCGAGCACCTCGGCGTCGAGCCTGACCCCGGCGGCGGCCGCATTCGACTCCACCTGCTCGGGACGTGACGCCCCGACCAGCGCCGTGGCGACGTTGTCGTTGGCGAGCACCCACGCGATCGCGAGCTGCCCCATCGTCAGTCCGAGATCTGTGGCGATCGGCTCGAGCTTCGCGACCGCGGTGAGCGTCTCGTCGTTCATGTAGCGGGAGATCATGTCGGCCCCGCCCTTCTCATCGGTCGCCCTAGAGCCCGCCGGGGCCGGCTGCCCGACCTTGTACTTGCCGGTGAGCACGCCCTGCGCGATCGGCGACCACACGATCTGGGAGATGCCGAGCTCCTTCGACGTCGGCACCACCCGCTCCTCGATGACCCGCCAGAGCATGTTGTACTGCGGCTGGTTCGAGATGAGCTGGATCCCGAGGTCACGGGCGAGGTAGTGCGCCGCACGCAGCTGATCGGCGTTCCACTCGCTCACCCCGATGTAGAGCGCCTTGCCTGCGCGGACGATGTCGGCGAAGGCCTGCATCGTCTCCTCGAGCGGCGTCTCGTAGTCGTACCGGTGGGCCTGGTAGAGGTCGACGTAGTCGGTGCCGAGCCTGGTGAGCGACCCGTCGATCGACTCCATGATGTGCTTGCGGGACAGCCCGGTGTCGTTGTGGCCCTTGGGGCCGGTGGGGAAGTAGACCTTCGTGAAGATCTCGAGCGACTCGCGACGCTGGCCGGCCAGCGCATCGCCGAGGACCTGCTCGGCCGCCGTGTTCGCGTAGACGTCGGCGGTGTCGAAGGTCGAGATGCCGGCGTCGAGCGCGGCATGGACGCACTTGGTCGCGATGTCGTTCTCGACCTGGGAACCATGGGTGAGCCAGTTGCCGTAGGTGATCTCCGAGATCTTGAAACCGCTGTTGCCGAGATATCTGAACTCCATACCCTCAGCCTACGACCGGGAGTCAAGACTCTCTGTGGTCCGGTCGACTTCGGCAGCACCTCGAGGGGACCGCTCCGGTGTGAGGGGACCGCTCCGGGCTGGTCCGCTCGCCGGGGAGAGGTCCCCTCGGGAGCGACGGCCGTGGCACAGGCCTTGTCCGCCGGGCGCGCGTGCGGTGTGATGGGGTGATGGACTTCGCGGTGCTCGTGCTCGTCGGGGTGCTCGTCGGCCTGACGACCGTGCTCTTCGGCTTCGGCGGCGGGTTCGTCACCGTGCCGATCATCACCGTCGTCGACGCCGACCTCGGTGCCGACACCGCGCGCGTGGCCGCGGCCACCTCGGCGCTCGTCATGCTCGTCGGCGCCCTCGTCGCCACCGTCTCGACGAGGCGGGAGACACTGGCTCACCTGACCGGCAGGGGGTGGCTCTTCGGTCTCCTCGCGCTCGGTGGGGGACTCGGCGCACTCGCCGCGCGGTACGCCCCCGAGATGCTGCTTAAGTGGGGCTTTGTCGTCTACGTCGCCGTCACGGCCGTCGACATCGTGCTGCGCCCGGGATTCTTCCGGAGGAGACCCGGGACCGACGCCGAGGCGGGTGAGGGCGGTCGCGGCATCTCACCGGTGTGGGGTGTGCCGATCGGCGGGCTCGCCTCGTTCCTCGGGGTGGGAGGCAGTGTGATGACCGTGCCGATGATGCGGCGCTCGGGAGCGACGATGACGGTGGCGACGACCCTGGCGAACCCGCTCACGCTCATCATCATGACCCCGGCGGTGATCATCACGCTCACCGCGCACGGGCAGGTCGAGGCGCCCGGCTTCCTCGGGTCCGTCGACGTGCGATCGGCGGCCGCTCTCCTCCTCGGGGCGATTCCGATCATCGTGCTTCTGCGCAGGCGTGTGCCACGGATCCCCGACCTCGTCCACGCGTGGGGCTACCTCATCCTCCTCGTCGTCGCCGGGACGGTCGTCGCGATCGCGTGAGGAGGCGGAGGGTGCGATCGCGGGTGGCACGGTCAGCGCATTCTCGAGCCGCGCGGAGCTTCGAGAGGTCCTCAGCCGGCCCTGCGCCAATCGTGGAGCACCCGGGGCAGGCCGAAGAAGATCGGAGGCCGCGCGTAGGCTCGGTCGGACCTCCCGGCGGCACGGCTCGCCGAGGTGGAGGTCATGTTCTGTGGCGGGTGCACAGGGTTGCGCTCGTCGAGCGCCCACGCGCCCTCCCAGCTGATGAGCTCGCCGGCGTGGCAGACCGGGTCCCCGCCGTGAGACGGCGGCTCGGCCCACAGCCACAGGTTGACCCCGTACTCGATGACGGTGATCGTCGCCTCCCGGTCGCGGCCGGCGTTCTCCTCGACGAGCGCACGGTGCACCATCGCCGAGGCGGCTTCGATTTCCTCCCATCCGTCGCTGCGGTGAGGAAGGAAGACCCACGTCCCCGCGGGGACGTCTGAGGGAACAAATGAGTCGGGAGTGACGACGCGGGTGAAGGCCGACGGGCCCGCGGCCGCGTCGCCAGAACCGTCACCGCCATCGGTAGTGCCTACGGGCTCCTCGAAAGCGGCGAGGACGTCTCCGAAGCAGGCCTCGACCACCTCGGCGGTGGGGGCGACGATGAGGAGGCCGGTCGCCTCGGCGAGGATGTCGGCATCCGACAAGGAGGTCAGGGGAGAGGCGCGCAGGTCGGCGAGCACCTCGTCCCAGTGTCCGGGCACGGGAGCGGAGTCGAGGAGCGCATGGGTGCGCTCCCGTTCGGCATCGTGGCGCATCGACGACCTCCTCTCGCGGCGACAGATGTCTATCCACCATGCCACGAATCCCCGACACGCGCAGACCGGTTCGGCTCCTGACACGAGCGGGCTGCCGACGAGGCGGACCTCGCCTTCGCAAGCCTCGTCGGCGCGGACCTTGCCTGCTATAGCCTCGTCTACGCGAACACTGTGATCCCGTAGACGGCGAAGACGACGAGGAGGGCTGCCCCGTGGACGGCGGTGACCCTCTTCGCGGCGAACGTCGTCACCGAGAGCACGATGATGACAGACAGGAGCAGGAGGTTCGCGGGCTCCTCGGCGAGGACGATCTGCTGTCCGGTGAGCATCCCGATGACGAGGACGACGGGGATCGTCAGCCCCACCGTGGAGACGAGCGCCCCGTGGCAGAGGTTGCTCACCCGCTGGACCTCGCCCTGCCAGGCGGCGCGGATCGCGGTGATCGTCTCAGGGAGGAAGACGATCATCGCGATGACGATGCCCGACAGTGCCGTCGGGGCGCCGAGGCGGCCGAGGCCGTCATCGAGGAGGGCTGCCATGTCATGGGAGAGGAGGACGATCGGTAGCACCGTGACGACGAGGAGGCCGAGGCGCGCGAGGATCTCGACCCGGTGGGACGAGAGGGTCGCGACGATGCCCGGGCGGACCGTTGGAGTGTCGGCTGGAAGCGGTGGGGCGACGCCGTTCGGATGAGCTGCAGGGGTGGCCGCCGGCTCGGCTGCGACGATGTCGTCGGATGGTGTCGCGTCGGATTCCACGGCGCCGGCACACCCCACGACGGAGTGCGCGGGAGCGAGGGCATCGGTGAGTTCGGTCGAACGGGCGGCCGCCTCGGCGAGGCGGGGATCGACCTCACGGAAGTCGTCGGCCTGTGCCCCCATCTGCCGGGTGAGGAAGAACGCGTAGAGGCCGAGAGTGAGGACGATGATCGGGATCCCCTGCCACGGCAGGTAGCTGCCGTTGATCCCGATGACCGCCGGCAGCGCGAACGCGAGCGCGGAGAGGACGACGATGAGTCCGAGGTAGGTCGAGGTGCCCGTCCGGTTGTGCGCGAGGTCCCCGTGGCGCAGGCCGCCGATGAGGAGGCAGAGCCCGACGACGGCGCCGAGGATGATCATCGACACCGCCATCACCGAATCGCGCGCGATCGTCGCATGATCTCCGGGACCCAGCAGGACCGCGGCGATGAGGATGACCTCGATGAGGCAGATGGAGATCGTCAGCACCAGAGACCCATAAGGATCGCCGAGGCGGCCGGCCAGGTGCTCGGCCTCGTGCACGACTCCGAACGCACAGATGAGGATGACCGCGACGATGACGATGAGCGCGGTGATGAGCAGGGGCGCCGGCGCCGGCGGTTCGAGGAGGTGACCTGCGAAGAGGAGTGCGAGGTAGGTGCCCCAGCCGAGGGCGAGCCTGATGATCGCGGTAGGGGTGATGATGCTGCGCAGTGCGGCGGTCATGACGGTCTGTTCCAGTTCTCTGAGGCCGTCCTCATCGCGGTGGGAAGCGAACGGGTCGTCCCGTTCGTCACTGTGTTTTCAGGTTACTCAATCCCGCCGAGGTGGTCCAACCGGAGGTCGGTTCACCGGTGGTTGGCGAACCGGGACTACCGTCGACGGGCGATGATGAGGCCGTCCCAGCCCTTGACGCCGACAGTCTGCAATGCGGTGGCGTCGAGATTCGGGTTCTCAGCAATCATTCGCGTCACCGTCTGCACTCCGGTGACGCGCGGATCGTCCGGGTTCTCATCGGTGACCGCGCCGTTGCGCACGACGTTGTCGATGATGATGACCGCACCGGGTTCGGTGAGTGCGAGTGCCGCCTCGAGGTACCTCGGATTGTTCGGCTTGTCCGCATCGATGAACACGAGATCGAACGGCTCGGTGCCAGTGCTGGTGCCGCTGTCGATGAGGGTTCGGGCGGATTCTGCGGCGGGCCCGACGTGGATCTCGACCCGGTCGCCCACCCCTGCGCGGTCGAGGTTCGCGCGCGCCACCTCGGCGTTGTCGGGTTCGAGTTCGAAGGTGACAACGTGACCGTCGTCGCCGACGGCACGGGCGAACCAGATCGTCGAGTACCCGGCGAGAGTGCCGAACTCAAGGATCCGCTTCGCGCCCGCGATCTGGGCGATGAGGCCGAGGAGCGCACCTTGGTTGGCTGCCACCTCGGCATTGGGCATCGTCGTGTCCGCTCCAGACTCACGAGCGGCGACGAGGGCATCGTCTTCCGGGGTGAGGTGCGAGATGAAGTATTCGTCGACCTCGCGCCAGGCGACGGTGGAGTCGTAGCGATTGACCGGGGTCGTGCGTTCCTCGTTCACCATTATCAAAGAGCCGAATGCTCTAGGCGTGAGCCGAAACGAAATTGGTCTACGTAGGTCTTTCCATCTTCGGCCTGCTCGGCCCACGAACCGAACGCGGTTTTGATTGCGTTCAGATCGGTATGCGCGTCAGATTTGCACCCGTAGACCTGGGTGACAGCGTCCCGGACTAGCGCGGAGATCGAGCGTCCAGTTCGCTCGGCCTCAGCATCGAGGAGTTGTCGCTCGGTTGACGTGAGCGAGATCCGGGTCCGCACCATGATGCAATTATCCACCATCCTGCGGACCCGCGCAGGAGGCCGTGTTGCCGACTGGGTCTCATTCGCCGAGGCATCGAGCGAGAGAGCCCATACCTGCCCCTACTCGGATCCCGAACCGAGGATCGATTCGGCCCCGGCCAGATAGCCGGCGATCATCGCCCGCGCCACGTCGAGCACCGACCGCTCAGGTGGCAGATATCCCGCGTTGTGGAGTGAGGCTTGCGGCTGACCGGTGCCGACGAAGCTCATGGCCGAGGGGACGGCCTCTGAGAAGAAAGAAAAATCATCGGCACCCAGCGACCGCATCGGTGATGCCACGGACGCACCGAGGCCCTGCGCCTGCGTTGCGAAACGTCGTGCCAGGTCGGAGTCGTTGATGAGCACCGGTTCCCCGTCGATGATCGCCACATCGGCCTCAAGACCGTAGGCCTGCGCGATCCGCCTGGCCATGGTCCCGATCGCCGCCTGAATGTCCTTGCGTTCCTGCGCCGAGGTGGTCCTCACAGTGGCGCGGATACTTCCGTGGCGGGGCAACACGTTTCCCGCACCATCCCCGACACTCATCGTCCCGACACTGACCACTGCCGCCGACATCGGCCCGATAGTCCTGCGGACGATCTCTGGCAGCGACAGGGCGACGTTTGCGACCGCCGCCACCGGGTCAGAGGCGTTGTGCGGATAGGCTCCGTGACCGCCTCGGCCGTGCACGGTGATGTGGACCTCGTCCGCCGCTGCGTTGATATAACCCTCACCGATCGCCACTTGCCCCAAGGGCACACCTGGGTGGTTGTGGACGCCGATCATTCTCGCGATCGAGGCTTTTTCGAGCCCTTTTTCCGAAACGATGTCGAGAGCACCGGAGGGATAGGACTCCTCACGAGGTTGGAAGACCGCCGCCAGGGCGGTCGGCAGCGCCTGGCCGGTGCGTTCACCGAGCTCGGGGATCGCCCGAATGACAGCGACGAGCGCGGCCATGTGCACGTCATGCCCGCATGCGTGCATCGCTCCGTTCGTCGAGGCGAAGTCTGCTCCGGTCGCTTCCTCACCCGGCAGAGCGTCGAGCTCGGCACGAATCCCCACAGCAGGACCATCCGCAGGCCCGATGCGTCCGATGCGACCGGTTCCCGCGATCGTGTCCAGGGACATGAACGGGGAGAGCTCGGCCTCGATGACCTCGGCTGTCGCTTGTTCCTGACCACCGAGGTTGGGGGAGGAGTGGATGCGACGGCGAAGATCCAGTGCATGGTCGAGGTCAGCTTCGACCGCAGCCAGCCATGCGGCGCCGATCTCCGCGGACCGTTCGGTCGAGAACTGCTCCTGCCTGATATCCATACTCACCAGTCTTGCCCTGCTTCGTTCGTTGTCAGGCCGTAGACCCGACGTGCATTGCCTGCTGCGATCATTCCGGCGATGCGGCGAAGCTCATCCTCCGGCCAGCCATGCCTGGTCGCCCAGTCGTTGAGGACCGAGTCGAGTCCGTCCCTGAAGAGGATCGACCCGAGACTGTAGAGCTCGGCGGCTCCCCACGCGTCGGAAGAGAACAGCGCCTTGTGGAAAGGGGTGAGCTCAAGCGATTCGGCGATCACCTGAGCGGCCTGCGCGCCGGTGTAGTTGATGGCCAGACCGACATCGGCATAGACATGCTCGAAGCAGTGCGCCAAATAGCCGGCCTCACGGTGATACGGATAGCAGTGGAGCAGCATGACGCTCGCCCCCGAACCGCGGCTGAGCCGCAGGAACTCGGTGAGCAGGAGTGGATTGCAGCGGTGCAGATCGACATCGGGATCGCCGTAGCCGATGTGGAACTGGATCGGCACCTTTCGGTCGACGGCCTCCCAGATGAGGTGACGGATGATCGTCGCGTCCTTGAGGCGGGCTGGGCCGTCGGTGCTCGCTGTCATCCACTCATTGACCGCTGCGTCGACCTCTTCGGCAGTTGGCCGCTCGGGATCGAAGTCGAGGCCGATGCGGTAGGCGGCGATCGACTTCACGCCGACCGCGGTGCGCAGACGCGCATCGAGCTCGTCGGTGAAGACGGACCGGAAGTCGGTGGGGGAGACCCCCGATTCCACCAGCTCCTCGGCGATGCGTTCGAGACGGACCACCTCGGCGACCTGAGTGCCGGCACGCACCCCCATCTGACGGGGACCGAGGATCTCGTCCCCACGGTGTCCGGTCTCGATGAGGAGGGTGCCGTAGCCATGCCCGGTTAGCAGCCGTGTGTTGACCTCGACCGCGCCGAGGCGGGTCCTCTCTGCGATGTAATCCTCGGGAGCGGCGAAGGCCGGAAGTCCCAAGAGCGGGGCACAGTACCGTCGGATCATGAAGCCGAGTTGGGTGTCGAAGAACGTCGTGCCTGAAGGGCTCGGACGGTCGGACTCGGTGATGAGGTCTTCGAATGCCCCACGGTCGAGGTCGTGTTCGAGCACGCCGTGGCAGTGGTGGTCGACGAGTTCCAGCTCGTTCATCCAGTCGAAGTGCACGCCGGCGTCCTCAGTAGAACTTCCGGTAGGCGGCGCACTGCTGTGAGGGTTCGAGGTCGCCGAACTCGGCGATCTCCGCACGCTTGACGGCCAGGTAGGTCGCCAGCAGCTCGGGATGGAACCACTCACGGACCACATCATCGGACTCGAGGCGGTCGATGGCCTCGCGGAGGGACGTCGGAAGCTGACCCTCGGCGCTGACGGCGGCATCGGGGTCACCGACGACCACCTCGGCGGGTTCGAGATCCTGCCGCAGTCCCTCCATGCCGGCCTTGAGCAGGATGCCCAGCAGAAGGTACGGGTTGGCTCCGATGTCGCCGCCGCGGAACTCGAAATGCAGCTGCGGGCGAGGGTCTGCTCCGCCGATCTCGTTCGTGGGCACGATCCGCAGCAGCGCCTCACGATTCTGCAGGCCGAGGAACGACGCGGCCGTCGACCAGTTGTGTGGGCGCAGCCGCTGGTAGGACACGACGAGAGGCGCGAAGATCGCGGTCAGCGACGGGGCGTACTTGACGATTCCGGCGGCGAACTTCGCGGCCTTGACCGAGATCCGCCCGGGACGGTCGGCGTCGAAGACCAGAGTCTCGCCGTCGAGGTCGTTGAGGCCGAAATGGACGTGCACTCCCGAGCCTCCGTCGCCGGCGATCGGGACCGGGGTGAAGGTGACTTCCCTGTCGTGGCCGGCGAAGACCGCGGCGACGGTATCGCGGACGAGCACGGCACGGTCGGCCGCGGTGAGTGCCGGGGCCGGGGAGACGGTGAGCTCGAACTGGTTGGGAGCGTATTCGGGCAGCCAGTTCTCCGGCTGGGCACCCATCTCGGCCAGAGCGGCCATCGATTCCGAACCGATCGGTTCGAGGGCGCGGTGGGCCTGCAGGGAGAACGGCTGAGTCGGAGCAGTGTTGCCCAGATCGGTGAACTCGTGCTCGAAGGCGGCGTTGACCTGGATGCCGAACTCCTCCGACAGCTCTGCGATCGCCTGGCGGAGGAACGACCGAGCATCCCCGTGCCAGGGCGTGCCGTCGGTGTTGACCTGATCGGAGAACACGATGGTCAGCGGAGGCTGGCCGGGAATGAGGGTCGTCCGCACGGCGGAGTCGAAGTCGGGAAGCAGGCGAAGGTCGCCGGAGGAGTCGAAGGGGATATCGTCGGTGATGTGACCACTGGGGCCGATGCCGAGGTTGGCCGGAACCCATCCCACCGACGTCGAGGTCTTCAGCGATTCTGCGCGAACCGCACGGCCTCGGGTGTGTGCGGAGAGGTCGGATGTGGCGAGGAAGACGAGTTCGCCGGGACCGGGCCGCACGCTCTCGTGCAGCCACTCATGGCAGTCCAGGTCGGCGGAAGTGGGTTCAGTGCTCACGGTGTGACTCCTTGTCCGAACGTCGGTGTTCGCTCGTGGCTGGCGGGCTGGAATCGCAGGACGGTCTGAGGCGATCCCAGTTATGTAATGAAGAATATCAAATTAGGCGATATGGTCAATATCTGTAATTAAAATTTCAGAAAGTCCTTCTCCCGCCTCGTGACCGCGTGCGAACACAGTACAGTCGGGGGAGAGACAGAGAGGCGATGAGATGACACGCAAGGACGCGACCGCCGAGGACGAGCCGGACGTACAGGGTTCGCGAGGCGAGGACGGGCCGAGCCTGGCGGTGGGCCTGCGCGCCGCCATGTCGACCTTCACCCCGGCAGAGAAGAAGATCGCCCGTGCGATCCTCGCGTCCTATCCGTTCTCCGGACTTGAACCGATCTCGAGCCTCGCCGACTCCGCGGGAGTCAGCGCCCCATCCGTCGTCCGCTTCGCCCGGACGCTGGGATTCAACGGCTACCGGGAGTTCCAAGAGAGGCTGCGACAGGAGATCCGCGTGCGTGAGGAGTCGAACCTCTCGCAAGCCGAGACGCGCCCGCGCGGTCAGGAGCCGCAGTTCGACGCCGCACGATCCGCCTACCATGCGGGGATCGACCAGACCTTCGACTCGGTGATCGGGGACGACCTCGACAGTACCGTCAGACTGCTCGCGCAGACGAAGAGGTCGGTGGTCTTCCTCGGGGCAACGTACTCGGGGTTCATCGCGGACATCTTCCATGCCCAGCTGGCCCCGGCAAGGCCGGGCACGATGCGGCTGGCGGCGAATCCTCTCGTCGCAGCCGGGCAGCTCCTCGACCTCAAGCGAGGGGATATCGTCGTCGCCTTCGATGTCAGACGCTACGAACCCGGAGTCACGGACGTCGTGCGCACAGCCAAAGAGCTCGGCCTGACGACGATCGTGTTCACCGACCCCTGGATGTCTCCCGCTGCCGCCTTGGCCGACCACGTGCTCACCGCCGACGTCCGCGCAGCGGGTCCCTCGGACACGATGGTGCCGATGCTGGCACTCGTCGAAGCGGTGAGCGAACTCGTCGTGGTCGAACTCGGTCAGGCAGGGGTCGACCGTCTGGGACGACTCGACCCGCTGCGGCTCCGGCTCGGAGGCACAGCCAACCACGCGTGAGCGCCATCAGATCGGAAGAGCGTCGTGTAGGGAAAGAGTGTAGATCTCGGTG
>ENA-OOKA01000449-OOKA01000449.1-human-skin-metagenome-genome-assembly--contig:-NODE-449-length-10468-cov-3.892058_pt1 | contig 10468 bp, 7 predicted proteins | sample MGYA00248825_ERZ500995 | MGnify/ENA primary metagenome ERZ500995 (study PRJEB25958, sample SAMN03398540) | human skin metagenome | study: EMG produced TPA metagenomics assembly of the Human Skin... | reverse complement strand
CGGGCAAGAATGTTGCGGGAAAGAACATCACGCCGGATGATATTTCTGAGACCCAGAAGAAGCTGGATCCCACCATCTTTGAACGCTTGCCGCTAGCCCAACTCACCAGCTTTAATGCGAACTATGCGCAGAACCTGATTCCGCACCGCACCGAAATCGGCGCACAATCGCCGGAGTGGAGCAAGGACATTCAGCTGTCTAATCCATTTACGGATGGTATCTCCACTAACCAAGCGGTGAAGGACGAGTATGCCTCTAGCCCGCTCATTGCGCAGAAGACCAGTGCCGGCACGGCCTTGCAGCTGGCGGCAATTGCGAATTACGACGCCGTCAATGCGGACCTCTTCACCGCACCGACGCTCATCATGCACGGCACCAAGGATGGCATCGTGCCGCCGTATTTCTCCCAGGATTGGTACAACTCCATCTCTTCCGAAGACGTGGAGTATGTGACCTGGGAAGGTCAGAAGCACGAGGTCTTCAATGAGCCGGCTGCCGATCAGGCTCTCGATACCGTCGTGGACTGGCTCGACCGCCACGCCTAAATTCACGCGGACCTCAAAGTGAGGACTCTTGGCAGGCATGTAGTGCTTGCCAAGAGTTTACGTATATGTAACCGCGTCGTTGCCCAGGACGGATAGAAATTGAATTATGAAAAATAAACTCTGTGCTTTCTCTTCTGCCCTGGCGCTTACCGCAATAGTAGGCGCGCCCGGAGCTGCGGCCCAGTCCTCGCTTCCGGGTTCGTCCTTTGGTTCTTCATTGGGGTCGTCATTCGGCTCTTCGCTGAGTTCTTCACCGGATTCCTCCCATGGCTCCTCCCACGGCTCCTCCACAGGAGACGATGCGCAGCCGGAGAAAACCACCGACTCTCGGGTGCTGTGGCAGGAAAGCTTCGATGAGGTAGACACCCCAGCGTGGTTCACGCACCAAGCACCGGAAGGGTGGAGCTCGAGCGTACAAGGCGTAGATTCGGGCGAGGCCCGCTGGAAGGGCTGGACCTTTGGCGATATGCGCCACTGGACTTGGGCTGCCGGAACCGATATGCGCCACTACTTCACCCAGGCCCATGACACCTTCGCCATCATTGACAATAAACAACAGCGCCTGGCTGAGGGCGATTCCATGACCGCCGAGCTGACCAGCCCGGCTATCCCGGTGGCGGGGCAGGACCGGGTAAATGTGGAATTCGATCACCATTACCGCCAAGGAAAAGCGGGACAAACCGCTACCGTCGAGGTTTCTTTCGATGGCGGCAAGGCACAGGAGATCGCCGCTTTTGATAAGGATGTCTTTTCCAAGCACGAGTCCATCGGCATCGATGTGCCGGCTGGCGCAAGGAAGATGCAGGTCAACTTCCGCTACAACAACGGCAATGATGACTGGTGGTGGGCGGTGGATAATGTGGGCGTCGTCAAGCCGCTGGGCGAGCTTAAAGGCTCACCGCAAGCCACAGTAGACGTGCTTTCCGACGTCCAGGGCGACCCCGAAGACTACAAAGACGCGGTGCGCCAGCTCAACGCCATGGAAGATAAGGCAGGGGCGCTTGTACTCAATGGCGATCTAGTAGATGACGGATCGCAGCAGCAATGGGATGATTTCCTCGCTGCGCATAGCGAGGTGCCGCACGATTCTGGCAAGGAATTGTGGACCATCGGCAACCACGAAATGTATGGCAAAGAGGGCTCCGAGACTTACCTGGGCCGCTTCCTCAAGTACTCCGGACAAGAAAAGCCGTGGAAGGAAGAAGTGGTAAACGGGGTGCCGCTGATTTCTGTCAATACCGAGTTCTATTCCGATATCCTGCGCCACGGAAAAGAGCCATTCCAGCGCATCAGTAAGGAACAGCTCGATTGGCTAGATGAGCGCCTAGCGTACTGGGATGCCAAGGGGACGCCGGCGCTGGTCTTTAGCCATCCTCTATTGCCGCAGACGGTATCGATGTCCCATTCGGCGTGGTACCAGAATGACTTTGAGGACCTCGAGGCGCTATCCAATGTGGTCAATAAATACAACAATATTGTGTGGTTTAGCAGCCACAGCCACTCTTCGCTGCACCAAAATAACTGGTGGGGAACCCGCCGCTATGACGGCACCGGTGAGGCCGGCCGAACTGGCTTCCCTGTGGTTAATACTGGCGCCATTCTCAACGAGTACCTGCCGGATGGCGATAATGACGAAAAAATTGTTAAGGAAAAGGAAGAGGCCTCCACTGGTCTGCGGGTCAAGGTTTATGCTGACCGCGTCCGGGTGGAGGCCTGGGACTTCAAGTCCGGCGACATGATTAAATATCAAGATTTTGCGCGGTAGGCAGCAGGTGCGGCCTACCGCGACATAGAGAAGGTGGCTCCTGTATTCCTACCGCCGCCATGGCTCGATGGGGTTGCCCTGCCATACGGCGTTGGTGGGAACCCGGTCGCCGCGCATAACCAGCGAGCCGGGCCCCACGGTGGAGGCGGTGCCAATGAGCGAGGCCGGCAAAGCCACCGAGTGAGCGGCCAGCGTGGCACCGTCCTGGATGGTAACGGTATCCAAGCTCATCACGCGGTCCTGGAAAAGGTGGGTTTGCACCACGGTGCCAGGGCCAACGGTGGCGGCCTCACCGATGCGGATGAGGTCCGTTTCCGGGAACCAATAGGAGTCGATCCACGCGCCGCGGCCGATCTTCACGCCGAGGGCACGCAGACCCAGGTTGATCTCGCCGGAGCCGTAGGTGTGTTGGAAGAACCACGGCGCGGCGACAACTTCCACGAAGGCGTCCTGCAGCTCGTTGAGCCAGACAAAAGCGGACCACAGCGGGTGGTCGGCCGCGCGGTGCTTGCCCACGCAGATCCACTTCACCGCGACGGTGACGGCCATGGCCACCGCACCCATGCCCATGAGCACGAGGCCGGAGAGGAGCCAGGTGAGGGGGAAGCCGATGACGTCGAGAAGCAAGTAGTACACGCCAAGCGTCGCGGCAAGCAGCATGGCAGAAAACATGGGCGCCAGAAGACGCATGGTTTCCACCACGCCGCGGGCGGCCTTCACCGCAAAGCCCGGGTTATAGGTCAGCGCCTCACCCGAGTTGGCGGGGGAGTCTACCTCCACCGTCACGCGGCGCATGCGCTCTGGCGGAGCACCCCACCAGTTGGCGCCGGCCTTGGTCTTCTTCGGAGTAGAAGAAAGCACAGCAACGAGCGAGTTCTTCGATAGCTTGCGGCCGGGTGCGGTGATGCCGGAGTTGCCCACGAAGGAGCGCTTGCCCACCTTGGTCTCGCCGGTGCGCATCCAGCCGCCGCCGAGTTCGTAGCCGCCAATCATGGTGTCATCGGCCAGGAAGGCGCCCTCTTTGACCTCGGTGAGCTTGGGGATCATCACCGCGGTGGAAATTTCCACGTTGGTGCCGATCTGCGCGCCGAGCGCGCGCAGCCACGTCGGGGTGAGCTGCGAGGCATAGAGCGGGAAGAGCTTGGTGCGTGCCTCGTCCATGAGGCGTTCGATGGCCCACAGGCGCCAGCCCTTGACCGAACGCACGGGTGCCACGCCCGGGCTAATGCCGAGCGAGAGTATGCGCACACCCAGCCAGGTCTGCAACATATAGGTGGCAAAGGCTGCCAGCGCACCGACGGGCGCGAAGAAGATCGCACCGACGAAGCTATCGCCGCCGGTGGAATGTACGAGGGCCAGGACGACGGCCGCGCCCACCGCTAGCGCCACGACCGGCTGGATAGCCAGTAGGACGGAGGTGACGTCATAGATGGCCACCCACCACGGCCGACGCTTCGGTGTATGGGACGGGAAGCGGTGCTTGGAGCGGCCCACCTTTTGGGCAGGGGAGCCGGACCAGCGCTGGCCGTCCTTGATCTTCTTTCGGCCGGTGACGGTGGAACCGGCCTCCACATGGGCGTACTTGCCCACCACGGTGCCGGGCAGCAGCGTGGAGCGCGCGCCCACGCGGGCGCCTTCCTTCACATCGATGGCGCCTACGTGCAAGATATCGCCGTCTAGCCAGTAGCCGGAAAGATCCACCTCGGGCTCGATGGCGGCGTGCTTGCCCAGGGTGAGCAGGCCGGTAACCGGCGGCAGGGAGTGCAGGTCCACGCCGCGCTTGACCTTGACGCCAAGCGCGCGGGCGTAGTTATTCACGCGCGTGGCACCGGCCAGGGAGCTCGCGCCAGCGGCATTAGCCCAGCGCTCGGCCGCCCAGATGCGCAGGTGCGTCGAACCGCCGCGCGGGTAGTCTCCAGGCTTAATGCCGGCCGTAATGAGCCGCGCACCGTAGCCGCCGAGGGGGATGCGACCGACCGGGGTGACAAAGACAACGAGCAGGGCGATGACCAGCCACCACGAGAAAGCAGTGGCCCACTCAAAGCCCAGTGATGCCGCCACGGTGGAGCCCAACATAAGCCAAGCCAGCCAGCTGGATGCGGCCAGGGTCATGACCGGAATCTGAATCAAGGTCTGGGCGAGGCGGGTGCCAAAGCCGACCTTGGTGACCTCGCGCATGGGGACGTCGGCAGCCGCGGGGCGCGGCTCGGCGCCGCCGATGAGCTCCGCCAGAGAACCCAAGCGCGGGTGATCGTAGAGGTCGCGCACGGCCACGGTGGGGTAGCGCTCCCTGATATGCCCCACCAGGGTCGCGGCCGCCAGGGAGGTACCGCCGAGCGAGAAGAAGTCGGCGTTCTCATCCTCCACGGATACACCGAGGGTTTCCACCCATAGCTCCGCGAGCCATTTTTCGGTCTCGGTCAGCGTGGTCGATTCCACGCCCACTCCAGGCAGCGGCCACGGCAGGGCCTTCTTATCCACCTTGCCGGAGGTGCGCACCGGTAGCTCCTCCATCACGCAGATGCGCGGGACGAGTGCGGCCGGCATGGTATCGGCCAGGCGGGCGTGCGCGGCCTCGTGATCGAAGCCCTTGGCCTCATCCTCGAGGGAAACATAGCCCACCAAGACGGACTCGCCGCCCGGGGTCTTTTGCACGGCCACGGCCGAGTTGTAGACGTTATCTAGCGCCGCAACATTAGCTTCGACCTCGCCGAGCTCGATGCGGCGCCCGCCAATTTTCACCTGGTCATCCACGCGGCCGACGAAGTACAGCCCGTCCTCTTCCAGGCGCACGTGGTCACCGGTGCGATACGCACGCTGCCAGCCCATCGACTCCAGCGGGGCGTACTTCTCCGCATCCTTGGCCGGATCCAGGTAGGACGCCAGTCCCACGCCGCCGATCACCAGCTCGCCGACGCCGCCCATTTCCACAGGCATGCCCTGCTTATCGACGACCACCAGGTCCCAACCATTCAGCGGCAAGCCAATGGACACCGGCCGGCCTGGCAGCATCTGCTGCGCACAGGCGACGACGGTAGCTTCAGTAGGGCCGTAGGTATTCCACATCTCGCGGTCCTCGGTGGCCAGGCGGTCCACCAACTCCTGCGAGCAGGCTTCTCCGCCGACGATGAGCAGGCGGATATTATCCAGCGCCTCAGCCGGCCACAGGCCCGCCAAGGTAGGCACGGTGGACACGACGGTAATATCGCGGCGGATGAGCCACGGGCCCAAGTCCATGCCGGAGCGCACCAGAGATCGCGGCGCCGGGACCAAGCAGCCACCGTGGCCCCAGGCCAGCCACATTTCCTCACAGGAGGCATCGAAGGCGACGGACAGCCCGGCGAGCACACGATCCTCCGGGCCGAGCGGCCCGTGCGGGTGATTGACCAAAAAGAGGCTGGCCTCGGCATCCACAAAGGCGGCCGCGGAACGGTGGCTTACAGCCACGCCCTTCGGCTTGCCGGTGGAACCGGAAGTGAAGATGATCCACGCAGTGTCTTCTGGGCGTGGGGCATTGGGGTTCTCGGCCGGCTCCTCGGCGGACCTGTCGGGGGCGTCCGGGCGCGCGGAATCGCGCAGGAAGCGGAAGCCTTCATCTGTAAAGACGCCATCGATATCGGCCTCGCCGAAGACCATCTCGGCGCGCTCGTCTGGGTCATCGGCGTCGACAGGCACGTAGGCCGCGCCCGCCGCCAGGGTCGCCAAAATGGCGAGGTAGAGCTCGCGCTTGCCGGAGGTCATCCGAATGCCGATCCGATCGCCCCGGCGCACGCCATTGGCGTGCAGCTCGGTGGCCCACAGCTCGACTTCGTGGATGAGCTCGGAGTAGGTGATGATTTCGCCGTCGTCAAGCGCGGCGGCATCTGGGTGCATCTCCGCGGTAGTGGTGATGATGTCCCACAGCGTGCGCGGCCGCGGCGCCGCGCTACCTAGAAGGTACTGCTGCGGGACGAGCGATTCGGGGCCCGCCATTTATGCCTCGTCCTCGTCTGCGGCAATGATGGACTTGGCCAACTTTCGCAGGTGCTTGAGCTGCTTATTGGTGGACTCATCCAAAGCCTCGTCCTCGGCAGTGGCAACAAGCTCTGCCAGATCCTTGTGGACCTTCGCGCCCTTCTTGGTGGACGCGACGATCTGGCGGCGGCGATCCTTCGGATCGCGCTCGCGCTTGGCCCAGCCGCGGTCCTCGAGGGCGTCGATAAGACGCACCATGTCAGAGGCATCAATGGCCAGGGTCTCGGAGAGGTAGGACTGCGACGCGGCATCCGCGTCCACCAGGCAGGTAAGGACCCAGTACTCGCGCAGCGTCGTCTGCTTGGTCTGCAGGGCAGCCTCGACGCCATCGCGGGTGCGGCGGCGGAGGCGCTCCAGCTGGAACGACGGGGATTCGAGTAGGGCAGTTGGGATTACAGAATTATTCGTGGAAGCCATACCATCATAATAATCCCAAAAGATTGGTTAAGGCCAATTAATCCGTTTCGATGGGAAGCCCGGCAGCCTTCCACTTATCCGTGCCGCCATCGACGTTAATGGTGTCCCAGCCCAGCGCATGCTCCAGATACTGGCAGACCTGCATGCTGCGACCGCCCGCGTGGCAGATGACGTAAATATCCTTGTCCGGGTCGATTTCCTGGATGCGACCCGTAATCTCGCTCATCGGGATGTGGGTCGCACCCTTCGCGCGCTCCACCGCCCACTCATCATTCTCGCGGACATCAATGAGCTGAGCGCCTTCTGGTACTTCGGTTGGTTGAACGTTTTTCATGCCTCATACCCTAGTCACGCGCCGGGACTAGTGCGGTTGCCCCTCTTGTCGCGTCCAAGGCAGGGCCTCAAACTCCGCGCGGTTTCCCTGCGCAAACCAATGAAGGAGCGACAGGGCTTGGTCGATGTCCTCAAGGAGCATTTGGAAGTGTTCCTCTTCACCGTTGTTGTGGCCCCACTCGACGAGGTAGCGCGCCGCACCGCTCTCTGCGGGCTCCACACGGTCGACCTGGCAGTAATCGCCGGGGACCAGCCGGTCATGGACCACTGCCCAGGTGCCGACCTCCGAGAGGCCCTCGCCCCGGACGGCGTTAAGAAGTCTTTCTTCAAAGAGGTACGGGTTTCGGCCAGTAAGGGTGCCGCTGAGCACGAAGCGCTCTTCTTCGCTCACATCTGCGGGCGTGTGGCTGCGCTCCCAATTCACCTTGTCAACCATCTGTGCCGGACCGTAGGTGAACTCAACAATCATCTCCAACGCGTAGGGGAGGGGGATATCGGGAATTGCGTACATGCCGCCGTCGGGGGCGGCCAGGTTTACTTCAAATGCCCCATCCTGCTGCCGCACTTCGAGGGCGTAGCGCTCCTGAAAGTCCACATTCCGCCCGGACATGACCTTAAGCCTCCAACCCGGGAACAGACGCAGCGCCGCTTCCGTGACTGCCGACGGCGTAGTGGTCTCCCAGGTATTGACGTAGCGATTCTCGGATAGCAGCGTCAACGTGCACTTTTCTGCATTGGGCAAAGCCCGCCCTGACGGGTTGTACAGCGCCATGGTGTCATCCACCACCAGAGAGACGCCGTAGTTCGAGGCCACGTGGGCAAGTCGCTCTAGGGTGACCGCCGTGACCTCAGCGGGGATCAGCAACCGGGTGAGAGCGTGGGGCTCGACGTGTTCCTCGGCGAGCAGGATTTCACTTCCCAGCTTGGCGTTTACCGCAGAAATGAACTGCTGCATCCGGGGCCCAGGTTCGCCGTTGTGGGCGGCGCGGATGCGGTGCATCGTGCAGAGCGATGCTTCAGTCCACTGCTCCTCGCGCTCGGGCAGCTCCATGGCGGTGACCGTGGTGTACGGTGCCGGATCCGAGACTGACGAGGCGGGGAAAATCTCAAAAAAGGTCTCTCCGTTCCCGCCTAGATAGTGTTCCGCTACCGCGATGGCCTCGTCTGCGATGTCGAACGTTTGCACGTTCTCGGTGCCCAGGTGATCGTAGGCCATTGCTGCCCACTGTCCCTGTGCATTCCGTCCGTACGCCAGCGACATCGTGGGCCAGGCATGCAGGTGGACCATCACGCCCGCGGGAAGCTCCTTCACTGCATCCAGCCGGCGCCACGGAAGCTCGTGGCGGAACCCGGCGTCAAGGAAGTTCTTCTGCGGGCGCTGGGCCAACGGCTCCCAGTCGAGCTTCGCAATCAGCGGGTTGTGGTCACTGAAAGATAGGAGGAGTTCCCGGGCCTCCTCGTAGCTGCCGACAGTAAGACTGCGGAATACCGGGGCAGCATCTGCGGCGGGAAGGCTGGTCCACACCATCTCACAGCGCCCGTTTGCTAGCAGGCGCATGGACATGTCCACCCCGTAGTCGTAGGAGTCTGAGCCGTGGTTGATGACCTGCACCCAGGTCTGCTCGCCCACGGGCAGGCGAATCGCATCCTCGAACGCGCGGTCCACCGTTTCCCTGCTGACCTGCCGCCACACCGTGCCCATGGAGTTGGTCAAGGAGGCGAGCCCTGCGCTACTGATATCGATTCCCGTCGCATTGACCAGGATGTCCGTGGTCCCGAGGAAGACAACGAGGCCGTGCAAGTAAGCCAACTTGGTGAGCTGGTCCTGCAGCTCCAGGTTGCCCGATTCCACCGTTACCGTAATGGCCGAATGCGCCGGGAAGTCCTGACCGAAGATTTCCGTCAGTGTCGCCGCAACCTCCTCCATTTTCGGGTCGAAGGTCCGAAAGGCATCCAGCCCCTGGCTCTGAAGCGAGTTCAACAGGAAATCATGATCCGAGATCATGTCGGCTTCGACGTGCACGAAGTTGAGCTGCAGCTCCATAGCGGTGGGTTCCTTCCGGGGTTGGGGTGCGGTTGTTGTTCTGAGACTGAAAGCGATCGTAGGCGATCTGGGTCACATCTGCCTGAGCGGCTGCTGGGAGTGCGCTGGAACAGGACAATCAACGGAACCCGTGAAGGATGGAAGTCGCCCAAGCCAATGCACCAACGTATGAGATTTTGGGCATGTACTTTGGGCTGCATAGGAATCCGGTGTTTCGGCCTTCTCTTCATAGCGAAAGCGGGTTTTCCACCACGTTTCAGCATTCATCCGAATTGAAAGGGAAATTTTTGATGCAAAGCTTTACCGAGATGCGGACAGAGCTTCGACAAGGCGAGCTTGAAATCGAAGGCATTACCATAGAAAGCCGTATCGGCGTGGACCTCGAGCCTCACAGCGAATATATTGTGAACCTCGAATTTGCAGTCCGTCAAGGAACGGTATCCACTGCAATGAGGCTCAAGGCTTTTCACGCTGAGTTCGTTCTTTCTGAGGATGAGACAGAAGACAGCATTCGCCTTACTGACGGCGTTAGCAATAGCGCAAGCTTCCGCCTTCGCACCGGACAAAAGTCAGGATTGCTCAGTGTTTTTAACGAGTACCTCCATAGCTACCAGGAAGGTGCGGAACCCGCCTATGAATACATGACTGGTGATGCAGGGATTATTATCACCAAGAGGGAAGGTGACACCATTCACTTTGCCTGCAATAACCGCAGTCCACGGGAGCAGCTAGCGTTTGAAGACGTCACGGGGACGCTTACGGTTACGAAAGTTGGGTCAGCGGAAGATCATTTCATTGCCCCTGCAGAGGATGGACCGCCGATTCAGCAATATTGCTTCATCGACAGCGGCGATGAAGCACCCGATGCAAAGAAGCTCGTTGATATTGCTACTGCGCTGTCGGGCACGGTCTCCCCGAGAAGCGAAGCGGTCACCACTTTAATTGACAGGCTTGAAGGGCTTAACTACACCGTCATTTCTTCCGCTGACAATGCTGTCACCATCGAAGTGGACATCTCGGATGAGGACACCACCGAATTCGCTATGGTCGATGAGGCCCGACTATGGAACCTCAACCTTGTGAAGGTTCGCACTCGCAGTCTGCTGAATCGGAGCACGAACCGGGCGGAAAGTTAGGCCACGATTGCTCAGAATTTGGATGCGAAGGACCGCGTGATTCGTAGTGGTGAAGAACGAATTGTGGTAGAGCGCACGCAGGTGCAAGTCACGGATCTGGCTGTGGCACTTAGATCGTCGGTTCGTGTGAGGGGTCAAAGTGACGCACAGGGCGCTGGCCTCGCGCAGGCCTGCGTGCGCGTTTAACGGTGCGCGGAGAGGTACTCCAGAATCG
>ENA-OOKA01000448-OOKA01000448.1-human-skin-metagenome-genome-assembly--contig:-NODE-448-length-10473-cov-6.197639_pt1 | contig 10473 bp, 10 predicted proteins | sample MGYA00248825_ERZ500995 | MGnify/ENA primary metagenome ERZ500995 (study PRJEB25958, sample SAMN03398540) | human skin metagenome | study: EMG produced TPA metagenomics assembly of the Human Skin... | reverse complement strand
CGAGGCGGGCCGCGAGAGTCGCAGCAGGGCGTTCCAGGCACGAGAGAGCAGGTGAATTGCCCGTGAACGTGGCATGGCCCACGTCGGAGGGCTTTCGGCTGGACTCGAGGGAAGGGGCGTCCTAGAGTTATTGATGTCGCCGCGGGGTGGAGCAGTTCGGTAGCTCGCCGGGCTCATAACCCGGAGGTCGTAGGTTCAAATCCTGCCCCCGCTACGAAGTGAAGGCCCTCGATCAGCAGAAATGCGGATCGGGGGCCTTCGTGTTCTGCCGTGTTCAGCGCCGGGGGCTCGTCAGCGATCCTGTCGGTGCCGCGGAGCACCTCGATCTTGGCTGAAGCTGCCTCCACCAGGCAGGCCTGGACGGGACCCAGGACGACGCTTCCCCGCTCACCGGCGAGAAGAACTTCCCCGCCAGCGCCGGCATCCTCCCCGGCACCTGTTAGCGGCTCAACGACTCACCGCCGACGATCACGAGTCCTCCTCGGTGTACTTCCGCTGGCGCTCCCTCTGCCCATGGGTGAGCGTCTTGAGGTCGGTGCGCTGGTCAAAGCTCGAGCCGAGCGCGCCGGCCACGACGCCCATGGCGGCGCTGAGCCACGCGATGTCGAGGTAACGGGTGAAGACGGGAGGCTGCCCGGTCACGTCCTCCATGTACTCGGGAGCGATGACGATCAGGCCTCCGGCGAGGATGAGCAGGACCAGCGCTGCATAGAGCACGAAGACGCACAGCACCAGAGTGACCACCGTGGAGAGGTTGTAGAGCAGGACCACCCGTGCGAGATTCTCCCGCTCCGGCGAGTCCCAGAGCCCGTTGCTGGCGATGAGCCATGCCGTCATCGCCGCGATCGCGAGGAGCCCGACGCCGATGAGCCGCGGCGTCGACAGGTAGGTGGACATGACCCAGATCGAGTTGTAGAAGATGCCGAACGCGCCGGTGGCCGCTGCCGCTGCGAGGGCGCTCGAGAGGCGTGGCGCCGTCTTCACGGGCTCGTTGCCGGCGACCATCCCGAGGACGGTGCGGAGACCGCCGGTGAACCGGCGTGCCCGGAGCGTCGAATGGTCGTTGCCGTCCGGGCTCTGGGCCCAGCGGAGCCAGGACCGGTCGAACCTCGAGGCGTCCCGGGGCTCGCTGGTCGGCTTCAGCCGCACGGTGCACGCCATCAGAGTGTCGAGGATGCGGCGGCGGCTGAAGAACGCTCCGAGCGTGGGGCACGAGACGACGGCGATCTTCTCGTCGGGGAAGATCTCTGCGATCAAGGGATGGCCATCCTCCAGTCGCGGGATCTCGGTGAGCAGCAGCACCGCCTCCGGTGATCCGTATTCGCGTGCCAGCTCGACGGCGTCGGAGAGATCGAGGGAGTTGTCGGGCCGCAGACGGAGCATCGCGGTCTGGACGTTGAGAGTGATCGGGGGGCTGAACGCCTCGTCGAGCAGCTCCTGCAGGTCGTCCTGGATCGATCGCGCTCGGGCCGTGGGCAGGCCCGGGTCGGCCACCAGCAGCACGTTCACCCCGGACGTCGGACTGTCGCCCATATGATCTCCTTCCATGGCCTCGGATCCTTGCAGGCTACGTCACAGCCGGAGGGTGCGCCGAGTCGTCGACCGGCCGGTGGAGCCGGCCTGACCGGGACACGCTCCGCGCGCTGCTCGCGGGGATCGAGGGTGGCATCGGGTCTGCCGTCCCCACGGCGCGACCGCGGACCGGGCAGTGTGCACGGCGTCGGTGGCGAGAGCGATTCCTGGCACTGCACGACGTGCAGGGGTGCGCCCTCGTCGACCTCGATCACCGCGGAGCCCATCATCCGGAGCGGACGGCCCGCCCCGTCACCGCAACGGTGCGGTGACGTCGACGGACAGGAACCCGCGCCGGAACGAGCACGCATCGAGCACGAGAAGCTCCGCCGGCCGCACCGGGTTCCGCAGATGCAGATGTCCGCTCGTCGCGTCGGCGCCCACGACGGCGAAGACATGGTTCGGCGGCAGGGGACCGGCCGCTGACGGCACCCGCGGGCTCAGCGGATGCGTGGAGGCGCAGAGCGCGCGCCCCTCGGCCAGCCAGGCGAGGACCTGCCCCGCATCGGGCAGGCGCAGGTTCGTGCGCACTCGCTCACCCAGCAGCAGCGCGAAGCCGTAGCGGGCCAGGCCCCGCTGCAGGAAGGCGTAGTCCCCGGCGATGTGACCGGCGATCGCCTTCTCGAGCACGCCCACCCAGCCGGGGTTCGCGCCGTCCCGCCTGCCGTACTGGAACACTCCGCGCGCATCGACGGGGAAGCGACGGTCCACCCGCAGCGGCTCCTCCAGGCCCGGGAGGCGGACGGTCACGATCCCGTCCGTCTCCTCGCCGATCAGTGCCCGCAGCCGCTCCGGCGCGGTCTCGTGGAGGGCGAGCATCGGCGCCATCAGCCAGCAGTCGCCGAGGCGTCCCTGCCGAGGGCGCAGCAGCACCGGAGGGGCGAGCGGTCCGCGGTCCAGGGCGAGCGCTGTGGCGTGCGGGCCGGGGGAGAGGTGCAGGACGCCGTCTGCGCCGGAGATCGCGTGGGCCGCCCCGCCGGTGTCGCCGCCCGGAATGCCTGGCCCAGCGAGGTCCCGGGCACGCTCGTCGGGCCCGGGACGCGCTGCGCGCGCCCACCCCTCCAGGGCGAGCGCGCGCAGGGTGCGGCGCCAGGTGCGCACGCGCGGGCGGGGAGTGCTCACGAAACACTCCGCCCGTCGGTCATCGACGGCTCAGTGCGCTTCGGCCGGGACGATCTTCTGCCCGGTGCGCTCCATGACCTCGGCGAACCAGGGCTGGGAGATGTCGAATGCCTTGTGGCCGGCGACGCGGTCGAACTCGACCGCGCGCAGCACGTCGCCGCGCTCCTCGTCGTGGCCGACCAGGCCCGAGCCGCCCTCGAGGGCGACCTGCACGGCGTAGTCCGTCATCGACTTGATCAGGCGGATGTCCTCGGGGTTCGCCTTCGCGGAGCGGGAGAAGTAGCCCGACTTCTGGACCATGACCTTCTCCGCACCGAGCTTCTCGGCGAACTGCCCCGCGAACCACTGGCCGGGGTTGATCGTGTCGATCTTGACGTGGCCGAAGGGGTCCTTCTCCGGCTCCTCGCCGCGCGCCTGCATCTCGGCGACGATCTCGGGGATGCCCGCGCCCTCGGAGAGGAAGATGTTCACGCAGCCGGTCTCGTCCATGACCTTGCGCAGGCGGTCGGCCTCGGCCTCGATGTCGAGCTTGAGCTCGGGCAGGAACACGGCGTGCACGTCCCAGCGGTCGGCGGAGTGGCCGATGCCGGGCAGCCACTCCTGCTGGGAGTGCCACTGCTGGTAGTACTCCGCCGCCTGCGCGGTGAGATACCCGCAGGCGCGGCCCATGATCTCGTGGACGATCAGCATCCTTGGGTTCGAGCCGTGCTCGGCGATGATGTTCTGCGCGAAGATGCTGGTCTGCTCCGCGGCGGACTTCGCGCCGAGCGACTGGCGGATCGGGACGATGTCGTTGTCGATGGTCTTCGGGAGACCGACGACCTGCATCTCGTGGCCGTGCTCGTGCAGGTAGGCGGCGAGGTCCGCGGCGGTGGTGTTGGTGTCGTCGCCGCCGATGGTGTGCAGCACGTCCACACCGTCGTCCTTGAGCTTGTTCGCGGCGACCTCGAGGGCGTTCTCGCCCTCCTGGATCAGGCCGCGCTTGACGAGGTCCTTCGTGTTGGTGAGCTTCACGCGGGAGTTGCCGATGGGGGATCCGCCGTAGTTGTGGAGGATGCCCGCCTTTGCGCGCACCTCGTCGTCGACCACGATCTTCTCGCCGGAGAGCAGGCCCCAGTAGCCGTGCTTGTAGGCGATGATCTCCACGTCCGGCACCAGCTCGGTGTAGCGCTCGATCAGTCCGCCGACGGCGGAGGAGAGGCACGGGGCGTAGCCCCCGGCGGTGAGCAGTGCGACGCGCTTGACGGTCATAGGGCGGAACCTCCGAGAGTACGAAAACGGGCGCACGGGAGGACAGGGTCGATCCCGAGACGCTGGGTCCCGCCATCGTACCGAGCGCCGGGTCCGGATGACGCCGCGCGGGTCCCGGTGGACAGCGGAGCGCCGGGCGGCGGGACGGGGCTCAGCGCTCCCGGGGCGCGAGCGCCTCGAGGACCTCCTCGTGCAGCAGCGAGTTCGTCGCCACTGCGTTGCCGCCGAACGGTCCCGGCTCCCCGTCCAGGGAGGTGAAGCGGCCGCCGGCCTCGGTGACGATCGGGACCAGCGCGGCCATGTCGTGCAGCTTCAGCTCGGGCTCGCAGGCGACGTCGACGGCGCCCTCGGCCACGAGCATGTAGGACCAGAAGTCGCCGTAGGCGCGGGTGCGCCAGAAGCGCTGCATGAGGTTCAGCATCTCGGGCAGCAGCTCGTGGTCGGCCCAGCCGTGCAGCGAGGAGTAGGACAGCGAGGCCTCCTCGATCGCGCTCACGGAGGAGACCTGCAGCCGCGTCGCGCTGCTGAGCCGGGAGCCGGTCCAGGCGCCGGCACCCTCCCCGCCCCACCAGCGGCGTCCCAGCGCCGGCGCGGAGACGAGGCCGACGACGGGGCGGCCGTCCTCGATCAGGCCGATGAGGGTGCCCCACACGGGCACGCCGCGCACGAAGTTGCTGGTTCCGTCGATCGGGTCGATCACCCACTGGCGCGGGGACGCGCCGGTGGAGCCGAACTCCTCGCCGATCACCTGGTCCCGCGAGCGGGAGCGCGAGAGCTGGGAGCGCACCAGCTGCTCGGCGGCCTTGTCGGCGTCGGTGACCTCGGTGAGATCGGGCTTGGTCGAGACCTCGAGGTCCTGCGCCTTGAACCGGGAGGTGGTCAGCTGGTCCACGGCATCGGCGAGCACGTGGGCGAGGCGCAGGTCATCGGCGTAGTGGCTGGACATGGGGTCCACGATAGAGTTCCCCGGGCCTGTCGCGCCGCAGCGACGCGGATCGGGCGACCGTGACGACCCGGCCCGTCGGCCGGGCCGCCCGCTGGCCGACGGCGCTCAGACGTCCCAGGGGTCGTTGCGGCGCAGCGCTTCGGCCAGGCGCCGGTAGGAGGCCAGGCGCGCGGGACCGGCGGTCCCCGCCTCGCCCCGCTCCACGAGATCGTCGAGGGCGCAGTCGGGCGCGTCCTCGAGGTGGGTGCATCCGCGCGGGCACTGCTCGGCGAGATCGGCGAGGTCGGCGAAGGCGTCCAGCAGCTCGTCGGGGTCCACGTGCCCCAGCCCGAAGGAGCGCACGCCCGGGGTGTCGATCACCCAGCCGTCGTCTCCGGGAAGCTGCATCGCGAGCGCCGAGGAGGAGGTGTGGCGGCCGCGCCCGGTCACGTCGTTGACCACGCCGGTGGCGCGGTCCGCGCCCGGGACCAGGGCGTTCAGCAGGGTCGACTTGCCCACCCCGGAGTGGCCGATCAGCACGCTGATCCGACCCGAGAGACGCTCGCGCAGCTGCTCGAGGCCGATGATGCCGGGGTGCTCCGGATCCTCCGCCTCCGCGGGGGACTCGCGCCGGGTCACCACGTGCTCGAGCCCGAGCGGAGCGTAGGCGGCGAGGAACTCCTCGGGGGCGCGCAGATCCGCCTTCGTCAGCACCAGCAGCGCGTCGATGCCGGCGACATAGGCGGCGACCAGGCAGCGGTCGATCATGCCGCCGCGCGGCTCGGGATCGGCCAGCGCCGTCACCATCACCATCACGTCGACGTTCGCGACCAGGGGCCGCTCGGTCGAGTCGTCGTCGTCGGCGCTGCGGCGCAGGAAGGAGCTGCGCTCCTGGATCCGCACGATCCGGGCGAGCGTCCCCTCGCGCCCCGAGGTGTCGCCGACGAGGCCGACGAGATCGCCGGGGACGACGGGGGAGCGGCCGAGCTCCCGGGCACGCATCGCAGTGACCGCGCGCTGATCCTCGGTGCCCTCGCCGACGACGGTGCGCCAGCGGCCGCGGTCCACGGACACCACGCGAGCCGTGATCGCGTCCTCGTGCTTGGGACGGTCCTTCGTCCGGGGGCGGGAGCCGCGTCGGTTCGGGCGCACCCGCACGTCGGACTCGTCGAAATCGCGGACGGACCGCCTCACCACGAGGTGCCCTCCTTGCCCCGCGCTGGCCCGGGCGCACCGTGCCAGGGCGACCCGTGCCGGGGCGCACCCGACCCTCGCAGCACGAGGCTCACGCGTCGTCCTCCGCCGGCTCGGGGTGGAGCATCGACAGCCACATCCCCACGAAGTCGGGGAGGGTCTTCTGCGTGGTGCCGATGTCGACCACCTGCACGCCGGGGACGCGCAGGCCCATGATCGCGCCGGCGGTCGCCATGCGGTGGTCCTCGTAGGTCTCGAAGACGGCGCCGTGCAGCGGGCCCGGCGTGATCACGAGCCCGTCGGGCAGCTCCTCGGTGCGGGCGCCGACCTTCGTCAGCTCGGTCGCCAGCGCCTTGAGGCGGTCGGTCTCGTGCCCGCGCAGGTGCGCGACGCCGGTGATCCGCGAGGGGGAGTCCGCGAGCGCGCACAGCGCCGCGACGGTGGGGACGAGCTCGCCGACGGCCGACATGTCCGCCTCGATGCCGCGCAGCGCATCCGTGCCGCGCACCACCACCGCCTCGTCCTCGCGCCACACCTCGGCGCCCATCCGCGTCAGCAGCTCCCGGTACGCGTCGCCGGGCTGGGTGGTGGTCTCCGGCCAGTCGTCCACCGCGATCGTGCCGGCGGTGACCATCGCCGCCGCCAGGAACGGCCCGGCGTTGGAGAGGTCCGGCTCGACGACGACCTCGAGCGGACGGATCGGGCCGCACGCGACTCTCCAGGAGTGACGGCCCTCGGCGTCGACCTCGTGCGAGGCGTCGACCCCGGCGCGGCGCAGCGTCTCCAGGGTCATGTCGATGTGGGGCAGGGAGGGGAGCTCCTTCCCGACATGGACGAGCTCGAGGTCCGTCTCCGCCCGCGCCGCGACCAGCAGCACGTTGGAGATGAACTGGCTGGAGTCCGAGGCGTCCACCTCGACACGGCCGCCGGGCAGCGTGCCCCGGCCGTGCACCGTGAACGGCAGCCGGCCCGGCTCGCCGTGCTCGGTCACCTCGACGCCCTGGCCGCGCAGCACCTGCACGACCGCGTCCATGGGCCGCACGAGCGCAGCGTCGTCACCGGTGAAGCGCACGTCGCCGTGGCGCAGCGCCGCCAGCAGCGGCACGAAGCGCATCACGGTGCCGGCCAGGCCGGTGTGGATCTCGATCGGCTCGGCGGGGTGCTCGCAGGCCGGCGGGATGGGGGAGACGTGCAGCACCCCGTCGCGCACCTCCAGCACTGCGCCGAGCCGCTCGAGCGCATCGCGCATCAGCCGCGTGTCGCGGGAGACGAGCGCGCCGCGCAGCGTGGACGGCTCGCTCGCCGCGGCGGCGAGCAGCATCCAGCGTGCGGTGAGGGACTTCGACCCGGGAACCCGCACCAGGGCGTCGACCGGCTGGTCGGCGACCGGTGCGTTCCACAGCACCTCGGAACCCACGGAGATCAGCCGTGCTGGCCGGCGAGCTGCTTCTGGGCGGTGGAGACGGCGCCCTTGGCCTTCTTCTCCACCTTCCCGGCCTTCTTCTCGAGCTCGCGCTGCTTCTGCGCGGCCTTCTTCTGGCTGCGCTCGACGAACTTGTTCGCCCGGTAGCCGAGCGAGGGGCGGCCGTCGTGGTCGACGACGGCCAGGAGCACGCCGCCCAGCAGGCCGGCGTCGGTGAGGATGGACTGCACCTCGGCGACGAGCTCCTCGCCGCGCAGCTCCCAGACCTTCTTCCGACCGGCCCAGCCGACGGAGGTGGTCACGAGCAGGGCCGCGGCGGCAGCGCGGGGCGCGCGGTTGGTCGCGTAGAGGACGCTGGCGCCTGCGGCGATGACGCCGGCGGCGCGCACCACGGCGCGGGAGTCGACGAAGCCCGGCGCAGAGCTCTTGGACAGCGTCGAGTCGACCGCGTCGAAGGCCTGCGGGTAGACGTCGATCTCGCGCTCGGGGCGGAGCGCGGTGCGCACGCCCTCGAAGACGAAGGGGGCGGCGAGCAGCGGTCGTGCGATTCGGCGGACCAGGGCCATGGTGTCCTCACGTTCTGAGCAGGTGTCGACGGTCCGGTGATCGGCCCTGTCGGGAAGATCACCGCCACCCACACTACCGCCCCAGGAACATCCCCCATGCCCAACGCGTTGCACCGGACGGTGCGGACACGGTTCCGCGCCCCCGTCGGGGCCCCGACGGGACGGTCGAGCACGCCGGCGGGTGCCGGGGAGGGAGCGGCGCATGACGACTGGACTGCTGGAGCGCGCCCCCGCGATCCCGGGTGGCGTAGGTTTGGGGACGATGACGCAGACACAGCCCACCTCCGACCACGGGACCGGCCTGCCCTCCGCGGAGCAGCCCGATCCCGCGGCGGACTTCGACTTCGAGACCGAGGCGCTCTCGCACCTGGACTCCCTCTACGGCGGCGCGCTGCGGATGACCCGCAACCCGCACGACGCCGAGGACCTGGTCCAGGACACCTTCGTCAAGGCGTTCCGCGCCCAGGACCGCTTCACCCCGGGCACGAACATGCGGGCGTGGCTGTACCGCATCATGACCAACAGCTACATCTCGACCTACCGCAAGCAGCAGCGCCGCCCCAAGGAGGCCTGGACCGACGCGGTCGAGGACTGGCAGCTCGCGGAGGTCTCGAGCCACTCGAGCACGGGCCTGCGCTCGGCGGAGGCCGAGGCGCTGGACCACCTGCCGGACTCCGCGGTCAAGGACGCCCTGTCCGAGCTGCGGGAGGACTACCGCATGGCGGTCTACCTCGCCGACGTCGAGGGCTTCGCCTACAAGGAGATCGCCGAGATCATGGACACGCCGATCGGCACGGTCATGTCCCGGCTCCATCGCGGGCGGCGCCAGCTGCGCGAGAAGCTCACCGATCATGCCCGGCGCACGGGCTTCCTGCGTGCGCAGCCCTCGGCGGGGGACGCCGCCGACGACACCGGAGCCGACACCGCGGACCGGGAGGAGGAGCGATGACCCAGGACGACCGCGCGATGCGCGAGGCCTCGACGCGCGAGACGGCGACCGGCTCGACGCGCGACATGAGCTTCGGGCTCGAGGAGGCGCTCGACGGCGAGCTCCCCCGCGAGACCGTCGAGCGGATGCGCCGCCACACCGACGACTGCCCCGAGTGCGCCGACGAGTGGGAGCGCCTGCGCCGGCTGAAGGAGCTGGTGCGCCGCAGCTGCGCGGACCGCGCCCCCTCCGACCTGCGGGCCCGGATCGCCGACACGTGCCGCACCATCACGGTGACCACCACCAGCACGAGCACGTCCACCGGGGCCGACGGCTCCACGGTGCGCGTCACCCGCTCGACGACTACCCGCCGCACCCTGCCCCCGGCCTGAGCCGCGGGGCGTCGGCTCCGTCCCCGAGCATGCCGAAGGGCTCCTCCCATCGGGAGGAGCCCTTCGTCATGTCGCCATCGGCGACGGCGCGGTCAGCTGTTGGGCCGCTTGCCGCGATTCGCGCTGTTCTTGCGGCGAGCCTTGCGCTTGCGTCCTCGCTTGCTCATCACGCTCTCCTTCCTTCACCCGGAATGAACCCGTCGATCATGCCATATCGGAGGCTTTGCGCGGAGCCCCATCCGAGCCCCTCTCAGCACCTGAGTCGGACCTCACCCGCCCGCGCCCCGGGCCGGCCGGCTGCTTCCTCGCGCGAAGAGACCGAGCGGCAGGTTCGGACCGGTGTCAAGCAGAGATACCGGTCCGGACCTGCCGCAGAGTCGACCCACCCGACGGGGTCAGCGGGAGGTGCCGAGCCAGGAGCCGAAGCCGCTGTGCAGCACCAGCCAGGCGATGAGGCCGTAGCCGGTCTGGCCGGGGTGGTCGCCGGCGGAACGGGCGAGGTCGCTCTCCCACTGGTCGTGGCCCACCAGCCCGCCGACGGTGTCGACGTAGGGGATGCGGCGCCTTGCGCAGACGTCCTCGAAGGCACCGGAGAGCTCGCGCACGCCCGCGGTGGTGGCCGGGTCGCGGCTCGGGGCAGGGCCCACCACGAAGGCGGGGATCCGCAGACGCTCGAGGCCGTCGAGGATCTTGGCGAGGTTCAGGCGCGAGCGGGCCAGGGAGATCCCGGCCTCGACGTCGGCGCGGCCCATCGCGAGCACCACCCGGTGGTCGACGGAGCCGTCGGCGCGGCCCTGCTCGGAGAAGCGACGCTTGACGTCGGCGTCCCAGCGCTCGGCCAGCTCCGCGGAGGTCTCGCCCGGCAGCGCCGCGGAGAACAGGTCGATGCGGCAGTCGGCACCCTGCTCGCTGGCCACGGCCCGGCCCAGCCAGCCCAGCGCTCGGGCGTCGCCGATCCCGGCGAGGAGCTCGTCACCGAGCGCGATGATCCGGATCCGGGAGCCCGGATCCGGGACGGGCGAAGTGGGCACGGTCTGCACCGGGACCTCCTGGCAGGGGACGGGGTCGGTTCACTCTAACGGCGGCGCGGGCCACGGGCG
>ENA-OOKA01000447-OOKA01000447.1-human-skin-metagenome-genome-assembly--contig:-NODE-447-length-10500-cov-4.937769_pt1 | contig 10500 bp, 9 predicted proteins | sample MGYA00248825_ERZ500995 | MGnify/ENA primary metagenome ERZ500995 (study PRJEB25958, sample SAMN03398540) | human skin metagenome | study: EMG produced TPA metagenomics assembly of the Human Skin... | reverse complement strand
GGCCGTCGGGGACGTGCGGTGCGCGGCTCAGCCGGCGCGGCGGGCGCGGGCGGCGCGGCGCTTGAGAGCGCGCCGCTCGTCCTCGCTCAGTCCGCCCCAGACCCCGGCGTCCTGACCGGATTCGAGCGCCCACTGGAGGCAGGTCTCCACGACTTCGCACCGGCGGCAGACGCTCTTGGCCTCTTCGATCTGGAGCAGGGCGGGCCCGGTGTTGCCGATGGGGAAGAAGAGCTCCGGGTCCTCATTGAGGCACGCCGCGCGGTGGCGCCAATCCATGGTGTCCTTTCCTGGAAGCGGAATTCGCCGAGGCCGGATCGCGGCGGCGTCTCCCAGGGAGCGCGGGCACGGTCTCGCGGCATGTGTCATCGACGATCGGTGAAATGATCATCACCAGACTCACACAGGCCGGAAGAGGGCACAAGGGTGCAGCAGTGTGAAATCACTGACAGATTCCCATTCTCGGCACATCCCGGCGCCCGGTGCAAATCCGTCGGCGGGCGGCGGGACGGCGCCCGGCCGGTCTTGTGCACCGCACCGCCGTCTGCTTGGCTGGACCACATGACCGACACGCACTCCGCACCCGGCCGCCCGCTCGGCGACCTCGCCGACGTCCGCCTCATCGCGATCGACGGCGTCTCCCCGACGATCGACCCGACCGCCTTCATCGCCCCCGGCGCCACGCTCATCGGCGACGTCCGCGTGGGCTCGAACAGCAGCATCTACTACGGCTGCGTGCTCCGGGCCGACCGCAACTCGATCACCATCGGCTCGGGCACGAACGTCCAGGACAGCACGGTCATGCACGCCGATCCCGGACGGCCGGTGGTCATCGGGGACCGGGTCTCCGTGGGCCACCGGGCACTCGTCCACGGCTGCATCATCGGCGACGACGTCCTCGTCGGGATGAGCTCCACCCTGCTCAACGAGTGCCGGATCGGCAGCGGCTCGCTCGTCGCCGCGGGCGCCGTCGTCCTCGAGGGCACCGAGGTGCCCGACGGCTCGCTCGTCGCCGGTGTGCCGGCCAAGGTGCGCCGGCCGCTCACCGACGACGACCTCGCGCGCGTCCACGCCAACGCCGAGGCCTACGAGGAGATCACCGCGCTCCACCGCGACCGCGGCCGCATCCTCTGAGGCGGGCTCCGGGCGACTGAGGTTGTCCTGTCCTTCGTGGCGGACCGCGCCGGTCCGGGCCACCATGGGGGTATGAAGGCGCTCGGCTTCTTCCGCAGCTATCCGCTCGTCGCGCTCGCGCTCGCCGCGCTCACGACGGTCCTCGTCCTGCTCGGCCTCGCGCACCCCGGGCCGGCCCGGTTCATCGCTACCGGCGTCATCGGGCTCGTCGTCGTGCTCACCGCGCGGGACATGATCCGCGACATCCTCCGCGGATCCTGGGGACTCGACATCCTCGCCGTCGTCGCGATGGTGTCCACCGTGCTCGTCGGGGAGTACGTCGCCGGACTCATCATCGTCCTCATGCTCACCGGCGGCGAGGCGATCGAGGACTTCGCGGCCGGCCGCGCCGGGCGCGAGCTCGACGCGCTGCTCAACCGGGCGCCGTCCTTCGCGAATCGCATCGGGTCCGACGGCGAGATCACCCGGATCCCCGTGGCCGAGGTCGTCCCCGGGGACCGCCTGCTCGTCCGCCCGGCCGAGGTGCTGCCGGTCGACGGCACGGTCGAGGACGCGCACGCCTCGATCGACGAGTCCTCGCTCACCGGCGAGCCGCTGCCGGTGACGAAGACCGCCGGGGACGGGGTGCACTCCGGCACCGTCAACGGCACCGAGGCCTTCACCATGCGCGCCACCGCCGCGGAGGAGGACTCGCAGTACCACTCGATCGTCAGCCTCGTCAGCGAGGCCGTGAGCTCGAAGGCGCCGATGGTCCGGCTCGCCGACCGCTACGCCGTGCCCTTCACCCTCGTCTCGCTCGCCATCGCCGGCATCGCCTGGGCGGTGAGCGGCGATCCCGTGCGCTTCGCAGAGGTGCTCGTCGTCGCCACCCCGTGCCCGCTCCTCATCGCCGCCCCGGTGGCCTTCATGGGCGGGATGAGCCGGACCGCGCGCACCGGCGTCATCGTCAAGAACGGCGGGGCGATCGAGGCGCTGTCCCGCGTCCGCACCGCCGCCTTCGACAAGACCGGGACGCTCACCCGCGGGCGGCCGGAGATCCGCGCCCTCCACCCCGCGAGCGTGACCGAGGACGAGCTGCTCTCCCTCGCCGCAGCGGCGGAGCAGTACTCCGTCCACGTGTTCGCCGCCCGCATCGTCGCCGCCGCCGCGGAGCGCGGGCTGCCGCTGCCGGAGGTCGTCGGCGCCGACGAGATCGCGACGAACGGGGTCCGTGCGACGCTGCCCGACGGCGCCGAGGTGCGGGTGGGCAAGCCCACGTTCATCGCCGAGCGGGTGCCCGACCTCGCGCGCCTTCCGCTCGGACCGGGGGAGACCGCGGTGTACGTGTCGCGCGGCGATGCGCTCGCCGGCGTCATCGTGCTCGCCGATCCGCTCCGCCCGGAGGCCGCGGGCACCGTCACGGCCCTGCGCGGGCTCGGGGTCGAGCACTGCCGGATGATCACCGGCGACGTCGCCCCGACCGCGGAGTCGATCGCGCGGGCGGCGGGCATCGACGAGGTCGACGCGGAGTGCACCCCGTCCGGGAAGGTCGACCTCGTCGCCGCGGCCCGGCCCCGCCCGGTGCTCATGGTCGGCGACGGCATCAACGACGCCCCGGTCCTCGCGGCGGCCGACGTCGGCATCGCGATGGGAGCGCGCGGGGCGACCGCGGCGAGCGAGTCCGCCGCGGCGGTCGTCGTCGCCGACGACCTCTCGAAGGTCGCCCAGGCGGTCGGGATCGCCCAGCGGACCGTCCGAGTCGCCCTCGAGAGCATCTGGCTCGGCATCGCGATCTCGCTCGGCCTCATGCTCGTCGCGGCCTTCGGCCACCTGCCCGCGGTGGTCGGCGCGCTCCTCCAGGAGGGCGTCGATCTCGTCGCGATCCTCGGTGCGCTCCGGGCGCTCGGCGGCACTCCGCTCGAGGTGTCGACGGCTCCGCAGGAGGATTTCGCCAGCCCTTCCGAGGTTTGACATGATGAGCGGGTGAAGAACGTACTGGATCCCGCCCAGAACCGCGTCGTCGTCATCGGCGGCGGCCCCGGCGGCTATGAAGCCGCCCTCGTCGCCGCCCAGCTCGGTGCCGACGTCATGCTCATCGAGCGCAACCGCTGCGGCGGCGCCGCCGTGCTCACCGACGTCGTGCCCTCGAAGACCCTCATCGCGACCGCGGGGCTCATGGGCGACATCGCCGAATCCGGATCGCTCGGCATCCGGCTCGACGACGGCGACACCGAGGAGGCCTCGACGAGCACCGGCGGGCGGATCCGCGCGGACCTCGGGGCGATCAACACCCGGATCCTCGAGCTCGCGAACGCCCAGGCCACCGACATCTACGAGGGGCTCGTGCGCGCCGGCGTCAAGGCGATCAAGGGCGAGGCGCGCCTCACCGGCCCGCGTGAGGTCGAGGTCGTCGAGTCCTCCGGGACGACGTACACCCTCGAGGCCGACACCGTCCTCCTCGCCGTCGGCGCGCATCCGCGCGAGCTCGACAGCGCCCGTCCCGACGGCGAGCGGATCCTCACCTGGACCCAGCTCTACGGTCTCGAGGAGCTCCCGGAGCACCTCGTCGTCGTCGGCTCCGGCGTCACCGGCGCGGAGTTCGCCTCGGCGTACAACGCGCTCGGCTGCGAGGTCACCCTCGTCTCCTCGCGCAACCAGGTGCTCCCGGGGGAGGACAGCGATGCCGCCGAGGTCGTCGAGAAGGTCTTCCGGTCGCGCGGGATGAACGTCCTCTCCCGCTCGCGGGCCGATTCGGTCACGCGCACCGACACCGGGGTCGAGGTGCGGCTCGAGGACGGGCGCACGGTCAGGGCCTCGCACTGCCTCATGGCCGTCGGCTCGATCCCGAACACCGAGGGCCTCGGCCTCGAGGACGCCGGGGTGCGGACCGAGGAGTCCGGGCACATCACCGTCGACGGGGTGTCGCGCACCTCCTCGCCCGGCGTCTACGCCGCCGGCGACTGCACGGCGGTGCTGCCGCTCGCCTCGGTCGCGGCGATGCAGGGGCGGATCGCGATGTGGCACGCGCTCGGGGACGCGGTCTCACCGCTCAAGCTCCGCAACGTCGCCTCGAACGTGTTCACCGCCCCGGAGATCGCGACCGTCGGGTTCAGCCAGGCGGACTACCACGAGAACTCCGACGAGGTCGAGACCGTGACCCAGACCCTCGCGACGAACCCGCGGGCCAAGATGCAGGAGATCACCGACGGCTTCGTCAAGCTCTTCGCCCGGCGCGGTTCGGGCTCGATCCTCGGCGGCGTCGTCGTCGGCCCGAAGGCGAGCGAGCTCATCCTGCCGATCACTCTCGCCGTCGAGAACCGCCTCACCGTCGATCAGCTGTCCTCGAGCTTCACCGTGTACCCCTCGCTCAGCGGCTCGGTGACCGAGGCCGCTCGCAAGCTCCACCACCGCGCCACCTGAGGCGCGGCACCACCTGAGGCGCTCAGGCGCGGATCAGGCCTCGAACTCGATGAGCGCCTCGCCGGCGCGCACGCCCTGGCCCTCCTCGACGAGCACCCGGGCGACCGTGGCGGCGTGGGTGGCGGTGAGCGGCTGCTCCATCTTCATCGCCTCGATGACGGCGAGGCGCTGGCCCGCCTCGACGGTGTCGCCGGCGGACACCTCGACGGTGACGATCGTGCCCTGCATCGGGGCGGACAGGGTGGGGGAGTCGTCCTCCCTGCGCGAGCCCTTGCGCCGCAGGCCGCCGCGGCGGGTGGTGGCGCCGGGGGCCGCCGGACGGGCGAGCTCGGCGGGGACCTTGACGGTCATGCGGTGGCCCTCGACCTCCACGACGATGTCGATGACGTCCTCTGCGGTCGGGGTGTGCACGGACATGGGTTCCTCCGGGGAGTCGAGCTCGGTCATGTACGTCGACTGCAGCCAGTGCGTCGACACGGTGAAGTCCTCGGTGAAGGCCGGCTCGTCGACGAGCCGCCGGTGGAGCGGGATGAGCGTGCGCACGCCCTCGATGGTGAATTCGTCGAGCGCCCGCCGGGCGCGGGCGAGCGCCTGCGCCCGGTCCTCGCCGGTGACGATGAGCTTGGCGAGCATGGGATCGAAATCGGTGCCGACCTCGGTTCCGACGCCGACGCCCGAGTCGAGCCGGACCCCGGGCCCGGCCGGCGGGACGTAGCGCGAGATCCGCCCGGTCGCGGGGAAGAACCCGCGGCGCGCGTCCTCCGCGTTGATCCGGAACTCGATCGAGTGGCCGCGCGGGGCGGGCAGCGCGGACGGCAGCGACTCGCCGGCGGCGATCCGGAGCTGCCAGGCGACGAGATCGACGCCGGACACCTCCTCGGTCACGGTGTGCTCGACCTGGATCCGGGCGTTGACCTCCATGAAGGTCGGCCGGCCGTCCCGCCCGAGGAGGAACTCGCAGGTGGCCGCCCCGACGTAGCCGACGTGGGCGAGGATCCGCTCCGAGGCCGCGGACACGGTCTCGCGCTGCTCCTCGCTGAGGAACGGGGCGGGCGCCTCCTCGACGATCTTCTGGTTGCGCCGCTGGAGGGTGCAGTCGCGGGTCGACACGACGTGCACGGTGCCCGCGGCGTCGACGAGGCACTGGGTCTCGATGTGGCGCGGGTCGACGATCTGCTGCTCGATGAGGCACTCGCCGCGGCCGAACGCGCTGCGCGCCTCGCGGGTCGCGGACTCGAGGGCCGGCTGGAGCTCCGAGGGGTCGGCCGCGGTGCGGAAGCCGCGCCCGCCGCCGCCGTAGGCTGCCTTGATGGCGATCGGCATGCCGTGCTCTTCTGCGAACGCGCGGGCCTCTTCCCAGTTATCGATCGGATCCTCGGTGCCCGGGGCCAGCGGGGCACCGACCTCGACAGCGACGCGACGAGCCGCGATCTTGTCGCCGAGCAGGTCGATGGATTCCGGGGTGGGGCCGATCCACGTAAGTCCCGCGTCGACGACGGCGCGTGCGAAGTCTGAGTTCTCCGAGAGGAAGCCGTAGCCGGGGTGCACGCAGTCTGCGCCCACCTTGTGGGCAAGGGAGATGAGCGCGGGCACATTCATGTAGGTCTCGGAAGCGCTATTGCCGGGGAGGTGGTAGGCCTCGTCGGCGACCAAGGTGTGCAGCGCGCCGGTGTCAGCGTCGGAGTAGACGGCGATCGAGCGGATGCCCAAGTCGCGTGCCGAGCGGGCGATGCGAACCGCGATCTCGCCGCGGTTGGCGATCAGAACGGCTTTGAGGGACGTTTCTGGTGCGGGAGTGGACATGGGCTTATTCTCCTTCGCTGTAGAGTTCGAAGCGGATGGTGGAACCGGGGGATAGCTGGGCGGCGATGTCGACATCTTCGCTGATCACTGTGGCGATGACGGGGTAGCCGCCGGTCACGGCGTGGTCGCGGAGGAAGACGACCGGCTGCCCGCTCGGCGGCACCTGGACACTGCCAGCCACCATTCCTTCTGAGGGCAGCTCGCCACCGCGCTCACGCTGTAATGGTTTGTCAGTTTCCAAACGGACGCCGACTCGGTTGGATTCGCCGGTCACCGTGAAGGTGGTGTCGAGGAATCGTTCGACTTCGGCTTTGTTGAACCAGTCATCGCGTGGGCCGAGCACGCAGCGCACGGTGGCGACATCGTCGGTCACGCGCAGTGGGTTCGAAAGCAGATCGGTGGCGGTGCCGGGTTTCTTCATCGACACCGAGACCGTATCGCCGGCCTGGATCGGAGCGGGCCCGAGTCCGGACAGCAGATCGGTGGCGGCGGAGTCGAGCTCCGTGTCGGCGATCAATCCACCGCGCACTGCGATATAGGAGCGCATACCGGTCCGCGGCGGGGAGACCACGAGCTGCGAGCCTGCGGGAACGATGATGGGCGTCGCCAACGGGAACGGTTTTTGCCCCACGAAGACATCGCTGTCCGCGCCAGTGACGCACACGACGGTCTCGGCCAAGGCGGTCATGGACAGGCCGCCGATATTTTCAAGAAGTGTCGCGTTGCGCTTATTACCCACCACGTCGTTGGCGATGCGGGCGGAGGCCCTGTCGGACGAGCCAGACGTGGTCACGCCGAGGCTGCCGTTGCCTTGCCTTCCGAGGTCCTGGTAGAGGGTCTGCAGCCCAGCCTCGTCGACGGTGAACAACGGCATGCGCGGGGGAGTGTCTAGTTCGTAGTGGCTGGTCTCCTGCTCGTCGGTGAGCTTATCGACGCGAACGTAGCGCACTGTGTCCCCCGGACTGACGAGCGCTGGCGGTTCGGCAGTCGAATCCCACATCGGGGTCGTGGTCGTGCCGATCAGTTGCCATCCGCCGGGGGATGTGCGCGGATAGACAGCCGAGAAATCGCCTGCCAGCGCGACTGCGCCCGCCGGCACTTCGGTGCGGGGGGAGGAACGGCGGGGCACGTCGAGGGCGTCGGACTCATCGGCCGGGACGCAATAGGTGAACCCAGGGGCGAAGCCGCCAAAACCGGCTTTCCACACGGTGGAAGTGTGCCACTCGATGAGCTCCTCGCGGGTCTTTCCCAGCAGCTGGGCGAGCTCGTCGAGGTCTTCGCCGTCGTAGCAGACCTCGATCTCGATCTCGCGTGACTCCTTGGCCGCAGCGGCTTCGGGTGTGAAGGTGCGCAGGAACTCAGCGGCCTTTTTCGCTGCGGATGTCGAATCGAATGTGACCAGAACGGTCCGGGCACCAGCTACAACGTCAGTCTGGCGTTCGAGCGGGGAGGAGTTCAGAGCTCCGTAGAAGTCCATCACTTCTTCGAGGCTGTCAAGGTCGATCATGAGTGCGCGTGTTCCGACGCGCTTGATGTCTCTACTCACAGAAAGCTCCTGATCTCGATGCCTTCGCCCTTCAATTTAGCGACCACACTGCGGGTCAGCTCCACTGAGCCCGGGGAATCGCCGTGGACGCAGACGGATTCGGCTTGAACGTCGACGACGCTGCCGTCGATAGCTGTCACGGCGCCTGTCGATGCGACCTGCAACACGCGGTCGGCAACGTGCTGTGCATCGGTCATCACCGCGTTCGGTTCGCGCCGCGACACCAAGGTGCCGTCGGGGTTATACCCGCGGTCGGCGAAAGCTTCGCGGATGACGCGCAAACCGGCCTTTTCAGCGATGTCCACGGCAATGCCTCCGGGCAGCAGCATGACGGGCAGATCACCGAAAGCCTTGATGCCGTCGATGACGGCCTGAGCATGCTTTTCGTTGTGGACGATGGTGTTGTAGAGCGCGCCGTGCGGCTTCACGTAGCGGATGGTGCCGCCGGCGGAGCGGGCCAGGGCCTCGAGGGCGCCCAGCTGGTAGAGCACGTCGTCGGCCATCGCGAAGGCTTCGGTGAAGGTGGTCTTTTCGTTCGCGAGCCGGAACAGGTTCTGGTTCGGGATGATGATGAGCGTGTCCACGACCTTCTGCAGCGCCTCGACGCCCTCGTCCAGCAGCACCTCACCCGGCCGCCCTCCTGGACTGCAGGGCTGGACGGGCTCACGCCGGAGGCCCGGGCGGTAGTGGTGCGGGCGGTGGCCGCGTACCGGGATCGGTGGGGCATCACCGCGTCGAGCCCGCTCGGAACGATCCCGCTCGACGACGCGCAACGCATCGACTACGAACGCGTCCGAGCTCGACTCTCTGCGATGACCTCGCAGGACGATGAGCCCGCCGCGACGATGCGTCCGGCGAGCCGGAGTTCGCAGCGTCAGCTCTGAACGAGCTCGTCTTACATGAGCCGGTCGACGGCGAGCCATGCGATGGCGGCAGGAGGGGCGAATGCGACCAGCATGATGACGGAGAGACGTAGTGTGCGCGGCCAACTGTCGAGCGCCGAGCGCACCGTCTTCCACCCGGCGTCGCTGAACCTGGGTCTGATCATCCGTACCACCTCCTTCTGGTTTCGCATGTGCATTGCCGCCTTCTCCTACTTGCTCTTCTTCCGCTGTTTGGTGGGCTTCATTCGAACCTTCGGAGCAGCCGCCTTCTTGCGCTCGCGCGCCTGTGCTTCCTTCTGCGCGGTCTTCTGCCGTGCCGCCCGTGCCGTATAGCTGAACTCGCCGGTCAGGGAGTAGTAGGTCCTTACGGTCTTGCCCGTGGGAGAAAGAGGAGCTTTGACGGTCTCCTCTCGTGACATCAAGAGCCCGCGGTCTCTGAGCTCACTTACGCCGGTCTGTACTGATCTGGCTTTCAGGCCGTACCAGTCGTCCATGCGGTTGTAAGTGAACCAGCACTCATCCTGGTAGCTGGTTTCTTTCGCCACGACGAGCAGCACCGCCAGAGCAGGCAGGGACAGCTTCGCGAAGAGCTCCTGTGTCCAAAACTCATCGGGCAGAACGAAGTAGGTGTTCCAGCGGTCCTTCCGTCCGCCTGGAGCGGTATACACCTCTGCACCGTCTTCTCGTCGAGGAACGACGCGAACCAGACGGTCGTCACGCTTCCGCTCTTCGATCAGCCCGAATTCTTCGAGTCTCTTCCACGATCGGGACAGGGTGGAAGGCGACCAGGTCACGCCGTCTTTCGAGGTCAGCGCGCGAATCCAGGTGGCAGCCGCTAGCGGCTCATGGTTCTCCTCGAGCCAGTTCCAGCAGGACACCAGCAGCAGGTACAGCAGCAGTTCCCGGTGGCGACGCCCCGTCACCATCCGTGCGAGTGTGCTCGCGCGAGATTGTCCCTCCTCGGGAAGCTGCACGAGGATATGCCGGAACTGGGCATACCCACGTCCCGAGAGCTTGGTCATGTACTCCCGGGTCTCGGCAGGTGTTGCCGCATCCGACTTATCACCTGGTGCGGGCGTTGTGCTGTTCATGGCTCCATAAAATCACATCTGGGTCCCGCAACCATTTCAGTCAGAATCTGGCCGATTGTCAGTTCGTGCTAGGTTATGCGACGCTAACTTGCGACACTCCTCTGCGACATCAAGATGCAACGCCCTGCAATACCCTTTGGTGGCCGATCGGCAGGCACGGCTCGATTGGCGCACAGGGGGAGGGCTGTCGATCAGGATTTCGCTCTGCTTCCTTTTCACGTCTGCTCTCGGAGTGTTGAGCCAACAGACCGACCGCTCGGTCCCGATGTCACTACTGAGCGCAAGAGCTCGCAACACCTACCGGATCGATGGGGTCAGACGTAGAATCGGGAACAGGCAGGAAGAACCACGCGCCGAACCCGTCGTTATCGGGCGAAGCAGACCGCTCGCCACCACGCGGGCACTCACCACACAGGGCCAGCCGCACCGATACCGCTCCCGTGTGAAAGTGAGACCCCACCATGACGCTCTTCCATCGACTCTGGGACGACAGCATCCACACCCGTAGATTCCTGCGCCACCAGATGCCCACGAACATCCTCCTCGACAAGATCCGCACCCGCCGAGGCCTCAAATGGGGCATCCCTGCAATGCTCATCCTCGGCGGCGGATACATCTTCGCTGCCGCGATGTGCATCACCCTTAT
>ENA-OOKA01000446-OOKA01000446.1-human-skin-metagenome-genome-assembly--contig:-NODE-446-length-10531-cov-10.558037_pt1 | contig 10531 bp, 8 predicted proteins | sample MGYA00248825_ERZ500995 | MGnify/ENA primary metagenome ERZ500995 (study PRJEB25958, sample SAMN03398540) | human skin metagenome | study: EMG produced TPA metagenomics assembly of the Human Skin... | reverse complement strand
GTCACAGGACACCTCCCGGGATGATGGATCGATGAAGAACTGCATCACCGCGGCGGAGGCCTCACGCTCGCGGCAGAACCCTCAACGCTAGACCTCGGCTCGCTCTGCCTGCCAGGCCTCCGGGGCCATCCGACCCGCGAGAAGCGTCACACGGCCGCGACGCCGGTCACTCGCAGGCGACCCCGTCGCCGTCGCCATCCATGCGCGGCGCATAGCCGGGCATGCCGCGGTACAGGGGCGCGGCACCGGCGGCCCGGGCCTCGGAGCAGTTCGCGAAGGCTGCGCCCGGTGCAGCGGGTGCCGGGGCAGGCTCCTGGGCGGGCTGCGGTGCGCTCTCGGCGGGCACCCGCGTCGAGCTCTGGTCCGAGCCCGAACCGGAGTCGGACGACGACTCCCCCTCGCAGTCCCGCAGCACCTCCGCCATCCGGTCGTGCTCGGGCTGGGTGACCCACAGGTCGTACTTGGCCTTCACATCGACCTGCCGCGCCACGTAGGGGCACCAGTAGGAGCGGTTCGGCGGCAACCAGGTCGCGGCGTCGCCGTCGCCCTTGGACTGGTTGGTCGGGCCGTCGACGGCCAGGAGGTTCAGCGGATCGTTGGCGAAGACCAGCCGCTGCTGCTCGCTCAGCTGCTGGGCGCCCTTCTGCCAGGCATCGGACAGCGCCACCACGTGATCGATCTGCACCTCGGCGGAGGTGTCCATTCCCGCGGTGAAGTCGATCGCGGTGTCCGTGTAGGGGTCCTGCAGCAGACCGGAGGACACGGAGCAGCCGTCCTCGCGCTCGATGCCCGTGAGGTCGCGGGCCAGGATGTCATTGCGGGTGCTGCACCCGTTGCCGTCGACGTCGTGCCAGGTGGGACCGAAGAGATCGCGGCCATAGCCGGTCTTCGGCGCGCGGCCCTTGATGTCCAGGGCCTCCAGCACGGTCAGGGCCTCAGCGGAGTCGGAGGCGGCGCTGTCGTCGACGGGCGCGGGCGAGCTCTCGGGCTCCGAGGCCGGCGCCGACGTCTCGACCGCCTCGGGTGCCTCTGCTGCCTCGGACGACTCGGCCCCGGCAGGCTCCTGCGCCTCCGATGACGGGGCCTCCGGCGCCTGCGGTGCGGACGACGCCGACGAGCCCGGCCGCGGACCTTCGGCCTCCTCGGCGGACGAGCCGACGATCAGCGCGATGACCACCAGAACCACGAAGGCGAGGACCAGCAGGCCCAGGCAGCCGCCGCAGCCGATGCCGATCTTGGCGGGGGTCGTCATCCGGGAGCGCGCAGGGGTCACATCAGCCTCGTCGTCGGGGGTCGCGGGGAAGCCCCACAGCCTACTGATCAGCACCCTGCCGACGACGGCGCCGCGCGGGCCGCTGCGTGCCCTACCCTCTCCTGGTGTCCTACCTCGATGAGCTGGCCGAGCGGCCCGACGACCACGACGACAGCCCTCCCGACGGCAGCCGGTACCAGAGCCTCAAGCACGAGGCGGTGCGCGATTCCACGCGCGCGCTCCAGCAGCGCATCCGCTCCCGCTTCCCGGATCGCGGGCTGTGGGAGGTCTGCGGCGAGCTCGCGGCGCTCGTGGACGAGGTCGGCTCGGAGGGCGGCATCAGCCGCCGTCGCATCCGGTTCGCCCGCTTCATGTCGCGGCTGCTGGTCGCGCTCATCGTCGTGTTCGTGACACTGACGATCGCGCTGGCCGCGGCCGACATCTGGGCCGATCCGGAGGCCATCAGCCCGATCGACTTCCTGCCGCTGCTGGAGACCGTCATCAACAACGCGGTGTTCGCGGGCCTGGCGGTGTTCTTCCTGATCGCCGTGCCGGAGCGGATGGAGCGGGCGCGCGTGATGCGGCTGCTGCACCGCCTGCGCTCCCTGGCCCACGTGATCGACATGCATCAGCTGACCAAGGTCCCCGAGCGCCTGGAGCGGGGCTCGCGCGCCGACGGCGGCCTGGATCTCAGCCGCGACCAGCTGCGCCACTACCTGGACTACTGCACGGAGATGCTCTCGCTCGTGGGCAAGACCGCTGCCCTGTTCGCCGAGGACACGACGGACGGCGAGATCATCGACGGCGTGGAGGGCCTGGAGACCCTGACCTCCGACATGGCCCGCAAGGTCTGGCAGAAGATCGCGGTGCTGTGACCTGCGTGAACGGCTGGCACGCCGCGGACTTCACCCTGACTCGGCCGACTAGTTGTTCAGCCCCTGCCCCTCGTAGAAGGCTCCGCCCGCATTTCGCACCGCGTAGTAGTAGACATCGGCCACCCCGAGGCACGCGTTGCGGCGGATCGTCTCGGTGGGGTAGGCCCGGGTGCAGCTGGCCTTGAGCCCGGAGAGGAACACCGCATCGCAGTCCATGCGATTCACGAAGCTCGTGGACGAATAGCACCGATCGTGATCGTCGCAGGTGGGCTTGAAATCAGCGCGCCCCCACTGATCCGGTGAATAGCTGCAGCCGTTGGTCTCGTCGGTCGCCGCTGCCAGAGGAGCAGCGGAGGCCTGAGGTATAGCGGAAGTCTGGGCCAGGCGGAGGGATGATGACCCTCCGGTGAGCCGCACGATCTCCTGGATCTCCGCCTGACTCGAGATCGCGTCGAGCTCGACGATCTCCTGGGGCGTGAAGTTCCGCAGCAGGACGTCGTACTGCTTCTTGGTGATGTCCCCGCCCGTCGGCGACGCAGTGGATGCCGCCGTGGCCGCGGATGCCCCCGCCGCGGTCGATGCCAGCAGCATCACGGACGCAAGAAGAGTGATCGGTCGGCGCGCAACGGTCTTCATGGCATGCCCCTCCGGTGGAGAATATGAGCTCCCACTAGGGGATACAGTCTCAGACTGTAGCGCAGCTCACCACGCGCGGGCCCATCTCAGCGGCCGTAGTGGTAGCGGCACTGGGCTATCAGCACACGATCCTCGACGACCTTGCAGACCAGTCGGTGCTCATCGGTGATCCGCCGCGACCAGAAGCCGCCGAAGTCGTGCTTGAGCGCTTCGGGCTTGCCGATGCCTTCATTGCTGTTGCGCTGGCGCGATTCGGAATATGTCATCGTCTTCATTCGACGTCCTTGTACAAGAATTTGTACAGCCCGAGGGGCTCGCCGACGAGGGGTGCCTCAACCCTGTCCGACGGCGGCGAGCTGTCGGCGGGCGGCGGGGCGCCCCAGGAAGAGCCAGCCCAACGAGCCCAGCAGCGGCAGGGCGATCACGAGCAGGACCCAGACGGCCTTCCGCTCGCCGGTGATGGCCGGCTGCAGGAGGAGCGGCCCCACAGCTCCAAGATCGTGCGCCGGGAGTCGCGGAGGTACTCGCCGATCCGGTCGGCGGCCTCGGCATCGCGCTCCTGCGCCACGAGCTCCACGAGCGCCGCGTTGCGCTCGACCCACGGCTGGTGGAACGCCGGAGTGTCATCGAGCGTGTGGAAGAGCAGGCGCAGCTCGGACTGCACCTGCTTCATGAGCCCGAGCTGCCGGTGCGAGTCGGACAGCGAGACGACGGCCCGATGGAAGGCGTCGTTGCCCTCGGCCATGGCCGCGACCTGCCCCGCGTCGCGGGCCCAGCGACCGGTCTCCACAGCGGCGGTCATCTGCTCGACCGCACGACCACGCGTCCCCGCCTCCGGCCAGCGCAGCGCCGCCCCCTCCAGGGCCAGCCGTGCGCGGAAGAGCTGATGGACCGTGGTCTCATCCGGCAGGCACACACGGATGCCGCGGTGGCGCTCGCGCTCGACCAGGTGCTCCTGCTCGACCTCGTCGAAAGCCGCGCGCAGGGAGTTGCGGGAGATGCCCAGCACGGCCGCCAGGCGTTCCTCGGGCAGCCGGGCGCCCGGTCGCAGGAGGCCCGTGACGACGCCGCGGCGCAGGACCTCGGCCCCGCGCGCGACCGCGCCTCGCCCCTCGTGCTCCGAGTCCACCGCTTCGCGCACAGGCCCGAGCACGGTCATGTCAGGCAGCGGCACCTCCATCTCGATGGTCATGAGCTCATCGTGCCAGTCGGCGTCAGGATGACCTCCCGTGTCATGACGTGATGCGTCCGAGCACCTGACCGGCCGTCACGGCATCGCCCTCGGCCGCGCCCCGCTCGGACAGGGTGCCAGCGCACGGCGCAGCGACCTTCGACTCGGTCTTCATGACCTCGAGCACGAGCAGGTCGTCGCCGGCCTGGACCTGTGCGCCCTCCTCGACGAGCCACTTCAGCACTGTGCCGCCCACGCCGGCCTTCACCGCGCCGTCGTCGTCGCCCTCAGCGGACTCCGACGACGCCTGCCCGCCGGACTCGAGCGCCGCAGCCAGCGCCTTGGGCACGCCGAGCATCACGCGGCGGCCGTCGATGTCCACGCTGAACCGTGAGCGGCCCAGCTCGGCGGCGCGCAGGTAGTCGGCCGCGTAGCCGTCGTCGGCGCTGAGGCGCTCGGCGAACTCGGTCTCGATCCAGGCCGTGTGGACGGTGAAGTCCTGGGCCTCCTCGGCCGTGAACTCGGGCGCCTCGATCGCGGCCCGGTGGAACGGGACCGTGGTGGCCACGCCGTGGATGCGGATCTCGGCCAAGGCACGACGGGCCCGTCGCAGCGCGGACTGCCGATCCGCGCCGTGCACGATCAGCTTGAGCAGCATCGAGTCGAAGGTCGTGGCGACCTCCTGGCCGGCGCGCACGCCGGAGTCCAGGCGGATGCCGGGGCCGGTGGGGGCGTCGATCGCCTCGATACGCCCGCCGCCGGGCAGGAAGCCGCGACCCGGGTCCTCCGCGTTGATGCGGAACTCGAAGGCGTGGCCCTGCGGCTGGGCGCCCAAACCCTCGGGCAGGTGCCCGCCGTCGGCCACGAGCAGCTGCAACTGGACCAGGTCGGCGCCGTAGACCTCCTCGGTGATCGGATGCTCGACCTGCAGGCGCGTGTTGACCTCCAGGAAGGAGATCAGCCCGTCGCGGCCCACCAGGAACTCGGCGGTGCCCACCCCCACGTAGCCGGCCTCGCGGCAGATCTCGGCGGCGGCGGTGTGGATCCGCTCGCGCTGCTCGTCGCTCAGGAACGGCGCCGGGGCCTCCTCCACGAGCTTCTGGTGGCGGCGCTGCAGCGAGCAGTCGCGGGTGCCGAGCACGGCCACGCCGCCGTGGGAGTCGCAGACCACCTGGGCCTCGACGTGGCGCGGCTCGTCCAGGAAGCGCTCCACGAAGCACTCGGGGCGACCGAACGCGCTCTGGGCCTCGCGGGCGGCCGAAGCGAAGGCGTCCTCGACCTCGGAGAGCTCGCGGACCACGCGCATGCCGCGCCCGCCGCCGCCGTGAGCGGCCTTGATGATCACGGGCAGCCCGTGCTCCTCGGCGAAGGCGGTGGCCTCAGCACCCGAGGCCACCGGGCCGTCGGTGCCCGGCACCAGCGGGGCCCCCACGGTGCGGGCGATGTCGCGAGCCTGGACCTTGTCGCCGAGCTTCTCGATGGTCTCGGGCTTCGGTCCGATCCAGGTCAGGCCGGCGTCGATGACTCCGCGGGCGAACGAGGCGTTCTCGGACAGGAACCCGTAGCCGGGGTGGACGGCGTCTGCACCGGCGCGCTGGGCGATCGCCAGGATCGCCTCCTGATCCAGGTAGGTCTCGGTCGGGCTGGTGCCCTCGAGCGCGTAGGCCTCGTCAGCCAGGTGGACGTGCGGGGCGTCGGCGTCGGGGTCGGCGTAGACGGCCACCGAGCTCAGGCCGGCCTCGGCGCAGGCGTGGATGATGCGCACGGCGATCTCGCCGCGGTTGGCGATCAGGACCTTCTGCACGATGGTCTCCTCAGTGGTTCTCGGCAGCAGGCGCTGCGACGGTGTCGGTGGAAGCGGTGGTGGCGGGCTCAACGGCGATGAAGCGCACCGTCCTGCCGGGAGCGGCCTGGGCCATGAGGTCCAGATCGGCCTCGAGCACGCAGGCGATGACCGGGTAGCCGCCGGTCACGGGGTGGTCTCTCAGGAACACGACGGGCAACCCGGAGGCCGGGACCTGGATGCTGCCGGGCACGGTGCCCTCGCTGGGCAGCTCGCGCTCGATGCTGCGAGCCAGCTCGCGACCCTCGAGTCGGGCGCCCACGCGATCGGAGGCCGCCGCGACGGTCCACTCCTGCTCCTGGAAGGACTCCAGGGCCTCGGGCGTGAACCAGTCGTCGCGCGGGCCCAGGACCACGCGGACCTCGAGCGGCCCGCTCGGCGGAGTCGGCGGGGCAACCGGAGCGCCGGCGACCTCGAGCGGCCAGTCCACGGCGGTGCCGGGATCGCGGCCCACGGCCAGGCGGTCGCCGTCGGACAGCGCCGCGGGGCCGAGCCCTGCGAGAGTGTCGGTCGCACCGCTGCCGATGACCGCGGGGACGTCGATGCCGCCGCGCACAGCCACATACACGCGCAGCCCGTCCGAGGGAGCTCCCACACGCAGCGTCTGGCCGTCTTTCAGCGCGAAGGGCAGACCGGCGCGAGGACGCCAGCCCGAGTCGACCCTCGGAGCCTTCGTCGACTGCTCGGCACGCTCGTCCGGCTCAGTCTGCTCGGTCTCAGGCACATCGGCCGAGTCCGTCGCGACGGGCGCCTGCTCCTCCGATGGCGCCGCGTCCGTCGGCTCCGTGTCCGGCGTCGGCGCAGGGACGACCTCCAGCTCCACAGCAGCGCCGGTCACGGCGAGGACCTGATCGCCCGCGGCCCGCAGGCTCAGACCACCGAGCACGCTCTCCAGGCATGCCGTGCCCGGCATATTGCCGACCAGCCGGGCGGCTCGATCAGCGGCGGCACGGTCCAGAGCCCCGGAGGAGGAGATCCCCACGTCGGAGCGCCCCGGGCGACCGCGGTCCTGGATCAGCGCCTGCAGCCCGGCGGTCTCGACCACCAGGTGATGCGCGGGATCGACCTCGCTCGGCTCCGGGTCTGCGGCCGGCTGGATCTCCACGGCCTCGCGCACCGCCCGGTACGTCAGGCGGTCGCCCGGGGCCAGCAGCGCCGGCGGATCCTGGGTCAGATCGACCATGGGCGTCGTCGTGCGCCCCAGCAGCTGCCAGCCGCCCGGGGAGCTGCGCGGGTAGACCGCCGAGAACTGCCCGGCCAGCGCCACCGAGCCGGCGGGCACGGCGGTGCGAGGCGAGCTGCGGCGCGGGATCTCGGGCGTGTCGCGCAAGGCATCGGGCAGCTGGAGGCCATCCACGGACTCCAGCGATCGAGCGCAGTAGAGGAAGCCCGGAGCGAAGCCGGCGAACGCCGCGATCCAGGGCTCGGCAGTGTGCCACTCGATCAGCCCGTCGGCAGAGACGCCCAGGGATTCGGCCAGCTCGTGGAGGTCCTCGCCGTCGTAGACGACGTCCAGCGCGATCTCCCGGCCCGGCTGATCCGCCAGTGAGCCCCGGGGGATGCGTGCGAGCGCGGCCTCCAGCGCAGGACGGTCGCTCGTGCGGATCAGCACGGTCGAGGCGCCGCCCACCCCGCGGAAGCCCTGCTCGGACAGCACGGCATGCACGGCCACGGCGTCGGCCAGGTCGGCGCACTCGATGAGCAGCGAGTGATCGGCGACCGGGCGCAGGGCGCGGGACGGAGCGTCGGCGGGACTCACGAGAGGAACGACCGCTGCTCGACGCCGGCCTCGGACAGCGCCGCCGAGACCTGCCGGGCGATCTCGAGAGCTCCGGGGGTGTCGCCGTGGACGCAGATCGATTCGGCATCCACGGAGATGGTGGAGCCGTCGATCGCGGTGACCGTGCGCTGGGTGGCCATCTGGACCACGCGGGCGGAGATCTCGGCCGGATCGTGCAGCACCGAGCCCTCCTCGCGGCGGGAGACCAGACGGCCCTCCGGCGTGTAGGCGCGGTCGGCGAAGGCCTCGCGCACCGTGGGGATGCCGGCGGCTGCGGCCTGGCGCTCGATCTCGGAGTCGGGCAGGACCAGGATCGGCAGCTCGTCGCCGAGCTCCGCGAGCGCCCGCACGACGGCCCCGGCATGGGCCTCGTGGTGGACGATCGTGTTGTAGAGCGCACCGTGGGGCTTCACGTAGCGGACCTGCGCGCCCACCGAGCGGGCGCAGGCCTGCAGGGCGCCGATCTGGTAGATCACCTGATCCGTGAGCTCCGAGGGCACCACATCGATGAAGCGGCGCCCGAAGCCTTTGAGGTCGTCGTAGCTGACGTGGGCGCCGATGGCCGCCCCGCGCTGCGAGGCGATGCGGCAGGTCTCGCGGGCGACCGACGGATCGCCTGCGTGGAAGCCGCAGGCCACGTTGGCGCTGGAGACGACCTCGAGGATCTCGGCTCCGTCCGGCATGGACCAGGAGGTCAGCGACTCCCCGCAGTCGGCGTTGAGATCGATCCGGGGCTGCCCGGAAGTGATGGCGCTCATGGAAGTCGGCCTCCTTGCTGTGGTTGGAACAGGATGGACCATTGAGGGCGATTGTTCAACAATCGAATGTGATGTTCGCTACTGCTGACGCTTCGTCACTATGATGGCGCAGATCACATACCCCACTGCATCGACCTGCTGAGAGTCGTCGCACCCAGGAGCAGCATGACCGCGCACCCCCGCCTCTCCGCCCCCCTGAGCATCGGGAGGCTGGAGCTTCCCCACCGCATCCTCATGGGCTCCATGCACACAGGTATGGAGGACGATCCCGAGCAGTTCCCCGAGCTCGCCGCGTACTTCGCCGAGCGCGCCCGCGGCGGAGCCGGCCTGATGATCACCGGCGGCTTCAGCCCCAACGGCGAAGGCCGCCTCACCCCCGGGGGCGGCCAGCTCTCGGATCCCGCCCAGGCGGCCCATCACCGGATCCTCACCGACGCCGTCCACGAGGCCGGCGGCCTGCTGGCCCTGCAGATCCTGCACGCGGGGCGCTACGCCTATCACCCGAAGGCGGTCTCCGCCTCGGCCACGCAGTCCCCCATCAGCCCGTTCCCCGCCCGAGAGCTGACCGACGAGCAGGTCCGGGCCGCGATCCAGGACTTCGCCCGCTGCGCCGTGCTCGCCCAGGAGGCCGGCTACGACGCCGTCGAGATCATGGGCTCGGAGGGCTACCTGCTCAACCAGTTCCTGGCCCAGCGCACGAATCAGCGCGACGACGAGTGGGGCGGGAACGCCCAGCGCCGTCGTCGCTTCCCGGTGGAGGTCGTGCGCGCGGTGCGCGCCGCGGCCCCGGGGCTGCCGATCATCTACCGGATCTCCCTGATGGACCTGGTCGACGGCGGCCAGGCCTGGGAGGACGTCGTCGCCCTGGCCCATGAGCTCGAGGACGCAGGCGTCGACGTCTTCAACACCGGCATCGGCTGGCACGAGGCCCGCGTGCCCACGATCGTCACGAGCGTCCCGCGCGCTGCCTTCACGGAGGCGACCGCCGCGCTGAAGGCCGAGGTCTCGGTGCCGGTCGCGGCGTCGAACCGCATCTCCATGCCGCAGGACGCGGAAGCGATCCTGGCCGAGGGCCAGGCCGATCTGGTGTCCATGGCGCGGCCCTTCCTGGCCGATCCCGCCTGGGTCCGCAAGGCTCTCGAGGGCCGCGAGGACCGGATCAACACGTGCATCGCCTGCAACCAGGCCTGCCTGGACCACACGTTCTCCCAGAAGCGGGCCTCCTGCCTGGTGAACCCGCGGGCGGGCCGGGAGACGACCCTGGTGCTCGAGCCCACGCGCACCGCGCAGCGGGTGACCGTGGTCGGCGCCGGACCTGCAGGATTGGCCACCGCCGTGGCGGCCGCTGAGCGCGGTCACCACGTGGAGCTCTTCGAGGCCCAGGACCACCTGGGCGGGCAGTTCGCCCTGGCCCAGCGCATCCCCGGCAAGGAGGAGTTCGCCCAGACGCTGCGCTACTTCACCCAGCGGCTCGAGGACCTGGGGGTGGAGGTCCGCACGGGGCACCGGGTGAGCGCCCAGGAGCTGATCGACGCCGGCTGGGACCACGTCATCCTGGCCACCGGTGTGGAGCCGCGCGTCCCCGAGATCGAGGGGCTCGAGCATCCGTCGGTCATCACCTATCCGGACCTGGTCAGCGGACGCCGCCAGGCCGGCGAGCGCGTGGCCGTGATCGGCGCCGGCGGCATCGGCGTGGACGTGTGCGAGTTCCTGACCCACGGCGGCCCGCAGCCCACGCCCGTGGAGGACTGGCAGAAGGAATGGGGCGTGGCTCCGCTCAGCGGCCCCGACGCCCAGATCGGCGGGCTGCGCAAGCCCGAGCCGGAGCCGTCGCCGCGCCAGGTGCACCTCATCCAGCGCCGCGCGTCCTCGATCGGCAAGGACCTGGGCGTCACGACCGGCTGGGTCCACCGCGCGGCCCTGCGGGCACGCGGCGTCCACCAGATCACCGGCGCGCAGTACGTGCGCATCGACGATGACGGCCTGCATCTCACCGTGCCCGCCGGGGAGTCCTCCGACACCGAGGCCACCGACGCCCCGCGCGAGCCCCTGGTGCTGCCGGTCGACTCGGTGATCCTGTGCGCCGGTCAGGTCTCCCAGCGCGAGCTCGTGGAGCCCCTGGAGCACTCCGGCATCAGCCTGCACATCATCGGCGGAGCGGATGTGGCCGCCGAGCTCGACGCCAAGCGCGCGATCAAGCAGGGCGTGGAGGTCGC
>ENA-OOKA01000445-OOKA01000445.1-human-skin-metagenome-genome-assembly--contig:-NODE-445-length-10543-cov-7.912757_pt1 | contig 10543 bp, 11 predicted proteins | sample MGYA00248825_ERZ500995 | MGnify/ENA primary metagenome ERZ500995 (study PRJEB25958, sample SAMN03398540) | human skin metagenome | study: EMG produced TPA metagenomics assembly of the Human Skin... | reverse complement strand
ACCCCTGACCTTCTCCATGCCATGGAGACGCGCTACCAACTGCGCCATACCCCCGAAAAGGTGCCTCCCGAACTCCGGGCGACTTGAACCATAGTACTCAGTCGCGCGCGGTTTGCAAAATCGCCGGCCCCGCCGGTCGAACAGGCCCGGAGTACGATCGGGCGGCTCCCCCGCGCTCGCTAGGCTGGCCCCATGAGCTGGATCGATTCCTCTCGCGACGATCTCGACGTCCCCGTCGACGGCGGCACCCATCGCACCGCTGTGTGGACTCATCCTGCGCGGCCGGCCAGTGCCGCATCCGCTGCTCACGGTGGCCCGGACCACCCCGCTCGTCCGCTGCTCCTCGTCCACGGCTTCCGCGGCGATCACCACGGGATGGACCTCATCGCTCATCACGTCCGCCGCCACCCGGCCGTCGTCCCGGACCTGCCCGGATTCGGCGCGACCGCGCCCCTGCCCGACGGGCTCTCGCTCGACGCCTACGCAGGCTTCCTCTCCGGTCTGCACGACTCGATCGAACAGCGGTACGGCGTCCCGCCGCTCGTCGTCGGACACTCCTTCGGCTCGATCCTCGTCGCGCGCCTCGCCGCGCTCCGCGCTCGACAGGACACGCCGCTCGATGCCCTCGCGCTCATCAACCCGATCACCGCGCCGGCGCTCGAAGGCCCCTCCCGCCTCGGCTCCCTCCTGGCCCGCGCGTACTACAGCCTCGCCGCACGACTCCCGGAACGCGCCGGCGACGCCCTCCTCGGCCATTCCCTCATCGTCCGCGGGATGAGCGAGGTCATGGCCACCACCCGCGACCCCGGACTGCGCCGCTACATCCACGACCAGCACCGCCGCTACTTCTCCACGTACACCGACCGGGACTCCCTCGCCCGGGCCTTCGCGATCTCGATCTCGCACACCGCCGCCGAGGCCGTCGACTCCCTGACGATGCCCGTGCTCGTGATCTCCGGCGGCGCGGACTCGATCGCTCCGCCCGCCGCCACCCGTGCCTTCGTCGACTCCCTGCCGGACGTCCGATCCCACGCGTTCGACGGGGTGGGGCACCTCGTCCACTACGAGCGCCCGGAGCACACCGCCCGGCTCCTCGAGGCCTTCGCAGCCGAGGTCGAGCGGTCTACACTGCGAACATGAAGGATCCGCGCACGCTCACCGGGGACACTGCGCTGCATCTTCCCGAATTCGATGCTCCGCCGCCGGACCCCCTCGATCTCATGCGCCGGTGGATCGCCGACGCCGAGGACCGCGACGTGCGCGAACCGAACGCGGCCGTGCTCGCCACGACCGACGGCACGCGCGTCTCCGCGCGGACCGTGCTCCTCAAGGGCGTGGGTGACGACGGTCCGGAGCTGAGCTTCACCTCGCGCAGCCGCAAGGGCGCGCAGCTCGCCGCGAACCCCCACGCCGGACTCACCTTCTACTGGCGGGAGACCCTGCAGCAGATCACCGTCGAGGGCAGCATGCGCAGACTCCCCGACGACGCCTCGGACGCGGTCTGGGATGCCCGTCCGCGCGGCGCCCGCGCGGCCTCGGCGAGCTCGTCCCAGAGCGCGGAGCTGCACGACGAGGCCGCGCTCACCACGACCGCCGGGGAGCTCACCCGCTCCGACGCCCCGATCCCGAGGCCGGAGCACTGGTCGGCATTCGTCCTCGAACCGGACCGGATCGAGTTCTGGCACGGCAGCCCCGACCGCCTGCACCGGCGTCTCGAGTACGCACGCACCGCGCCCGGAGCGCAGTGGGGAATCCGCCGCCTCCAGCCCTGAAGGGTCCGAACAGCACGCCGCGTCCGCCGGAGCGGGCCCGGGTCAGCGCTCCGGATCGTCGATGTCGAAGTCGGCGAGGGTGGACTCGTACTCGGTGAGACCCTCGTCCTCGTCGCCGCGCGCCTCGGCGAGCCGGTTGGGCGAGGTGTGCCGCCACACCGGGGCGCCGCCGGCGAAGGTCGAGCGCGACAGCACGTTCGACGCCACCGAGGACACGATGACGAGCGCAAGGAAGCCCGAGACCGCCATGAACAGCCGCGTCAGGCTGAACCCGTCCTGCCACAGGGTGTAGATGTAGGCGGCGAGGAGGATGAGCGGCATCGCGAGCCCGGTGGCCGGCGAGAACACGTTGATCCGGGAGAGGGCGTCGTTCGCCCGGAACATCGCGAGGGCGCAGATGAGCACGATGAGGCTGCCGGTGATGCCGAGGGCGCCGACGAGGGTGATCGCGAGGACGTCGGGGATCATCAGCGGTGTCCTCTCGTCTGGATGCGGGACAGTGCGACGGTCGCGAGGATGCCGAGCATCGACGACAGGAAGATGACGTCGAGCACGATCGAGAGGTTGACGAGCATCGCGATGAAGGTGAGGATGCCGATCGCGGAGAAGTACACGAGATCCCCGACGATCGCCCGCGAACCCATGTCCTTCGCGGTGAGCACGCGAGCGAGTCCGACGACGATCGCCAGCGCGAGCAGGATGATGCAGATCCACAGCACGACGGTCACGGCGCTCTCCTCTCCTCGGAGCCGGTCGGCGGCAGATCGCCGGAGCCCCCGCGCGTCATCCGGAGCAGCCGGTCCTCCATGTCGACGAGGCCGGCGAGGACCTCGTCCTCCGAGTCACCGAAGAGCGCATGGACGAACAGCGTGGGGCGCGAGCGCCCGTCGGCGGCGGCGGATGCCACGACGAGGGTGCCCGGGGTGATGGTGATCGACGAGGCCATGAGGGTGATCTCCACATCGGTCTCGCAGCGCAGCGGCAGTTCGACGATCATCGGGGAACCGTACTCACCGGGTTTGAAGACGTGGGCGAGCACATCGACGGTGCCGGAGACGATCTCCTTGCCGATCCACAGGCTGTAGCCGATCACGCGGAACGGATTCATCATTGCGTGAGCACCGCCTCGATGTAGGGGGCCGTGTCCATGAGGTCGGCCGCCGCCCTCTCGGTGACCGTGAACAGCACGTCCGGGAACAGGAACAGGCCGACCGACAGCGCGATCATCACGGTCCCCGGCACGAGGAGCTTCGTCCGGATCCGCACGGAGTCGTCGAGCGCAGTGAGGGATGCGCGACCGGTGCTCACCGAGTCCGGGTGGTAGTGGGTCATCGGCTCGCCCCAGAAGGAGTTCGCCCACAGCCGCTGGAGTGCGAGCAGGCTGATGATCGAGCCGAGCACGACCGCCCCGATGAGCACGGGGCCGAGCACCGACTCGTCCGCGGCCGAGGCCCGGATGAGGCCGATCTTGCCCCACACACCGGAGGTGATGGGCAGTCCGATGAGCGAGAACAGGCCGAGCACCATGAGAACGGTCGCCCAGCGCTCCCGTCCGGCCAGGCCGGAGAGCTTCTTGAACGCACCCGTGCCGTAGGTCTGCTCGACGGCTCCCATGGTGAGCAGCAGGCCCGCCATGGTGATGATGTGGTGCACGAGGTAGAACGTCCCTGCGGACAGCGCGACCGCCGTCATGAGCACGACGCCGATGAGGATGTGGCCGACACCGGACACCATCTGGAACGCGAAGACGTTGCGGACCCGGATCTCGCCGAACGCCGACAACCCCGAGGTGACGATGGTGAGCACGACGATGACCGCGACGACCCACGACCACGCAGGAGGCTCCTCGAACACCGAGGAGTACACCCGGTAGATCGCGTAGAGCGCGACCTTGGAGTGCAGCGCGGAGAAGAGCGCCATCATGCCGGCCGAGGTGTTCGGGTAGCTGCGGACGAGCCAGCCGTGGACCGGCACGACGCCCGCCTTGACGAACAGCGCCACGAGGACGATCCCGACCGCGAGCTGACCGGCCGGGGGGATCTCGGGCATCTCGGCGATGATCGCGAGGTTGACCGAGCCGAGCGCGCCGTAGACGAACCCCACGCCGATGAGGAGGATCGTCGAGGTCAGGAGGTTGACCATGACGTACATCCGGCCCACCCCGAGCCGGCGCCACGTCCCGGTCACCGCGATGAGCGCGTACGAGGGCAGCACCATGACCTCGACGAACACGAAGAGGTTGAAGAGGTCGCCGGTGAGGATCGCTCCGTAGACGCCGGCGAGCATCATGAGGATGAGCGCCGGCACGAACCGGTACTGGTCCTCGCCGGTGGCGATGAGGAACCACGAGCACACGAGCGCGCCGATCGAGGTGATCGTCAGGAGCAGGGCGGCGAAGGTGTCGGAGGCGAACGGGATCGCCAGGCCGTCGACGAACCCGCCGACCGAGTGCGCGATCACCGGCTCGCGCGTGTGCAGCCCGATGAGATAGAGGCCGAAGGCCGCGACGGACCCCGGGATCCCGATGAGCAGGATCCGGTCGAGCAGCCGGGAGCGGACGATGGTGCTCAGCGCCGAGGCGCCCAGGGGCACCGCGATGATGAGGAGGAGCAGGGCCGGGTTCACTGTTCGCGGGCCTCCCCCGTGTTCGGCGGCGTGTGCTGATCGTCGTCGTGGCCGAGCACCGCCATCGCGAGCATGAAGATCGTCACCGCGAGGGTGATGACGATGGCCGTGAGGACGAAGGCCTGCGGCAGCGGGTCGGCGGCGGTCGCGGGATCCATCCGGCCCTCGAGCGGCTCGCCCCGCCACGCCGACACGCCGGAGGCGAGGAGCGCGAAGTTCGCGGCATGGGAGATGAGCGTGAGGCCGAACACGGCCCGGACCATGGAGCGCTGCAGGAGCAGGTAGACCCCTCCGGCCACGAGGACGCCGACGGTGAGTGCAAGGATCATCGGTCGCCACGCTCCTGGTGCTGTTCGCCGGTCGCCATGTGCCGCGACCGGACTCCGAGCTTCCGCTTCCGATCCCCCTGGGCGAGCGCGCGCGCATGGGGGCGCTCGCCGCGCGTCGCATCGAGCGGGCCGGTGAGCTCGCCGTACATCATCTCGTCGGCGCGCTCGCGCGTCCCCTCGAAGGGCGTCTCGGCGTCGACGTCGCGCTGCATCTGACCGTCGACGAGGACGTCGTCGCCGGCCGGGGTGAACGCGGAGTCCGAGGTGCCCAGCAGATTGAAGGACACGAGGATGAGTCCGAGCACCGCCATGTACACGCCGACGTCGAAGAGCATCGACGTCGTGAGGTGCACGCCGAACAGGTAGCCGTGGATCGGCTCGAGGAAGGATCCCGCGAAGATCAGACCGACGAAGCCGGTGAGCACCGCGACCATGACGCCGCCGCCGATGAGGATGAGCGGGGCCCGCGGCGGTCCGATCGCCCGGTCCTTCGAAGTCGACATGTAGAGGATGCCGACGATCGCGGAGCCGACGAGGGCTGCGATGAAGCCGCCGCCCGGCTCATTGTGCCCGCGCCAGAAGATCAGCGCCGAGGAGATCGCGAGGATCGGGCCGAGCACGCGCGCCATGAGCTGCATCGGGATGACGTTGGGCCACGCCACCATGACCGCCCGATGGGCGACGGACCCGCGGGGGCGGAGGCTGACCCACGGGGTGCGCGGCACCTCGGGGATGTCGGCGGCCGGCGGGTCGATGAACTTGTCGCGCACCGAGGAGAGCACCGCGACGATCGCGATGCCGGCCATACCGAGCACCGTGAGCTCGCCGAGCGTATCGAGTGCGCGGAACTCCACGAGGATGGTGTTGACGATGTTCGAGCCGCCGCTGATCTCGGGAGCCTCGTTGAGGTAGTAGAGCGCGATCTCGGACCGCTCGCGGCGACCGGTCATCACCCACACCGCGAGCCCGACGGCGGCGCCGACGAACACCGCGAAGATCCCCCGCCGGGTCTGGGTGCGCTTGCGGTACCGCCAGAAGGTGCGGGGCAGCTTCTGGAGCACGAGCATGATGACGATGATCGTCATCGCCTCGACGAGCAGCTGGGTGAGCGTGACGTCGGGGGCGCCGAGCGCCATGATCTGGACGGTCGCGAGGATGCCGACCGCGGACAGTGCGACGGTGGCGGTCATCCGCGAGCGGGCGAAGCACACCGCGAGGACGGAGACGGTGATGAGGACGAGGAGCACGAGGTCGATCGGCCGGGAGAGGTTCGGCTGCACCGGCGGCAGTCCCGGCCCGAGGCCGATGGCGAGCGCCCCGCCGAAGATCACGAGGGAGAGCAGTCCGAGGATCGCGCGCACGTGCGGGGCGGCCCGCACCGGGGCGACGATGCCGCTGGCGGCACGGCCGGCGACCTCGAGGCCGCGGGTGATGCCGCTGATGACGTCGGCGCCGTCGAACGGCAGGCGGGCGCGCATGAAGAACGGCCACACCCGGCGACGGGCGAGGATGATGAGGATGCCCGCGGCGATGATGAGCGCGGAGGCGATGAGCTCCGGCGTGATCCCGTGCCACAGCACGAAGTGCGGGTGCGGATCGGTGCCCGGCAGCGCGGCGGTGATCGCGGGCACGACGAGCTTCTCGACCTGCGGGAGCATGAACGCGAGCGGCACCGAGGCGAGGATCGGCAGTGCGGCGAAGGTGAGCATGACGCCGTCGGTGTGTCCGAGCGCCTCGCGGTCCGGCTCGTCCCCGTCGACGAAGGCCCCGAAGACGACTTTGGCGCAGTAGGCGAAGGTGAGCACCGAGGCGGCGGCACCGGCGATGAGCGCGGCCCAGCCGGTCCACGCCGCACCGGGCGCCTCGCCGAGGGCCATGAACACCGTCTCCTTCGAGGCGAAGCCGAGGAGCGGCGGGATGCCGGCCATCGAGGCGGTGCCGATGATCGTCACGGCGAACGCCACGGGAGAGACGCGGTACAGCTGGGGGATCTTCCCGAAGTCCCGGGTGTGGGCGATGTGGTCGACGACGCCGACCATCATGAACAGACCGGACTTGAAGAGCGCGTGGGCGATGACGTGGAGGACCGCGGCGCCGAGCGCGAGCTCGGTGCCGACACCGATCGCGGCGACGATGAGGCCGAGCTGGCTCACCGTCGAGTAGGCCATGAGCTTCTTGAGGTCGACCTGGTTGAGGGCGAACCAGCCGCCGATCGCAGTGGTGATGATCCCGGCGACGATGAGCAGCGCATTCCACGCCGGCGTCGAGTGGAAGGCGGGGCTGAACCGGATGAGGAGGAAGATGCCGGCCTTGACCACGGCTGCGGCGTGGAGGTACGCGCTCACCGGGGTGGCGGCGGCCATCGCGTCCGGGAGCCAGGAGTGGAACGGGAACTGCGCGGACTTCGTCATCGCGGCGATCGCGACGAGGAGCGCGATCGTCGTGGTGAAGGTCGGGTCGGTGCCCCAGACCTCATGGGTGAGGGCCTCGCGGATGCCGGTCGTACCGGTGCGGGCGACGATGAAGCCGATCGCGACGAGGAGCGAGAGGCCGCCGATGAAGGTGATGAACATCGTCCGCAGCGAGGCGGGATGGGCGGCCGTGCCGGAGCGGGCGATGAGCATGAACGACGCGAGCGAGGTGATCTCCCACGCGATGAACAGGGCGAAGAGGTCGTCGGTGAGGACGAGGACGACCATCGCGAAGGTGAAGGTCGCCATGAGCCAGTAGAAGCTCAGGTTCGGCCCCGGCGACAGGTAGGCCGTCGAGTAGAAGAGGACGAACGCTCCGATGACGAGGGCGATGAGGGTGAAGACGACCCCGATCCCGTCGACGCTGAAGGCGAGGGCGACGTCGAGGCTCGGTGCCCAGCGGACCGTCTGCTCCACCGTGCCGCCGGAGACGACCTCGGAGACGGCGGGCAGGAAGGCGAGCGCGGCTCCGAGGTAGGCGGCTCCGAGGAGCCATCCGGCGTGCCGTCCGAGCCCGGCGGTGATGAGCGGGGTGAGGACGACGAGGGCTGCGAGGATGCCCACGGTCACGATGATCGTCATGGGCGCGCCGCTCCGTTCCGGCGCTGCCGGGCCCGCGTGCACCTGAGGGTCCCGACCATCGCCTTCATGGTCGTCGATCCTAGCGAAGATGAACGATCGTCAGCAAAACCACGTACGTCGACAGTGAGTCGGGAAACCGACCCGGCCGCGCAGCACCCGAGCCGCTCCCGGCCCGCGCCCGACGCGTCTAGGCTGGTGGCCCATGAGGCTGTTCTTCGATGCGCGATTCACCCGCACCGGCCACCACGACGGGATCTCCCGTTACGGCTCGTGCCTGCTCGAAGCGCTCCTGCGCGCCGCGCACGGCACCGAGGTCGAGGTCACCGCGATCGTCCACGACGAGGAGCAGCTCGCGCTGCTCCCGGACACCGAGTTCGTCGTGCTCAACCACCCGATGGCTCCGGCAGAGCTCACCATCGCGCGCCGGCTCGATGCGCTTGGCGCCGATGTCGTGTTCTCCCCCATGCAGGTCATGGGTTCCTGGGGTCGCGACTACGCACTCGTCCTCACCCTCCACGACCTCATCTACTATTCCCATCCGCAGCCTCCCCGCGACCTGCCCGCCGCGGTCCGCGGGATCTGGCGGCTCTACCACCGGGCGTACTGGCCGCAGCGGGTGTTGCTCGACCGGGCGGACGCCGTCGCGGTGGTGAGCCGGACGACGGCCGAGCTCGTCGCCCGGCACCGACTCACCCGGCGGCCGGTCCACGTCGTGTCGAACGCCGCAGCTCCCCCGCCCGCGCTGCCGGATCGCGCGAGCGGGCACGATGCCCGCTCCCTCGTCTACATGGGTGCCTTCCTGCCCTACAAGAACGTCGAGGCGCTCATCCGCGCGCTCGCGCATCTTCCGGGGTACACGCTCCATCTCACGAGCCGCGTCGATCCCGCCCGGGAGCGCGCGCTGCGGGCCCTCGTCCCCGATCGCGCACGAGTCGTCTTCCATCGCGGGGTGAGCGACGCGGAGTACGCGGCGCTCCTCGACTCCGCGACGGCACTCGTCACCGCATCGCTCGACGAGGGGTTCGGGCTGCCGGTGGTCGAGGCGATGGCACGCGGCGTGCCGGTGGCGGTGAGCGAGCTGCCGATCTTCCGCGAGCTCGCCGACGGTGTGGCCGAGTTCTTCGATCCGCACGATCCGGCCGACATCGCCCGGGCGGTGACCCGGCTCGCGGACCCGGAGGTCTGGGCGGCCCGTGCCGCTGCGGCCCCGGTGCGGGCTGCGGAGTTCTCGTGGGACCGTTCCGCCCACGTGCTCCTCGAGCTCGCGCGCACCCTGCACGCCGAGCGGACCGCCGGCTGAGCCGACGTCGCGCTGTCGCTCGTGCACGACACCGTCATCGACTTGTCGCTCGTGCACGGGAATCGCCCGTGAGATCGAGCAGGAACGGCAGGTGGACGCTCGATCGCCGGCGGCGAGTGGTCCGGAGGGTGTGTCGCAGGAATGCGCTCAGGCCACTGCGGCCGGATCGGAGCTCGCTCCCCAGGAGCGCAGCACCCAGGTGTCGCGCCGCGGGGTGAGCACGCCGTAGCCGCAGTTCGCCATGACGCCGAGGAAGCCCGCCCCCTCCCGGCCGAGCCCGAGCAGTTCCTCGGCCGCACCGCGGAGCACCGCTCCGTGGGCGACGATCGCGAGGGTCTCGTCCTCACCCGCGGCGGCGACGATGTCCCGGATCGCGGTGACGACGCGGGCCGACGACTCGCGGCGGCTCTCCCCGCCCGGCGGCCTCATGTCCGCTCCGGAGAACCAGGCGGCGAGCTCCTCGGGCCAGATCCCGGCGATCTCGTCCCGAGTGCGGCCCTGCCACTCCCCGACGGAGATCTCCCGCAGCCGGGCATCGAGCTCGAGGCCCGCTCCCGTGGCGGCCGAGAGGGCCTCGGCCGTCTCATGCGCGCGCCGGAGGTCGGAGGAGACGATCCGGTCGATGCCGGAGGCGCTGAGGGCCTGCGCGGCGGCCTCCGCCTGCGACCTCCCGAGCGCGTTCAGCGGGATGTCCTCCTGGCCCTGGAAGCGGCCCTCGGCGTTGTAGTCGGTCTGTCCGTGGCGCAGCAGGATGATCGCGGCGACCACGGCTCAGTCCTCCCCGGCGGCGGACGCGTCGGTCCCGACCGCGGCCGGTGCGAGAGCGAGGTCGACGACGGGGCAGTCGCTCCACAGCCGCTCGAGGGCGTAGAACTGCCGGTCCTCCTCGGTGAAGACGTGGACGACGATGTCGTCGAAGTCGATGAGGATCCAGTGGCCCTCGCCGCTGCCCTCGCGGCGCACGCGCTTGACCCCATGCTCCTTAAGAAGGGACTCCTCGATCGCGTCGACGATCGCGCGCACCTGGCGCTCGTTGCTCGCCGAGACGATGACGAAGATGTCGGTGAGCGCGAGCTGGGCGCTGACGTCGAGGCCGACGATGTCGGTCCCGAGCTTGTCGGCGGCCGCCGCGGCGGCGGTTCGAGCGAGTGCGGTGGCTTCGGGGGTTGCCGGCACGCAGATCCTTTCGGTGGCGTTCGGTTCAGAAGATCAGGACGAGGGCGATGACGACGAGGACGAGCGCGATCGCCGCGGCGACGCCGAGGAGGACGTACGGCGCCTTCGTGGGGCGGTCGCCGACGAGGATGTCGCCGTCCTGATCGGTGACGTTGCGCGCGCTCAGCGGAGGAGCCGGCGGACTCGCGATCTCCTCGCCGACCTCGGCGTTCGGCAGCTCCCAGAACCGGTCGTCCGCATCGTCCTCGACGGTCACCGAGTTGAGGGGCTGGGTGGGCGGGGCTGCTG
>ENA-OOKA01000444-OOKA01000444.1-human-skin-metagenome-genome-assembly--contig:-NODE-444-length-10563-cov-7.835268_pt1 | contig 10563 bp, 7 predicted proteins | sample MGYA00248825_ERZ500995 | MGnify/ENA primary metagenome ERZ500995 (study PRJEB25958, sample SAMN03398540) | human skin metagenome | study: EMG produced TPA metagenomics assembly of the Human Skin... | reverse complement strand
CGGGGTGGTGGCCGCAGGGGCCGGGGTGGCCGAGCTGTCGGTCGCCGGGGTGTCCGCAGCCGGGGTTTCCGCAGCCGGGGCGTCCGCAGCCGGGGCGGTGCCGGGCGTCGTGGTGACGATCACGCCGGTGACCGGGGCGGGCACGTCGGTCGTGGTGGTGTCCGTCGCGCCGTCGTCCGACGACTCGCCGATCGTGGTGCCGGATTCGCCGGTGCCCGAGGTGCCGGTGCTCGAATCGTCCAGATCAGGGACGGGCGCGCCTTCGGTGCCGACCGCAGTCGGGGTGGTGCCGACCGAGTCGCCGCTTTCGCCGGTGCCGCTTTGGCCGGTGGCGGATTCGTCGGTGGTGGCGACCGGTGCGGGCAGGGTGCCGGGCGAGCTCGGCCAGGTATGGGCGGGAGCGGTCCGCGCGTGCGAGCCCGAGGAGGCGATCGCCTGCGCGACCGGGCTGCCCTTGGGGCTGTGGTCCGGTGTCGGATCGGAACCGGACCGGTCTCCGGCCGGGCCGGCGGGTCGTTCGGCGCCGATCGGGTACACCGCGGAGATCGCATAGGTCTCCGTGTCGCGGATGCTGTTGAACCATTTCCGGCAGCCGGCGGTGTGGAGCCAGCGTTCGGCGATGGTGCCGCGCGGGTTGTCGCGGTAGAAGAGGTACTCCGCCCATTCCCGGTCGCTCAGCGCGTCCGGGTCGGCGGGATAGGGGACATGCGCCTGTCCGCCGTGGCGGAACTCGGTCTCGTCGCGCGGTCCGCAGTAGGGGCATTCGATGAGCAGCACGGGAACTCCTGGGGGTGCGGCGGGAGGGTCAGTGCGCGACGCCGGCGGCGCCGTGCTCGTCGATGAGGTGGCCGGTCTCGAACCGGTCGAGCGTGAAGGGGGCGTTGAGCGGGTGGGGGCTGCCGGTGGCCATGGTGTGGGCGAAGGTCCAGCCCGAGGCCGGGGTGCCCTTGAAGCCGCCGGTCCCCCATCCCGCGTTGACGTAGAAGCCCTCGAGCGGGGTGGGGCTGATGATCGGCGAGGCGTCGAGCGTGACGTCGACGATGCCGCCCCAGGTGCGGAGCACGTGCGCGCGGGCGAAGATCGGGAACAGCTCGACCGCGGCGGCGAGCTGCTCCTCGATGATGTGGAAGCTCCCGCGGCGGCCGAACCCGGTGTAGCCGTCGACGCCGGCGCCCATGACGAGCTCGCCCTTGTGCGCCTGGGACACGTAGACGTGGACGTGGTTGGACATGACGACCGTCGGGTGGACGGGCTCGAACAGCTCGGAGACGAGGGCCTGGAGGGGGTGGGACTGGATCGGCAGGCGGATGCCGGCGCGCCGCGCGAGGTCCCAGCTGTCGCCGGCGACGGCCATCCCCACGGTCCCCGCGCCGATCCGCCCGCGGTTCGTCTCCACCCCGGTGATCCGGTCGCCCTCGGTGAGGAAGCCCTGGACTTCGCAGTTCTGGATGATGTCGACGCCCATCGCGTCGCACTGCCGGGCGAGCGCCCAGGCGACGTGGTCGTGCTTGGCGATCCCGCCGCGCGGCTGGTAGGTCGCGCCCAGGACCGGGTAGCGGAGGTCGGGGGAGGTGTTGATGATCGGGCACAGCTCCTTGACCTGCTGCGGGTCGAGCCACTCGGCGTCGACGCCGTTGAGGACGTTCGCGCCCACCCGCCGGGTACCCTCGCGGACGTCGTGGAGGGTGTGGGCGAGGTTCATCACCCCACGCTGGGAGAAGAGGAAGTCGTAGTCGAGCGCCGCGGGCAGCTCCTCCCACAGCTTGAGGGAGTGCTCGTAGATCGCCGCCGACTCGTCCCACAGGTAGTTCGAGCGGATGATCGCGGTGTTGCGCGCCATGTTGCCGCCCGCGAGCCAGCCCTTCTCGAGGATCGCGGTGCGGGTGATCCCGTGGTTGACCGCGAGGTAGTAGGCGGTGGCGAGTCCGTGCCCGCCGCCGCCGATGATGATCGCATCGTAGGAGGGGCGGGGCTCGGGATTGCGCCAGAGGAACTCGGGATGCTCCGGGAGGCGGTCGGCCATGAGAGGCTCCGATCGGACGGCGTGACGCCGACAACTGATATATCAGTATGGGATCAGGCTAGGATGGGTGGTGGGGCGTGTCAACGGGTCCCGGCGGACACGAACGGCACGAGCGGAGGGAGACGCGGATGACGAAACCGGCGACGGCGCGCGGAGCGGACCGGCGATCGCTCGCGCAGCAGGCCTACGAAGCGCTGCGCGACCGGCTCATCATGCTCGACATCCGACCCGGGGACCCGGTGAACGAGGCGGCGCTCGCCGCGGAGCTCGGCGTCGGCCGCACCCCGGTGCGCGAGGCGCTCAAGCGGCTTGCCGCCGACCACCTCGTGGTGAGCTATCCGCGGCGCGGCACCTTCGCAGCCGCCGTCGACATCACCGATCTCGCCGCGATCGCCGAGGTGCGCGAGCACCTCGAGCCCCTCGCCGCCCGCCGGGCCGCGGAGAACCCCGACCCCGAGGTCGCCGCGGAGGCGCGCCGGCTCATCGACGACCTCTCGGCGCTCGCCGACGAGGAGGACCGGCGGACGCTCCTCGCCGCCGACCTCCGGATCCATCGCTTCATCTACCGGTCGACGGGGAATCGGCACCTCGCCGACACCCTCGTCCGCCTCGACGACCTCGCGACGCGGATCTGGAGCCTCGTCCTCGACCGGCTGCCGCACCTGTCCGGGCACGTCCACGAGCACGCCGAGCTGCTCGGCGCGATCGCCGAGGGCGACGGGGAGGGTGCCGCGCGGATCGCCCGGCAGCACGTGCGTAGCTTCGAGCGGCGCGTGCGGGACAGCCTGTGAGCGCCGATCCGCATGCCGATGACGTGGACGTGGGGCACGAAGACACCGGCCCGCCGTCACAGGTGACGGCGGGCCGGTGGTGAGTCGGGGTCTGCTCAGCGGCGGCGGTTGCGGAAGTTCGTGAACGCCTGCTGGGCCTTGCGGCGATTCTGCGGGTTCGACGCCGCGCGGCGGAGCATTCCGCCCAGTCCGCCTCCGGTTCCGCCCCGGCGGCCGGTCGGACGGCCTCGGCGGCTCGAGGAGACTCCGTTGAGGATGCGGTTGAGGATTCCCATGGCTGTCGCCTTTCGTCGTCGGGGTACCGAGTCTTCCACTCCACAATGTGAGTTGTCTGTACCCGAGTCGGGTCCGGGGCGCTCGCTAGGCTGAGACCATGTTGGAATCGCAGAACCCCTCCTCGCCCCCTGTGCCCGAGCGGGTCGAGCACGAGCGCACGCACCACGGCCACACCTTCGTCGATCACTACGAGTGGATGCGCGACAAGGAGTCGCCGGAGGTCATCGCGCACCTCGAGGCGGAGAACGCGTACACCGCGGAGCGCACGGCGCATCTCGAGGGACTGCGGGAGGCGATCTTCGAGGAGATCCGCACCCGGGTCAAGGAGACCGACCTCTCCGTGCCCGTGCGCCGCGGGAACTGGTGGTACTTCTCCCGCACGACCGCGGGCAAGGCGTATGCCGCGCGCTGCCGGGTCCCCGTCGCCGACCCCGCCGAGTGGACGCCCCCTGCCGTCGGCGACGGGGCGCTGCTGCCGGGCGAGCAGGTGGTCCTCGACTCGAACGTCGAGGCCGAGGGGCACCCGTTCTTCTCCCTCGGCTCGTACTCCGTGTCCCCGGACGGCAGTCGGCTCGTGTGGTCGGCGGACACCTCGGGCGACGAGCGCTACACCCTGCGGATCCGCGACATCGCCTCCGGTGAGGACCTGCCCGACGAGATCCCCGACACCTTCGCGGGCGCATGCTTCGACGTCAGCGGCGAGTACGTGTTCTACACCACCGTCGACGACGCCTGGCGGCCGGACACGGTGTGGCGCCACCGCGTGGGAACCCCGGTGAGCGAGGACGTGCAGGTCTTCTCCGAGTCCGACGAGCGGTACGTCGTCGGCATGGGGGTGAGCCGCTCGGAGCGCTACCTGTTCTTCGTCACGGCGTCGAAGATCACCACCGGCTGGTGGTTCCTCGACGCGCTCGACCCGACGGGCACCCCGCGCCCGGTGTGGCCGCGCCGGGAGGGCGTCGAGTACTCCGTCGAGCACGCGATCGTGTCCGGTGAGGACCGCTTCCTCATCGTCCACAACCGGGACCGCGCGGACTTCGACATCACCGATGTCCCGGTGAGCGATCCGGAATCGGAGGGGCGGGAGGTCCTGCCGGATGTCGAGGGGCGTCGGATCGAGGACGTCGACGCCTTCCGCACCCACCTCGCGGTGTCCTACCGGGAAGGCGGATTCGCGCGCGTCGGGGTCATCGAGGTCCACGACGAGAGCCCCGAGGAGCTCATCGCGGACTTCGGCGATTCCAGGCCCGGAGCCGAGGCCGATCACGGTGCCCGGACCCCCGCGCCCCGGCCCGACGGCGAACCGGAGCCGGACCCCGAGGACGGTCGCACGCTCGAGGGTCAGCCGCACACGCCGTACTCGCCGCTGGTCGAGATCACTGCCGACGAGCCGATCGGCACGATGGGCGTCGCGGCGAACCCCGAATGGGCCCAGCCGCGCCTGCGCCTGGGGTACACCTCGATGGTGGCGCCGTCGGTCGTCTTCGACCACGACATCGCCACCGGCGAACGGACCGTGCTCAAGCGGCAGCCGGTGCTCGGCGGGGTCGACGTCGCCGACTACGAGCAGGAGCTCGTCTGGGCGCGCGCCGAGGACGGCACCGAGATCCCGGTATCGCTCGTGTGGCGCAGCGATGCGGTCCCGGAGGGCCGCCCCGCCCCCACGGTGCTCTACGGGTACGGCTCCTACGAGGCGAGCATGGACCCCTACTTCTCCGTGGCGCGGCTCTCGCTCCTCGACCGCGGGGTGGTGTACGCGATCGCGCACGTCCGCGGCGGCGGGGAGATGGGGCGCCGCTGGTACGAGGAGGGTCGGACGCTGACGAAGAAGAACACCTTCACCGACTTCGTCGCCGTGGCCGACCACCTCATCGCCGACGGTCGCGCGGAACCGGCGCGGATGGTCGCAATGGGCGGCTCGGCCGGCGGGCTGCTCATGGGCGCGGTCGCGAACATGGCCCCCGATCGCTTCGCCGGGATCAGTGCGCACGTGCCGTTCGTCGACGCGCTCACCTCGATCCTCATGCCCGAGCTGCCGCTCACCGTCATCGAATGGGACGAGTGGGGCGATCCGCTCCACGACCCCGAGGTGTACGCGTACATGCGCGACTACTCGCCGTACGAGAACGTCACCGACCAAGAGTACCCTCGGATCCTCGCGCTGACCTCGCTCAACGACACGCGGGTGCTCTACGTCGAGCCCGCCAAGTGGGTGGCCCGGCTCCGTGAGGTGGGTGCGGACGCGCTGCTGCGCACGGAGATGGACGCCGGCCACGGCGGCGCCTCCGGGCGCTACGACGCGTGGCGCGAGACCGCCTTCGACTTCGCGTGGACGCTCGATGTGCTCGGTCTCGCCGGCGCGGACCCGCGTCCCGTGGGCGCGTCCGACGGGGACGAGGCCGGCGCCGAGGCCCCGGGCGGGAGCGCCGGCGGGAGTGCGGCGACGGGCGATGCGGCGCAGACCGGCTCCGCGGACGGGGCTGCCTCGTGAACGGTGCGGGGATCGGTCTCGGCGCGCTCCTCGGGCTCGTCGTCCTCTTCGCCGCCGTGGTGTGGCTGGCCGTCGTGATCTATCGACCGGTGCGCGCCGCCGCGCGGGGCGACCTCGGTCCGGATGGCTCCGGCGGGATGCGCACCTCGACGACGCTGCGCTCGCCGGAGGCCTGGCAGCTCGGGCACCGGGCGGCGATGATCTACGTCGGCTCCCTGCCGTGGGTCGCCGGCATCGCGGTGCTCGGCGGGATCCTCGGGACCGTCTGGGGCGGCGCCGTGGTCGGTGTGACGATCGGGCTCGTCGCGCTCGCCGTCGAGGTCTTCGTGTACGCGATGGGCTGGATCTTCGCGCACATCGCCGCGAGGTGAGTCCGCCGCTGCGGAAGGCCGTCGGTGATCGCTCCTGAGGTCACAGGCCTGCAACATTCGGGCGAACCCGGTTGCGCGTTCCTGACCGCCGAGTAGCGTGGATCCGGTGCGGTCCGGGGACCGGTCCGCAGAACGCTGAGCGATGACCGAACGACGACACCAGGACTTGACGAAACGATGCTCACACGACTGCACGATGCCCTCCGACTCCGGACCTCGCCCGTCATCTTCTTCACCTCGGCGGCGATCATCATCCTCTTCGCCGCCGCGACGATCCTCTTCACCGATCCGCTCGACACCGCGGTGACCGCCGCATCCGACTGGCTGCTCGCCCACCTCGGCTGGTTCTACGTCCTCGGCGTGTCCGTCTTCCTCGTGTTCCTCCTCTTCATCTGCGTCGGACGGTTCGGCAGGGTCAAGCTCGGCCCGGACGACGAGCCGCCCGAGCACAGCGGGCTCGCCTGGTTCGCCATGCTGTTCGCCGCCGGCATCGGCACGATCCTCATGTTCTGGGGCGTGGCCGAACCGATCAGCCACTTCGGCGCACCTCCGCGCGGGGCGTCCCTCGGCATCGAGGCGGGAACCCCCGCGGCCGCCGCCGACGCGATGAACTTCACGCTCTACCACTTCACGCTCCACACGTGGACGATCTTCACCCTGCCGGCGCTGTGCTTCGCGTACTTCATCCACAAGCGCAACCTGCCGCCGCGCGTGAGCTCGATCTTCCAGCCGATCCTCGGCGAGCGGATCCACGGCCCGATCGGCAAGGCCATCGACGTCGTCGCGATCGTCGGCACCGTGTTCGGCATCGCCGTGTCGATCGGCCTGGGGACCCTGCAGATCAACGGCGGCCTGTCCCAGCTGTTCGGGATCCCGGAGAACGCCGGCTGGCAGCTCATCATCATCGGCGTCGTCACCGCAGTCGCACTGGTCTCGGTGTCGCTCGGCCTCGACAAGGGCATCAAGGTGCTCTCGAACGTCAACATCATCGTCGCGATCGGGCTGCTGATCTTCATCGTCGTCGTCGGGCCCACGCTCTTCATGCTCAAGGGGACGATCGAGGCCTTCGGCAGCTACCTCGTCAACCTCCCCGAGCTCGCGTTCTGGAACGACACCTTCGCCGACACCGGCTGGCAGAGCGGGTGGACGGTGTTCTACTGGGCCTGGACGATCACGTGGTCGCCGTTCGTCGGGATCTTCATCGCCCGGATCTCCAAGGGCCGCACGATCCGCCAGTTCGTCTCCGGCGTCCTCGCGATCCCCTCGGGATTCTCCGTCATCTGGTTCGGGATCTTCGGCTTCGCCTCCTTCGACATCGAGCTCCACGGGGAGGGCGGTCTCGTCGACCGGGTCGTCACCGACGGCGACATCCCGGGTGCGCTGTTCGCCTTCCTCGACCACTACCCGCTGTCGTTCGCGCTGTCGATCATCGCGATCCTGCTCGTCGGGGTCTTCTTCATCACCTCGGTCGACTCCGCAGCGCTCGTCACCGACACCATGGCCAACGGGCACGAGGACTTCAATCCGCTCGGGCAGCGGATCTTCTGGGCGCTGTCGATCGGCGTCATCACCGCGACCCTGCTCGTGTTCTCCGGCAGCGGCGGACTCGAGGCGCTCGAGAAGACGATCATCCTCGTGGGGCTGCCGTTCTTCGTCATGGGGTACTTCCAGATGTACGCCCTCTACCGCGCGCTGCGCGAGGACGCCGGGGAGCTCCCGCCCATGCGGACGCGCCGCTGGAAGAAGGTGCTCCCACCCGAGGAGTACGCCCGGCGCCGGGACGAGGACGAGCACGACACCTCGGACACGGTCGTCGAGCCCGAAGCGGCGGACGACGTACCGGTCCTCGCCGACCCCTACGTCGAGGACCCGGAGCAGGACGGGAGCACCGCCGCGTCCGCTCGGGGTGGCCGGCCGCATCTGCCGGAGGGCACGCTGTCCTCCCGCACCGGCAGCGCGAAGATCCATTTCCCGCACGAGGACTGAGCGACCTCACCGGGTCCCAGAACCTCGGCCCGCCCACGTGCCATGCGTCGAGTGGTCATGTTCGGACGGTTTCGAGCCCGAAATCGTCCGAACATGACCACTCGACGAAGGTGCCGGAGGGTGCCGAAGGATGCCCGCGGTGCCGAAGGTGTCCGCTCAGCCGAAGTGGGCGGGGAGCGTCGCGCGATGGGTCTCGGCGAGCTCGGTGACCGGGATGGTGAATCGGTCGACGAACTCGAGCACCGCGCCGTCCTCGCCCTCGCCGGCGTCGGTCATGCCGATCCGGGCGAAGGGGAAGCCGCGGGCGGTGCACATGTCGGTGAACCGCACCTCCTCGGAGCGGGGGACGGCGACGATCGCGCGGGCGGTCGACTCGGAGAACAGCAGGGTGAAGAGGTCGACCCCGTCGCGCTCGGCGACCTCGTCGAGCCATACCCGCGCCCCCATCCCGCGGCGCAGGCACGCCTCGGCCAGCGCCTGGGCGAGCCCGCCCTCGGACAGGTCGTGCGCGGCGTCGATCATGCCGTCGCGCGAGGCGTTGATGAGGATCTCGGCGAGTTCCTTCTCCGCGGCCGGGCGGAACTGCGGGGGCACGCCGCCGAGGTGGTCATGGACGACATCGGCCCAGGCGGAGCCGTCGAGCTCGTCCGCGGTGGCGCCGAGCAGGTAGACCGTCTGGCCGGCATCCTGCCAGCCCGAGGGTGCGGCGCGGGTGACGTCGTCGAACACGCCGAGGACGCCGACGACCGGGGTCGGATGGATCGCCACGCCGCCGGTCTGGTTGTACAGCGACACGTTGCCGCCGGTCACCGGGATGCCGAGCTCCTGACAGCCGACGGCCAGGCCCTCGACGGCCTGCGCGAACTGCCACATGATCTCCGGGTCCTCGGGCGAGCCGAAGTTCAGGCAGTCGGTCACGGCCATCGGCCGCGCGCCGGAGGTCGCGACGTTGCGGTGCGCCTCGGCGAGCGCGAGCTGCGCGCCGACCGCGGGGTCGAGGTAGCAGTAGCGGCCGTTCGCATCGGTGGCGATCGCCACGCCGAGCCCGGTCTCCTCGTCGACCCGGATGACCCCGGCGTCGTCGGGGAACGCGAGGGCGGTGTTGCCCTGGACGTAGCGGTCGTACTGGTTCGTCACCCACGACTTCGAGGCGAGGTTCGGGGACCCGAGGAGCTGCAGCAGCGTGGCGCGGAGCTCCGCGTCGGACTCCGCCCGGGCCAGGCCGGCCGCAGCGACGGTGTTCGCGCGGGTGGGCTCCGTCCACGAAGGCTCGTGATAGGGGCGCTCGTAGACCGGTCCGTCGTGGGCGACGGAGCGCGGGGGCACGTCGACGATGACGTCGCCGTGCCACTCGATGACGAGACGGCCGGTGTCGGTGACCTCGCCGAGCACGCTCGTCTCGACATCCCACTTCGCGGTGATCGCGAGGAACTCGTCGAGCTTCTCCGGCGTGACGACCGCCATCATCCGCTCCTGGGACTCGCTCATGAGGATCTCCTCGGGAGTGAGCGAGGGGTCGCGCAGGAGCACGTCGTCGAGCGCGATGTGCATGCCGCCCTCGCCGTTCGAGGCGAGCTCGGAGGTCGCGCAGCTGATGCCGGCGGCGCCGAGGTCCTGGATGCCCTCGACGACCTCGGCGGCGAACAGCTCGAGGCAGCACTCGATGAGGACCTTCTCCGCGAACGGGTCGCCCACCTGGACGGCCGGCCGCTTGGACGGCTTGGTGTCGTCGAAGGATTCCGAGGCGAGGATCGAGGCGCCGCCGATCCCGTCGCCGCCGGTCCGCGCCCCGAACAGGACGACCTTGTTGCCCACGCCGGAGGCGTTCGCGAGCCGGATGTCGTCGTGGCGGAGCACACCCACGGCGAGGGCGTTGACGAGCGGGTTGCCCTGGTAGACGGAATCGAAGACGACCTCGCCGCCGATGTTCGGCAGCCCCAGGCAGTTGCCGTAGCCGCCCACCCCGGCGACGACGCCGTGGACGACGCGGGCGGTGTCGGGGTGGTCGATCGCGCCGAAGCGCAGCTGGTCCATCACCGCGACGGGGCGGGCGCCCATCGAGATGATGTCGCGGACGATGCCGCCCACCCCGGTCGCAGCACCCTGGTAGGGCTCGACGTAGGAGGGGTGGTTGTGGCTCTCGACCTTGAAGGTCACGGCCCAGTCGTCGCCGATGTCGACGACGCCGGCGTTCTCGCCGATGCCGACGAGGAGGTTCTTCCTCATGTCCTCGGTGACGTAGTCGCCGAACTTGCGGAGGTGGACCTTGGAGGACTTGTACGAGCAGTGCTCGGACCACATGACCGAGTACATCGCGAGCTCTGCAGAGGTGGGGCGCCGGCCGAGGATCTCCCTGATGCTCGCGTACTCGTTCTCCTTGAGCCCGAGCTCGGCGAACGGCTGTTCGACGTCGGGGTTCGCGGCGGCGAACTCGACGGTCTCCTTGACCTTCGTGGCGGCCGGGGTCGCGTGCGTGTTCGTCATGATCCTTCGGGTGGTCCTTTCGTGAAGACAGCGCCGCGTCCATCGTACCGCCGACGGCCGGGCGCCATCGGCCCGCGGTCGATCGCGGCGCGCCGCGGCGGCGACTTGTGCCGCAGCAGAATCTCGCCGGTGGGGGACTCG
>ENA-OOKA01000442-OOKA01000442.1-human-skin-metagenome-genome-assembly--contig:-NODE-442-length-10663-cov-6.722191_pt1 | contig 10663 bp, 7 predicted proteins | sample MGYA00248825_ERZ500995 | MGnify/ENA primary metagenome ERZ500995 (study PRJEB25958, sample SAMN03398540) | human skin metagenome | study: EMG produced TPA metagenomics assembly of the Human Skin... | reverse complement strand
AGTGTGCTCTTCCGATCTTCCCGACCGGCGTGGTGCGGGCCGTCCCCGGCCGATCCGCCGTCGTACGCAGCGTCGTCGTGCCGCCCGCCGCCGTCCGCGCCCGGTTCGAGACCCACCACCCCGTCGGCCAGCAGGAGAGCGGAGGTCGCCGACGGCCCGAGCCACGGGTACTCCTCGGGGGCGACGGCGGCAGGCAGGGAATCGGGACACGCGACGGACATCCCTCGACCGTAGCGCGGCGCCCGCTCGCTCCCCAGGTCAGCGCGACCGCGCTCACGTCCGCCGCCGACGGCGTCACTTTGGCCAGGCTCGCCGAGTCGATCGTGGCTCCCGCGCACAGGGGACGACGACTGGGTGCCGCCCTGGTCGACCGCGTCCGGGAGGACCTGGAGCCGATGAGGCTGAAGTGGATCGTGCTGCAGGCGTGTCCGAGGTGGGCAGGCCGCTGTACGAGAGGGCGGGCTGGACGCCGCTCGAGGGCCCCGACGTCCGGATGGAGCTGCGCTCCCGGAGACTGCGCGCCGGTCACTGCACTCCCGGGGTCGGGTCCTACGCTGGCTTCATGAGCGAGCAGCGTGCGACCGACGCCCTGGAGGCCCTGGGCCTGCCCCACGAGATCACCCGGCACGGGAGGGTCGGCTCCCTCGCCGAAGCCGCCGCGGCCCGTGGCGTCGAGCCCCGCGACATCGTCAAGACCCTCGTGGTGCGACGCGGCGAGGGCGACTTCCTCTTCGTGCTGGTGCCCGGGGACCGAGAGATCTCCTGGCCGAAGCTGCGCGCGGTGCTGGGCGTGAACCGCCTGTCGATGCCGGACAAGGAGGTCGCCAAGGAGGTCACCGGCTACGAGCGCGGCACGATCACCCCCTTCGGCGCGGCCACGGCCTGGCCGGTGGTGGCCGACGCGTCCCTGGCCGGGGATCCCGAGCGGCGGATCTCGATGGGCGCCGGCGCGCACGGCGTCGCCGCGACCGTCCCCGCCGAGGAGACCCTCGCCCGCCTCGACGCCCAGGTCGCCGACGTCACCGAGCTCCAGCAGCCCTGACCACGGGCGGACGGCAGGTATCCGGCACCCCGCCCTGGACACCCGACGCCCGACGCCCGACACTGGCCGGCGGATCCCCTGTCCCTGGCGAACCAGGGCCTTTGAGGCCTCTATTCACCAATGTTTGCTGCGCTGGCGACTCATGTCGACCCCCGCATGAGTCCTCCGGGCCACAAAAGGTGCTCACCAGGAGGCCGCGCCGACCCGAGACGTGGCTCTGTGTCGGAATGAGGGCCTATTCCGTTACAAAGCCACGTCTCGCCGGCCGGCCCCTCGGGGCACCGGGCGAGGGTCGGATGGTCCCGGACACGACGACGCCGCCGGCCTCGGGGAGGCGCGGCGGCGTCGAGGAAGTCGCCCGTGCCCTGCGGGCGAGCCTGTCACCTGCGGCCGGGCGGGTCAGTGCCCGGCAGGGCGGGCGGGCATCGCGGAGGACATGCCCGCCGCCCCGGCGCTCACTCGTCGGTGAAGGTCATCTTCAGCCCGCCCAGCAGCGCGGCGACGAGGTTGTAGAGGAAGGCGCCCAGCGTGCCGAGCGCGGTGATGATCACGACGTTCACCACCGCGACGATGGTGCCGTAGCTGGTCATCTTCGAGAAGCTGAAGAACTCCATGAAGGGCAGCGGGTTGCCGCCGTTCAGGTCGCGGCCCAGCTGGTCGATCTTTCCCCACAGGCCGATCGCCTCGACGAGGTTCCACAGCAGCACGACCGCGATCACGGTCGCGATGCCGACGGCGATCGCGACGAGGAAGGACAGCTTCATCACCGAGAACGGGTCCAGGCGGGCCAGCGTCAGGCGCACCCGGCGCGGGCCGCGGCGCTCCTTCTCCGCCCCGCCGGTCGGTGCCGACTTCTTCGGGCTGCGGCTCGCGCCGCGGGCCGCGGAGCCCTTGCCGGAGCCGAGCCCCTGCTCCGACGGCGAGGAGGCGCTGTCGAAGGCCGGGAGCTTCGAGGTGGACTCGGCGGCGTCGGTCTTCCCGGTGCCGGTCCTGGAGTCACTGGTGCTCACGGGTCACTCCTCGTTCTGGTCTGCGTCGTCGGGCGAGGTCTCGGACTCGTCAGAGCCTAGAGCATCGCCCTGCCCGTCCTCGGTCGCGGAGGCGGCGGTGTCGGAGATCTCCACATCCTCCTCGCCTCCGGCCTCGTCGGCCGAGGCCGGGCTCGCCGCGCTGTCCGCGGAGCCCTCACCGCCGTCGCCGGCGTCCTCGAGGACCGGCGTCTCGGCCTCGTCCTCGTCGAGCTCGCTCTCCGGGCCGGTGGTGACCAGCAGGATGCGGTCGCCCTTGTCGGGCTTGGCGAAGGTGACGCCCATGGTGGTGCGGCCCTTCGGCGGCACCTCGGAGACCTTCGAGCGGACCACGCGGCCGCGCTCCATCACGACCAGCAGCTCGTCGGTCTCCTCGACGACGGCGGCGCCGGCGAGGTGGCCGCGGTCGTCGGGCAGCTTCGCGACGCGGATGCCGAGGCCGCCGCGGCCCTGGAGGCGGTACTCGTCGATGCTGGTGCGCTTGGCGAAGCCGCCGTCGGTCACGGTGACCACGAAGGTGCCGGGGCGCACCACGTCCATCGCCAGCAGCTGGTCGTCGTGGCGGAACTTCATGCCAGTGACGCCGCTGGTGGCGCGGCCCGTCGGGCGCAGCACGTCGTCCGCGGCGGGCATGCGCACGCTCTGGCCGTTGCGGGAGACGAGCAGCAGCTCGTCGTCGCCGTTCACGGCGCGGGCGGCGATGACGCGGTCGGGGCGGGTGCCGTCGATGCCGTCGACGTCGCGCAGGTTGATCGCGATGATGCCGCCGGTGCGGTTGGAGTCGAAGGCGGTCATCGCCGTCTTCTTGACCAGGCCGGACTCGGTGGCGAGCACCAGGTACTCGGCGTCCTCGTAGGAGTCGATCGCGAGGACGGAGGCGATGTGCTCGTCGGGCTGGAAGGCCATCAGATTCGCCACGTGCTGGCCCTTCGCGTCCCGCGGCGCCTCGGGCAGCTCGTAGCCCTTGGCGCGGTAGACCCGGCCCTGGTTGGTGAAGAACAGCAGCCAGCGGTGGGTGGTCGTGGTGAAGAAGTGCTCGACCACGTCGTCCTCGCGCAGGGACGCGCCGCGCACGCCCTTGCCGCCGCGCTTCTGGGCCCGGTACTGGTCCTCGCGGGTGCGCTTGACGTAGCCGCCGCGCGTGATCGTGACGACCACGTCCTCCTCGGGGATGAGGTCCTCCATCGACATGTCGCCGTGGAAGGGGAGGATCTGGGTCCGACGGTCGTCGCCGTACTTGTCGACCAGCTCGCCGAGCTCCTCGGAGACGATCTGCCGCTGCCGCGCCGGGTCGGCGAGGATCGCGGTGTACTCCTCGATGAGGGCCTGGAGCCGGTCGTGCTCCTCGATGATCTTCTGGCGCTCCAGGGCGGCCAGGCGCCGCAGCTGCATCGCGAGGATGGCGTTGGCCTGGATCTCGTCGATCTCGAGCAGGTCGATCAGCCCGGTGCGGGCCTCGTCGACGTCCGGGGAGCGACGGATCAGCGCGATGACCTCGTCCAGCGCGTCCAGCGCCTTGAGGTAGCCGCGGTAGATGTGGATCTGCTCCTCGGCCTTCTTCAGGCGGAACTTGGTGCGGCGCACGATGACGTCGATCTGGTGCTTCGTCCACTCGCGCACGAAGGAGTCGATCGAGAGGGTGCGGGGCACGCCGCCGGAGAGGGCGAGCATGTTCGCGGAGAAGTTCTCCTGCAGCTGGGTGTGCTTGTAGAGGTTGTTCAGCACCACCTTCGCCACGGCGTCGCGCTTGAGGGTGATGACCAGGCGCTGGCCGGTGCGGCCGGAGGTCTCGTCGGTGATGTCGGCGATGCCCTGGATCTTGCCGAGCTTGACCATCTCCGCGATCTTGCGGGCGAGGTTGTCGGGATTGACCTGGTAGGGCAGCTCGGTGACGACGAGCGCCATGCGCCCGCCGATCTCCTCGGTGGAGACGACGGCGCGCTGGGTGATGGAGCCGCGGCCGGTGCGATAGGCGTCCTCGATCCCGTCGGTGCCGACGATCGTGGCGCCGGAGGGGAAGTCGGGGCCCTTGATGAACTTCATGCACGCTTCGAGCAGCTCGGGCTTGGTCGCCTCGTGGTTCGTCAGCAGCCACTGGACGGCGTCGGCCACCTCGCGCAGGTTGTGCGGCGGGATGTTCGTGGCCATGCCGACGGCGATGCCGGCGGAGCCGTTGACCAGGAGGTTCGGGAAGCGGGCGGGGAGGACGGAGGGCTCGTCGACGGTGTTGTCGTAGTTGCCCTGCATGTCCACGGTGTCCTGCTCGATGTCGCGGACCAGCTCGAGGGCCAGCGGCGCCATCTTGCACTCGGTGTACCGGGGGGCGGCCGCGCCGTCATCGCCGGCGGAGCCGAAGTTGCCCTGGCCCAGGATCAGCGGGTAGCGCATGTTCCAGGGCTGGACCAGGCGGACCATCGCGTCGTAGATCGCGGAGTCGCCGTGGGGGTGGTAGTTGCCCATGACCTCGCCGACGACCTTCGCGCACTTGGAGAAGGAGCGGTCGGGGCGGTAGCCGCCGTCGTACATGGCGTAGACGATGCGGCGGTGGACGGGCTTGAGGCCGTCGCGCACGTCCGGGAGGGCGCGCGAGACGATGACGCTCATCGCGTAGTCGAGATAGGAGCGCTGCATCTCCTGGTTGAGGTCGACCTGGGTGATGCGGTCGACCTCGTCCTCGTCGAGGGGGTCGACGAGCGTGACGGTGCGGGAGGCGGCCTCGTCGGCCGAGAGCTCGCTGGAGCCCTCGGGCATCTCCTGACCGCCGATCCCGGCGCTCTCGGCGGGGGTCGGGGTCTCGGCCGAGGGCTGGTCGTCCTCGGGGCCGGTGGGGTCGTTCGGGGTGTCGCTCATGGCGGGGAGGGCCTTTCGGGTGGGGCCGGTGGGTCGTGGGGGTCCCGGGGGCGCGCGAGAGGGGTCGGCGCCGCCCCGGGGCCCGCTCAGATGTCGAGGAAGCGGACGTCCTTGGCGTTCTCCTGGATGAAGCGGCGCCGGGACTCGACGTCGTCGCCCATCAGGACGGAGAAGATGGTGTCCGCGTCGGCGGCCTCGTCGACCGTGACCTGCTTGAGGGTGCGGGAGGAGGGGTCCATGGTGGTGGACTGCAGCTCCTTCCAGTCCATCTCGCCGAGGCCCTTGTAGCGCTGGATGCCGTTGTCCTTGGGGATGCGGCGCCCGGCGGACTGCCCGGCGGCGAGGCGCTCGTCGCGCTCCTCGTCGCTGAAGACGTACTCGTGTGGGGCGTTGGACCACTTCAGGCGGTACAGCGGCGGCATCGCGATGAACACGTGCCCCAGCTCGATCAGCGGCCGCATGTAGCGGAACAGCAGCGTCAGCAGCAGGGTGCAGATGTGCTGGCCGTCGACGTCCGCGTCGGCCATCAGGATGATCTTGTGGTACCGCAGCTTGGTCGCGTCGAAGTCCTCGCCGATGCCGGTGCCGAAGGCGGTGATCAGCGAGCGGACCTCCTGGTTGTCCAGCGCCCGGTCCAGCCGCGCCTTCTCCACGTTCAGGATCTTGCCGCGGATGGGGAGGATCGCCTGGGTGCGCGGGTCGCGGCCCTGCACGGCGGAGCCGCCGGCGGAGTCGCCCTCGACGATGAAGATCTCGGACTCGGCGGGGTTGCGGGAGGAGCAGTCGCGCAGCTTGCCGGGCATGCCGCCGGTCTCCAGCGGGGACTTCCGACGGGTCGCGTCGCGGGCCTTGCGGGCCGCCTCGCGGGCCATCGCCGCGGCCTGGCCCTTCAGCACGATCGCCTTGGCCTCGTTCGGGTGGGACTCGAACCAGTCGGTGAGCTGGTCGGTCATCACCTTGACCATGAAGGTGCGGGCGATGGTGTTGCCGAGCTTGGTCTTGGTCTGGCCCTCGAACTGCGGCTCGCCGAGCTTCACGGAGATCACCGCGGTGAGGCCCTCGCGGATGTCCTCGCCGGTGAGGTTGGCGTCCTTCTCCTTGAGCAGGCCCTGGGCGCGGCCGTAGCGGTTCACGATCGAGGTGAGCGAGGAGCGGAAGCCCTCCTCGTGGGTGCCGCCCTCGTGGGTGTTGATCGTGTTGGCATAGGTGTGGACGGAGTCGGTGTAGGCGCCGGTCCACTGCATCGCGACCTCGACGGAGATCTTCGCGTCCGTGTCCTCGGACTCGAAGGAGATGATGTCGGGGTGGATCACCTCGGCGCGCTTGGCCGAGTTGATGAACTCGACGAAGTCCTGCAGGCCGCGCTCGTAGAGGTAGGAGACCGTGCGGGGGCCGCCCGAGGTCTCGCCCTGCTCGGCCTTCTCGGCCTCGAGCTCGACGTCGACCTCCTGGTCCTCCTCGGCCTCGTCGGCCTCGTCGGCGCGCTCGTCGGTCAGCGTGATGCGCAGGCCCTTGTTGAGGAAGGCCATCTGCTGGAACCGCTTGCGCAGCGTCTCGAAGTCGTACACGGTCGAGTCGAAGATCTCGCCGTCGGCCCAGAAGGTGATGGTGGTGCCGGTCTCGTCGGTCTCCTCGCCCTTCTCGAGCGGGGCGACGGGGACGCCGCGGGCGTAGGCCTGGCGCCAGACGTGGCCCTGGCGGCGGATCTCGACCTCCATGCGGACGGAGAGGGCGTTGACCACGGAGGAGCCGACGCCGTGCAGACCGCCGGAGACGGCGTAGCCGCCGCCGCCGAACTTGCCGCCGGCGTGCAGCACGGTGAGCACCAGCTCGACGGCGGGCTTGTTCTCGGTGGGGTGCATGTCCACGGGGATGCCGCGGGCGTGGTCGACGACGCGCACGCCGCCGTCGGCGAGGAGGGTGACCTCGATGGTGTCGCCGTGGCCGGCCATCGCCTCGTCCACGGAGTTGTCGACGATCTCCTGGACCATGTGGTGCAGGCCGCGCTCACCGGTGGAGCCGATGTACATGCCGGGGCGCTTGCGCACCGCCTCGAGGCCCTCGAGGACGGTGATGTCCGAGGCCTCGTAGTGCTCGGGCGCACGGGCCGCCTTCTCGCCCGCGGTGGTCGGCGCCGGGGCCGCGGGGGCCGTCGCCGCCTCGGGGGCCGGTGCTGCGCCGTCCGCTCCCGGTGACGGGTCCGAGGTGCCCTCGGGCAGGTCCTGGTCGGGCATGGGGCGGTCGCTGTCGCTCACCTGATGTGGCTCCTCGCAGTCCGGTCGTCCCTCGGTCGGACGGACCGAGGGTGGTCCGGCGGCACCGTGCGGCGGTGTCCCTGCGGCCCGACGCGTGCGGGATCCGCAGGAGCTCCTCGCGCACGCGCGCGAGCGGCACCCGCAGGCCTCGGCGATCGGGCCGACGGCATCGAGGTGACCGGGCTGCTTCGACCCCGGTCGACGTCGGCCGAACCGCCGTCATTCTATCGGAGAACGGGTGCTGGGCCTATTCGACGCCCCGTTCCTGTGGACGACGCGACGCTGACCCCGTCCCAGACGCTCCGTGACGGCCTCTCCAACGCGCTCCGGGAGCCTCGGATGGGGGCCGGTACGCCCGAGGGGGTCCGGAGGCGGCACGGGCGCGCCTGGGATGTCCGCTCCCGGGAGTCCCGCGACGGGGCTCAGCGGGCGGCGTCCGGGAGCCCCGCGAGCACCTCGGCGGTGGCGAGCGCCGCCGCGGCCGCCTCGTGCCCCTTGTCCTCCACGGAGCCGGGCAGGCCGGCCCGATCCCGCGCCTGCTCGTCGGTGTCGCAGGTCAGGAGCCCGAAGCCGATGGGGACGCCGTGGTCGAGGGACACCCGGTTCAGCCCGTCGGTCGCCGCGGAGCAGACGTAGTCGAAGTGCGGGGTGCCGCCGCGGATGACGACGCCGAGGGCGATCACGGCCTCGTGGCCGCGGGCGAGTCGGTCCGCCACCACGGGCAGCTCGAAGGAGCCGGGCACGCGCACCAGGGTGGGCCGGTCGATGCCGGCCTCGGCGCAGGCGCGCAGGGCGCCGGCGACCAGGCCGTCCATCACCTCCTCGTGCCAGGACGCGGCGACGATCGCGACGTGGGCGTCGGGGCGCGCGGTGATCTGCGGGGTGGGGGCGCCGTGGCCGCTCATGAGGTTCCTCCGGGGGTCGTGACAGGGGCGGTGGTAGTGGTGGGATCGAGCACGGGAAGCCCGGTCAGGTGGTGGCCCAGCCGGTCCCGCTTGGTGGTGAGATACGCGAGGTTCTCGGGAGTGGGGTGGGCCTCGAGGTCGAGGACCCGGTGCACGCGCGTGCCGCCGGCGCGCAGGGCGTCGGCCTTCTCGGGGTTGTGGGTGAGCAGGTCGATCGCGGTGACGCCGAGGTGCTCGAGGATCCGCGGAACCGCGGCGAAGCTGCGCTCGTCCACGGGCAGTCCGAGGTCGAGGTTCGCCTCGACGGTGTCGCGGCCCGCGTCCTGCAGGGCGTAGGCGCGCAGCTTCTGGACCAGGCCGATGCCGCGGCCCTCGTGCCCGCGCAGCAGCACAAGCACGCCGCGGCCGACCGTGGAGATCCGGGCGAGGGACTCCTGCAGCTGGGGCCCGCAGTCGCAGCGCAGCGAGCCCATCACGTCACCGGTCACGCACTCGGAGTGGACGCGCGTGAGCACGGGCTCCTCCCCGGTGACGTCCCCGGCTACGAGCACCAGGTGCTCCGCCGTCCCTTCCCGCACGGCGAGGGCGCGGAAGGCGCCGTGGGCCGAGGGCAGCGGCACCGCCTCGGTGAACTCGAGCGGGGTCGGATCCGGCGCGGCCATGGGACCGGCCGACGGAGCCGACGGGCTGGTCGACGTGACCGACGGGCTGGCGGCCGGCGCCGCGGCGGCCTCGTCGGACTCCGTTGCCGTCACCGGCTCCTGGGCCGCTCCCGCGGCCTCACCGATCTCCCGCCGGTGCGCGGCGAGGTCCTCGATGGAGATCATGGCCAGTCCGTGCTGGTCGGCGAAGGCGCGCAGCGCTGGGCCGCGTTGCATGGTGCCGTCGTCGTGGATGAGCTCGACGATCATCCCGACCGCGGGCAGACCTGCCATCCGTGTGAGGTCCACGGCGGCCTCGGTGTGGCCGCGCCGCTCGAGCACCCCGCCGGCCTTCGCCCGCAGCGGCAGCACGTGCCCGGGCCGGATCAGGTCGGTCGGGACGGAGCCGGGATCGGCGAGGACGGTGAGGGTGCGGGCCCGGTCCGCGGCGGAGATGCCGGTGGTGACCCCCTCGGCCGCGTCGACGGTCAGGGTGTACGCGGTGCGGAAGGGGTCCGCGTTCTCGGCGACCATCAGCGGCAGCTCGAGGGCGTCGGCCCGCTCGGCGCTCATCGGCGCGCACAGCAGCCCGCTCGAGTGCCGGACCGCGAAGGCGATCTGGGCGGGGGTGGCGGTCGCGGCGGCGAGGATCAGGTCGCCCTCGTTCTCGCGGTCCTCGTCGTCCACCACCACGACGGGCCGGCCGGCGGCGATCTCCGCGATCGCGGCGGGCACGGGATCCAGGCGCAGGCCGGTCATCGTCCCTGCTCCGTCCCGGTCACGGCCTCCGGGGCGCGCGCGGGCAGCAGACCGGCGGTGAGCTTCTCGACGTACTTCGCGAGCACGTCGACCTCGAGGTCCACGCCCTCGCCGACGGCGCGGGTGCCCAGCGTCGTGCGCTCGAGGGTCTCGGGGATCAGGCCGATGGTGACCTCGTCGCCGTCGATCGCGGCGACGGTGAGGCTGACCCCGTCCACGGCGAGGGAGCCCTTGGGCACCACGTAGCGGACGAGGCCGCCCGGCAGGCGCAGGCGCAGCAGGGTGGTGCCGTCCTGCTCGTCGCGGGACAGGAGCTCGCCGACGCCGTCGACGTGGCCCTGCACGATATGCCCGTCCAGGCGGCCGTCGGCCCGCACGCAGCGCTCGAGGTTCACGCGGTCGCCGGGGCAGAGCGTGCCGAGCGTGGTGGCGGCGAGGGTGGTGGCGATGACGTCGGCGGTCCACGTCTCCCCGACGACGGCGGTGACGGTGAGGCAGCAGCCGTTGACGGCGATCGAGTCGCCGAGGGCGATGCCCTCGAGCACGTGCGGGGAGCGGATCCGCAGGGCGGCGGGGTCGGCGCCGAGGTCGAGGGCCTCGATGGTGCCGAGCTCCTCGATGATTCCGGTGAACATGTTGGTGTCCTTCCTGGTCAGGCCGGGGTGGGAGTGGTGAGGGGGCGGAGGGTGAGGCGGAGGTCCCTCGCGCCGCCCGGCGTGGGCAGCGGGGCGACGTCGACCAGTTCGAGGTCGAGCCGCTCGGCGAGGGTGGTGATCCCGAGGTCGGCGACGCCGGGACGGCCGGCGCCGAGCAGGGTGGGGGCGAGGTGCACGATCAGCTCGTCGACGAGCCCGGCGCGGAGGAAGGCGGCGGCGAGGGTGGGTCCTCCCTCGAGCAGCACGTGCCGGATCCCGCGGTCGAAGAGCGTCGCGAGCGCGGCCGACGGGTCGCGGGTGGGCAGGTGCAGCGCCTCCCCGGCGCCCTCTGTCGCGGGGAGGTCCTCCACCTCGGAGGTGCCCATCACGACGCGCAGCGGCTGGCGGGCGTGGAGGGTGCCGTCCGGCCGACGGGCCGTCAGCGTCGGGCGGTCGCTGCGGGCGGTGCCGGTGCCGACGAGGACGGCGTCGCAGGTGGTGCGCAGCCGGTGGACCTCCTCGCGGGCGGCGGGGCCGGTGATCCACTG
>ENA-OOKA01000441-OOKA01000441.1-human-skin-metagenome-genome-assembly--contig:-NODE-441-length-10674-cov-6.588285_pt1 | contig 10674 bp, 15 predicted proteins | sample MGYA00248825_ERZ500995 | MGnify/ENA primary metagenome ERZ500995 (study PRJEB25958, sample SAMN03398540) | human skin metagenome | study: EMG produced TPA metagenomics assembly of the Human Skin... | reverse complement strand
GTAGAGCGCCAGCTTCCCAAGCTGGATACGCGGGTTCGATTCCCGTCGCCCGCTCTCTCGGCCTCACCGGCCCCGCTTCGCGAACCTCTCCCGGCGCTCGAGGATCGTCTCGATCGGCACCCGCAGCCCTTTGGCGCTCAGGGCCAGCCTCTCCCCGGGAATCCGCACGGAGAGCTCGAAGTACTCCTCCGAGTTCTCCTTCATCGTCCCCGACATCCGCACGTCCCTCCAGGGGTGCAGCGTGCCGGTCCCGTCCGCATGGGCCCGCCACAGCCCCTCCGGGGTCAGCGCGAACACGACCCCATCGTGCATCGCTACGCCGATCCTCTTCTCCATGCCATCGATGATCCAGCGGGGTGCGAAAACCATGAGGAACACGAACTGGAGAGTGCCGAAAACGAGCATGAACCAGTTGACGGAGTCCCCGCGCAGCGACACCCACGCGATCACGACGAACGCGATGACGGAACCGACCCGGATGAGCAGCGGGACACGCAGATCACGGATCAGCTCGAGCGTCCGGCGGTCGCCGGTCGTGTCGTAGGTGACAGTGAGGGATTCGTCCTGCGCGGGCATCATGCTTCGCATGCTGTCACAGCGCGACCGCCTATGCTCGTCCCATGAGCACCCCATGGCAGTCCCCGGAGCCGTACCCCGGCACCGCCGCAGCGTCAGCACCCGTCCCACCCGCCCGGTCCGGGCGCACCGGGATCTTCGGCGGGCCGTTCGGAATCACCGCACTCATCATCGCTCTCGCAGCCTGGGGCCTGTCGATCGCCCGGTCCGCCGTCATGGTGATGCTGCCGCTGAGCGGGAACTTCCCGACGAATCCCGCGACCTACACCCTCATCAGCGGAGCCGGCGCGGTCATCACCGCCGTCGTCGCGCTCATCGCGATCGCGTTCGGCATCGTCGCGCTCTTCCGCGGTCGCCCGCGGAGGACGGCGGCGGTCATCGCCCTGACGATCGCAGGAGTCCTCCTCATCGACATCGTCGTCAACACGGTCATCGGGTTCTCCACCGGACTGATGTTCTCCCGGTTCTGACCGCCCGCCGAACCACGCCGATGTCGACCCGTCGCGTCCTCGTCCTCCTCAACCCGCACGCGACGCGCGACCGGCGGGCGATCAGCACGGCCCTCACCGCAGGAGCGCGACGACTCGAGCTCAGCGTGCCCGACGGTGCCGACCAGCAGGCGCAGTTCGCCCGCGCTCGCGCGGTGGTGGACAGCGGGGTGGACGCCGTCGTCGTCATCGGCGGTGACGGCACCGTCGCCGCGGGTGTCGCGCTCGTCGCCGGCACCGAAACGCCTCTCGCGGTGATCCCGGCCGGCACCGGCAACGACTTCGCCCGCGCCGCCGGCATCCGTACCCGCCGGCCCGGTCGCCGCCTCGCCGAGGTCCTCACCCGGCTGGCGGACGGTCCGCTCACCGCGCGGACCGTCGACGCTCTCCGACTCGGCGTCGTCACCGACGCTGAGGGCGCGAAGGCTTCCCTCGACCTCTGGGTGGCGAACTCGGTGAACATCGGCTTCGACGCGCTCGTCAACCAGCGCGCCAACACGTTGCGTCGCCTTCCCGCGGCGGGATGCTACCTGGTGGCGCTCGCCGCGGAGCTGCCGGGGTTCCGGACCGCCGAGTTCGGCATCTCCTGCGACGGCGAGCAGATACGGACGACGCCGGTCGCCCTCGTCTGCGTGCAGAACGGCCCGACGATCGGCGGCGGCATCCCGCTCTCACCCGGTGCGGACCTCGCCGACGGCCGGGCCGAGGTGAGCATCGTCGGTGAGCTGCCCCGCGCGGCGCTCGCCGGGCTCTTCCCCTTCGTCTACCTCCGCGCCCACCGCCTCCTCACCCCGCTGCGACAGCGGAGCGCGGTCCGGGTGCGCGTGGCGGTCCCGCACGGCGTTCCGGTGTTCGCCGACGGCGACGAGGTGCTCGCCGGCTCCGAGGGCGGGGGAGTCGTCGACGTCACCGTGGTGCCCGGAGCGGTGCGGCTCCTCACCTGACCCGCGCCCCGGGAGCCGACCGCGGCCGGTCAGAGCACGGGCGGGTCGTCCTCGGCGTGCGGCGGCGGTGCGGCATGCGCGAGCGCGTCCCAGTCCGCCTCGCGGAGCTCGGTCAGTCCGTCGACGACGAGGACCGCGCCGGCGGCTTCGAGCTCCGCCGGGCCGAAGCCCCCGGTGCGCACCGCGATGCAGGGCGCTCCCATGCGGGCCGCCGCGACGATGTCGTACGGTGCGTCGCCGATGACGATCGCACTCGTGCCGCCGGCCTGGTCGAGCGCGGCGCGGAGGATGTCCGGCGAGGGCTTCGAGGAGTCGGCGTCGCCCGAGGAGGTCGCGGCGGCGATGTCGTGCTCGCCCAGGCCCACCTTCTCCATCGCGAGCGCCGTGTGCTCGGGGCTGCCCGAGGAGCCGAGGGCCACGGTGAAGCGCGCGCCGAGGAACTCGACGAGTTCGCGCGCGCCCGGCAGCGGGCCCACGTCCTCGGCGATCTCCTCGTACTTCTCCCCGTGGGCCTCGCGCAGCGCATCGCCGAGGCGCTCCTCGACCGCGTCCCCGGCCACGGCGGCGACGAGCCGATCGCCGCCCATGCCGATCGCGCGGTGGATGCGCCACATCGGGAGGTCGATGTCATGATCGCGGAACGCGCGGTGCCAGGCGATCGCGTGGTGGTAGGTCGAGTCGATGAGGGTGCCGTCGACGTCGAGGAGGACGGTGTCGTGTCGCATGATGCTCCTCCTCAGCGGACGGCGAATCCGGTGCTCGGCGTCGATCCGTCGCTCGGCTCCGCGTGGACGGATGCGACCTCGGCCGCCGGCGGTCCCGTGCGGCACCAGTCGATCATCGCCTCGACGGCGTCGCCCGGGCCGGCGAACAGCGCCTCGACGGTGCCCGAGTCGGTGTTGCGGATCCAGCCGGTCACCCCGCGCGCCTCTGCCTCGCGGCGACACGATTCGCGGAACGACACCCCCTGCACCTCGCCGGTGACCACGACCTGCACTTCTCGGAGGTCCGTCCGGTCCGGAGTCTGCTCGGAGTTCGTCATGATCACCAGCCTAGCCGCGGGGCGGCACCGCCGGGAGGGCCATGTACGGTCACGATAGACTGCACCGGTGACCGAAACCGAGCGCATCGACCTCAGCACCCGGACCGTCGGCGACGGCGATCGCCGCGTCGTGTTCCTCCACGGGCTGTTCGGCCGGGGGAAGAACTTCACCCGGATCGCCAAGGGCCTGCAGCCCGAATGCACGAGCCTGCTCGTCGACCTGCCCAACCACGGCGGCTCCGAGTGGACCGCAGACTTCGACTACCTCGACATGGCCGACCATGTCGCGGACGAGCTCCGGGCCGACTTCGCCTCCGAGGGTCCGGTCGACGTCATCGGCCATTCGATGGGCGGCAAGGTCGCGATGGTCCTCGCCCTGCGGCACCCCGATCTCGTCGACCGGCTCGTCGTCGAGGACATCTCCCCGGTCGGGACCGACGCGGACGGCGCGAAGGCCTCGGGCGACAGCGAGTTCGACCACCTGCTCTCGAGCCTCCGTGCTCTCGACCTCGACGCTCTCGACGGACGATCGGCGGCGGACGACGCGCTCGCCGAGCCGATCCCCAATCGCACCGTGCGCGGCTTCCTCCTCCAGAACCTCCGCTCCGGCGAGGAGGGGCTGAGCTGGGAGCCCAATCTCGAGCTCCTCCACGACTCGCTCGGCACCATCGGCGGCTTCCCCGACCTCGGCGACGCGCGGTTCGAGCGCCCGGTGCTGTGGGTCGGCGGTGCGGACTCCGACTACATCCGCCCTGAGTACGGGGACGCGATGCGCGCGCTGTTCCCGCGCGCCGCGCGGGTGATGATCAAGGGCGCCGGGCACTGGATCCACTCCCAGAAGCCCGAAGAATTCATCGCGGTGCTCCGGGGGTTCCTCCTCGACGACCGGGACTGAAGTGCCGGTGGGCGCGGCAGAGCAGCGCCTCGAGCACCCGGCTGCCTCCCCGGAACCCCGACCGCAGCGAGACCGACCTCGCCCCGGAGATCCGCGCTTCGACAGCATCGAGGGTGCGACGGGCGCGACCGCGATCGGCGGAGCGGCGGTCGTGGGCCGCGGGTGACAGGATGATCGTGACGAGGTGCGTGGGCGGCAGCGGCCACCGCTGCGGGATGAAGGTCGCGCGGACGTCGTCGATCTCGGACCAGCTGAGGAACGAGCGCCGCGTGCGGTGACCGGTGCGTCCGGTGTGCTCGGCCATCCCCTCGGGGGTGAGGATGAGGGACGGGCGCGCGGCGAGAAGCGCGAGGATCGACGGGATCCCGATGATGCCGAAGAGGACGAATCCGGCGACGAAGACCCAGAGCAGCGGATTGAGGACGACCTGCCAGGTCTCCTCGCCGCGGACCACCTCGAGCGCGGTGACGGCGAGTGCGAGGCCGGTGAACCCGGCGAAGAGGACGGCGCCGCACAGTCCGGCGACCACGCGCCCGGCGCCCATCGGGATCTCGACCCTGCCGGTCCGGAGCAGCGTCGCCCACAGCGCTTCCACCCGCCCGGCCTCCTTCGAGGAGAGCGGTCGACCGTTCCGACTCACTCCGCGGCCCTGATCATCGGGGTCTCCTTCGGGACGGGCGGCCCGCCCGCTGCGCGCCGACCTCTCCCACGGTACCGTTCGCTCATGGGTTTCAGCCGCGCCGAGCTCGAGGGGTACCGAGACACCACCGTCCCCGATCTCCTCCCCGATCCGCTCCGACTGCTGTTCGTCGGGATCAACCCGGGACTGTGGACCGCAGCCACCGGAGCGCACTTCGCCCGGCCCGGCAACCGCTTCTACCCCGCGCTCCACCGGGCCGGCATCACCGCCTCGCTCATCGATGCCTCGGCCGGGTTCACGGATTCCGACCTCGCCCAGCTCACCGAGCGCGGCATCGGCATCAGCAACATCTGTCCGCGCGCCACCGCCCGCGCGGACGAGCTCACCGCCGAGGAGCTCCGTGAGGGTGCGGCCCGGCTCGACCGGCTCGTCACCGAGCACCGGCCGCGCGTCGTCGCAGTCCTCGGCATCACCGCCTACCGGACCGCGTTCGGACTCCCGCGCGCGAAGGTCGGGAGGCAGTCCTCGCCGTGGCCGGACACCGAGCTGTTCGTCGCCCCGAACCCGAGCGGCCTCAACGCCCATTCGAGCCTCGACGACCTGGCCGCGGCCTACCGGGAGATCGCGCTGGCCGCAGGTGCCGTCGCACCCGACTGACCGGCCGGTATCCGCTCAGAACCCGCGCACGGCCTGCCGGTGCACGCGGGCGAACAGCTCGAACGCGACCCGGGTGCCGTGCCGGTACCCATCGTGGAGTGCGACCGCCCGGGGGCCGAAGAACCGGGACTCCACCGGTCGGAGCCGCCGATTCGTCGCCCGCTGGTGAGCCGTGTGCCGGTCGAAGGCCTCCGGGGTGAGGGCGAGGGTCACCAGGTGGGTCGGAGGCATCGGCCAGCGGAGCGAGGGGATCTCGGTGAGGGTGACGGCTTCGACAGCGGTCCAGGGAAGGAAGCCGTGGCCACGGTCGCCGCCGGGATGCCGAGCACGCCGAACAGCACGAAGCCGGCGACGAAGATCCAGAACATCGGGTTGAGGAGGATGTGCCACGTCTCCTCGCCCCACATGACCGCCTGGACGTTGACGACGATGGCGAGCGCGGCGAGCCCGGCGAAGACCATCGCTCCGATGAGGAGGAGCACCGAGCGCCCGATGCTCATCGAGAGCTCCAGGTGCCCCGTGCGGGTGAACGTGCTCCACTGCTCCTCGACGCGGCGCGCCTGCGCCGGGCTCAGCGGCTTCGGCTCGGCCCTCACTCCCGGCCGCAGTCGATGGTGACGCACCCGGGCTGCTCCTTGAGCGGCATCTCGGCCGAGCCGTGGAAGCCGAGGCCCGGGGAAGCGGTGATCATGGCGGGTCTCCTCGTCGAGGGGAGGCCCGCACCGTGCGGGCCGGTGCTCCCGACGGTACTCGCCGGGGTCCCACCGGGGCAATGAACGCGCAGGTCAGTCGTTGACCTGCTCGTTGACCTCGACGGAGTGGACGCCCTCGATGTCGTGAAGGATCTCGAACACCCCGCGCTCCACACCGCTCTGCCGCGGGGTGAATCGGAGCTCGGCCTCGATGCGATGCCGGCCGCCGTTCGGGACGCGCCGGGTGTGGTTGAGGGAGGACTCGTAGCCCTGGCGCGAGGTCTGCTCGAGGATGTCGCGGAGCACACCCTTGCCGTCCTCGTACTCGACGGTGAAGTGCTCGGCGAGCTCGGGCCTCCTGAGCTTCTCGACGAGCGCGTTCACCACGGTGACGGTGAGCAGGTAGAACACGACGGCGAGCGCGCCGATGAGCGGCATCCCCGCCCCGCACGCCATTCCCACCGACGCGCTCACCCAGATCGAGGCGGCGGTGGTGAGTCCGGACACGACGTTCTGCCGGACGAAGATCACGCCGGCGCCGAGGAAGCCGATCCCGGTGACGATCTGGGCGGCGATCCGGCCGGGGTCCCGCACGGTCTCGTCCTCGACCATCCCCGCGAAGCCGTAGACCGAGACGAGGGTGAACAGGGCGGACCCGAGGCCGACGAGGATGTGCGTGCGCGCTCCGGCGCTCTTGTGTCGGACCTCGCGCTCGATGCCGATGATCGCCGCGAGGACGAAGGCGCAGCCGAGGAGCACCGCCTGCGTCGCGATGTCGCCCGGGATCACGTCGAAGCCCATGGTCTGCCTCCTGTGGGATCATCCTAGGCCCGGCCGCGCGGGCCTTGCGGTATCCGCGCCGGGGTGGAGGATGGGACATCTATGGACACGACGTCGCGAACCGGGGGCATCTGGTGCGGGATCGATCTCGCGGCGGACCCGCGGAGAACCGGCCTGGCATTCCTCGTCGAGGATCCCGCGGACCACCGCGTCCACATCGACAGCGTGGCCGTCGGCGCGGATGACGACACCGTCGTGGCCGCCGTGGTCCGCGCCGACCGGACCGGGGTCGACGTGCCGTTCGGATGGCCGCAGCCCTTCGCCGCGCTCATCGCGGCCCACGCCCGCGGAGACGTGAGCGCCGAGCTGCCGACCGGGGACGGGTGGCGCAGGCATTTGGCGATGCGCACCACGGACCTCGTCGTCCGCGCACGGGCCGGGGTGGTGCCGCTGAGCGTGTCGACCGACCGCATCGCCCATCCGGCCTTCCGCTGGGCCGCCGTCGCCGCGCGGCTCCGCGCGCACGGCGTCGATACCGCTCGGGATGGAACCGGGTCAGCCTGCGAGGTGTATCCGGCCGCCGCCCTCAAGGTCTGGGGACTTCCGCATCGGGGGTACAAGGGCAGGGACCACGACGCGCGCCGGCGGGACCTCGTCCGCCGGTTGGCGGACATGCTCCCGTGGCTCGAGTGGCACGGGTACGACGAGCTCTGCGCCGACAGCGACGACGCCGTGGATGCGGTCCTCTCGGCTCTCCTCGCGCGCGAGATCGCCGGCGGCCGCTGCCTCCGCCCCGAACCGGAACAGGCCGAGGCGGCTCGCGTGGAGGGCTGGATCTGCCTGCCGACCGGAGACCCGGCCGCCCCGCCTCACTTCGCCTCGGCGTAGGACCCCACCGTCGCGACGGTGAGCGGGAACTCGACGGGAGCTGCGCCGAACAGCAGCCGGCCGGCCTCGGAGGCCGCCGCGGAGACGAGTGCGCGGACCTCCTCGGCCTCCTCCTCCGGGCCGTGGAGCACGATCTCGTCATGGACGAAGAACACCATCCGGGTCCGCAGGGGTCGCCCGTCCGGGGTGCCGGCGAGGAGCCGCCGGCGCACCCCGCCCATCCAGCACAGCGCCCATTCGGCGGCCGTGCCCTGGATGACGAAGTTCCGGGTGAACCGACCGTGGGAGCGGCGCAGGGAGCCCGCCCGCGATTCGGCCTCCGCCGTGCTGACGTCGGCGACCCGTTCCCACCACCGCTCGTCCGGCACCGGCGAGGTCCGGCCGAGCCACGTCGCCACCCGCTCACCCCGCTCGCCGGCCCGCGCCGCGGATTCGACGAAGTCGAGGGCCACGGGGAACAGCCGGCGCAGATGGGGGACGAGCGCCCCGGAGTCCCCGGTCGTCGAGCCGTACATCGCGCCGAGCAGGGCGATCTTCGCCCGCGAGCGCTCGCTCACCGCCGACTCGGCACGCCGTCCGAGCTCCGCGACGCCGAGGTACATGTCGCCGTCGCGGCCGGCCTGCGCGAGCGCCCGGTCCCCGGACATCGCCGCGAGGATCCGCGGTTCGACCTGGGAGGCGTCGGCGACGGTGAGCGCCCACCCCGGGTCGGCGCGCACCGCATCGCGGACGGTGCCGGGGATCTGCATGGCGCCGCCGCCGTGCGCGGCCCAGCGTCCGGTCACCACCCCGCCGACGGCGTAGGAGGGGTGGAACCGGTCGTCCTCCACCCACGCATCGAGCCACTGCCAGCCGTTCGCGGTCCACAGCCGGTGCAGCGTCCTGTACTCGAGCACCTCGGCGATGAGGGCGTGCCGCTGCTCGGCGCGCGCTCCGCCCTCCTCCGCCCAGGCGAGCAGATCCCATTTGCTCGTCGACCGCACCGGGACGCCCGCGGTGTGGAGAGCGCGCAGCAGCGAGGGCTGGGAGTCGGGATTGACGTCGGGCACCTGGAGCGTCGCCGCGATCCGGTCGGCGAGGGCCTGCATCCGCTCCGGGCGCGCGCCGTCGACCGGACGTGGCCCGAGCGCGTCCGCGAGGAGGCGCTCGTGGACATCGCGTCGCCAGGGGAGGCCGGCGCGGTGCATCTCGACCGCGATCATCCCGCCCTGCGACTCCCCGGCGAGGAGCAGGAGGAGCCGCTGCGGGTGCCGACTGCCGGCGACGGCGCGCAGCTGCGCGGCGAGCTCGGCGGCGAGCTGCTCGGCCGAGGGCTCCGGGGCATCGTCGCCGTCCGCCGGCGCATCGAACAGCGATCCCTGCCCGGGGTCCACCCGCGGCACCACCCGCTCCTCGGCCGGCTCCGGGGGCGTCGGGTCGAGCGGGACGACGGGGGAGTAGTCGACCCCGGTGAGCGGCAGGGCGGCGGCATCCCGGAGGATCCGCTGGCACAGGCTCAGATCCCAGCAGCGCGCCGGGACGATCCCGGCGGCGAGGAGCGGCGGATACACCTGGGCCGTCTGCGACCACACCCAGCGGATCGCCTCGGGCCGGGGCGCTTCTGCGGCGAGCGAGCGCACGAGCTCCGGCAGGTGCTCGAGCGGGGCCTCGCGGCTGCCGACGGTCCGGTCGTCCTCGACGAGGAGGGCCTGCCACGCCGGCGCCTCGGATCCCGAGGGGCCGGATGCGTCGGGGGCGGACCCTGCGGGACCGAGGACGATGTGCATGCCCCCATTATCGTCACCGGCAGTTCCCCCGGCGTTCGGGTGCGAGCGCCACCCGACTGTGACAGGCTCGAGGTGGCGCGCCTCACACCCGGCCGCCGTCCACGTCACCGAACCACGGAGGATCCATGACCACCACCGACATGACCGGCCACACGATCGTCGTCACCGGAGCCGGCTCCGGCATCGGCCGGGCCACCGCCCGCCTCCTCGCCTCGCGCGGGGCCCATGTCGTCGTCGCCGACATCGCCGATTCCGCGCACGAAACCGTCGAGCTCATCAACGGCGAGTCGGGTGAGGCGACCGCAGTGATCGGGGACATCGCCGACGAGCAGGGTGCGAGCGAGCTCATCGCCCGCGCCGCCGAGCGCGGTGACCGCCTGGGGCTCGTCAACAACGCCGGGATCATGGACGACTTCTCCGGAGCCGCCCACGTCGACACCGCGCAGTGGGACCGGATCCTCCGGGTCAACCTCACCGCGCCGATGTACCTCACGCGGGCGGCCCTGCCGGTCATGCTCGAGCGCGGCGGCGGAGCGATCGTCAACGTCGGCAGCGCGGCATCGCTGCGCGGCGGGGCGGCTGGAGCCGCCTACACCGCGTCGAAGCACGGGCTCATCGGCCTCACCGTCAACACCGCCTACACCTACGCCCGGCAGAACATCCGCTGCAACGCCGCGTGCCCCGGCGGCGTCGAGACGAACATCATGGCCACGGCCGACATGTCCGCGATGGATCCCGAGCACGGCCTCGCCGCGATCACGCCGATCCACCAGTCGGCGGTCCGCAATGCGAAGCCCGAGGAACTCGCGCAGGTGATCGCGTTCCTCGTCTCCGATGCGGCCTCCGACGTCAACGGCGCGGTCATCCCGGTCGACGCCGGGTGGGCCGCCGGCTGATCGACTCCCCGGACGCACCCCACCGGCACACCGCTCCGTCCCGCGGGGAATCGGCGGCGTTCCACTTCGTGTCGACCTGGACGGCACCGGAGCACCCCGGGCCGGTGTGGGACGCGCTCCTCGCGGTCGAGCACTGGCCGGAATGGTGGCCGGGGATCCGCGAGGCGCACATCCTCGCCGACCCCGGCGCGGGCGTGCCCGGCCGGCGCATCGCACTCACCGTCGGCAGTCCGCTCGGTCACCGGCTGCGCTTCATGCTCGATCTCGTCGAGGCCTGCCCGCCCGGGGCGGCGCACGTCCGTGCCGCCGGGGACCTCCGCGGCACCGGGCGGCTCACCGCGACCGAGGCGGGGGCGGGGACCCCACTCACCATCACCCGGTGCGGGGGGAGCCCTCGCCCCCCCGTGCGT
>ENA-OOKA01000440-OOKA01000440.1-human-skin-metagenome-genome-assembly--contig:-NODE-440-length-10696-cov-6.199887_pt1 | contig 10696 bp, 11 predicted proteins | sample MGYA00248825_ERZ500995 | MGnify/ENA primary metagenome ERZ500995 (study PRJEB25958, sample SAMN03398540) | human skin metagenome | study: EMG produced TPA metagenomics assembly of the Human Skin... | reverse complement strand
CCGAGGTCGAGCTCAAGGAGCGCAAGCACCGCATCGAGGATGCCGTGCGCAACGCCAAGGCCGCCGTGGACGAGGGCGTCGTCGCCGGTGGTGGCGTCGCGCTGCTGCAGGCCGGTGCGGACACCTTCGGCAAGCTCGCCCTCGAAGGCGACGAGGCCACCGGTGGCAACATCGTCAAGGTCGCCATCGAGGCCCCGCTCAAGCAGATCGCGGTCAACGCCGGTCTCGAGGGCGGCGTCGTGGCGGAGAAGGTCAAGAACCTTCCCGTCGGCCAGGGCCTGAACGCGGCCACCGGCGAGTACGAGGACCTGGTCTCGGCCGGGATCATCGACCCCGTCAAGGTGACCCGCTCCGCGCTGCAGAACGCCGCGTCCATCGCGGGCCTGTTCCTCACCACCGAGGCCGTCGTGGCCGACAAGCCGGAGCCCGAGGCCCCGGCCGCCGGCGGCGACATGGGCGGCATGGGGGGCATGGGCGGCATGATGTGATCTCGCTGGTCGACGTACTGGCGAGCGAAGCGAGCCGGTAGGAGACCAGCAGATCGCGAGATCACCTGCCGCTCCACCCGAGCGCTCGACGAGCCCCGATCCTCTGACGAGGGTCGGGGCTCGTCGCTGTCACGGCTCCGGCAGGTGTCAGCGGAGCGCGCGCAGGTAGCGTCGTCGGTACACCCGCTGCAGCAGCAGCAGCAGCGCCAGGGGGAGCAGCGCGCGTCGCCACCCTGGGGCCGCAGCCGTGACCGACCTCAGGGTGAGCACCACGGCGTCCTGCCGCGTGCGGTGCAGGATCAACGCCTCCTCGCCGCGCACGGGATGACCCCGCCTGGTCGTCGGCCGGCGCGCTGCCGGCCCGGGCGTGGTCGCCCTGCGCCATGACCTGACCATGCCCGGGCCGCGAGAGGGCGGGGAAGGGCTGCGTGGGGTGGCGCAGCGCCCCGAGGGGGTGGGGAACAGGCCCGAGGGGGTGGGGTCGGGCCGCGAGGGGCGGGAGAGGAGCACGAGGAGGTGCGGCGGGGCCGGCGAGGACGCGCCGGCCGGTCCGCGGCCGCTCAGACGAGGAAGATCGGGATCGCACCCGGATGACGGGCGTGCACGATCGCGAGGAAGACGACCACGTCGAACAGCAGGTGCACGATCAGCACGTACAGCAGCGAGCCGGTGCGGGCGAACAGCCAGCCCTGCAGCAGGGCGAAGGGCGCGGTGAGCAGCGGCCCCCACGCCTGGTAGCCGAGCTCCCACAGGAACGACACGAAGATCGTCGCCTGCAGCAGGTTCGCCGTCCACACCCCGAAGTGCCGGCGCAGCAGCGCGAAGCAGGTGCAGATGAAGAACAGCTCGTCCCAGGTGCCCACGAAGTTCACGCCCGCGAAGAAGCGGGCCACCTCCCCGCCGTCGGCCAGGTGCGGCCAGTTGCGGTAGACGCCCGAGGTGATGAAGTAGAACGGCAGGATCAGCCAGCCCAGGAAGGGCACGGCCACGATGTAGCCCTTCTCGAGGCGGGTCCACGGCTCGCCCGTGCGCAGCGGGAACCGGATCGCGCGCCGGCGCAGCAGCAGACGGTCCACTGCCGCCGGCACCAGCACCGCCAGCAGCAGCACGGCGCCGATGGTGAGGAAGCGGTCCCAGTCCACCGAGGCGACGACCGAGGTGGTCGAGACGATGGTGATCCCGACCCCGATCAGCGCGAGGTCCTTCGCGAGCTCCCGGGAGACGAGCACTGCGCCGAGCAGGCTGAGGGCGAGCAGCAGGTGACCCCAGCCGGCCAGCTGCAGGGCGAACAGCAGGAACGCGGAGACGGAGACGCCGACCGCCGGCAATAGCGCGAGGCGTGAGGCGGAGGAGGGCTCCGCGGGGTCCGCGGGGGCGGCGGCCGACGGCGTCGTCATGGCCTCAGCATGGCAGGTGCGGCGCGGTGGATCAGACGAACGGGTTCCAGAACCGTCCGCCGTTGACCCCCAGCAGCACGAGGGGCACGACCACCACGACCACCGCCGCCGCGATCACCACCGCGTCCCGGCCGCGGAGCGGTGAGCGGACCAGCCAGGTGCGCTTCCTGCCGCGGCCGAAGCCCCGCAGCTCCATCGCCGCCGAGACAGCGTCGATGCGGTCGAAGGTGCCCAGCAGCAGCGGCATCAGGATCGAGGTGAGGTTCCGCAGTCGGACCCGCAGGGGCGCGGCGCGGCTGGTGTCCAGGCCCCGGGCCTGCTGCGCCGCCGAGATGGTGCGGAACTCGCGCTGCACGTCGGGGATGTAGCGCAGGGCGAGCGAGACCGCGTACGCGATCCGGTAGGGCACCCCGATCCGGTTCAGGGTCGAGGCGAGCTCCGGGGGGCGCGTGGTGGCCACGAACAGCAGCACCGAGGGCAGCACCGCGAAGTACTTCAGGGTGACGGCGAGCTGGTAGAACAGCTGCTCGGCGGTGACGTCCCACCGCCAGGGCCCGTCTAGCAGGACGTGGCGGGTGCCGAACAGCTCGGTGCCGTAGCCGGGGGAGAAGAGGAAGATCCCAAGATTGTTCAGCACCATGAACAGCGCGATCAGCCACAGCACCACGGCGAGATTGCGCGGAGGGACCCGAGAGATCGCCCACAGGATGAGGGATCCGGCGCCGACCACGGCGAGATAGCGCACGTCGAAGCCGATCGCCGCCCCGAGCACCACGGCGAGGACGAGCACGAGCTTCGAGACCCCGGAGAGGGTGTGCAGCGGGCCCGGTCGGTCGAGATAGCCCAGCAGCGGACTGGTCATCGCCGAGCCCCCCGTCGTCCACGGTCCGCCGCGACGAAGCGGCGCACGAGCGTGTGCGGGTCGCTGATCCCGCAGCGCCGCGCGAGGTCGTACAGCCCAGTCACCACGAGGTCCGCCCGAGCGGTGAGCGCCGGGTCGGTGAGCACCCGCGCCGGGTCGTCGTCGGCCAGGAGGCGGCCCTCGGAGAGCACCAGCACCCGGTCGGTGTACTCCACCGCGAGATGCATGTCGTGGGTGATCAGCACGACGGTGGTGCCGGCCGCGTGGAGGCCTCGCAGGAAGTCCATGAACTCGGTGTAGTGCGCGAAGTCCTGGCCGGCGGTGGGCTCGTCGAGGATCAGCACCTCGGGCTCGAGGGCGAGGACGGCGGCGATGGTGACACGCTTGCGCTGCCCATGGCTCAGGGCCGCCAGCGGCCAGGAGCGGAAGGGGGAGAGCCCGCAGATCTCGAGCACCGCTGCGGTGCGTCGCGCGATCTCGACCTCGTCGACCCCGCGGGCGCGCAGCCCCAGCGCGATCTCGTCGCTCACCTGAGGGCGGGAGAGCATCTGGCCGGGGTCCTGCAGCACGAAGCCGATGCGCTCGCCGTGCTCGGCGAGGCTCCAGCCGGCTGCGTCGACCCCGCCGATCCGCAGACGGCCGCCGGTGATCTCCTCGAATCCTGCGATCACGCGGGCGAGGGTGGACTTGCCGGCGCCGTTGGAACCGAGCACACCGAGCATCTCGCCGGGGCGGACCGCAGCGCTGATCCCCTCGAGCACGGTGCGGCGCCGGTCCGGGCCGACGGGAAGGTCGCAGCTGACCGCGTCGAGGTCGAGGGCGGTCCTCGCGGCGGTGCCGCTCGCCTCGGACCGCACCGCCCCGCGGGCCAGCACCTCGCCGTCGGCCGGTGCCTCCTCGTCGGCCGGTGCCTCCCCGGCGACCGGGGCGGCCGCGACCCAGTCCTGCACCGCGGTGATCTGCTCAGCGGTCAGGGCGATGTCGGCGCTGCGGGAGGGGTGCTGGGAGGCGGTGACCGGCACGCCGGCGTAGGCGAGAGCGGTGACGTGCAACGGCGGGCGGATGCCATGCTCCTCGAGGGCGCCGGAGGCGAGCACCTGGTCAGGAGGGGCGTCCAGCACGATCCGGCCGTCGGCCATCAGCACGATCCGGTCCACGTCCCGGTGAAGGACGTCCTCCAGACGGTGCTCGACCAGGACGATCGTCGCGCCGTGGTCGCAGTGCAGGGTGTCCAGGAGCTCCACTGCGGCGCGCCCGGTGGCGGGGTCGAGGTTCGCCAGCGGCTCGTCCAGCAGCAGGACCTCGACGTCGTCCACGAGCACACCGGCGATCGCGACGCGCTGCTTCTGGCCTCCGGAGAGGTCCTGCGGGGAGTCCGTGAGGCGGTCCTCGATGCCGGCGAGCTGCGCGGCCCGGGCGATGCGCGCGGGCATCTCGGACGGGTCCACCTGCTGGTTCTCGAGGCTGAAGGCGATGTCCTCGCCGACGGTGAGTGCCACGAACTGGCTTCCCGTGTCCTGCAGGACCGTGCCGACCACGGCGGCCGTCTCCACGAGCGGCACGGCGGCCGGGTCCCGGCCCAGCACGCGCACGGTGCCGGTGGAGGTGCCGCGGTGATGGTGCGGGATCAGCCCGTTCAGCACGTTCACCAGGGTGGACTTCCCCGACCCGGAGGGGCCGACGATCGCGACCTTCTCGCCGCGATGGACGGCGAGGTCGATGTCGTGCAGCGTCGGCGCGGACTGGGCCCGGTACTGGAAGCCGTATCCCGACAGCTCGATCAGCGGGGCAGTGCCCCTGCCGGTGCCGCCGCCCTTGCCCGCCCTGCCGCCGGTGCTCGCGGCCGTCACTGCTCGCGGCTCAGCGAACCGGTCCGGGTGCGGGTGCGGGAGTAGACCGACAGGATGATGATGCCCAGCACCACGGCGGTGAGCGAGTTCGAGACGAAGGCGAGGGCGCCCTGCGTCCACACCTTGTTCGCTGGCTCCGAGTAGATCACCACGTCCCCGAGCGGGGCGACGACCAGCCAGGCCACGGCGTTGGCGAGCAGAACGGCGAGAGCGAACCGGGTCGCGGTCCTCCCGGTGAACTCGCCGTCGGCGACAGCGTTACGCAGCAGGAGGAGCCCGACGATCAGGCCGAACACGCCGGAGGACAGCTCCCAGGAGATCCAGATCCCGTAGCCGGTGACGTCGATGAGCAGGTGCCCGATGAAGCCGGTGAGAGCACCGACCCAGGGGCCGTAGAGCACCGCGAACACGGCGAGGATCGCGTACTGGATGCTGATCGCGGTATTCGGGACCGGAGTGGGGATCGCCACGAAGCGCCCCAGCACGAAGAACAGGGCGGCGCCGATGCCGATGGCGACCACCTGGGTGACGGGGGAGGGTGAACGGGTCATGGGAGGTCCTTCGCAGAGGGGGTCAGTGCACCGGCACGAGGGTCACGTGCCACGAGGCGCCGGTGCCGAGGGAGAAGGCGCGGGCGTAGTGGCCGCGGTTGATCGCGATCGCCATCCGGTCCAGCGAGTTCACGTACAGCAGCGATTCGCCCACCTCGACGGCGGCGAAGCTGTGCGCATAGGTGACCTGGGCGGCGTGCACCACGGTGTCGTGGTGACGGACCCGCACCGTGACGCGCTCCCCGGGGGCGACGCCCAGCTCCCGGAACAGGGTGCGCGGGATCGAGGTCCACAGCGAGCCGTAGCGGACGTCGAGGGTGTCGATGATGCCGACCACGGCGCCGTCCTCGAGCACCGGATCCGTCACGGGCAGGCGGACGAGGCCGTCGAGGTCGAGCTCGGGACCGATCTCCTCGAAGCTCGTCGCCCCGGAGGCGAGGCGAGCGCCCGTGTACGCGTAGATGTCCCGGCCATGGAAGGTGTACGACTCCTCGGAACCGGGGCGGCGGTTACGGGTCTCGTCGATCTCCCGCAGCCCGGTCAGCCCGAAGATGTTCTCCAGGTGGGTGAGGGTGCCGTTGTCGGGGGTGACGACGAAATGGCCGGTCGCGGTGCGCGCCACCACGGAGAGCCGGTCCGAGCCGACGCCGGGATCGACCACGGAGACGAACACGGTGCCCTCCGGCCAGTAGGTCAGCACCTGGGCGAGACGGTAGGAGCCCTCCCAGATGTCGTAGGGCGGGATGTTGTGGGTGAGGTCGTGGAGGCGCAGTGTGGGATCGACGCCGACGGCGACGCCGTACATCGCGCTCACCGCGCCGTCGTCGAGACCGAAGTCGGACTGCAGGACGAGTGCGCTCATGGGGCCAGTATGCGACGACGGGACGCGTCGCCGCCCGTCGGCCCGTCATGGACCGTCATCCGGGATGCGGTGAGGACCGGCGCTGCCCGGTGACGTGCGCGAGGATGGAGAGATGGCACCCACCGACGCGCAGCCGCCCGCCCTCTCGCTCCTCACCCAGAACATCCGGTACCACGACGAGAGCACCCTCCCCGGTCAGGCCGACCACTGGCCCGAGCGGGCCCCGGTGCTCGCCCGGCTCCTCGGCGAGGCCGACGCGGACGTCGTCGGCCTGCAGGAGGTGCTCGCCTCGCAGATCCCCGTGATCGACGAGACCCTCGCCGCCACCCACCTGCGCCTCGGCATCGGCCGGGAGGGCGGCGGACGCGGGGAGCACAACCTCCTGCTGCTGCGCCGGGACCGGTTCGAGCTGCTGGACTGGGACCAGCTGTGGCTCTCCGAGGAGCCCGGCCGGATCGGGTCGACGGGCTGGGACGCGATGTGCCCCCGGATCGCGGTGTGGGCCCGGGTGCGGGACCGGGAGAGCGGGGGCGAGCTGGTCGCCGCGGTGACGCACCTGGACCACGAGGGGCACGAGGCGAGGGCGACGGGCGCGGGACTGCTCGCCCAGCACCTGCGCGAAGCGGCCGACGGCGTTCCCGTGGTGCTGCTGGGCGACTTCAACGCCGCAGGCGGCGACAGCATCCCGTGGCGGGTGCTGCGAGACGCCGGCTTCGAGGACGCCCACGACGTCGCCGCCGCGCAGGTGGGGGAGGACATCGGCACCTTCCCCGACTACGGCACCCCGGAGGTGGGCGGGATCCGGATCGACTGGATCCTCGTTCGTGACCTCGTCGTCGAGGAGTACGCGGCCCGGGTGCCGCTGCACGAGGGCCGCGCGGCGAGCGACCACGCGACGGTCACCGCGCGGGTGCGGCCGACGGTGCGCTGACGCCCCGCCCGTCCCGCCTCACATGTCGCGGGCCGAGGAGAGCAGCTGCGACCCGCCCGCGCACACGGCGGTCAGCTCGAGCAGGTCGCCCGCGTCGGAGACGTCCGGTCCCTTCTCCTGGGCGAGCGCGGGCGACACGTCGACCCAGCCGCCCGGGCAGTCCTGGACCTCGCCCTCGAGGGTGGGGACGAGCGCGTCGAGCACCTCGTCCTCGGAGACCGGCTCCGGCGCGCCCGCCCCGCCGTGGTCGGAGGCGCCGGCCGCCGCCGTGGCGGAGACGAGCTCGTCGACCTGCGCGGGCTCCAGCTCGATCACCGCCTGCCACCAGTAGTCGTCCTGGGCCGGGAAAGGCACCCTCTCGTACGGGTCGGTGAACCGGCCCTCTGCGACGGTCACCGCTCCCATAGTCTCGAGCACGGGGAAGTGCTCCTCGACGAGCTCGGGTGAGTGCATGACGAGACCGGGCCGGAAGTAACGCTCGGAGGTCTCGTCGAGCACCCACTCGGGATCACGCTCCTCGGCGCCGCCGTCCAGCAGGCCGCAGCCACTGAGCAGCAGCGCGGCGAGGACTGCGCCGGTCAGTGCCCGAGCGGTCGTGCGCCGGGCGGGGCCTCGCGGCGAGGGTCGGCGTGCTCGCGCACTGCGGCCCGCCGGACCATGCGTCGGTTTCTCGTCGTCCATGGCTCCCCCCTTCGTCCCCGGCGCCATGTCTACCAGGCGCCGGGGCCCCGGGCCGCAGCGCCGGGGGCAGGGAAGCGGCGGGCTCAGAGCCCCCAGGCCTCCGCGAGCAGCTCGAGGCTCCGCAGCCGGTCCGCGGGGTCATAGTGGTAGGCGGTGAGGATCAGCTCGTCGGCCTTGGTCGCGGCGACTATCTCCTCGAGCTGGGAGACGACGGTGGCGGGGGAGCCGACGGCCCTGATCGACAGGGTCTGGTCCACCTTCTGCAGGAGGTGCTCCGGGGCGACCTCGGTGATGTCCCGCGGGGGCTGGATCTTCTGCCGCTGACCGGTGACGATGCCGAGGAACATCTGCTGCAGGGTGGTGAACTGGCGCTGCGCCTCCTCATCGGTCTCGGCGACCACGAGGTTCACGCCCACCATCGTGTGGGGCTGCTCGATCTGCGCGGAGGCGGCGTCGGGATCAAAGTGGGTGCGGTAGGTCTCCAGCGCGTGCAGGTACTGGAAGGGCGCGAAGTGGGAGGCGACCGAGAAGGGCATGCCCAGCTGCGCGGCCAGGCGCGCCCCGTTCCCGGTCGAGCCGAGGATCCACATCGGCACCTCGGTGCCGCGGGCGACCTCCGCGGTGATCGGGAGCCCGCCGGAGGTGGGCGCCTCCCGGGACCAGTCCCGCATCTGCTCGACCGCGTCGATGAAGGCGCCGGGCTCGGCGGAGGTGCGGGCCAGCAGCTGCGCGGTGAGCTGGTCGGTGCCGGGAGCGCGGCCGAGCCCGAGATCGATCCGGTCGCCGTGGAACTGCACGAGGGTGCCGAACTGCTCGATCACCGCCAGCGGCGAGTGGTTCGGGAGCATGATCCCGCCGGACCCGACGCGGATCCGCTCGGTCATCGAGGCGGCGCGGTCGATCAGCAGCGAGGTCGCCGAGGAGGCGAGGGAGTCGGTGTTGTGGTGCTCGGCGAACCAGTACCGCTCGTAGCCGAGACGGTCCGCGGCGCGGGCGCCCTCCATCGAGGCGGCGATGGCGTCGCGAGTGCTCTGGCCTTCGGAGATGGAGACGAGATCGAGGATCGACAGGGGCACGTGAGGAGCGTTCATACTGCTCAGGCTATCGACGCGGGCGTGGGGCGGGGAGAGCGCGGGGTGAGAGGTTCTCGACCCCGTCGGCGGGAAGCTTCTGCACCCCAGATGCGTTCCCGGCGACATGAGGATCTCCCTGCTCGACCGCTCCCGCACGCGCGCCGGCCGCGACGAACAGTCCGCCCTCGCCGAGAGCGTCGAGCGGGCAGTCGCCGCCGAGCAGCTCGGATACCACCGCTTCTGGGTCGCCGAGCACCACACCGTGCCGGGCATCGCCAGCGGCGCCCCGGCCGTGCTGCTCGCAGCGATCGGGCAGCGCACCGAGCGGATCCGGCTCGGCTCCGGCGGGGTGATGCTCCCGAACCACCGCCCCCTCGTCGTCGCCGAGCAGTTCCTGATGCTCGAGGCGCTCACCCCGGGACGCATCGACCTCGGGCTCGGCCGCTCCCTCGGCTTCACCGCCCCGGTCCGTGAGGCGCTGGGCCGGCTCGAGGCGAGCACGGAGGACTTCGCGGCGGAGGTGGGGCAGGTGCGCGACCTGCTCGAGGGCGCCGCGCCGCTCACCGCCCGCCCCTTCGCGGCCGAGCCGCCGCCGATGCACCTGCTCGCCACCGGCGCCGGTCTCGGCATCGCCGCCCGGCTCGGCCTCGGCGTGGTGCTCGGTGGGCCCGTCCTGCACGCGGACGACGTGGGAGAGCGCGTCGCCGCCTATCGGCGTGAGTTCCGTCCGCACCGCGGCAGCGTCCCGCACGTGATGGTGTCGATGGACCTGCTGGTGGCCGACACCGACGCCGAGGCGCGCGAGCTCGCGCTCCCCGAGGTGTGGGCGATGGTCCGCTCCCGGGAGACCGGCGCCTTCCCTCCCCTCGAGGACCCGGCCCGGATCCGCGAGCAGGACCTCACCTCGCGCGAGCAGGACCGGCTCGAGAAGGGCCTCGCGAGGGCCTGGGCGGGCAGCCCCGCAAGCCTTCGGCCCCGGGTGGAGCGAGTGCTCGAGGCGACCGGGGCCGACGAGATCCTCGCCGCGGGCGCCACCTTCGACCGCGCCGCACTCGCCGGCTCCGACGCGCGGGTCGTGCAGCTGCTCGGCTGAACGCTCGTCGATCGGGTCGTCACTCGGCCGACCGCAGCGCCTTCCGGAAGCACACGCTGATCCCGTCGGCCGGGTCGTAGGGCGCGAACACCTCGATCCGCTCCCAGCCCTCGCGCTCGTAGAGCGCGATCGCCTCGGGCTGACGGTTCCCGGTCTGGAGGAACAGCTCGTCCGCGCCGTGGTCCCGGGCCGCGTCCTCGAGCCGGGCCAGGATCCGGCTCGCGAGGCCCAGCCTCCGATGGTCCGCGTCGACGACCAGGCGCTTGACCTCCCAGCGGTCCGGCAGGCGGCGCAGCGTCCCGGTCGCGGCGGCCTTCCCGTCCACCAGCGCGAGCACCACCACGGCCACGTCCTCGGCGCTCGGCGGGGCCGGGCGAGGGGAGCCCTGGCGCAGGGCCGCGTAGCGGGGCGAGAGCTCGACGTCCATCGCCTCCCGCAGCGCTGCGCCGCGCGGGTCATCCCAGTCGGTCTCGGCCCAGGTCAGGATCCGACCGCCCGGCAGGACGGCGAGGCAGGAGGCGGTGGTGGTCATGCGCTGGCCCCCACGTCCTGGCGGGCGGGGATCGAGGCGATGAGCCGGCGCGTGTACTCCTCGCGCGGGGCGGCGAAGACCTCTTCGACGGTCCCGGACTCGACCACCTCGCCGCGGCGGAGCACGGTGAGGGTGTCGGCGAACTGCCGCACCACCCCGAGGTCGTGCGAGATGAACAGGTAGGTCAGGCCCAGGTCCCGCTGCAGCGTGGCGAGAACCTCGAGGATCGAGGCCTGCACCGTCACGTCCAGGGCGCTGGTCGGCTCGTCGAGCACGAGCACCTCGGGACGCAGCGCGAGAGCGCGGGCGATCGCGACCCGCTGCCGCTGCCCGCCCGAGAGCGCCCCCGGACGCCGGCCGCGCAGCGTCTCGGACA
>ENA-OOKA01000439-OOKA01000439.1-human-skin-metagenome-genome-assembly--contig:-NODE-439-length-10767-cov-6.924010_pt1 | contig 10767 bp, 9 predicted proteins | sample MGYA00248825_ERZ500995 | MGnify/ENA primary metagenome ERZ500995 (study PRJEB25958, sample SAMN03398540) | human skin metagenome | study: EMG produced TPA metagenomics assembly of the Human Skin... | reverse complement strand
GGCACCCACCCGCTCGAGCATGTCCGCAGCCCGGGCGCGCGCCCGCGCCCGCCCGACGCCGGCAGTCCGGAGTCCGAAGGCGACGTTGTCGAGCACGCTCATCGTGGGGAAGAGCAGCGGCTGCTGGACGAGCTGGACGATCCCGCGCTGATGCGGCGGCACCCATGTCCGCGACCCCGGATCGGTGTCGACGAGCACGCGCTCGCCCACCGCGACGCGGGCCGAGGCCGGCCGGAGGAACCCGGAGAGGACGGCGACGGTGCTCGACTTGCCGGCGCCGTTCGGACCGATGAGTGCCGTCGTCACCCCGGGCGGTGCGGCGAGGTCGACGTCGAGTCCGCGCTCGGGGAGCCGGGCGCGCAGGGAGATCGCGGGTGCCGCCTCCCGCGGTCCGGCTGCGCGGTGTGCGGTGCGCGTCATGTCCGCCTCCCCGGGCGGTACAGCAGGCCGACGACGAGCACCGCGATGACGACGAGGACGAGCGAGAGCGCGACGGCGGCATCCGGATCGGTCTCGCGCAGGAGGTAGATCTCGAGCGGCAGGGTGCGCGTGCGGCCCTGGAGCGAGCCGGCGAAGGTGATCGTCGCCCCGAACTCGCCGAGCGCCCGCGCGAAGCACAGCACGGTGCCCGACACGAGCGCTGGCCGGAGCAGGGGCAGGGTGACGCGGCGCAGTGCGAAACCGGGGGCGGCGCCGAGCCCCGCGGCGATGATCTCGTAGCGCTCGTCGTGGCTGCGGAGCGCGCCCTCGACGGTGAGGACGACGAAGGGCAGCGCGACGAAGGCCTGTGCGAGGACGACCGCGACGGTGGAGAAGGCGATGGTGACCCCGAGCGTCTCGAGGCCGCGTCCGAGGAGCCCCATCCGCCCGAAGGTCGCGAGCAGTGCGATGCCCCCGACCACCGGGGGCAGGACGAGGGGGAGGAGCACCGCGGTGCGCACGGCGCGCCGGCCGGGGAACTCGGCGCGGGCGAGCACGAGCGCGAGCGGCACCCCGAGCACGAGGCACAGTGCGGTCGCCGCGGTCGAGGTGACGAGCGAGAGCCCGAGGGCGGCGAGCGCCGGCTCCGAGGTGACGAGCGCTGCGAAGCGGCCGAGGTCGGCGCGGAGGAGCAGCCCGAGGAGGGGGAGGACGACGAGGACGGCCCCGATCCCCGCGGGGACGAGGAGCAGGCGCGGCAGCGCGATCCCGGAGCGCGTGCGCCGGCTCACGGCGGCCCGAATCCGGCCGCAGCGAATGCCCGGCGGCCCTGTTCCGAGGCGAGGAGGTCGACGAAGTCCTGCGCGGCCTCCGGCTCCGCGGCGTCGGCGACGACGGCGGCCGGGTAGCGGTTGACGGCCGCGGCGGACTCGGGGAACGCGACGACATCGACGACGTCCCCGGCCGCCCGGGCATCGGTGACATAGACGAGGCCGGCGTCCGCCTCGCCCGAGGTGACCTTGCCGAGCACGTCGGTGACCTTCGACTCCTCGCTCACCGGCGTGAGCTCGACGCCCGCGATGTCGAGGACGGTGCGGCTCGCGGCGCCGCACGGCACCTGCGGCGCGCACACGACGACGGACAGCTCGGGTGCCGCGAGGTCGGCGAGCCCGGTGACCCCGGCGGCAGCGCCGGGTGCGGCGACGATCGTCAGGGTGTTCGTCGCGATGATCGGGGGATCGGCGGGGACGAGACCCGCGTCGACGGGCGGGGCGGGGGGCGGCTCATCAGCGAGCGCGACGACGTCCGCCGGAGCCCCCTCCGTGATCTGTGCGACGAGGTCGCTCGATCCGGCGAGGCCGAGGTCGACCGCGATCCCCGGGTGCGCGGCTTCGAACTCCCGGGCGAGGGCGGTCAGCGGATCGGTGAGCGAGGCGGCGGCGAACACCGTGAGCGTCCGGTCGGCCGCTCCCGGGCCCGTGCCGCACGCGGTGAGCACGAGGACGGCCGCCGCGGCGAGAAGGAACCGGAGCCGGAGCACGGGAGACCTCCTCGGACGGGATGACGGGCCGTCCGATCATCATATGCGGAAGGAGTGCGTCAGAACCACCGCAGATGCGGAGTGGGGAGCGGAGTTCAGGGTCGCGGCGTCTCGACGACGACGTGGGTGGCCTTGACGGAGGCGGTGGCGACATCGCCGGGCCGGAGGCCGAGCTCCTCGACCGACTCCCGCGACAGCAGGGAGACCACGCGGTGCGGCCCGGCCTGGATGTCGACCTGTGCCATGACCCCGTCGACCTCGACCCGGGTGACGAGTCCGACGAACCGGTTGCGCGCCGAGGAGCCGTGGGTCTCCGGCACCGGCGGGCGCGTCGCCTCCTCCCGCGCCACACGAGCGAGCTCGACGCCGGGGATCACCGATCGCCCGGCGTCGTCCTTCTCCGCCGGGAGGCGTCCGGCCGCGACCCACCGGCGGACCGTGTCGTCGCTCACCCCGAGGAAGGCCGCCGCCTGTGAGATCCGCAGCTGCGTCATCGTCGCTCTCCCATCCGCTGTCCGCCCGGGCCTGTGCACCGGAGTGGTCCTCAGCCTAGCGCCGGAGGGCCGCACCGCCCCGGGAGTACAGTGGGATCCGTGTGATCAGCCGCCCCCGGACGGAGGAGGACCCCGCCATGACCCCGGACCGCACCGCTGCTCCCGACCACGCGATCGACTCGCACGACGACGCCCGTCGCGACGGCGGGCTCACCCACGTCCGGGCCGACGGCTCGGCCCACATGGTCGACGTGTCGGACAAGGCGGTGACCCGCCGGCAGGCCACGGCCGAGGCCGTCCTGCTCAGCCGCCCGGAGGTCGTCGCCCGGATCCTCGACGGCGAGCTGCCCAAGGGCGACGCCCTCGCCGTCGCCCGGGTCGCCGGGATCATGGCCGCCAAGCGCACCCCCGATCTCGTGCCGCTGTGCCATCCGCTGCCGATCAGCGGCGTCACCGTCGACTTCACCGGGGTGCCCGGCGCCGAGGAGACGCCCGGCAGGCACGCCGCGCCCGAACCCGGCGACCGGGCCGCCGGAATCCGCATCACCGCGACCGTGCGGACCACGGGCGTCACGGGCGTGGAGATGGAGGCGCTCACCGCGGCCTCGGTCGCCGCCCTCACCCTCTACGACATGATCAAGGCCCTCGACCGGGCGGCGGAGATCTCCGCGGTGCGGGTCGTCTCCAAGTCCGGGGGCGCGTCGGGGGAGTGGACGCGCCCGTGAGCGCGTCACGTCGACACCTCGGCGGCCGGTCCGGACAGGGGGAGCGGCCGTGGCGCGGGTGACCGTCCGCACGCGGGTCCACCGGTTCGACGCCGGAGGCGAGGTCTTCGCCCGGGCCGACAAGCTCGCGGGCGAGGAGCCGCTCGAGATCCGCCTCGACGGAGCGGAGTTCGCCGTCGCGATGCGGACTCCGGGCCACGACGTCGAGCTCGTCCACGGACTCCTCCTCGCCGAGGGGATCATCACCGGTCGCGAGGACGTCGTCGAGATCGATTTCGCCTCGGGTCTCGACCCCGACGGCAGCCGCAACTACAACGTCGCCCGGGTTTGCCTCGCCGATGCCGCGCGCGGGCGGCGGGCGCCGGTCGCGCGCCAGGTCTACACGTCCTCCGCGTGCGGGATCTGCGGCACCGCCTCGCTCGAGGCGGTCCGGAAGGTCTCCTCCCACCCCGTCGCGCACCCCGAGCACAGCCCTCTCATCGCGCCGGCCGCGCTCCTGCGCCTGCCCGACCGCCTGCGCGCCGAGCAGTCCCAGTTCGAGGCCACCGGAGGGGTCCACGCAGCCGCCCTGTTCCGCGTTCCCGAGGACGCGTCGGATCCGGAGCTCCTCGTCGTCCGGGAGGACGTCGGACGCCACAACGCGGTCGACAAGGTCATCGGCCGGGCGCTCGCCGAGGACCGCCTGCCGCTTCGCCGCACGATCCTCCAGGTGTCGGGCCGCGCCTCGTTCGAGCTCGTGCAGAAGGCCGCGATGGCCGGCATCCCCGTGCTGTCCGCGGTGAGCGCACCCTCGTCCCTCGCCGTCGACCTCGGCCGGGAGGAGCACATCACCGTCGTCGGGTTCAACCGGGGACGGACGTGCAACGTCTACTCCCATCCGGAGCGCATCGCCGGCGCGGCCGCCGAGCGCTGAGGAGCGGCGCCCGCGGTCGGCCGCTCGACCGGTCGAGCCGGCTCAGCCGGTGAAGAGCTGCGCCGCCCGGAGGAGCGTCTGGACGAGCCCGTACCCGAGCCCGAGGACGACGACGGCGGCGAGTCCGAGCGCGACCGCACGGTGGAACGCGTTCGAGCCGTGGCTCGCGACCTCGCCGGACTCGTCGGCGGCGGCGCTCGTGCCGGTCGCGGCCTCGACCTCCTCGGCGGAGGCGTGGTGCCGCTCGTGGACGGGGCGGACGAGGAGGTTCGCGATGAACCCGACGGCGAGCACGCCGACCATGATGAAGAGCGAGAGGGTGTAGAGGTCCGGTCCCTCCCGGCCGGCCGCGGCCTGCGATTCGATGACGGTGTTGACGATGAGCGGTCCCGCGATGCCGGCTGCCGACCAGGCGGTAAGCAGGCGGCCGTGGATCGCGCCGACCTGCATGACGCCGAACAGATCCTTGAGGTAGGCCGGGATCGTCGCGAACCCGCCGCCGTAGAACGACAGGATGACGAGGGTCGCGAGGAGGAACACGATGAGCGAGCCCCCGGCGAGGGCGATGAGGAGATAGAGCAGCAGCCCGAGCCCGAGGTAGAGCATGTAGATGTTCTTGCGCCCGATGTAGTCCGAGACGCTCGACCACACGAAGCGCCCGGCCATGTTCGTCAGCGACAGCATGCCGACGAACCCGGCGGCCGCGGCGGCGGTGATCTCCGGGAAGAAGTCCCGGATCATCGGGGCGGCGTTCTCGAGGATGCCGATGCCGGCGGTGACGTTGGTGAAGAGGACGATCCAGAGGAACCAGAACTGCGGAGTCCGCATCGCCCGGCCGACGGCGACGTGGTTGTCCGTCTGCATCGGCTTCGCGGTGGCCTTCTCCGGATCCCAGCCCTGCGGCTTCCAGTCCGGGTGCGGCACGCGCACGACGAAGGCGCCGGCGGTGATGAGCACGGCGTAGACCACCGCGAGGGTGATGAACGTCGGGGTGAGGCCCGCGACGAGGTTCTCCGGCTCCGACCCGCCGCCGTAGAAGGCCATGAGCGCGTTCGACAGCGGACTCGCGATGAGCGCACCGCCGCCGAACCCCATGATCGCCAGCCCGGTCGCGAGCCCCGGCCGGTCGGGGAACCACTTCATGAGCGTCGAGACCGGGGAGATGTACCCGATGCCCAGTCCGACCCCGCCGATGAGCCCGTAGCCGACGTAGACGAGCCACAGCTGGCCGGTGGAGATGCCGAGCACCGACACGAAGAAGCCGGCCACCCAGCAGGCGCCGGCGAGCAGCATCGAGGCGCGGGGGCCGTTCTTCTCCACCCACGTGCCGCCGAACGCGGCGGACAGCCCGAGGACGGCGATGGCGAGGGAGAAGATCCAGCCGACGGCGACCTCGCCGACCCCGTAGTGGTCCATGAGGGGGAGCTTGAACACGCTGAAGGCGTACACCTGGCCGATGCACAGATGGATGGCGAGGGCGGCCGCCGGGACGAGCCAGCGGTTGAACTCCGGGGTCGCGGTGATCGCGGCCTTGCCGAAGCGGGATCCGCGCCGGGTGCGTGCGGGCGGTGCCGAGGATGCGTCGTTCACGAGTTCGTCCTTCCGCGAGATCGCCGTCGATCTCGGATGCGACCGGGTCCGGCGGATCACAGGGGAACCTGCCATTGTGAGCCATGTTACACTCGCGGCATGTCGCGGTTGAGCTTCCTGGGATGGCCTGTCGTCAGGCAGTTCCGGTCCGGTGACATCACCGGACGGGGCAGCGCGGTGACCTCCCCGCGCACCCGCGCGACCTCCCCCCGGACTGCGGATGCCGACACCGTCGCCCAGAGCGTGTGCCCGTACTGCGCGGTCGGGTGCGGTCAGCTCATCTACGCGAAGGACAACCGGGTCATCCAGATCGAGGGCGATCCCGACTCCCCGATCTCGCGCGGTCGCCTGTGCCCCAAGGGGGCGGCGAGCGAGCAGCTCGTCAACCAGTCCGGGCGTGTCACCCGGGTCCTCTACCGGGCGCCGGGCGCCGCGGACTGGGACACCCTCGACCTCGACCGTGCGATCGACATGATCGCCGACCGCTTCCTCGAATCCCGCCGCCGGCACTGGCAGGACGTCGACGCCGACGGCCGGCCGCTGCGCCGCACGATGGGGATCGCCTCGCTGGGCGGAGCGACGCTCGACAACGAGGAGAACTACCTCATCAAGAAGCTCTTCACGGCGGCGGGGGCGATCCAGATCGAGAACCAGGCCCGCATTTGACACTCCGCCACGGTTCCCAGTCTGGGAGCCTCGTTCGGACGAGGGGGCGCCACGCAGTCCCTGCAGGACATGGCCAATGCCGACTGCATCGTCATCCAGGGCTCGAACATGGCCGAATGCCATCCCGTCGGGTTCCAGTGGGTCGCCGAGGCGAAGGCGCGCGGTGCGAAGATCATCCACGTCGACCCCCGCTTCACCCGCACCTCCGCGGTCGCGGACACCCACGTCCCGATCCGGGCGGGCTCGGACATCGTGCTCCTCGGCGCGCTCATCAACCACGTGCTGAGCAACGACCTCCACTTCGACGAGTACGTCCGGACGTTCACCAATGCCGCGACGATCATCAACGAGGAGTACGGGGAGCCCGAGGACCTCGAAGGGCTGTTCTCCGGCTTCGACCCCGAGACCGGGGCCTACGACCTCGCGTCCTGGTCCTATGCCTCCGCCGACGGCAGCGGTCGGCCGGTGCCGCCCGGCGCCCCGGCCGCTGAGGACCCGAGCCTGCAGCACCCGCGGTGCGTGTTCCAGATCCTCAAGCGGCACTTCCAGCGGTACACCCCGGAGCTCGTCGCCGACGCCTGCGGCATCGCGCCCGCCGACTTCGCCCTCCTCGCCCGGACGATCACCGAGAACTCCGGCCGCGAGCGGACGACGTGCTTCGCGTACGCCGTCGGCTGGACCCAGCACACGCAGGGCGCCCAGTACATCCGCACCGCTGCGATCCTCCAGCTGCTCCTCGGCAACGTCGGCCGTCCGGGCAGCGGCATCATGGCGTTGCGCGGACACGCCACGATCCAGGGCTCGACGGACATCCCAACCCTGTTCAACCTGCTGCCGGGATACCTGCCGATGCCCAAGGCCGGCACCCACGACACGCTCGCCGACTACCTCGACACCGTGGGCACGAAGGAGCAGAAGAGCTATTGGGCGAACGCCGACGCCTACACGATCAGCCTCCTCAAGGCCTGGTGGGGCGATGCGGCGACGGCGGAGAACGACTACGCCTATGACTACCTGCCGCGGCTCACCGGTCCGCACGGGACGTACCAGACGGTGATGAGCATGCTCGAGGACGAGGTCGAGGGCTACTTCATCCTCGGCCAGAACCCGGCGGTGGGCTCCGCCAACGGCCGCATGCAGCGTCTCGGCATGTCCCACCTCAAGTGGCTCGTCGTGCGCGACTTCTCCCTCATCGAATCCGCCACCTGGTGGAAGGACGGCCCGGAGATCGAATCCGGGGAGCTCCGCACCGAGGACATCGACACCGAGGTGTTCGTCCTGCCGGCGGCCAACCACACGGAGAAGTCCGGCAGCTTCACCCAGACCCAGCGCCTCGTGCAGTGGCGGCATCAGGCGGTCACCCCGCCGGGCGACGCGCAGAGCGAGCTCCACTTCTTCCACGAGCTCGGTCGGCGGATCCGCAGCCGCCTCGCCGATTCCACCGACCCCCGCGACCGGCCGCTGCTCGACCTCACGTGGGACTACCCGGTCGACGAGCACGGGGAACCCGATCCCGAAGCCGTGCTCGCCGAGATCAACGGCTACCACCTCACCGGGGAGCGGGCCGGCGAGCCGCTCGACGGCATCGCGGAGCTGCGGGCCGACGGCTCGACCTCCAGCGGGTGCTGGATCTATTCGGGGATCTACGCCGGCCGGGAGAACATGGCGGCCCGCCGCGTGCCGGGCCGGAAGCAGGACGAGATCGCCTCCGCCTGGGCCTGGGCATGGCCGGCGAACCGGCGGATCCTCTACAACAGGGCCTCCGCCGACGCCGAGGGCAGGCCGTGGTCCGAGCGCAAGAAGCTCCTGTGGTGGGATGCCGAGGCCGGTCGGTGGACCGGGCCCGACGTCGCCGACTTCCCCGTCGACCGCGCTCCCGGCACCCCGCCCGACCCGGACGCCTCCGGCCCGGCGGCGCTCGGCGGCTCGGACGCCTTCATCATGCAGCCCGACGGGAGGGGCTGGCTGTTCGCCCCGACCGGGATGATCGACGGCCCGCTGCCCACCCACTACGAGGCGCAGGAGTCGCCGGTCGCCAATCCCGTGTACCCGCAGCAGCAGAACCCCGCCCGGATCGTCTTCCCGCGCGCGGACAACCTGTTCGCCCCGAGCGCGGGAGCGGCCGGGGCCGAGGTCTACCCGTACGTCTTTACGACCTACCGGCTCACCGAGCACCACACCGCCGGCGGGATGAGCCGCTGGCTGCCCTATCTCTCCGAGCTCCAGCCGGAGATGTTCTGCGAGGTGTCGCCCGAGCTCGCGGCCGAGCGCGGTCTCGAGCCCAACGGGTGGGCGACGGTGATCTCGCCGCGCGCCGCGATCGAGGTGCGGGTGCTCGTCACCCGCCGGATGACGCCGCTCACCGTCGGCGGGCGGACGGTCCACCAGATCGGACTGCCCTACCACTGGGGTGTGGGCGGCGGCGACGCCGTCGTCAGCGGCGACTCCGCCAATGACCTCATCGGCATCACGCTCGACCCCAATGTGCTGATCCAGGACTCGAAGACCGGGTCGTGCGACATCCGGCCCGGCCGCCGACCCCGCGGCCCCGCGCGCGAGGCGCTCGTCCGGGAGTACCTCGACCGCGCCGGGGCGACCACCGCCACCGACAGCGCCGCCGTCACCGCTCCGGCGGTGGCCGAGGGAACGCAGACCCCGGTCGATGCCGAGGCGCCCCAGAAGGGCGATCCGGCGGAGGCGGGGGAATCCCACGCCCTCCGTGCCGAGGAGGAGGCCGGCGAGCACGCGCCCGGCGGCGCGGACTCCGTCGACCGCGAACCCGAGGAGGAGCGATGACGACCGAATACGCGCGCAAGGGATTCTTCACCGACACCTCGATCTGCATCGGGTGCAAGGCGTGCGAGGTCGCGTGCAAGGAGTGGAACCGGAACCCCACCGACGGGGACTTCGAGATCCTCGGCTCGTCGTACGACAACACCGGCGGGCTCGGCGCCAACACGTGGCGGCACGTCGCCTTCATCGAACAGGATCGCGAGCAGATCGACCGAGCACGCGAGTCCGGCCGCCGGCTCGTCCCGCTCGGGATGCCGCAGGTGGGTCCGCCCGCCGCACGCACTGCGCCGGGCGCTGCTCCGGGTGCTGCGGGACCGGGGGCTGCGGGCGACTCGGGTCCGGTCGATGTGCTCGGCGGGCTCGCCGACGGCACCGTGTCGACCGCCGACCCCACCGGTCCGGGCGCGGGAGCGGTCGGGTCCGCGACGGTCGACACCGCGCCGCCGGACACTCCGGAGTTCCGGTGGCTCATGTCCTCGGACGTGTGCAAGCACTGCACGCACGCGGGCTGCCTCGACGTGTGCCCCACCGGGGCGCTGTTCCGCACGGAGTTCGGCACCGTCGTCGTCCAGGCCGACATCTGCAACGGCTGCGGCACGTGCGTCGCCGGCTGCCCGTTCGGGGTCATCGAACGCCGCGACGACGGCACGGTGAGCCCGAAGACCGACCGCGAGGGCCGGGCGCGCCGCGCACAGGACGTCCCCCACGCCGGGACGGCGAACAAGTGCACGCTGTGCTACGACCGGCTCGTCGACGGGCTCACCCCCGCCTGCGCGAAGACCTGCCCGACCACCTCGATCAGGTTCGGGGACCGGACGGACATGGTCGATGCTGCCCAGGAGCGCGTGCGCGCCCTCCACGCGCAGGGGATGACCGAGGCCCGGCTCTACGGCGCGAACCCCGACGACGGCGTGGGCGGCACCGGGTCGGTGTTCCTCCTCCTCGACGAGCCCGAGGTCTACGGCCTGCCGCCGGACCCGCGGGCTCCCACGAAGGACCTGCCGCAGATGTTCGCGACCGCCGGGATCGCGGCGGCCGGGATGCTCGCCGCGACCGCCCTCGCCTTCCTCGGAGGACGCTCATGACCCTCTCCGAGTTCGACAGCTACCGCCCGCCGGAGACCCGCCGGCGGCGCCGCTCCGTTCTCCGCGCCGCCCGGGACGGGATCGGCCGGGGTCGCCGTCGCGGCGGAGCGGGTGCGAACGACGGCTCGCGGGAGATGCCGGTCGTCGAGGACGTCGAGTTCACCTCGTACTACGGCCGGCCGATCGTCAAGCCGCCGCCGTGGGGGCACGAGATCGCCGCCTACCTGTTCCTCGGCGGGCTCGCCGGGGGATCGGCGCTGCTCGGCCTCGGCGCCCAGGTCACCGGCCGGGATTCCCTGCGGCGGAGCACCCGGCTCACCGCGCTCGGCGCAGCCGGCGTCGGGGCGGTTTTCCTCGTCGCCGACCTCGGCCGGCCCGAGCGCTTCCTCCACATGATGCGGACGGTGAAGATCACCTCGCCGATGAGCCTCGGCTCCTGGCTGCTCGGGGCCTTCAGCACCGGGGCCGGTCTCGCGGCCGCCGCGGAGGTCGACCGGCTCACCGGTCGGCGTCTGCCGCTCGGACCGCTCCGGGCCGCGCT
>ENA-OOKA01000437-OOKA01000437.1-human-skin-metagenome-genome-assembly--contig:-NODE-437-length-10774-cov-8.626458_pt1 | contig 10774 bp, 9 predicted proteins | sample MGYA00248825_ERZ500995 | MGnify/ENA primary metagenome ERZ500995 (study PRJEB25958, sample SAMN03398540) | human skin metagenome | study: EMG produced TPA metagenomics assembly of the Human Skin... | reverse complement strand
CGAGCGGGCCGAGGACTACCGGATCGAGTACAACGAGCTCCGGCCCCACGAGGCCATCTCATGGAACCGGCCCAAGGAGGTGCACCCGGGGCCTGGCCGACCCCACCACCCCGACATTCAAAACCAAGGAAATCCTGCCAACTACTTGACGCGGGACAGCCACTCGACCTCGTTCCGGAACTTTCGTGACGGGATCGAACGGGCCTGGCATCCGGGTCAGCGTCATCGAGGACCATCCCATTGCTCGGCTCGGTCTGGTCACAGTGCTCAGAGCTCAGGAAGATGTCGCTGACGTCAGCGAATGGGAGAGCGTTTCAGGCGCAGCAGATCACGTGGACGCGTTCCGCTCCGACCTTGTCGTGCTGCCACTTCGACTCGATGGATGGCTTTCGGGCATCGAACTCTGTCGCGATATCAAGCGGAGCAGCGGCGCACGGGTGCTCATCTATACCAGTTTCAATGACGCAGAGGATGCGAGCGCCGCGTACTTGTCAGGCGCCGATTCATTCGTCCATAAGGGAACAACCACGGCGACGTTTCTCGAAGCAGTACGGAAGACCTCTCGCGGGTGGCGGGTTTGGGCTCTTGCAGATGAAGCAGATGCGAAAGGGGCCAGATTGCGAGCACAACTCGGCCATGCCGACCTGACAGTACGGGAGCGAGAAGTACTGGGCTTCATGCTTCAGAGATTCTCCAACAACGAGATCGCGCGCGAACTTCAGATCGAGATCACCACTGTCAAAACTCACGTGTCCCATGTGCTCCAGAAGCTCGGTATGACAAGTCGGTCCGACCTTCTCACGCCCGGACCCTGACGCACTCACCTCGTTCTCGGTGAACCCGACCACCACACTGCCGATTTAGTTCCGCAATTCGCCCGCGCCCCCGGCGGATTCTGCTCACGACCGCGAACATGGTATCTCTTACGGAAAGAGGAAAGTTGAATCGAGGACGACCGTGACGAAAAACACTCCGCCTCCAGCCGGCAGGCCCTGGTCGACGAAGAAGAAGGTGCTGGCCGGCACCGGCGGGCTCGCAGGCTTCGGTTGCCTCGGCTTCGTCGGGCTGCTCGTGCTCGGCATGATCCTCTCGGTCCTCGGCTACGAGGCACCTGAGAAAACCACCGCGCAGGCGGGCACCACGGCATCGGAGCCCACACCGGCAGCGGCCTCGGATCGGACACCCGCGCCGACTCCGACTCCGTCCCCCTCCCCGACGCCCGCACCGACGGCCGAGGCGGGGACGGCCCTGGCCATGCTCTACGAGCTCGAGGTCAAGGGACGGGCACCGAAGACCGGCTACGACCGCGATCTCTTCGGCTGGCGCAACGACGTCGATCGGAACGGCTGTGACACCCGCAACGATGTGCTCCGCCGCGATCTCCACGACATCACCCTCAAGACCGGCGGCTGCGTCGTGCTCGGCGGAGTCCTCGACTCCGACTACACCGGGGACGTCATCGATTTCATCCGTGGGGACGGCAACAACATCGATATCGACCACGTCGTCGCGCTGTCCAACGCCTGGCAGACCGGCGCTCAGCAGCTCAGCGAGACCGAGCGCGTCGCCTTCGGCAACGACCCGCTCAACCTCATGGCGGTCGAGTCCGAGGTCAATTCCCAGAAGGGCGACGGCGATGCGGCGACCTGGCTGCCGCCGCACAGGCCCTACCGGTGCGAGTACGTGGCGCGGCAGATCGCCGTCAAGCACAAGTACGATCTGTGGGTCGTCGAACCGGAGTTCGACGCCATGGAGCGACTCCTCACCGACTGCGATCAGGACGCGATCGATCGCGATCTGTGGCCGGCGCCGGGGGACGGAGATATCGAACAGCAGCCGAGCCCCGAATCACAGCCGGATCCCGAACCGGAGCCGGAACCCCGACCCGAACGAGGCGGATCAGGCGGATCGGGCGGTGGATCGTCGGGCGGAGATTCCGGGAGCGGCGGCGGACCGGGGTCGCGCCCGGACGGTGCGTACAAGAACTGCACTGAAGCACGTGCGCGCGGCGGAGCTCCGGTGTATGCGGGCTCGCCGGGATACGGGGAGCACCTGGACCGCGACGGGGACGGAGTGGGCTGCGAGTAGCACCGCCCCGTCGGCGCCCGGTCAGTCGCGCTCGGCTCGAAGCCGTACGATCACGCTGCGATGCCGTCTGCGTTCTGCCCCGCCGTCAGATCGGTTCGGCGGCGATGCGGTCGATCGCCTCGGGATCGGATCCGCGGAGGAACTTCTCCACCCGCGCGGCCTCGTCCGCTTCGCCAATGGACGCCGCGGCCCGGCCGAGCGCGTAGAGCGCGCGGAGGAATCCGCGGTTGACCTCGTGCGCGTACGGGATCGGCCCCGCCCCGCGCCAGCCGGCCTGCCGCAGCGCGTCGAGACCGCGGTGGTAGCCCACCCGGGCGTAGGCGTAGGAATCGACCTTCCGGCCCTCGCTGAACGCCTCGTCGGCGAGCAGCGCCCACGCGAGCGAGCTCGCGGGCAGGTCGTGGGCGACGTCGATCGGCTCCTCACCGGCATCCACCCGGCTCTTCGCCTCGACGTCGGGGTGGTCGTTCGGCAGGTGAGTGGGCTGGGGGCCGAGCTGCGAGGCGTCGAGGCCGCCGATGTTCACGGGGTTCCCGATGGGCTGGTTCATGGTGTCCTCCTGTGGGTGTGCGACGGGTGGCCGCAGCGAGCGGCTGCGGCATCCCCGCCGGTCGGGGTTCGGGTGGTCAGTCGGTCCGCACGTTCGAGGGCTGGATAGCGAACGGGTTCGCGGCCAGCGCTCCGAAGGCGCCGCGCTCCGCGAGGTCCGCGAGGGCGTCCTCGGATTCCACGCCGGTCACCCAGACGTGGACATCGGAGCCGAGCCAGTCGTCGAGCGCAGGATCGTCCGCGGGCAGCGCGGCCATGGTGATTCCGGCGGCGAGCAGCTCCTCGGGCGAGGTCCCGGACGGGTCGCCCGAGTAGAGAGCGGTGGCATCGCGGCCGACGGCGGCCTCGAGGACGCCGAGGTCGGAGGACCGCACGATCACCCCGTCCGTCCGGCCTGCCTCCTGCACGGGGTCGAGGACAGCGGGAACGTGGTCGGCGACGACGATCTCGGGCATGAGCACCGTCTCGTCACCGAACTCCTCGAGCGCGTCCTCCCAGGTGATCGGCGTGCCCTCACGGGTGGTTTCCGCGGACTCGGCCCCGCCGCCGTTCCCGGCGTCGTCGAATGCGGTGAGCGGTGCGGGGCGGACCCGCGCGTCGGCGAAGGTCGCGGCGTCGACCTCGGCGAGCGGGCGATCGAGGCCGAGCTCCTCGTGACCGGTCTCCGGATCGGCGACGACGATCGTGCCGTCGGACAGGGCGGCGATATCGACCGCGGGCAGGTAGCCGAACTTGACGTTCTCCGTGATCGCCTCGGCGGAGTTCGCGGGATAGATCCCCTCGCCGGCGCCGAGAGCTCCGACGACCGGGCTCTCGAGCGCATCGACGGTGAGCGGCTCCGGCTGGCGGACCGCGCTGACGACGACGAGCGCGATGACGGCGAGGAGCGCGAGCGCCCCGGCGATGAGCGGGGCGGGGAACCGGCGAGCGCCGGCCGCCTCATCGGTCGACTGCGGATCCGCCGGGACGCTTCCCGCCGGCTGCCGCCCAGCAGGGTCGGCAGGGTGGTCCCGATGGCGCCGACGGCCGCTCTTCCGCTGGGCGCTCACGGGCGCATCCCCTCCGGCACTGCGGAGTCGGCGATGTCGGCGAGCCCGTAGCTCGCCCGCCAGCCGAGCACCTCGTTGATGGCGCTGACGTCGGCGACGAGCTGCGGCGGGTCGCCCGCACGGCGAGCGGCGATCTCCGGGGTGAGGTGACGGCCGAGGGCGCGCGACATCTCGGTGATGACCTCGAGGACCGAGGCGCCGCGCCCGGTGCCGACGTTGAAGACGGTCTGCGAGACATCGCCGGTGGCGAGGTGGTCGAGGGCGGCGATGTGGGCGTCGGCGAGATCGGCGACGTGGACGTAGTCGCGGACGCAGGTGCCGTCCGGAGTGGGGTAGTCGTCGCCGAACACGATCGGTGCCTTCCCGGCGGCCACCCGGTCGAGGATGATCGGCACGAGGTTCATCACCGCCGTGTCGGCGAGGTCCGGCCAGCCCGCTCCGGCGACGTTGAAGTACCGGAGCTTGATGGCCTTGAGCCCGTGGCGCGCGGCGTTGTCGATCATCCACTCCCCCACGAGCTTCGTCTGGCCGTAGGGATTGATGGGGCGGCACTCGGTCTTCTCGCTGAGCAGGCCGCTGTCGGGCATGCCGTAGACCGCCGCGGAGGACGAGAACACCATGGTGTCCACTCCCGTCGCCTCCATCGCGCCGAGGAGGTTCGCCAGACCGTCGACGTTGTTGCGGTAGTACCAGAGCGGGCGCTCGACGGATTCGCCTACCTGCTTCTTCGCCGCGAAGTGGATGACCGAGGTGACGCCGTGCTCCTCCATGACAGAGCGCAGTCGGGATTCGGCGTCCGGAGCGGACAGGTCGAGCTCGACGAGGATGGCGTTCGGCACGCGGGCGGGGATCCCGTTGGACAGGTCGTCGACGACGACCACCTGCTCGCCGCGCTCCTCGAGGAGACGGACGACGTGGGAGCCGATGTAGCCGGCTCCGCCGGTGACCAGAGTGCTCATGTGCGCGTGCGCCTTTCGTCCGAGGAGGTGGTGCGCGGTCGAGGGGCCGCGCCGAGGTGGTGCCACAGGTCCTGCCTTCGAGGATAGTCGGCGGGGCGGACAGCGCGCCCGCGACCCTCAGCGGCTGCGGTCGGCGGTGGATCCCGCCCCGGTGAGCAGCCCGCGCAGGAACCCCGCGCCCCAGCTCAGATGCATCGTGGGCAGGACGAGCGCGAACCACGCCCGCTCCCGCCTGCCGCAGTCCTCGGCCCGGCCGGCCGCGGTGACGATGCCCGCGACGTAGGCGAGGCTCGGCACGTGGACGAGGGAGGTGAAGCGGCGGAGGAACCGCGGCCAGGTCCGCGTCGAGCCGGAGAGCTGGAGGAGTGCTTCGACGACTGAGGCGGTCACGCCGAGCACCAGAAGGGGTGGAGCGAAATACCGCCATGAGTTCTTGGTGCCGTGGCGGCGGATGAGCTCCGCCCGCCAGATCCCCGTGGCGTGGAACTGCTGGGCGATCTTCTTCCACGTGGTCCGCGGCCAGTACGTGACCTCGAGGCGCGGGTCGAACCACACGAGCCCGCCGGCCTCGCGGATGCGGAGGTTGAGCTCCCAGTCCTGCCCGCGGCGCAGCGAGGGATCGAAACCGCCGAGGTGATCGAACACCTCGCGGCGGAACACGCCCAGGTAGGCCGATTCGGACTCCTGCGGCTGGTCACCGGTGTGGTAGGCCGGTCCGCCGAGCCCGATCCGGGACATGTAGGCGCGCGCGACGGCCTTCTGGAACGGGGTGCGGCCGCGGGCGAGCATGAGTCCGCCGCAGTTCGCCGCCCCGGTGTCGCGGAGCACCTCGATCGCGGTGTCGGTGTAGTCGCCGGTGAGTTCGGAGTGGGCATCGACGCGGACGACCACGGGGTGCACGGTGGCCTCAATGGCGAGGTTGAGGCTCGTGGGCGTGTCGCCGGCGGGATTGTGGACAAGCCGAATGCGCGGGTCCGCGGCGGCGAGGGTGGTGACGATCGAGGTGGTCTCGTCAGTGGACGGGCCCAGGGCGAGCACGATCTCCTTCTCCCCGGTGTACTCCTGGTCGAGGATCGTCGTGACCGCGGCCGAGATGTGCTCGGCCTCGTTGAGCACCGGCATGATGTACGAGACTCCGGGCTGAGCCGGGAGCGGGGGCAGTGCGTCCGCGCTGAGCGGCTGGGATCGTCTGGGCACGGATCGATTCTCCCACAGCGCAGATGAGGGGCATCTGAGACGGATCTCAGATGCCCCTCATGCGATCACCGGTGCTTCTCGTACTGCTTGACGACCGAGTCGGTGTCCCCGTCGGCGCGCAGCTCGCCCTTCTCGATCCAGATCGTGCGGTTGCACGTGTCCCGGATCGATCGCATCGAGTGCGAGACGAGGAACACCGTGCCGGCGCGCTCGCGGATGTCGCGGATGCGCTTCTCGCTCTTCTTCTGGAAGTCCCGGTCGCCCACGCTCAGTGCCTCGTCGACGATGAGGATCTCGTGCTGCTTGGCGGTCGCGATCGCGAACTTGAGCCGGGCGGACATGCCCGAGGAGTACGTCCGCATGGGCATGTCGATGAATTCCTTGAGACCGGTGAACTCGACGATCTCGTCGTACTGCGCCTCGATCTCGGCCCGCTCCATCCCCATCGCCAGACCGCCGAGGATGATGTTGTTGCCCCCGGACAGGTCCGGGATGAGCGCGGCACCGACACCGAGCAGGTTGGGCCGCGACTTCGCGTAGACCGCGCCGCGGGTGGCCGGGGTGAGCCCGGTGATCGTGCGCATGAGAGTGGACTTGCCCGAGCCGTTCGTGCCGATGACGCCGATCGACTCGTTCGCGTTCGCGACGAAGGACACACCCTTGAGCGCGTGGACCGTGCGCATGGTCCGGCCGCGCTGGAGCAGACCGCTCGTCACGCTCGGCTTGAGGCGCTTGCCGGTGGCCAGGGTGCGGAACTCGACATGGACCTCGTCGCAGATGACGACGGGCTGGCCCTCGGCCGGCTTCTCAGTTCTCTCGGCCATAGCGCTCCTCCGCCTTCCAGAAGAACACGGCGCCGACCACCGGGACGACGACCGCCCAGATCGCGAGCTTCCACCAGTAGTCCCACGGGATCGAGTACTCGTCGAGCAGGATGCCGCGCGCGATCGCGAGCACCTCGTTGAGCGGATGCCAGGCGTAGATCGCCTGGAGGGTGGGATAGGGCTCGAGCACGGTCCGCGGGTCGAAGAACACGCCCGAGGTGTAGAAGATCAGGCGGGAGATGAACGGCACGAACTGGCTGAGGTCGCGCACGTGCACGGTGAGCCGGGCGAAGATCAGCGCCACTCCCTGATTGAACAGGTAGAACAGCGCGATGAGCGGGATGAAGAGGAACCAGTACAGGTTCGGCCGGGCGCCCCAGAGCATGGTGAGGACGAACATCAACAGCAGCGTCGGCATGAAGTTGAGGAGGTTCTGGAGCACCGTGGCGATCGGCAGCACCATCCGGGGGAACGGCAGCGACTGCACGAGCGCGGTGTTGCTGATGATCGACTTCGCCCCGCCGTTCATCGAGGTGTTGAAGAACTCGAGGAAGAACACGCCGATGATGAGGAAGGGGACGAAGTTCTCCGGCCGCTGCCCGGCGAGGATGAGGCCGAACACGAGCCCGTAGACCATCGCGGAGAAGATCGGTCGGAGCACCACCCACAGCATGCCCAGGCGGTTGCGCTCGTTCTCGCTCTGGATCCGGTACTTGGCCAGGGAGAACGTGAAATCCCGCCGGTGCCAGACCTCAGCGAGGTAGGCGAAGAACGATGGCCGGGCGCCGACCCGCTCGAGCGAGTTCACGGCGGCCAGTTCGGACATGCTCATAGACAGCTGAACACTCTCCAACGGGGACGGTGACCCGCCAAGTCTACGCGATCGGAGGCCTGCGACCGGGCAGGCGCGAGGCGGCGACGAGGTCGAACCCGGGAGCGCTCACCTGAGCCCGGGTGGGTACGGTGCCGGACGCGAGAAGCCGGCGGGCCGCGAGGTGCGGCTTGGGCGGCCCCAGGGTCTCGACGCCGACGAGCGGGGCGTCATCGGCCGCCGAGGCGAACAGTGCCACCTGCCCGCGCCCCGTCACGAGGTCGCCGAGCACAACAGGTTCGCCCTGGGATGCGGCGGCAGGCATGCCTGCGGTGAACACCCGCACCGAGCCCTGGAAGCTCCAGTGCCAGGGAAGGTCGGACCAGGCATCGGTCGGCGCGGAGTGTCCCTCCTCCACGTGTTCGGAAGGATCCGGCTCCGGGTGATTCGATGATTCGGCGGGGTTCGATGCGGCACCCAGGAGCCGGCCAAGCCATTCCCCCTGCGAGGCGGCCACCGGTTCGGATTCCTGCCGACCGTAGGCCGCCATCGGGCCGTTCGCCACCTGCCCGCAGTCGCCGATCGCGTAGACCGACTCGAACGGGCGGCCGCCGGCGTCGAGCACGCGGAGCCGGGCGTCGGTGAGGAGTGCGCCCGAGTTCGCGCGCTGGACCTCATGACCGGCGAAGTCCGTGGCAGCCCGCGCTCCGACAGCGGTGATCCACAGGTCGCGGGAGGAGTAGTCGTCGGGAGTGGAGTTGACGACGAAGTGGACGCCGGCAGATTCATGGAGTGCCATGACGGCGTCACCCAGGGGCGCGCTGAGCCGAGGCAACGGGCGTGGCCCGTTGAGGTGCACGGTGGTCGTATGGCCGGCGTCCACAGCACCGCGTGCGAGCTCGACCGCGAGAAAGCCGGAGCCGATGATGCCGATGTCCACACGGGCATCGTTTCCCGAGGGGGCACGGGTCGCAGCGGTCCGGTCGGAGCGGAGCGCGGTGAGGTGCTCACGGATCACGTTCGCATCGGCGACAGAGTGAAGGGTGTGGGCCGGACCGCCCGGCGGCTCGAGGTCGAGGGTGCGGGCTGTGGACCCGGTTGCGATGACGATCGAGGAACCGTGGAGCCGATCACCGGTGTCGAGCCGGACAGTGAGTCCTGCGGGGTCGATCTCAACAGCACGACCGCTGACGAACCGGAGGGATGTGTGATCCGGGGTGAGCGGTCCAGAGGAGTCAGATGCGGCATGCTCACCGTGTGGTGGGCCCGTGCGGTGTGCGGCCACTGCAAGAGACTCCGCGAAGAGCGTCTTCGACAACGGCGGCAACTCGGCACTCGGTCGCCCACCTGGGGCGACGATGGTGACTGGCGCGCCGGCGAGTGCCAGCACCGCGGCACACCTGATACCAGCTGCACCCCCACCGATGACGAGCACCGGGGCAGTCCCTGAGCGCGGGTCACGGCTCGCACTGGAGTTCGCGGTGTGATCGTTCATGTCGCTTCGACCATAGCTCCGGATTCTTCCCCGTGCGGGCTTCGATTCTGGGCGCCCTGCTTGCGCTCCACGCCGCCCTCGGGAGAACCGGGCCTGAGACGAATCACTCCCTTCCGAGCCACCTCGGACTTTCGGTTACACGAAGTACAGAAATGACGGATGCGCACAGCTGCGCTAGACTCTGGCTCTGAAGATACCTTGCCTAGGCAGTGAATAGCAGGCGCAGTCCGACTGCGCCTGCGCTCATCCTCAGCGGATGCGGGCCTCATTGCACGACAATGTCCGGGGCCCCCGGCAATCGCCACTTCACCGCCATCCCCTCAGTAGGAGAACCGTCTTGACCACTTCAGTCAGAAGAGCGTGGGGTTTCGCACTCGCGCTGTTCGTCGCCCTGGCGTCGATTGCCATGACGACGCCCGCTTCAGCAGCGTCCCCGGACGTCACTTACCCCGATGCAATCACCAATATCACCCTGAAGAAATCAGATGGGTCCGATGGTCCGACCAGGCAGTGGGACAGGCTGCGGATCGATGCTCAGTGGACTGTGCCCAACGACGCGAAGGGCGGAGAGACCTTCGGCATGACTCTGCCGCCGGAGTTCCAGCGGGAGAGCTCCAGCTTCGATCTCAAGAACCCAGCCGGCGACACCGTCGCGAAATGCACGGTGAGTGAAACGAGGCCGTCTCAGGTCATCTGCACGCTGACCGATTTCGTCAACGACAAGGAGTCGATCGGCGGAAACCTCTGGCTCGAGGTCCAGGCCACACGGGCCACGCAGGAGACCGCGGTCGAGTTCGAGGTCGGCAACGCGATCGTGCCGGTGACGGTGCCGGGCGGACAGGGCATCCTGCCGAACAATCCGGCTCCGACGCAGCCGCGAAAGCAGTCCTCCGGCCTCAACGAGCGCGGTCAGATCCAGTGGACCATCCAGATCCCGTCGAGTGTCGCGGACAACGGCACCATCACGGTCAACGACTCCCTGCAGCGCGGTACCACGGAGGTGGAGAACCACACGCTCGTCGGAACTGACGAGGGAGGTTTCATCAGGGTGCAGGTTCAGGCGATCGACGAGGCCGGCCAGTACACGGGTGGATGGAAGCCCGTTTCTGCGGACGATCTTGTCATCGACTTTCCGGCAGCGAACGGCGAGCGTGAGTTCTCGGTCGATATCAAGAACGTGCCTTCCGATCGGAAGGTCGTCTACATGATTCAGTACTTGACCGTAGCCGACGGTGAGGTGTTCGTCGGGGACAAGTTCGGCAATGACTACACCGTGCAGGGCACCCAGAGGGATAACGTCTACGAGTACAGGCAGTCCGGCGGCGGCGACGGAGACGGTTCGGCCTTCACCCGCTTCTCGATCGCGAAGTCGGTGACCGGTGTTGATCCGTCGGAGATTCCCGAGGGCACCGAATTCACCGTCGAGTACACGGTCGGCAGCGAAACGCGGACAATGGAGGTTCTCCTCGGCGAGGGGAACCGCGCTCAGTCAGTCCGGTTCCCGCTCGGTTCGACGTTTGTCATCTCCGAGATCGCTCTTCCTGCGGTCGACGGTCTCGAATGGGACGGTTACACGATCACCGGTGACGGTGTCACCGACAATGGAGACGGCACCTTCTCCGTGACGCCCGAGTCGGACGCTGCGGTTGCGCTGACCCTGGAGAACTCCGCCAAGACGATCGTCCCGACTCCGGAGCCCACCACGGAACCGACCACGGAGCCCACCACGGAGCCCACCACGGAACCGACCACGGAGCCCACCACGGAACCGACCACGGAGCCCACCACGGAACCGACCACGG
>ENA-OOKA01000436-OOKA01000436.1-human-skin-metagenome-genome-assembly--contig:-NODE-436-length-10801-cov-6.211707_pt1 | contig 10801 bp, 11 predicted proteins | sample MGYA00248825_ERZ500995 | MGnify/ENA primary metagenome ERZ500995 (study PRJEB25958, sample SAMN03398540) | human skin metagenome | study: EMG produced TPA metagenomics assembly of the Human Skin... | reverse complement strand
ACAAAAACGGCAACCTCAAACAAACCACCTACGCCGACAACAGCACCACTCGCAGCGACTACGACGCCGGCAACCGCCAGATTGCCAGCTATGACGCCAATGGCACCCAAACCCGCTACAGCTACGACGCCATCAACCGCATCCTCACCCATCACGTCCGTGGGCTCCAGGGCGGGCAGGGTGCGGGCGCGGAGGGCGTCGACAAGCGTGCGCGCCTGCGCGTCGTCTAGGTCGCGGGCGGTGACCTTCACCGCGCCCGGGACGAGGTCGACGATCGCGTGGACCTCGCGACGGTCGAGCAGGGTGAAGGCGAGCAGATAGGCCTCCTGCCCGCCCTCGACACGGGCCGGGAGCCGGCGCCGGTTCACCTCGACGATGTCACCGCGGCGGATCACCACCTCGGGACCGAACCGCACCGAGAACGCCCGGAACCAGCGCAGGCGGTCGGTGCCGAAGCGCATCACGCCGTGCTGCCAGCGCTCCCCGCCCACGATCCCCCGCCGCTGCAGCGAGCACTCGAAGGCTCCCCGGCTGCGGGAGACCAGCACCTGGCGCTGGGCGACCAGCAGCGCCCCGAGCACCACCAGAACGACGAGCATCCCGACCCCCACCAGGAGGATCGGGATGCCCATGTCGTCCATCTGCGGTGCGCCGCCGGTCAGATCCGGTCGGCGTGCGGCGCCTGGGCCTCCGCATCGTCGACGCCGATGGTCACGACGTCGGAGTCCACGGAGACGAAGCCGCCCGAGACGGAGCGCTCGTCGACATGGCCGTCCAGGTCGTGGATCCGGATGACGCCGTCGCCGAGGATCGCGAGCGTCGGCTGCATCTGCGGCAGGATGCCCATCGAGCCGTCGATCGCGGGCACGACGACCTGCGAGGCCTGCCCGGTCCAGACGGTCCGGTCGGCGGTGACGAAGGTGACCTCGAGCGCACTCACGCGCCGAGCTCCTTGTCGATGCGGTGCTGGTTCTCCAGCACCATGTCGATGCCGCCCACGTTGAAGAAGGCCGACTCGGTGATGTGGTCGAACTCGCCGTCGCAGATGCCCTTGAAGCCCTCGATGGTGTCCTTCATGGGGACGTCCGAGCCGTCGACGCCGGTGAACTGCTTGGCGAGGTGGGTGTTCTGCGAGAGGAACTGCTGGATGCGGCGTGCGCGCGAGACGATGACCTTGTCCTCCTCGGACAGCTCGTCCACGCCCAGCATCGCGATGATGTCCTGCAGCTCCTTGTTGCGCTGGAGGATCTGCTTCACGCGCACCGCGGTGTCGTAGTGGTCCTGGCCCACGTAGCGGGGGTCGAGGATCCGCGAGGTCGAGGCCAGCGGGTCGATCGCCGGGTAGAGGCCGCGCGAGGCGATCTCTCGCGAGAGCTCCGTGGTGGCGTCGAGGTGGGCGAAGGTCGTCGCCGGGGCCGGGTCGGTGTAGTCGTCGGCCGGGACGTAGATCGCCTGCATCGAGGTGATCGAGTGGCCGCGCGTCGAGGTGATGCGCTCCTGGAGCACGCCCATCTCGTCGGCCAGGTTCGGCTGGTAGCCCACCGCGGAGGGCATGCGGCCCAGCAGGGTGGAGACCTCGGAGCCCGCCTGGGTGAAGCGGAAGATGTTGTCGATGAACAGCAGCACGTCCTGCGCCTGCTCGTCGCGGAAGTACTCGGCCATGGTCAGGGCCGAGAGCGCGACGCGCAGACGGGTGCCCGGCGGCTCGTCCATCTGGCCGAAGACCAGGGCGGTCTTCTCGATGACGCCGGACTCGGTCATCTCCTCGATGAGGTCCCAGCCCTCACGGGTGCGCTCGCCGACGCCCGCGAAGACCGACACGCCGTCGTGGTTGTTGGCCACGCGGTAGATCATCTCCTGGATGAGCACCGTCTTGCCCACGCCCGCGCCGCCGAACAGGCCGATCTTGCCACCCTTGACGTACGGGGTGAGCAGGTCGATCGACTTGATGCCGGTCTCGAACATCTGGGTGGCCGACTCGAGCTGGTCGAAGTTCGGGGCCTGGCGGTGGATGGGCCAGCGCTCGGAGATCTGCAGCTGATCGGCGGGCTTGTTCAGCGGCGTGCCGATCACGTCGAACACCGTGCCGAGGGTCGCATCGCCCACCGGCACCGAGATCGGGGCGCCGGTGTCGGTCACGGCCTGGCCGCGGACCACGCCGTCGGTGGGCTTCAGCGCGATGCCGCGGACCATGCCGTCGCCGAGGTGCTGGGCGGTCTCGAGGGTCAGGGTCGACGCCTCGAGGCCCGAGCCGGTGTCCTCGATCTGGATGGTCAGCGCGTTGTACAGGTCGGGGATGTTCCCCGGGGGGAACTCGATGTCGACGACGGCGCCGGTGACGCGCGCGACGCGCCCGGTGGCGGTCGGCGCCGAGGCGACGGGAGCCTGGCTGTCAGTGGTGGTGGTCATGTGTTCTCTCCATGTCGAGCCGACGCTGGGGCGGGGTCGGCCACAATGTGTCGGCGGATGTCTCAGCGTTCGGTGCGGCCGGATCCCGAGAGCGCGTCGGCGCCGCCGACGATCTCCGTGATCTCCTGGGTGATCTCCGCCTGGCGGGCGGAGTTCGCCAGCCGGGTGAACTTGTCGATCTGCGTCTGGGCGTTGTCGGTCGCGGTCTTCATCGCACGCTGCGTGGAGGCGTGCTCCGAGGCCATCGCCTGCAGCAGGATGTTGGTGATGCGCGAGCGGATGTACCGCGGCAGCAGCTCCTCGATCACCGAGTCCGCGTCGGGCACGAACTCGTAGAGCGGGAACGTCGGGGTGTCCTGCTCCTCCCCCGCCTCGACCAGGCCCATCGGCACCATGCGCACGGACGAGGTGCGCTGGAGGAAGCGGCTCTCGAAGCGGGTGCCGACCACGTACATCTCGTCGAGGTGGACCGACGGGTCCTCGCTCAGGAGGTCCTCGGTCAGCGCCGCGGCGATCTCCCGCCCGAGCTCCGGGATCTCGTTCTCCTTGTACGGCGTCCACGCGCGGTGCGGGGGCCGGTTGCGGAACCGGTAGTACGACTCGCCCTTGAGGCCGACGACGTACATCACGGGGGTCTTGCCCTCGTCGCGCAGCGTGTTGGCCAGCTGCTCGGCGGCCCGGATCACGTTGTGCGAGTAGGGGCCGGTCATGCCTCGGTCCGCGGTGATCATCAGGATCCCGACGCGGCCGGTCTCGTTCCGCTCGCTCTCCAGGAACGGGTGCGAGATCTCCGTGGAGTGCGTCGCCACCGAGCCGATCGCGCGGGTGAGCGCCTCGGCGTACGGCGTGGTCGCCTCCACCCTGGCGTGCGCCTTGGCGATGCGCGAGGCCGCGACCATCTCCTTGGCCTTGAAGATCTTCTTCATCCCCTGGGCGGAGCGGATCCTCTGCTTGTATACCCTCTGCTGGGCTCCCATTGCTCTCCTCGTGCGAGATCGGTGCGTGGCCGGCGGGTGCCGCCGCCCCGTGCGGGACGGCGGCAGCTCGCATCAGCCTCGGACGATCTGCTCCTGCTCGATCTCGCCGGCGTCCATGCGCCCGTTCTCGTCGGAGCGCGCGGCGCCCTCGCCCTTGCCGGCCAGGAAGTCCTGCTTGACCTGGTCGAGGATGCTCGAGAGCTCCTCCTCGGTCGAGGACTCGAACTTGCCGGTGGTGCGGATGGCCTCGAGCACGCCGCCGTTGTGGCGCAGGTGCTCCAGCAGCTGGGCCTCGAAGTCGCGGACGTCCTCGACCTCGACGTCGTCGAACTTGCCCTTGGTGCCCGCCCAGATCGAGACGACCTGCTCCTCCATCGGGAAGGGCGAGTACTGCGACTGCTTGAGCAGCTCCATCAGGCGAGCGCCGCGGTGCAGCTGCTGCTTCGAGGCCGCGTCCAGGTCGGAGGCGAACATCGCGAAGGCCTCGAGGTCGCGGAACTGCGCGAGCGAGAGCTTCAGGGTGCCCGAGACCGCCTTCATCGCCTTCGTCTGCGCGGAGCCGCCGACGCGGGAGACCGAGATGCCGACGTCGACCGCCGGGCGCTGGTTCGCGTTGAACAGATCCGACTGCAGGAAGCACTGGCCGTCGGTGATCGAGATGACGTTGGTCGGGATGTACGCCGAGACGTCGTTCGCCTTGGTCTCGATGATCGGCAGGCCGGTCATCGAGCCGCCGCCCATCTCGTCGCTGAGCTTCGCGCAGCGCTCGAGGAGGCGGGAGTGCAGGTAGAACACGTCGCCGGGGTACGCCTCACGGCCCGGCGGGCGGCGCAGCAGCAGCGACACGGCGCGGTAGGCCTCGGCCTGCTTCGAGAGGTCGTCGAAGACGATCAGGACGTGCTTGCCCTCGTACATCCAGTGCTGGCCGATGGCGGAGCCGGTGTAGGGGGCGATGTACTTGAAGCCCGCGGGGTCCGAGGCGGGGGCGGCGACGATCGTGGTGTACTCCATCGCGCCGGCCTCCTCGAGGGTGGCGCGCACGGAGGCGATGGTCGAGCCCTTCTGGCCGACGGCGACGTAGATGCAGCGGACCTGCTTCGAGGGGTCGCCGGACTCCCAGTTGGCCTTCTGGTTCAGGATCGTGTCGATGCCGATCGCGGTCTTGCCGGTCTGGCGGTCGCCGATGATCAGCTGACGCTGGCCACGGCCGATCGGGGTCATCGCGTCGATGGCCTTCAGACCGGTCTGCATCGGCTCCTTGACGGCCTTGCGCTGCATGACGCCGGGCGCCTGCAGCTCGAGGGCGCGGCGGCCGACGGTCTCGATCTCGCCGAGGCCGTCGATCGGGGCGCCGACCGGGTCCACGACGCGGCCGAGGTAGCCGTCGCCGACGGGAACCGAGAGCACCTGGCCGGTGCGGCGGACCTGCTGACCCTCCTCGATGCCGCTGAACTCGCCGAGGACGACGACGCCGACCTCGCGCAGCTCGAGGTTCAGGGCGAGGCCGAGGGTGCCGTCCTCGAAGCGGACGAGCTCGTTGGCCATGACGTTCGGGAGGCCCTCGACGCGCGCGATGCCGTCGGCGGCCTCGCTGACGCGGCCGATCTCCTCGCGCTCGGTGGCGCCTGCCTGGTAGGTGGACACTGCGGTGTCCAGGGCGTTCCGGATCTCCTCCGGGCTGATCGTGAGCTCCGCCATCTGGTGCTTCGCTTCCTCTCGGTCTCCCCGCGATGGGGAGTGTCTGGTCAGTGCTGGGGGACGCCGGGGCGTCGAGGGCTGGTTCAGGCCACGAGCGAGGACCGGGCCCGCGAGAGCCTGGCCAGCACGGTGGCGTCGTAGAGGTCGTCGCCGACCTGGATCCGGAGCCCGCCGACGACCTCCGGGTCGACCTGGAGGTTCAGCTGCACCTCACGGCCGTAGATGCCGGCCAGGACCGCGGAGAGGCGGGCCTGCTGCGATTCGTTCAGCGGGACGGCGCTGGCGACCTCCGCGAATGCGCGCCGGCGACGGTCCGCGGCGAACCGAGCGAACTCCTCGACACGACGGGCCGGCTTGAGCTCGCTGCGACGTCCGACCGCGCGCGCCGCGAGGATGACCGTGAGCGGGTGCACGCGACCCTCCAGCAGCCGGCGCAGCAGCACCGCCCGACGAGCGGGCTCGTCCCGAGCTCCGTCGAGGGCCGAGGTGAGGTCCCCGCTGCCGTCGATCAGGCGGGAGGCCTGGAAGAGCTCCCCCTCGATCTGCTCCAGCACTCCCTCGCGCAGGGCGAGGTCGAGGAGGGTCGAGACCCCGAGCAGCTCGAGGGCGTCGAGGATGTCCTCCTGCTCGGACCAGCGCCGCCGCACGACCTCGAGCGCGAGCTCGAGGGTGCGGGGCCCGACCCGGCCGTCGAACAGCGAGCGCACGGCGGCCTCCTTGACGGCCGCGGGGCGGCCGGCATCGGAGAGCATGCGCACCAGCTGGTTGCTGGAATCGATGGCATCGGCCACCGAGAACAGCTCCTCGGCCTCGGTCTCCGGCACGGCGTCGGCCGCGGGGGCGGCCTCTGCCTGTCGGAGCACCTCGGCGAAGGAGGTGGAGGAGGTTCCTCGCATCACGGGTCCTTATCGGGTGGTGGTCTGGCTCGACTCGAGGTCGTCCAGGAACCGGTCGATCACACGGCGGGAGCGCTCGTCGTCGGTGAGGGACTCCCCGACGATCTTCGAGGCGAGGTCGCTGGCGAGGTTTCCCACCTCGCCGCGCAGCTCCGTCGAGGCGGCGACCCGCTCGGCGTTCAGCTGCTGGCGTCCTGCGGAGAGCACGCGCTCGTTCTCCGCCTCGGCACGGGCACGGGCCTCGTCGACGATCTTCTGGCCGTCGGCGCGGGCCTTCTCGCGGATCGCAGCGGCTTCCTGACGCGCCGCCGCGAGCTCCTGCTCCTGGTCGTTCCTGAGCTGGTCGGCCTGCTCCTGGACCTGCTCCGCATGGCGAATGCCGCCCTCGATCTTCTCGCTGCGCTCGTCGAGCACGGCGTTCATGCGCGGGAGCACGAACTTCATGAAGACGCCCGCGAAGATCAGCAGGAAGATTGCCGACCAGACGATCTCCTCCGGGAGCGGGATGAGCAGCCGCCAGCCGGGTACGGTGTCTGCTCCTTCGGCAAGAATCATGGATTCTGCCTCAGAAGATCAGGCCGGTGACGATCGCCAGCAGCGCGAGGATCTCGGTGAAGGCCACACCGATCAGCATGGTGGTCTGCAGCTGCGAGCGCATCTCGGGCTGACGGGCCTGCGCCTCGGCGGTCTTGCCGACGAGGATGCCGAGGCCGATGCCCGGGCCGATCGCGGCGAGGCCGTATCCGAGGGTCGCGATGTTGCCGGTCACCTCAGCGAGGATGGTGGACTCCATGGGGTGTTTCCTTTCGTTGTGCCGCGCTGGGGGCGACGATCAGGTTCTTGGGGGTCGGGAAGGTCGGGGACCGCTCGGCGGGGCCGGGTGACCTGCCGCCGCAGCGGGGGTCAGTGCTCGTCGGAGGTGGCGAGCTGGATGTACACGGCGGTCAGCATCGTGAAGATGAAGGCCTGCAGCGCGGCCACGAAGATCTCGAATCCGTAGATCCCGATCGCCATCGCGCCGGCGAAGGGCGAGATCGCGATCAGCCAGTCGCCCGAGAACAGCAGCGCGTGGGTCATGCCGATGAACACCACGATCATCATGTGCCCGGCGACCATGTTCGCCAGCAGTCGGATGGTCAGTGAGGCCCAGCGGATCACGACGACCTGGAGCAGCTCGATCGGGATCAGCAGGACGTAGATCGGCCACGGGATGCCGGGGGGCATCGTCTCGGCGCGGAGGTAGCCGAGGAAGCCGTGCTTGCGGATGCCGGCGCCCACGTAGGTCACGAAGGTCCACAGCGCCATCAGCAGCGGCAGGCCGATGACCGAGGTCCCGGCGAGGTTGAGGCCGGGGACGACTCCGGCGAGGTTCATCGACAAGATGAACACGAACATCGTGATCAGCATCGGGGCGAAGCGCTTGCCGTCCTTCAGGCCCAGCGTGTTCGCGATGATGTTGTTGTTGACGAAGTCGATGACGAGCTCGACCGCACTCTGGACCCGGCCGGGGACCAGCTTTGCGCGCGAGGCGACGATGCACATGAAGATGAGCACGGCCGCAAGAACGATGAGACGCACGAGCTGGACCCGGTTGAACTCGAAGACGGTGCCTTCGAAGAGGATCGCGTCGGGGAAGAACTCACCCAGCGTCGGGATGTGGAAGAACGAGTCGTCCTCGGCGTGCAGCGTGGGGCTGAGGTCTGCGGTGTTCAGCTCGATCTCCCGTGGTCTGGGGCCGACAGCGGGGTGCCGTGCCTCGGTGTCATTCTCGATCGGTGCCGTCCCGGATGCGGCCTCCATGGTGTCCAACGATGGACGTGGACGGGGCGGCCCGGCTGGTCGATCAGTGCTCGGCCCGCTCCCGGTTATGCTCCGTGATCAGCGCTCGAACACCTCGTGAAGCATAACAGAGGATCGCCTTCCGGCCTGGGTCCTAGGAGTGCTCGTCGGGGCTCGCGGCAGGGTCCACATCGAGCGGCTGCCGAGTGCGGGCCAGCACCACGGCCTCGATGAGGACGGCCGAGACCGCACCGACCAGCAGTGCGAGCCCGATCCATGTGCTCGAGACGGACTCGACGTCCCTGACCAGCAGTAGGACCAGGATCACAGCGAACATCTTGACCGCCCAGGAGCCCAGCACGGTCGCGGCCATGCTCACCGGCGTGAGGCGGGGCCCGGCGAAGGTGATCGCGACGGTCGGGAGGACGATCGCCAGGGTGAGCCCGGTGCCCACCAGCGCGCCGAGCAGGGCGGCGCTCTCGGGGCGGATCGCCGCGATCGCGAGCAGGACGAGATCGGCGACCAGGCCGACGCCGGCGGCGATCAGCGTCGCGCGCTGCATGGAGCGGTCGCTCGCGGCGCGCCGCGGGGAGCGCGGGCTCGAGGAGGCGGGGGTCTCAGGCTGAGCGGGCATCGGAGTCCTTCCGGTGGCGGCCGGGCCGCCATCTGAGCGGGTCGAAGGTGAGCAGGACGGCCAGGAGCATCCCGATCGCCCAGAAGATCCCGACCACGTGCGGCGGGGCCATCAGCGGGAGCAGCAGGCCCACGCAGATCACGATCGTCCAGGTGTACATGATCAGCACCGCGGTGCGCTTGGAGTGGCCCAGGCCCAGCAGGCGGTGGTGCAGGTGCGCCTTGTCGGCGTGGAAGGGGGACTTCCCCGAGCCGATCCGTCGGACCACGGCGAGGCCGAAGTCGAGGATGGGGATCACCATCACGCCGATGGGCAGCAGGATCGGCAGGAACTGGCCGAAGAAGTCCGCGCCGGAGAGGGTCGCGGGGTCGACCTGGCCGGTGACCGCGATGGTGGAGGCCGCGAGCAGCAGGCCCAGCAGCATCGAGCCCGAGTCCCCCATGAAGATCCGGGCTCGGGTGAGGTTGTGCGGCAGGAAGCCCAGACAGGCCCCGATCATCACGGCGGTCAGCAGCGCGGCGAGCGAGGAGTAGTCGGAGGCCGAGGTGTCGCGCGTGAGCATGTACGCGTAGTAGAAGAAGGCGGAGCCGCCGATCGCCATCACCCCGGCGGCGAGGCCGTCCAGGCCGTCGACGAAGTTCACGGCGTTCATGCTGACCACCACCACGAGGACCGTGAGGATCAGCGCCGCGCGCCCCGACAGGACGGTCATGCCGTTGATCGGGAGGGTCACCAGGCTCACCCCTTGCCAGGCGAGCAGCAGCGCGGCGAGCACCTGGCCGGCGAGCTTGGTCATCCAGTCGAGGTCCCAGCGGTCGTCGGCCGCGCCGAGCAGGCACACCAGCGCCGCGGCGGAGAGGATCGCCCAGGGCTGGCGGGAGTCGTGGAAGAGTCCTTCGAGGAAGGGCACGTTGCTCGCGATCAGCATCGCGGCGACCACGCCGGCGAGCATCGCCAGCCCTCCCAGGCGCGGGGTGACGGCGTCGTGGACGTCGCGCTCCCGCACCGCGGTCATCGCCCCGGCGCGCCGGGCCAGCAGCCGCACCGCGGGCGTCACCAGGAAGGTGACCGCCGCCGCGAGCAGCAGCAGGAACAGGTAGATCCTCACCCGGGCATGTGCTCCGGGCGGGCGGGGCCGTCGTCCGGCCGGTCCTCCGGCGCGGGGGCCGTCGACCCGGAGGTCGAGGGCTCGGAGGCCGGGGACCCGGAGCCCGAGGATCCGGCGGTCGAGGCCTCAGCGGTCGAGGGGTCGGAGGTGGAGGGCGCGACGTCCGACGGCGCGGCGGCGTCCTCGCCGGGAGCGGCCAGCGGCGTCTCGGCCGGGCCCTGCGGGACGCTCTCGAGCTCGGGCTCGGAGGGCAGGTCGAGGACGGAGGGGGTGTCCCCGTCGGCCGCGCCGGCGGGCGCGGCGTCGGAGGCGCCCTGGGTGCTCTCGGCACTCTCGGGCGAGGTCCCGGCCTCGCCGTCCTCGCGCTGCTCCCCTGCCGCGTCCTCGGCCTCCTCCTCGGAGGGCTCGGGCTCGGGGGCGGTGAAGATGTCGCCGACCACGTCGATGATCTGCTGCTTCGTGATGGCGCCCTCCCGCACGATCTCGGCGGGCGTGACGGTGGCGTCGAGGATCGTGGAGCTCGCGCCGATCCGGGCGGCGCCCCCGTCGAGGTACACCTCGACCGCGTCGCCGAGCTGGGTCGCGGCGTCGAGCACGGAGGTCGCCGCCGGCTTGCCGTGGCGGTTCGCGCTGGAGACGGCGAGCGGGCCGGTGCGGCGCAGCAGCTCGAGGGCGGTCTCGTCCTCCGGCATGCGCAGCGCGACGGTGCCGCGGGTCTCGCCCAGGTCCCAGGTGAGCGAGGGCTGGGCGGTGAGGATGATGGTCAGCGCACCGGGCCAGAGCGCCTCGGCGAGGTCCTCGACGTACTCGGGCAGGTCGGTCGCCAGCGCCATCAGCACGGCGCGGTCGCCGATCAGCACGGGCGGCGGGGTGTCGCGGCCGCGGCCCTTCGCCTCGAGCAGGTCCTGCACGGCCTGCGGGGTGAACGCATCGGCGCCGATCCCGTACACGGTGTCGGTCGGCAGGACGATGAGTCCACCGCCCCGCACGGCGTCGACGGCGGCGGCGAGGGCGTCCTCGCGGGTCTCTGGGTTCTGGGTGTCGTGCACGCTCACCGTGACAGTCTCCCATGTCCGTCCTGCGACTCCGATGCACGACGGCGCGCGATCAGGAAGCGGTCGCGTCCGGTGAGGTCGGGGGCCGTGAGGATCCCCTCGAAGCCGCCGTGGTCACGGGCGAGGGCGCGCGTCGCCTCGCCCTGCACGTCGGCGTGCTCCATCACGAGCAGGCCGCCGGGTCGCAGCAGCCGCGCCGCCCAGGCCACGACGGCGCGCGGGACCTCGAGACCGTCCTCTCCCCC
>ENA-OOKA01000435-OOKA01000435.1-human-skin-metagenome-genome-assembly--contig:-NODE-435-length-10807-cov-7.608166_pt1 | contig 10807 bp, 11 predicted proteins | sample MGYA00248825_ERZ500995 | MGnify/ENA primary metagenome ERZ500995 (study PRJEB25958, sample SAMN03398540) | human skin metagenome | study: EMG produced TPA metagenomics assembly of the Human Skin... | reverse complement strand
TCTATCTGCGGACCGACGCGCCCGGCCGACCTACACCGTCATCTGAGAAGACCCCTGAAACGTCTTCGACGATGACGGGACCGGCGAGGAGGAGGGCGCGGTGAGCTATAGGAATGGAGCTTGCTCGGCTTCGACGCCGCCGCAAGCTCCGGTGAAACGGTCGGTACTGGTCGGTCGTCGTCGGTCACCACCGGATGGCGGCGTCCCCCACGCTCGGCGTTTGCGCAGGTCAGCGGCTCGTTCGACCAGTGGGCGCATCAAGCGATAGACGCAAAGCCGACGTGATGAGGTCGTCGGTTCGATTCCGACAGGCGGCTCCGGCGAACCGCCCCTGACCTGCGGAAACGCAGGGCAGGGGCGGTTCGGTTCTGGTGGTCGCGCGTGCGCTGGCCTCACGGCTCTGCCCGACACCGACGTCGCTCTCCTCTGCGACGGACCCCTCGCGGCCGGCATCCTGTCCGTGTGTCGATAGGCCTCGCCCCGCTCGGCAACGCAGCGTGGCGTTGCGTCGCGACCTGGCGACGGCTCGGCGGGGCGCGATCGTCTCGTGCGTTGGCGGACTACGGGAGCTTGGACGCGAGGACGTTGGCCGCCAGGATCTCGGGTGCTGCGCCGAGGAGGTGCTGGTTGGCCGTCAGGTCCGAGCCGTGACCGTCTACGTCGACGACGCACGCATCCAGCCCCGTGCCGGCCGGGGGCCGGGTTCGGTGCGGGTCGGTCTCAGAAGGCGCTGGCGGCGGCTTCGGCGACGGCCTGGTCTTGGACGCCGGTTCCTCCGCTGACGCCGACGGCGCCGACGACCTGGCCGTCGCGCTCGAGCGGGATGCCACCGGCGAAGATCATCACCCGACCGTCGTTGGAGGCGTTGATGCCGTAGAACTGCTCACCGGGTTGGGCGAGGTCGCCGAGGTCTTTGGTGGCTGTGTCGAACGCTCGGGCCGTGAAAGCTTTGTTGATCGAGATGTCGATGCTGCCCAGCCACGCTCCGTCCATCCGTACGTGAGCGACGAGATTGCCGCCGGCATCGACGACGGCGATGTTACTGGGCTGACCCTGCGTGCTGGATTCAGCTTCTGCTGCCGCGATGACACGTTTGGCGTCGTCCAACGACAATGTAGGAATAGATGGCATCAATTGCTCCTTCGAATGTGGCGTGCGCTTTGTGGCTCGAGCCGCTCCAGAGCCGCCCGTTGGTTTGCCTGTTGAGTTTGTGACCGACAGCGCTCGTGTTGTGTTCGCGTTGCGGACGTGCGTTGGCGGACTACGGGAGCTTGGACGCGAGGACGTCGGCCGCCATGATCTCGGGTGCTGCGCTGAGGAGGTGCTGATTGTCCATCAGGGCTGCGACGATGGCGCCGTTGGCGTGGGCGTCGCGAGCGGCCTCGTCGGGGAATGCATCGAAGATCCAGAAGGTGTCGGCGTGGGTCCTGACCGCGAACCAGACAATCGTTCCTACTTCTTCGTTGGCGAGTGCGACAGCGCCGGCGAGCAGATCGGCGACCGCGTCGTGCTGTCCATCGGCCGCGACGATCTTGGCGACGAAGGCATACGGAAGTGATGCGGGTGCGGACATGAGGGGCTCTCCTCGGTGTCGGGGTTCTTCGTGGGACAGGTTCAGCGTATGACGAGCGAGGGCCGGTGGGGAGTGGCGTATACGCCAGTATTGCTATTGTTTACGTCATGCGTATCGGACTGATCGCGATCGACGGCTGCTTCGGTTCGGCTATCGCGTCGATCATCGACATCGTGCGGGTGGCCGACGGAGCCCGCGGCGATGTCGACCCGCGGATCGACCCGATCGAACTCGCCATCCTCGGACCGAAACGGCGAGTGACCACGACGGCATCGATGACCCTGTCGGTGGACCACCCGCTGTCTGAGTCCGGAGAGTTCGACGTGGTCGTCGTCCCTGCGCTTGGAACCCTCACGGCCGCCGCTACCAACGACGCCCTCCAGAGCCGAGATGCTCGTTCGGTCATCGCCTCGCTCGGGCGCCTCGACGAGGCGACCACCCGGATCGCCGCGGCATGCACCGGCGTGTTCGCCGTCGCCGAGACCGGACGGATGCATCATCGGCGGGCGACGACCAGCTGGTTCCTGGGGCCGGAGTTCCTGAAGCGCTATCCGACCGTCGCCCTCGATCTCGACACCATGGTCGTGGCCGACGGGAACCTCGTCACCGCCGGCGCCGCGTTCGCCCACATCGACCTCGCGCTCTCACTCGTGCGATCGATCAGCCCCGACCTGGCCCAACATGTCGCCAAGCTCCTCATCATCGACGAGCGCCCGTCGCAGGCGGCCTTCGTCGCTTACGAACATCTCCGGCACGAGGACCCGATCGTCGTCGAGTTCGAACGCTTCGTGCGCGCCCGCCTGGACGAACCGTTCAACGTCGCCTTCGTCGCGCAGTCGCTCGGCACCAGCCGGCGTACCCTCGAACGACGAGTCCGTGCGGCGCTCAACCTTACTCCGCTCGGCTTCGTCCAACGGCTTCGCATCGAACGAGCTCGGCACCTCTCAGCAACCACGGACCTCACCTCCGCCGAGATCGCGCTACGGGTCGGCTACGCGAACGCCGAGACTCTGCGCTCCCTCCTGCGCAGGGAGCGACGCCGTTCCTGACCTATCGCAATGCCATAGAACCACCTCTCAGCACGTCGCGTCGACGCTCCTGCGTCGCCCCTGGACGACCCACTCGACGCGCCCGCAGCACAGGCCATGTGACGTGTCCCGGCTTCGCGGACGGTCGGGGTTGGGTGGCTGTGATGTCGCTGCGTTCTCGTCGAGAGGATCAGCAGACCCGATCAGGGTCGATTGGGATGAGACGCGAAGGCGGTCGGGTCAGGGCGGCCGAAGCCGGCCGGCGGGGTAGCGTCGGACACGTCGAGGTCTTTCGGATGGATGGTGTAGGAACCTCCATCGTCGGGAGATCTCGACGTCTATCTGCGGACCGACGCGCCCGGCCGACCTACACCCTCATCTGGCAAGAGCCGGCTTCGCTGCGGTGCTGACGTTTCGTTCCAGTGCGGATTCCGCGGCGGAAGCGTACTCGATCGACATTTCAGGGGCGGATCGGAACCTCGGCGGCTGATCGGAACCTCAGCGCGGATCGGACCCTCGACCCAGGGCCCGGCCGGCGCCTGCCTCGGCGGAGCTATGCGGTGCGTTCGAGCACTGACCGCAGGTGGGGCCAGGCGTTCTCGAACCCGGGGTGGAGGAGGTAGTCCTCGACCTCGGCGAGCGGGACCCAGGCGAGCTCGACGCTCTCGACGTCGTTGACGAACTCCTCGAGCCGGGTGGTCGCCCGCGCGATCACCGTCGTGTAGCTCCAGCCCTGCTTCTCGAGCACGTGGATGTCGAGCACCTCGACCCCGGTGCCGTCGAGCGCGGGCACGCCGGCCTCCTCGTGGCATTCGCGGATCGCGCCCGCGAGCGCGGTCTCCCCGGCGTCGATCGCTCCCCCGGGGATGCCCCAGGTGCCGCCCTCGGCCGACCATGCGACGCGGTGCTGGAGCAGGACGCCGCGCTCGGGATCGTGGATGAGCAGCCCGGCGGCGCCGAACTTCCCCCAGAACCGGCCGTCGGGCGTCTCCACCCAACCGTCGCCCGAGCGACGGCGACGGCGCGGCGGCACCGGCCGGTCGGCGGGGACGCCGAGGTCCGGGGTGTCAGGCGATGAGGACATCATGGGCCTCCAGGGACGAGGTGACGCCGAAGTCGAACGGCGAGGGGGCGATGCCGCGGGAGACGATCTCCGCACCGAGCGCGGCGACCATTGCGCCGTTGTCGGTGCAGAGCGCGAGCGGCGGGACGCGCAGGGTGACGCCCTGCGCGGCGCAGCGCTCGGCCAGGCGATCACGCAGGCGGGCGTTCGCCGCCACCCCGCCGCCGAGCAGGACGTGGTCGATCCCGGTGTCCGCGCAGGCGAGGAGGGTCTTGGCGACGAGCACGTCGACGACGGCCTCCTCGAAGCTCGCCGCGACGTCGGCGAGCCGGATGCTCTGGTCACCCGTCCCCGCTTCGTACGCGGTGACGAAGCGCAGCGCCGCAGTCTTGAGCCCCGAGAAGGAGAACGCGTACCGGCGCTCGGGATCGCGGAGGTCGGGCGCGGTGCTCAGCCCGCGCGGGAAGCGCACGGCGGCGGGATCACCGGGCACCCCGCTGCCGTCGAGCGCTCCGGCGGCGGCGCGGGAGATGTTCGGCCCGCCCGGATAACTCAGCCCGAGGAGCCGGGCGGTCTTGTCGAAGGCCTCGCCAGCGGCGTCGTCGATGGTGGCGCCGAGGAGCTCGATGTCGTCGACGATGTCGCCGATCCGGAGGATCTCGGTGTGGCCGCCGGACACGAGGAGCGCGATGGTCGGGGTGCGGAGCCCGGGCGAGTCGTCGGCGACGAGGTCGACGGCGACATGGGCGGCGAGGTGGTTGATGCCGTAGAGCGGGAGCCCGGTGGCCGCGGCGAGTCCCTTCGCCGCGGAGACGCCGACGAGGAGCGCGCCGGAGAGCCCGGGGCCGGCGGTCACGGCGATCGCATCGAGGTCGGCGATGCCGACCCCGGCCTCGGCGAGCGCACGGGACACGGCCGGGCCGATCGCCTGCACGTGGGCACGGCTCGCGACCTCGGGGACGACGCCGCCGAATCGCACGTGCTCGTCCATCGACGAGGCCACGGTGTTCGTCAGCAGGGCCCGTCCGCGCACGATCCCGACCCCGGTCTCGTCGCACGAGGACTCGATGCCGAGGACGAGCGGGCCGGCGTCACCGGCCATCGGCGGAATCCTCGGTCGCCTCGTCCCCGCCCGATTCGGCTTCGCGCCGGGCCTGGTCGGCGAGGCGCTCGTACCGGCCGGTGAGCTCGCCCTCGGGCACGTCGGAGGGCGGTTCGCCGACCGCTTCGCGGAGCAGACGCAGATGGGTGTCCCACACCGGTCCGACCTCGGGCAGGATCTCCGCGGCCTCGGCGGCGGTGTCGAAGGTGCAGGTCAGGGTGACGCGGGTCCCGGCGTCGCCCGGTCGCAGCGAGATGCCGAGGCGGCCGAGGGCGGCGAACTCGAGGAGCACGTGGGAGTCCTCCGCCCAGTCGAGGATCTCCGCCTCGAGGTCACCGCGATCCGCGCCGTCGGCCGCATCATCGGCACCGAGGGCATCGTTGTCCCCGCTGTCCAGGCCGTCGTCCCTGCTCTCCGGGTCGTCGTCGCCACTTTCCGGGTCGTCGTCCCCGAGGCCGAAGCGCACGCGGTCATCGCCGATGAGGGTGAAGGGTGCGAACCACTCCTCGCACGCCTCGGGATGGGCGATGACCCGCCAGACCTCGCTCGGTCCGGCGCTCACCACGGTGTCGAGGACGAGGTCGGTGCCCGATTCCCAGCTGATGAGCGAGGCGTCGATGACGCTGTCGTCTCCGTCGTGTCCGTTCATGCTGTCCGTCCCCTTCTCACGACCACACGGCGCTCAGCCGGTCGATCTCCTCGGCCGAGAGCTCGAGCGCGGTCCCGGCGAACAGGTCGTCGAGCTGGTCGGGCGTGCGGGCCGAGGCGATGGTCGAGGGGATGGTGTCGTGGCTGAGCTGCCACGCGAGCGCAACCGCCGTTGTCTTCGCGACGTGGTCGCAGGCGATCTCCTGGACCACGCCGAGCGCCTCCGTGGCGCGCGGGTCCTCGAGGTACTTCGCGACGGCGCCGCCGCGCACCGAGTCGACCTTCGATCCCGGGATGTGCTTGCCGGTGAGGAACCCGGAGGCGAGCGAGGCGAACGGCAGCATGGCCATGCCCTGCTCGCGGAGGTAGTCCTGGTACTCCGCCGGGTAGGCCTCGCGGGACACGAGGTTGTAGCGGTTCTGCACGACCCGGTAGGAGGCGAGTCCGTTCTCCCGGGTGATGTCCTGGGCGCTCCGCAACCGGTCGAGAGAGAAGTTCGAGGCGCCGAGGTACCGCACGCTCCCATCGCGGACGAGGGCGTCGAAGGTCTCCGCGACGGCGGTCTGGTCGGCGTCGGGGTCGTCCTGGTGGGCGTAGTAGAGGTCGATCCGGTCGGTCTGCAGGCGGCGCAGGGAGTCCTCGACGCAGGAGCGGATGTTCGCGGGGTCGAGGGTGGCCCGCCCGTCGAGCATCCCGACCTTGGTCGCGATGACCATGTCGTCGCGGTTGCCGCGCTCGGCCATCCACGCGCCGATGATCTCCTCGCTCTCACCGCCGGAGTTGCCCTCGACCCAGCACGAGTACATGTCCGCGGTGTCGATGAAGTTGCCGCCGGCCGCGGCGTAGGCGTCGAGGACCGCGAAGCTCATCTCCCGGTCCGCACCCCAGCCGAAGGGGTTTCCGCCGAGGTTGAGGGGATGGATGCGGAGGTCGGTGTCCGCGAGAGGGGTGAGAGTCATGCTCCCAGGCTATCAAGCGGCCCTGTGTGCCCGCGGTTTACAGGAACGCGCGCATGACGACGGCGTCGGCTCCCGTGTAGTAGCCGGTGCGGCGCCCGATCTCGGTGAAGCCGTGCGCGGTGTAGAGGCCGAGTGCGACGTGGTTGTCGCTCCGGACGTCGAGGTGGATGGCCTCGCACCCGGCGGCGCGTGCGGAGCCGAGGAGGTGGCCGAGGAGCGCCTGGCCGATCCCCCTCCCGCGCGCCCGCGGATGGGAGGCGAGGGTGAGCACGTCGGCCTGGGGGCCGGAGACGCCGAGCCCGGCGAAGCCGAGGACAGTGTCGGCGGGGTCGGGGGCGGCGGGGTCGCCGGGCCGCGCAGGGCCGGAGCCGCGTCCGGTGTCGGAGCCTGCAGGGTCGATGCCTGCGCGCGCGCCCGGGTCGTCCGCGCCGGCATCCGGTCCGGGGTCGGCGTCGATGACGACGAAGGACTGCCCGGGTGCGGCGAGCGCGGCCCAGTAGAACTCCGCGGTCCACGCGTCGGCGCCGAACACCGCGGAGTCGAGCGCGGCCACGGCAGGGACGTCCCACCAGCGCAGGCGCCGGATGCCGAGCCCGCTCGCATCCGCGCGGGTCGCCGGCGCCGCGTCGTCGTCTGACATCAGCGCAGACTCGTGGTCCGCTCGGCGGGCGGCCGGGCGTCGGGTTCGCGGAGGTAGAGCGGCACGGTGGGCAGGAGGGGCCGGCCGGCGGCGAGGAGGCGCGCGGCGACGATCCCCAGGTCACCCGCGGTCGGTTCGCGGTCGGAGGGCTCGGTGCCGGTGGGCGCGCCGAGGGCATCGGGGTAGAGCGCGAATCCGCGGCCGTACCGGAGCTCCGTGCCGCCGGAACCCGCGTGAGCCCCCTCGGCACCCGGCCCGGCCACGGGGACCTCGCTCGGCCGGTCGACCGCCGGGCCGGAGACGACGACGGGAACGCCGCGGTCGTCGAGCCCGGAGTAGCGCGTCCAGTAGACCTCCTTGCGCCGCGCGTCCGTGGCGACGAGGAGCCCCGGGCCGGCAGCGCTCGCTGCGCCGGCGTCCGCCGCGCCGCGGAGTGCGCGCAGGGCGAGGGCGTCATGGCTCGGCAGGCCGTCGACCAGGACACCGGCCCCGAGCGCGAAGCCGATCCCGGTCGCGATGCCGGCGCGCAGCCCGGTGAACGGCCCCGGTCCGACGCCGACGATCACGCGGTGCGGGGCGGGCCCTCCGGCGAGGAGCTCGCGGATCGCAGGGCCGAGGAGCTCGGCGTGCTTCCGGGCGGAGAACACCGTCCGTTCGGCGAGCACCTCCTCGGTGTCCGCGTCGACGAGCGCGGCGCTCGCCGCGGCCGAGGTGTCGAGTGCGAGGATGATCATCCGTCCTCCTCCGGGTGCGCGGCCCGCGGTGCGGGGCCGGGATGGTCGAGCGGACCGGAGCGGTCGCCGGGTGCGGGACGCTCTCCGTGTTCGGGGTGGCCGTCGGTGCCGAAGGGATCGCCGGGACGGTCCGCGTCCGTGACGGACTCGAGGCGGGCGTCCCATCCCTCGCCGGTGGTCTCGAGGACGAGCAGGCGGCTCTCGTCGTCCTCGGCGACGCCCGGGTCCGCCCCGCCCTCCTCGAAGGCCCGCAGCAGGGTGATCTCGAGCCGGTCGGGGGACAGCTCCTCGGCGATGCCGTGACCCCATTCGACGACGGTGACGGACTCGGCGCCGTCCGCGGCGAGGTCGAGGTCGTCGAACTCCGCGGCGTCATCGAGCCGGTAGGCGTCGACATGGATGAGCCCGGGACCGTCCCCGCGCGGGGCGTGCTCGCGGGCGATGACGAAGGTCGGCGACGACACGCGACCGCGCACGCCGAGGCCGCGGGCGAGGAACTGCGTGAAGGTCGTCTTCCCCGCCCCCAGGTCGCCGGTGAGGATGATGACGTCGCCGGGCCGCAGCACCGCGGCGAGCCGGCCGGCGAACGCCGCGAGCTCCGCACGCCCGGCGAGGCGCAGCTCAGCTCTCATCGCACACCACCCGGGCGACGCGGGCGCCGATCCGCGTGACGATCTCGTAGTTGACGGTGTCCGACCAGGCCGCCCATTCCTCGGCGCTCGGGCCGGTGGCGCCGTCGCCGATGATGACGACCTCGTCGCCTGCCGCCACGGGCGCGGCACCGTCGCCGCCGGGGCCGAGGTCGAGGATCATCTGGTCCATAGCGATCTTCCCGACCACGGGGTACCGGACGCCGCCGATCGCCACCTCCGCACGGTTCGAGGCCGCGCGCGGGATGCCGTCGGCGTACCCGCCGGCGACGAGGGCGAACCGGGTGGGGGCGGCGCACCGGTAGGTGAGCCCGTAGCTCGCACCGTGACCGGCGGGCACCTCCTTGACCGCGAGCACGCGGGACACGAGGCGCATCGCCGGCCGGAGCCCGAGCTCGGCCGCAGTCGTCCCGTCGAAGGGGCTGAGCCCGTAGGTGCTCAGGCCGACGCGGGCGAGGTCGCCCGGGACGGGGTCGAGGGACAGCGCCGCCGGGGAGTTCGCGGCGTGGACGAGCAGGGCCGCGGGATCACCGAGCGCTCCCCCGGTCGCCTCGAGCGTCCGGACGAGCGCGCTGCGGGCGGTGTCGAGGACCGCGAGCTGCTCGTCCGTGGCGGGATCGCCGACGGCGTCGGCATTCGCGAAGTGGGTCATGAGGCCGACGACCTCGACCGCGCCCGGTGCGCGCTCGGCCGTCCGGACGAGCTCCGGCAGGAAGGCGGTGAGGTCCGGCGGGGTGAAGCCGTTGCGGCCGAGCCCGGTGTCGACCTTGAGATGGATCCGCACCGCGCGGCCGGCCGCCTGCGCCGCGCGCACGACCTGGTCGAGGGCGCCCGCGGTGGACACTCCGAGCTCGACCCCGGCGCGCGCGCACTCGCTGAGGTCGGCGGCGGCATCGTAGAGCCAGCAGAGGATGCGTTCGGCCCGGAGGTCCGGATCGTCTCCGAGCAGCGCGACGAGCTGGAGCGCCTCGGGCACCGTGGCGACCCCGAAGTCGACGACCCCAGCGGCGCGGCAGGCGTGCACCGCGGTGGCGAGGCCGTGGCCGTAGGCGTCGGCCTTGACGACGCTGAGCAGCGTAGCCGGAGCGATGCGCGCCGCGATCGCGCGCGCATTATCGGTGATCGCCGCGGAGTCGATGCGCGCCTGGACGATGGTGCCGGGGAACGCGGTGACCGGCGGGAGCGCGGACGGGTTCACCGGCGGCCGCCCGAAGCCGGATCGACCGCCGTCACCGGGGAGCCCGCTGACCGCTGCGGCAGTCCGAGCACGATGTCCTCGACCGCGGACGGCAGCCCGCCGGCGTGGGTGCTGCGGCGTCCGGCGAGTCCGTGGACGGTGACGGCGAGTCCGGCGAGCAGCGCGATGTCGGCGCCCGGGCGGCGCTCGTCCGGTCCGCCCGTCGAGGTGGCGAGGAGGGCGCCGAGCACGCCGGTGAGGACGTCTCCGGAACCGGCGGTGGCGAGCGACGCCGGGCCGGGCGGGGGTGCGACGACGGTGCCGTCGGGCCGGGCGATGATCGTCCGGGAGCCCTTGAGGACGACGACGCCCTCGAGCGCCCCGGCGGCGCGCACCGCATGGGTCACCGGGTCCGCCTCGACCTCCGCGCGGGTGGGCACCCCGGTGGTGAAGCGGCCGAGCAGGTCGACGAGCTCCCCGGCGTGCGGGGTGACCACGCAGGTGGTCTCGAGCGGACGGTTGAGGAGGCCGAGGCCGGCGGCGTCGATGACCACCGGCAGCGAACGGTTCTCCGCCTCGATGAGGGCGCGCCGCATGAGCAGCGTGTCCGGCGCGCCGGAGCCCAGTGCCCAGGCCTGCACGCGGCCCGGATCGGTGACGACCTCGGGGAACCGCTCGAGGACCGGTCCGGTGACCGCATCCGGCGCGAGCAGGCGGACCATGCCGAGCCCCGTCGACACCGCGGCGGCGGTGGTGAGGAGGCCGGCGCCCGGATAGCGGCGGGACCCGGCGACGAGCCCGAGCACGCCGCGCGTGTACTTGTGCATGTCCCGCTCCGGGTGCGGCCAGGCGTCCGGGAGGTCGGCCGGTTCGGGCGCCTCGACGGCGGGGACGAACCCGGAGAGGTCGAGGCCGATGTCGACGAGCACGACCTCTCCCGCGGCATCCGCGCCGCCCGGCAGGAGGAGTCCAGCCTTGTGCCCGCCGAAGGTCACGGTGCGGTCCGCGCGCACATGGACGGGTCCGCACGCGCCGGTCGTGGCGTCCACACCGGTGGGGACGTCGACGGCGACGACCCGCTGGACCGGCCCGCCGTGGGCCCGCGTCGAGCCTGCGGCCCGGACGGCGGACTGCCAGTCGGCGATGAGGGAGGAGATCGGCTCGCGGAGTGCTCCGCTCGCACCGGTGCCGAGGATCCCGTCGACGACGAGTTCGGCCCGGGCGGCGAGCTGA